>Ga0209937_1000122_pt1 | contig 25936 bp, 26 predicted proteins | sample SalPon1_B_H2O_MG_FD_185699 | JGI IMG/M metagenome (GOLD analysis project Ga0209937, IMG submission 185699) | Salt pond water microbial communities from South San Francisco under conditions of wetland restoration - Salt Pond MetaG R1_B_H2O_MG... | ecosystem: Environmental > Aquatic > Non-marine... | reverse complement strand
TGCTCAGACATATCAGTCCTCTTCGCTATCTTCGTCGTAGTCGCTGTCGTCAGTCTGGTCTATCGTTGTCTTTTCGTTTATACGATTGTGCAGCATACGTTGCAGGTCGGTAGTTGAACCTACGTAAACATTATTCTGAGTCATAGAGTTGGGTAGTTGCTGAGGATTGTCGGTCAGACGTACTTCTTTCTTTTTCTTTTGTAACTCCATGAGTCGATCAGCGATCTCTGCGTTCTGCTTTAACATGGTCGACAAAACTTCAAATGCACGAGGATGTTCGGACTCACGCGCAAGATCGAGCATTAGGTCGATAGCCTCGTCACCCTTTTCGGTTAGGCTGTAGTACCGAGCTCGAGCATAATCGTAGTCGTCCTGAATCTCACTCTCGTTCTCATCACTCATAGCGTGTTCCATATTGAGTTAATATCAGTGACAGTAAAGTTTGCCGCAGATGTCTGACCCGTCACTGTTTCACCAACCTCGAATAGACCGTCAGGGACGGAGACAAGTATCGAATCAGACCGTACTTCAGTCACAACAGCAGTCGTTCCTGATGTTGTTCCAATAACTGATTCAGAGACTGTGAATGGACCACTTGTAGTATTGTCAAAGAACAACTCGATCTGTTCTGGTGTTCGCGAATCAAACGAAACATTAATCGTAAAATCATCGTCCTCATTTGCTTCCGCAGGTGTAATGGTAATCACTTGTGATGCATACGGAAGACCTGACGCAGTCATATCGTAGTCCGACAGATTTGTCTGTGTCTGACGGATAATCGATCCCGACTCTGATAACGGACCGTAGTATTTAATACGTGTATCAAATGTGAGGGTATAGATCAAAGAACGGCGTGATTCAAACTCGCCTTCGTAATCGTCAGATAAATCTACACCGGTTAGTACGAACGGCATATCCGACTTAAAGTTATTATCAACCTCATTGACCGTCACGCTGTACTCGGGTTGAAAAAATGGAAGTATCTGTTCAAGAATCTGTAGAGCATCGTCCGTGTGTTTAGACATAATGCTGAGTTCAAACGACAGGTTATATGTCGACGGATAGAACATCGACTTTCTTGATGTTGACGATGTACCCGGCACATTGAGTTTAGTTCCGCGTGTCAGACGCGTTGACTCATCGTAGCTAAGTGATGTAATCTGAAAGGACATACGCGGTAGCTTAATCGCAAGTCTAGGATCGCTCAGGTTTGCTTCTTGTCGAATACGAGCAAGAAACTTTTCTCGTGGCCCGTACGACAGCGGCACCTTGATTTCTTGAAGCGCGTTACCCGACCCATCACGTTTTATGACCGTTATATTGTTGAACAGTGTACCAAAGACGGATACTGCACGACGTGTATGTTCGTTATAGAAGTGATTACCAAACATATGATTAGTCGTTTAACCTCGGATCGCCGAATGGATTTTCTTGACTGAAGTCAATGATCTGATCAGCATCGATCTCGTACTGCGTATTGTCTGCAAACTCATCGTTATCTATATACTTATCCGCAACATCACTGAGACTATATTCCTTGAGTACTGACCAGCCCGTGTCTATCTCATCATCGATTAAGAAGATGTTACCGAGTGATGGATCAAAGGATCGCAGCTCACCGTCCGTGGATGACACACCGACGAGTGAGAGATCGGCCTCGCGTTCTTGACCAGAATCTGCTTCTTGTGTCTCAACAAAGTCAGCAACTTCGCCGAACACCACGATAAGTTCCTGATCCGACGTCTCGTCTTGTATAAACTGAAAGACTTCGGTACCGGGTTCAAACCCATCCGATCCACCGCTAATCGATAAGACCGTGCGAGACGCATGGTCGCGCTCGAACTGATCGACGTTACCGAACCCAGTATCAAGTTGCTCGGATCCTGACTCGTAGAGTTCACAACGTAACTCAAAGATCGGCAGATCACTGAGACGATAGAATGGTTTCTCGTGCTCGACGAATTTAATCTCAAAAAGAGAATTCGCAAGAGGAAGATATATTAGATCGCCCTCTCGCGGACGTTCGAACTCAAGAGAGTTGACATCAACATCAACCAACTGTTGGAACCGTCTTCTTGCAACAATGAATGTTGCCTGATCTCGAATCTCAAGTCCGAACTTAGACAAAAGTGTTCCTTCTCCCTCGAATCCCTGAGTATCTGCGATGTACATCTCTACCGCATATGCATCTGTGAATCGAGAGTACTCTTCGTTGAGTATCTCGTCTGTACTCACTTCGGTGCGAGGTAGGTACAGAACATCTTGTCCATACATACGAAGACCCTCAATGATAAGGTCTTCATAAAGAAACTGTTCGGATTGAACCGATGGAGAAAAGAATACGTTTGTAGGCATTATGAACTCACCTACTACCCAACATGAAAGTCAATAGGAAATTCGTACTTAAGTTGCATCTCTTCTTCGATCTGTCGTATTTCTTCAGTGGCCTCATCGAACAACTGTTGACCGTTAAGAGTGACGCCACCGGGTAACTCCATACCCTCGAACTTCTTAAGGTTCACGCCCCACTGACGTTTTAATAATGCAGTCAGATAACGTTTTAAGAAGAGATCGTTATAGACATTTGTACTCTCGTCGGGATCTATAATACGATACGCTTCAACAACAAGATACTCACCGACGTTAAGATATCGTTCAAGTTCGACGTTTAAATACAACCTGTTCTGGTGACGTGCAAACTCGACTTGTGGGGTACCATTGATCATCATGTCGACCGTATTGATGTACTTCTGAACATGTACGTAGTTCGCAAGGTTACCTGAGAAACCAAGGTTATACATGTCATTGAGTGACATCTGATATCGCGCATCGAACATGTTGACTGACGAGTTCTCGAAAGTAAACGGTAACACTCGTACGACCGTCAGAATAGAGTCAGGAATCGAGATATACTCATTGTCGACGTCTTCTTGAGTCAACTCATGTTTAAAGAAATCACGATATATACCGTCGGAGTGATACTCGCGATAGAACTGAATTGCCTCGTCAACCCGATCCTCGATCTGGTCTTCGTCGACGTTAATCTCAAGTACGGGAGCACCGAGGTTACGAAGGCAGTAGTCTATAAGAGACTGTCTTGAGTTTGGTATCATATCGTAGCAGTACCGTTGTTATAATCTGTGATACTACTATTTATACAATTTACATTTACCTTATGATGACGTATATTCTGTATAAGATTTTTCTTCGACTAAGTCGGAGCCGTAATCTAGATTGATTTTGTTCTTAATTCTTGCCCGGTCGTCATTGAGTCTATACACCTCTCGTGCAAGTTGAACAAATTCATGACCAAAGTCCCCATTTTTCTCATGAATCCTGATGTTATCCTCAACATCCCACAGAGATGAGTTTACCTTATATAATTTATTATACTGTTCTGATCCTATTATAAAGTGATCATCGAGATCAACTAACATATCTAGTTCTTTTTTTACATTCTTAATTTTATTATTATCTTGAATGCGTTGTTGTTTAATTCTAAGAATTGTAATCTTATCTGCGTATTCACCAAATGATATGTGCACCAATGGATTGTTCATAATTTGTAACTCATATTATTTTTTCTTTTGTCCAATGATATTTCTAATAATACCTTTATTTTTTTGTGTTTTTACATATTCATTCAACACACGTTCTGGATCAATCATTATGTTTCGCGGATCATCAGGATCGTATTTAGACTCTTCCCACTTATTGGGTTTCATAAAATATTGCATATTTGTATTTTGACTGTATCCAAACTGAGTCCACCTAGTCGATCCCCAAAGAACTACGCCAGGAACCTTTGCTGAAGGCGAAAAATGATTAAGACAAGAATCTATAGAAATGAATCCCTCAGCATGTTTTAATGCTTCATGTAACAGTATCCAATAAACGTCGTATTTAATTGCATTGTCGTATGACGGTTGATTTGGAAGAGTCGCATCAAGAATTGTTACATCTGGATATTTTTTCTTTAACAAGTGTATCAGTTTTTGCGCAAGATGATTTGGATAACTTCTTTTGTCAGTCATTTCATAACAAGACCCCGAAAGATATTGAGCAGGTGGTTGTCCACCAGTTAACTGAACTAGCATGTACTTGTTGTTGACTGAATATTCTCTGAGTGATCTGACATATTTGTCGTAATATTGATCAGTGTATAACGATGGTATTGATTCATCGTCATACTCAACTCCTAAAAGATTGGACCATGATTCTATTAAGTGTTGTTTACCAAAAACAAAATTTGATTTATAGGGTTCAACAAAATGAATATTTTTTGATGAATTGATAATACTTGAATGATCAATTCCTAAGTTTAGATCAAATGTTGTTGAGACGTTTGGATTGGTTGAAAAACAATCCATATATGGTGATACAACCTGAATGTTTTCTTTATTACTTAATTTTGGAATCAAAGACGTAAAGGCAGCGTTCTTACCAATACCTCCTTCAACTACATAGGTGTTATACATTTTAGTTAACTCTTAAATACAAAGAAACATGTTGTTGGTCAGTCAACTAGTCCAGTAATTTGTAGTGTATAACGATTCGTTACTCCGACGTTGGCGGCGCAGTGTGGCACATCATACTCCCAGATCACACCCTCTCCTGCTTCCCACTGTAAGATCGGATTATCATCAACATCAAAGTAATGACCACTTTGCCAATCGTCTAAAAACACAACGGCTCTTCGTATTTTAGTCGGATCTTCTATACCATATAGCTCTCTAAATCTAGCATAGAGGTCACTGTGTTTAGGAAGCGCACATCCCGGTACCATCTTGTATACACACCAAGAAAAGTGTTTCCATGGCAGATACTCACGAAACTCATTCATCCAACTAGGTTCCTCCGATCTCATGTCATACATGTCACCGGTGAACTTTGTCTGCGTATAACCAAGTGATCTCCACCACTCTAAAGCTTTTGGATCATTAAAAGACTCATTATAATATGAAAGTCTCTCGTGATTCGACCACCAAACGTTGGGAAGTTTAAAGCGTGACCATCTGTTACCGGTTTCTAGTATTTCCATAGTGTATTACCTCGCTAGTATTACTTTCAATTTTTCTCCAAGGATCAACGATGACGCTTCCTTCTGGTATATCGCAATAGATCTCGTCTTTGTGATTCGTTGTTCCTGTCGTATAATTATATGTGATCTCAGCGGAATGAGCCATAAGAAAAACACCGGAATCAGTAGGTTGGTAATCATCACCAGTATAGGGATCGATGTAGATAGGAGTATGACCCATCTCTTGACAGAAGTGACCGATCAAAAGACTGTAACTTCCATCAAGGTATGGAACCTTTGGTTTATAGGCTTTCCCATGAATGTAGATCCAACAGTCGTTTTCTTTCGCGTGTTTTACGAGTTCTTTTGCAAGATTCTTTGCCTGAACCTCTCTTGAGTTCATGATCGAGTCAAAAAGATCGTATCCCAGATCAAGTTCCTGTGCAAGATACCGAAGAGCAATGTTATCTCTTGGATGACATGCACCACCGTCACCCATCCCAGCCGTCATATACTGGTGACCTGTGATTCGAAGATTGGATTTTGACAACGCACCAGTTACCACGTCAACGTCAATGTTACCCATTCGATTCGCAACGTCCTGCATCATGTTTACGAGTGAGATCTTAGTTGAGATCCATGTGTTATAAAAGATCTTAATACACTCACACTCGTCCCATGTGCCAACCTCGAATCTTGGATCGTTATGAATCAAAGTTTTGTATAAGTCGATCAGTTCTTTTGCATCGCCCGTAAGACTCCCGTCTTCGGTTCCAATCATAATCATTTCTGGATTGACCATATCCCAGGCTACTGATCCCATTGCAATAAGATATGGGTTATACGCAAATCGAGTGTTTTGAATTAAAGGAACAAACTCTCGACGAGTAGTGCCAGGCAGAACAGTTGAGATAAGAACGAGTAGTTGATCGTCATTCATATAACGGTCTGCTTCTGAGATCGTTTCTTTTACAATCGAGTAATCAAAATCCTTAGGATCTAGATCAGTAGTAGGAATGGAACCATCATATCTTTCATCATGAGGTGTGGGTACAGCGATGAACACAATATCACAATCGGAGACCGTATCTTTAATCGTGGGTCTTACTGACACAATATCCGATTCGACATTAACAATATCGTATCCTTTCACTTCATGTCCTACCTTACCGATTTCTTCGGCGCATGGCATTCCAAGTTTCCCAAGACCAATAAATCCAACTCTGGTCATTACAAATAATTCCTATAGATTTTCTTACAGTATTATATATCAGTCAGATTCTCGAATAAGATCGAGTGTCACGCAGTGAAAACAACCTCCTAGTGTACGAGCATGTCTCATCGGAAGCATCGTACATTCTATTCCGTGTCTTTCAAGTTCTTTGCGCAATCCGTCCTGATTTTCTTCAACTACTACATGATTCGGCGAAAGAGAAAAAAGATTCATGCTGACCCATTTACTAGCATTGTTGTAACCGGGATAGTGTCCAATGTCGACAGGTTCAGGGCACCATATTGCATCCCATGACTGAAGAGGTTTAGGCAGTTGGTCCTTAGATTTTATACGATCAGGGTTAAGTAACATTAACCCTTCTCTCAATAGAGCAATAGTACTATCAAGATGCATATAACTATACACACCCTCAATGGTCCATACTCTCTTTTCAGATCCGACAATATCCTGTAGATACTCAGCCCCAGATTTATTACCAGAATTACTTACGAGATAGAACAGATCATCGTTTGATCTAAGAACATTCGCCGCATCAAAACACGGTTCAATTTCTGTAAGTGCAAGAGTGTCTGGATCGCCGATACAGTCTTCGTTATACAATTCATCGGACAAAACAGGATTCGTCTTAATGTACCTTGCGGGTAGATTCTCAAAGTGTTGTTCGATGAATCTTTCTTCATCTCTACGCGCACGAAGCGGTTGAGGTGTAGAAATTACAACATCATCATAAATAAGTACACCGTCACGAGGACAATAGTTATAGTACTGAGGATCTGCACTTTCTGTAGGACGAAGTACCCGTATGCCTTCACCCTTTAGTATATCAGAGAATAACTCAAGGTCTTCATTCGCTTGGTCGGTCACCTCAGTAGGATACGCACCGGTCACAATAATTGTATGATCTTGAATGTCGGCGTAATTAACGGTTCGAAGACTTTTGTCTAGTTGTGGTATACGTGCACCGGTGGCGTCACCAACGATGACTGATTTTAATGTGTCCCATTCATTAGAAGCTAAACGCTCGTGAAGCATGATTCAGTAGGTACTCCGTCATTTCATTATCATTTGGTTTATTCATTGTGAAAAAATCATCGAGACTAAAATTGTCTCTCTTATTCTTCCACCAGTAGTGATATATGTATTGGTTCACATGATGTCTTCTAAACACATCAGTTGAATTATCGTCTTGAAAAAAATCAGTGTTCGTTGTAATAAGAGGCACTGTGTAGTTCTTACCAACATGATTAATTGAGTAATCAACTGATGTTAGATCATCATCCATTCCATAGGCACGATTATTACGTAACTTAATTTTTCCGTCAACGGTGAAAAGATCAAGTATCTTTTTTACGTGATTTCTATTAATTAATGTGGGACCAAAGTTAAAAGATCTATAGTCCTTATGACTTAAAAAGAATTGCACCTTTTCAAAATGTTCGTATCCCAACTGAACAGTGTCCCAGTCAAATGGGATTCTTGACATAAAGTACTTCCAGTCAAAATGCCAGTAGTCTATCAAAGAAAGATCATAGTCATCTTCCATTAGAACAACGGTACTATCACACGTATTATCGTACCACTCTTTTAGAAAAGTTATGTGACTTACAAAGTTTGCTACCAGTCTTGCACCCATTCCTTCTAGTTTTTGGTTTAAAATATTTTCATCATGTAATACGTTTGACCATTCGTGTTGTTTCTCTGCGTCAAAACGATTACTAGAAACTCTTGTGTATTCTATACCATACGTATCAAATTGTTTCTCCATGTATACACGTCTATCGATTTCTTGGTCCATGTTAAAATAATACACATGAGGGAATCCAATCAACTTATTCTCAAGATCCATTCTTAAATACCCTAAGATGAGATAAATTCGGATAGTCTTGATACGACCATTCTCTTGGTGCAGTATCTTTTACTGCATGAAACTTAGATAGACCATACTCTGCAGACTCAGGTGTCATGTAGTAGTGGTATCCGATCTGAGTAATATCCTGTTCTGCCCATGCTAAGTCGTTATCTCTTCCATCATAACTCATCGATTTTAATGCTTTATACGCATTGCTATCATCAGTAAGAATCATTCCTGCTCTACCAATAGAAAGATGTTTTTTAAACTGAAAACTAAGACACATCAGAGACTCAGGAATATAGGAGTTGTTTTTCCAAAGAACAGCCGCATCAATTATTCTGGTATTCTCTAGATAATAATACGAATTCCAATGATCATTATTAAAAGACCAGTCTATATCGAGTTTAGAAAGAGTCATTGGAATCGATAGATACGTATGCGATGGACAAGTAGTTGTCTTTACATTGTCGTATCGAAGAGATAGTTCAATCGCATGAGTACACGAGTCAGTCGCAACTCCATACTTTGAACCAAAGTAATTGGAGATTGTTTTTTCGAACTCTTTAACAGTATCAAAAGTTGCCATGTTAGGCAACTGTGATACCAAACTTAACAAACCTGAGTTCAGAGTTCTCAGAAAAATCGGTCATTTTATGCTCGATGTGTGAAGGTAAAATCACAATGTCACCAGTGTTAACTTGTTTAATAAAGTATTCACGAAGAGGGCTGTCGCCGTTATGATGCAATCGTCTCTTTGGTGCAACAGGATTGCGAATAATAAGGTTACCACTTTGTTCTTCAGCTTTAAGAAATATGTAACCAACAAAATGTTGTGAATCGTCGAAGGTATATTGTTTCTTCGGGTTTGAACCACATACGTATATTGATGAATCTATCATGTGAATCTGATGGCGTTGCGTATCAGCTCGTACGCTCATAGCATACTGATTAATGATATCTTTCACACCATTAGATGCATCATCAAAAACTGGATTATTAAAAAGTATATCTTTGTTAATAGGGTAGGACGACCAAGTATCATTTTCTGTATCAAGACGGCCCCAACAGTCCCCATTCAAATCCATAAGACGGTCAATTTCTTTATTTAAAACGTTTATGTAACTGTTGTCCTCTTCGTTAAAAAAATAACGATGCAGAATTGGAACGTGTAAAGAATTATCAATCATTATTTGCCTCAAAATATATTGGTGTTCATGTGTGAAACGATCTATAGTTATTACACTACATATGTTTCTTTCTCGTATAATACATACTGTTATTTGAAAAATTAATAGATGTGGTAGAGGCTACTTTTTTGAACCAATCAGGATCGTAATGGCATTTAACTTCTATTTTTTTATCCGACATTGGAATCATGTGAATCATGGGCACACCCGCATCAAGATTCAACACTTGACTTTCAGCTGAACTCATAAAGGTATGTATATTCGTGGTTGTGCCTCCTCTGAAATTACGAAAGGCAGTAGGTATTATAAGTTTGTTTAATAAATTAGGGTTATTCCATACTGCAGGAGACCAATTCCAAAGTAAATCTGTTTTCTTTGAGGAATAACCAATCCAAGGACTTTGGAATTTAAAATGAATCAGTGAGTTTGACGGCATAAAATTACCCGCCTCGTACGAAGGATGCGAAGTAATTTCTGAATTGTCTGCACTAGTAGCAGAGTATCCATGATCGTTAATTCTTTCATCAACGATGATTTCGCAATCGGTCCATAAAGGAAGCGTGTAACTATATTTGAATACGTCGATGAATCCGGGGCATCTTTTAAGAGTATTAAGTCGGTTTGCTTTAGTCTTAAAATTATCGTCTTTGTATTCCTGAGTTATATCTTTCCACCATTGTGGGATAAACTTATTAGACTTATCGATAGGAAAGTATTCATATGCCTTATAGTCGGTTGTTATAAAGTCGACTACAAAACTTTTACGTTTAGAAAATATTGAAAACATAATAATACATTATACCACATTATAAAGTATCTGTAAACGGTTAGAAATTATTTCTTACGTTTGTGCCAGAAATACTTCCGATAACCATGACGAAGAGCAGTACCGAGGATTGACACAGTCTTGTTTTGAGTCTTATGGTCGATGCTCTTTATTTGATATTTATTAAAGTCATATCTTACAAATGGAAACACTTGAACAAGAGGCGTCCCCTTTTCAATAAAGAACTCTCCGTCACCGCCTGTCCAAACAAACGGAAAGTTAACTTGGTTATAGTATGTATCAGTATCAACGATACCATCAATTAATTTAAAACGAGTCTCAAAGTGATTCATGGGTGTTGTAAAAAGACATGATACGCCCGGAGGAGTCTCAATGATCCATGGATTAATAAACTTCATAAGATTTTTACCATATGACATATGACTTGCCGGATGATCTTTGAGTTGATGATAACCATGGTAACCAAGGCTTTGATTCACGGGCAAATTATCAGGAAAGGTAAGTTCTATTTCACCATTTTGAGCCACGATAAAAACATCTGACCATAAAGGTATGATATACCCAGCAGTAACTGTCTCCATAAATGGAACGCATCGTTTGGCTGTTCCACTCTGAGGATTGTTATCTGACTGAGAAGCAAGATTTTTGTAATACTGCGGCATATATTTACCTGAACGCTTTGGCTCAGGAAATACATCAAGCAGTGAATCATCAATAGAAAATGTAATCATAATGTAGTATTTTTTTATGGGGACGTAGTAGGTTTCTCTGGCCAGTCTACGTTACCGGGAAATCCACTTTGCGAAGTAACGTCACGAAGTGCTTGACGATAATCTGCCCACTCAAGTGGAACAGGATCACCGATGTCAAGATACTTAACCACAATCCAGTCAGTTTCTTCGAGAAGAACGTCCCTAGTTAATCTATCCTTTTCTTCTTCGGTCGGTTCATTATCAAGAGCTTCCTGTGTAATGCGATCGATTTCCGTTTGACGATCTGTCATAACCGCATCAAACACTGAAAAATCAGTGATCTCTTCGTTGTGATCAGAGTACTCAATTTCTCCATAATCACCATACCACTGGACCGCATGTATGTTAGAATCAAGATTCGTTGTAGGAACATGTTCAACGTTTTCTCCGTTAAACATAACATCAGCGGTTCCGTTGTTGTTATTGATAATAGTGATTCTATCAGACATTGTTGTTATCCTCGGTTATGTACTTTTGTATCGGTTCGTCTGACGACTGTACTTGCGCAATCGCTCTCATAAGATTCTGTGATGCATAATTAGCGTCAACCATTTCATTTCTAAATGATTCGACGGCTGCTCCAGTCTGACGACTTTGTTGTGAGTTTTCAATCAATAACATCGGAAGCCATGCGACCGCGCATCCGTAGTTATCGACTTCTTTACCCGTGTTTGGATCGGTACCACGAATCTGTGTATACCACGCGCAATCAAACTTCTTACATGGTTTAAACTTATTTAGAGGACAATTGTCCTTTATCTCAATCGTCATATTATATATTAGTCCTTCTGAGCGAGAATAAAGTCTTGGAATTTCACGTTGATTGATGCTGAAGCAGATGAAAGCGAACCAGATAAAGTACCACGATCCGGTGAACCTGAAATTGATCCAGACAAATTATGACCAGCATTGTGACCGTGTGATCCAGATCCGCCCGTATTTGACACTCGGAATGTTCCATCGGCACCGCCGCCGCCGCCACATGCGTCGGCCCTCAATCCACCGCCGCCGGCGTTACCATGTGGACCGGAACAGTGAAAGTGGCTAGGCATCTGTGACGTACTTAGTGTGGTCGATCCGACGTTGACATTGCCAGAGATACTTGTTGAGAGGTTACCAGTGCCTGGATCACCACTTAATGATACAGAACCTGACACAGATGGTGATCCAAGTGCCGATGAAAATCCAGCTGAACCGCCGGAACCCGGTGTTCCACTTACAACTCTAAGTGCTGAGTCGTTAATTGAGGTATCCTTAGTCCAACCCGTAGGAGCAGACGAGTTATGAAAGAGCAGACGAGTGCCCGACGGAAGAAGATTTGTCGACGTAACCGTATCATCAGGAAACTGAATCCCCGATGCTGTAAGTGCTGTTGCCATTTTTATGAATTCCTTTGTTGTGTAATTAAACTATCAACTTTTTCGTTAAGCTCTTTAATCGCTGCAAACGCCAGAGAGCATAACTTAACATAATCAACAGCCAACTCACCGTTTTCTCGCTCTCTCACTGCTAGAGGAAACGATTGTTGTACATCTTGAGCAATAACACCAAAGTCTTGTTTCTGAAGAAAGTACTCGTCCTCTCCGCCTTTTCTATTTATATATTCATCACTCCAATCGAACGTTTTTCCGCCGATTGAATTAACTACATTTAGCGCATCGTTAATGTCTTGGATGTTTTCCTTATTTCGAATATCCGACGAAAAGTTTGATACGATATCGCCAGTTGCTCGAATGTCACCATCTGATGCAGGAGCAGCAGTGTTAACTCCAAGTGAGTCTATCTCAAAAGAACCTGATACTGTTTGATCACCACTACCGCGAAGAACTGTAGAATCAACTGTAAACGTAACGGATGATGACCCATCATAGTTCGATCCGTTGAGTCCGTCTCCTGCGATTAAAGATGATGATACATTTGTAGCCGTACCACTTATGTCGTTGTTAATCGTAGAGTTGGATATCGTGACACCATCAATTGTACCGCTATTAATGTCGGCAGAAGAGAATGTTACTCCGGATATTGAACCACCAGTAATATCAACATTTGTCGATTCTTGAGCAGCCATCGATGCAAGATCAAGGTTTGTCTTTGCCGCATCAGTATCGGTAAGATCACTAAGATTTTGAGACGCCTCGAGTTTACTCGTTGTAATCGAGATAAAGTTGTTGTCTATCTCAGCGTTGGTAAGTGGTGTACCTTTTACGGTTGCACCACCTCCAGTAGTCTCTCTTGTTGTAATTGACGTCATTTAATATTTCCTCATCGATTCTCAGTGAGAATGCGATTGTTCTTCAAGAGTATTTATTCTACTCTTAAGATCTTCGATTGTGGAAGACTGTTCCTTGATCGCTTCGATAAGAAGGGGCACCATCTTCTCGTATTGAACAGTAAGGTACTCGTTATCAACTGGAGAGTCTCTAACGACTTCCGGAAGAACGTTCTGCACTTCTTGAGCCGATACACCGACTCTTTTGCCTTCCTGAAGGCCAAGATTGATAGCCGTATCGTTAAACTCGAAGTAGAAGCCACTCAGCGACTCAACCTTATCAAGAGCATTCTCGATACCACCAAGCTTAGTCTTAAGACGATCATCAGATGCATTCGATGTAATATCACCCGTCGCCACGATCTCACCGGACACACCAGTTGCGGCAGTACCAATACCGAGTGAGTCAAACTGAACGTCATCGTTAGTATCAAGACCGAGTGTATCAAGAGTCGGCGGATCGATTGTTTTAGAAGAAAGACCGGTGATATGACCGAAACCATCAAGAGTGATGTCTTGAATAACTGTGTTACCAGAGTTATTTACTGACGACTGACTCGATGTGTCCGCGTGGCTGATCGTACGATTTGCTGAAAGATCTCCGCCGCCAGTAAGACCGGAACCAGCATTAATGTCGATAGTCTTATCTGCTTTATCTCCGATATCATTTGCCACTGTCGTAGCAAAGTTCGGATCGTCGCCAAGAGCAGCAGCAAGCTCATTGAGAGTATCAAGCGTTGACGGAGACGAGTCAACAAGATTTGCTACCTCCGTATCAACGTACGATCGCGTGGCAATCGTACTTGTGTCAACGTCAAGTGAGATCGTTTCATTACCTGACTGATCGGTCGTAAAGTTTCCGCCGCCATTTAGCCCGGTGCCAGCTGAGACAGTAATCGTTGCGTCGTTCGGCGGTGCAGCTGTTGACGTTGATACAGCTGTGACGTGACCAAAGGTATCAAACGTAATCGCATCAATAAACGTGTTTGATGTTGCGGATACATTGCTGACTGATGACGTATCGGAGTGGCTGATCGTACCGCTCGAAAAGTCAATACCAGAACCACCACTTAAATGTGCGTCGACCCGTGCGTCGGTGTAATAAAGATTTGTACCTTCGGCAAGATCGTCTGTTGAGAACGGTCCAAGGTCAACTGTAGCAGTAAACGTTGATCCGTCCGCTGTACCAATATCAAGATCGCCAGTCGCACTGTCGTACGAGAAGCTTGATACACCAGCAACATTTGTCGTTGAAGCAGATGTGATACGACCCTGTGCATCAACGGTAATGACTGGAACTTCTGATGCTGAACCAAACGTACCTGCGGTTACCGTAGTGTCAGCAAGATTGAACACACCGGTGGCCGAGTCGTAGTCAAGACCCGTCGTAGCACTTACTGCGTTTCGTACACGTGTGTCTGTATAGTAAAGATTGGATGATCCTTCAGAAAGATCGTCGGTATCGTGATTTGAGATATCGGAAACCTGACCAACCAGAGTCGCTGCCTCGATATCCTTATTGAATACAAAACGATCACTTGCGTTTGAATATGTCAATGTTGCATTTGCACCATCGACTGTAAGGCCGGCGCCGTCGGCCGATGAAGAATCAACTGCACCGCTCGCAACGGTAATGTTAAGATCCTCAACATCGAGAGTCGTAGTGTTCAGAGTCGTGCTCGACCCGTTCACAATAAGGTCACCATCGACTGTCAGATCATTAAATGTTACGTTATCTGTAGTACCTACCGGTTGACCAATCGCGATTGTGCCGGATGAATAAGTAACACCGGTTCCACCAGATAAGTGAGCATCGACTCGAGAATCAAGGTAGTAGAGATTTGTTGTGCCTTCTACGAGATCGTCGGTGTCATTTGCAGCAAGAGATACCTCCGCATCGTTACCACCGGAATCCTTAAACTCAAAGGATCCACCGACGACTGAAATCGTTGCACCACCGATGTCGATGGTATTGCCGCTTAAGTACAGATCATTCCATCGATTTGTTGCGCTACCAAGGTCAAATGTAACGTCTGATGACGGAATCAGATCTCCATTAATTTCACCAGTAAATTCTGGAGATGAGAGTGTCTTATTCGTAAGTGTTTGAGTACCACTAGTAGACGCCGTCTCAAACCCACCAGCCGTAGCACCATCGTGCACACGTAAAGTGTTATTGGTTGTGTCAACGGTTACTTCGGCCACAGCACCTGTAAATACATTATTATCTGCAGCAGTTCCTTTTCTTAATGCAAGTTCAACTGAAAACGCCATTTATACTATTCCTTAAAATTAACTGGTAAACTGCTTTATATTTATGGGTTAATAGGAGAATACGCAAACACTCCCCTATAGCGTTTAAATGTTCCAAAACAAGGATCACCAAACACACCGTTAGATGCAGAAACGGATACACTGGTGCGGGGATACGCGCTAGAAGATAACTGTCCGGGTCTAGATCCTGAGTGACAACCACCGATAGAAAAGTTTGGACAACTCCCTCCCGGAGTACCATAACTTGTAAAGTCGACTCGAGTAAATATAAATCCAGAAGGAGCAGTAACCGTTCTAGATTGATTTTCATTCATACCCATGCATACTGTACCGACGTAATACGAATCAACACGTATATTAAAATCTTGGTCGGCAAATCCGTATTTATTTTCTGCTCTAACTGTAAAGTTACTTACTACATTACTTGTAAAATCAGATACACCATTAGGAGTGCCTGATATCTGTCCCGTTGATGATAGAGACATACCAGAAGGTAAGGAACCACTTACAACAGAAAAAGTTGGAGCATCTGTAGGATCACCTTCAGCTGTAACGTTAGTCGAGTAGAACTCGGTGGTGTATATTCCGGGACTATTTCTAAACAAACGTCCGGAATTGGTGACCCACTCAGGAGCGTTTCCTCTCTTAAAAACACCTCTGTTACGATTTCTATACATTAGATAATATCACCTACAAGTACCCATTCATCTGTGGCACGTTTTCTGCATGATACTTCTTTAAATTGGTTAGCTATATCACCAGAATTGCGTACCGTCACTCCTGATTGTCCTTGAATAGTCACAGTATTACTTGTTTGTGCATAGATGTTGATAACTGTTCCAATAGGAAATTGCACATTTGCATTTGAAGGAATGGTTACCGTAGCAGCTGATGAGTTATCCATTTCTATAACTTTAGCTATGTCTGACAATTGAAGAGTATAATTTCCCGTCTGTGTGTTTCCTTCAATAAGGAGAGGAGCAAAATTGTCTGCAATTTCATCTAAAGCTGATTTGACATCTGTAGATGATAAATCAGAAGATGTGTTGTCATAACTTGTGTCAGACGCAGTCAGTGTTTTTGAATTTAGATTCGTAACATGACCGAATCCGTCAAGCGTGACATCTTGAATAACTGTACCGCCAGAGTTATTTACAGAACTCTGCGATGATGTATCAGCATGACTGATAGTACGGTTGGTCGAAAGATCGCCGCCGCCAGTAAGTCCTGAACCAGCTGATATTGTTGTGGTTTCATCCGCCTTAGTTCCAATCTGATTAGACACAGTAGTTGCAAAATCAGGGTCATCGCCAAGTGCAGCAGCAAGTTCGTTTAACGTGTCGAGTGTACTTGGAGAGCTATCAACAAGATTTGATAGTTCAGTATTAACGTATGATCGTGTTGCGATGGTTGAAGTGTCAACACTAAGAGAGATCGTCTCGTTCGTGGATTGATCGGTTGTAAAGTCACCACCACCAGACAAACCAGTACCAGCAGAGACGGTGATCGTCGCATCATTAGCGGTATCAGGAATGACAACCGTTGCGGTCCCAAGACCAGTAACATGACCAAACGTATCAAGTGTAACGTCCTGAATAAACGTATTGCCCGAACCGTTTACCGATCCTTGTGACGAAGTATCGGCGTGGTTAATTGTTATTGTATTATTTGATGATGCATTCGCGTCAAACGTACCCGAACCTGTAAGTCCGCTTCCTCCTGAAACAGTTAGTATACCATCACCGATACGAGCATCTACCCTTGCATCGGTATAGTATAGATTGACCGATCCTTCGGAGAGATCGTTGGTTGTCTTGACTGTAAAGTCAGTGTCAAAGTCAGCCGTAGTGTAACTAGTAACAGAAAAAGTACCTGTTGATGAATTGTATGTCAAGTCTCCTGATGCGGAGAAGAGATCACGAATCTGTGATTCACTGCGTTCGGTAAATGAGAATGTGCCGGTCGTAGAGTTGTAACTTAGATCACCGGTTGCACTTAATAGCCCACGAACTTCAGCATCAGTTCTTTCAGTAAATGAGAATACGCCGGTCGTAGAATCATATGATAGATCGCCGGTTGCACTTAATAGCCCACGAACTTCGGCATCGGTTCTTTCAGTAAATGAGAATGTGCCGGTCGTAGAGTTGTAACTTAGATCACCAGAAACAGATACCGCATTTCTTACACGTGTATCTGTGTAGTATAGATTTGACACTCCTTCTGAGAGGTCGTCCGTATCATGGTTAGTGATATCACTAACGGTACCAATAATATCAGTTGCAATTGACTTATTAGATGACAGACGATCGTTCGATGAATCGTATGTAAAGTCTACCGTTCCATCCGAACCAAGGTTAACAGTAAGACCAGCACCGTTTGCTGTCGTAGCGCTAGTCGCACCACTCGCAACAGTAATGTTAAGATCCTCAACATCAAGAGTCGTAGTGTTAAGCGTTGTGTTTGTGCCGTTGACAATGAGGTCGCCATCAACGGTTACATCGTTAAATGTAACATCGTCTGTAGTACTAACATCCTGACCAATTGAGATAGTACCACTTGAATAAGATACACCAGTTCCGCCATTAAGGTGATTATCGACTCTTGAATCAAGATAATAAAGATTCGTTAATCCTTCACTAAGGTCATCAGTTGTGTTAATAACTTGATTAACGCCATCTATTTCTGTCAGACTTCCAAAATCATGAGAAAAAGTTTCGGTATTAGTTATTTCACCAAGATCAAATGTTAATTTGTTCGATTCATCTGTTGTTAAATCGCCAAAATTGGCTTCATTTACTGCAAACGGAAGAGTACTCGATTCACTCGAACTACCACTCGAAAAAAAGTCAATAAGATTATCAGAGTTTTTAAAATAAAGACGGCCGTCGGAGAAGTTAAGAGCTAACTCTCCAAACTCAACATCAGAAGCACTCGGTATTTTTCCTTCGACCGAGGACTTCTTTAGTAGTATTCTATTCGTAGTAGTCATTATACCTTTATTCTAAAAAGAATGATACACGATAATGCGATAAAAATCGCCGTGTGTTTATCAATCTAAGTTTATTTATAACCTTTAATTAGTAGGTTCCACCATCGATGTTGAATCCTTCAAGATCACTTGTATCTGCACCAGAACCAATGATGTCTGTTCCAACATAGAGTTTCTTACCAATGCCTACACCACCACCGACAACAAGTGCTCCTGTTGTGGTTGATGTCGCATCAACAGTACTCGTGAAAGTAACCTCGGATGACGCATCAATGGTGGTAAATTTACCGCTATCAGGATTTTCCTCACCGATCTTAGAATTGTTGATCGTCTTGTTGGTAAACGTCTCTGTCTGAGCAAGAGTCGCCAGTGTACCAGTTGTCGGTAATGTAACACTTGTCGTATCCGTTGACGTAAGAGTCGTGGAGAACGCACCCGATGTTGTAAGGTTACCGCCAAGGGTGATGGTCTTATTACCATTATTAACACCAGTACCACCATAGGTTCCACCGATAATATCGGCTTCCCATGTGCCGGTATCGATCGTGCCGAGTTTTGTAATCGTGGTCTGACCTTCATAATTTGTTGAAATATCAATTGAGTCAGCCGCGACAGAAATACGATTCGTTGTACCCTCAACATTCAGAGTACCAGAATCATAGGTAAGACCATCACCAGCAACACCTGAGGCAAGCTGTACGTTATCATTCGAGACTTCAATACCGTTTGCAGTATTGACCGAAAGTGTATCGCCGGACTTGTCAAGACCATCGCCGGCAGTAATCTGACCTGCACCAGAGAACTGAACGAATGTAAGAGGATCTGTGCCAACAGCCTGCTGACCGCCGTCAGAAGTAAGGACGAACCCTCGATTATCGCCTGTGTTGCCTTCTTCAACAAAGAAGAATACACCCGACGTAACCTCCTGAGGTTCATCAAAATCTGTAGCGCGTGACGCAACACCCGAAGCGGCGACAATGTAGACACCATTTTCGGTCTGATCAGTCTGATCCTTGAGGAGAACACGATCACCGGTCGATACGGTGACGCCGTCGATAACAGCAGAATCAACCAGACCGGATGAAACATCGATATTGGTTGTCGACGCAACCCGTACGGATTCCTTCGGATCAAGACCGGCGGCACGTGCATCGACGTATGCCTTGGTAGCGGCATCCTGAGGATCGGTAGGATCTGTAAGGTCTGTAATACGTGATGAGTTAAGCGATACATTACCCGAACCATTCGGATTCAGTGACAGATCACCGTCCGTATCAGTTGTACTGATCTCGTTACCGTCAATACGGACGTTATCAACATCAATCTGCTGGAGACCGGCAAGTGTAAGTGTAGTCGAACCGTTTGTTAGAGTTGATGTACCAAGAGTAATATCATCGGTCGATACGTCGCCATTTGTGACAGTAAAGTTACCCGAATCAAATGACGCGATACCCTTAACAGTAGTGGATGCGTCCTCAACATCGACATTAAGTGTATGTGTTGTATCCTGATTTACTGTACTCGTTGTAATATCGGTTGAAACCGATGTACCGCCAGTAAACACAATAGAGTCATTGAGAAGGTCAACAGTACTCGTGCCGTCATCACTTGAAATTGATAATTCTGTTGCCACATCAGATTCACTGACAGAAGTAACACGACCATCGCGATCAACAGTAATAGATGGAATCTTTGTAGATGAACCGACTGACGTAGTCGTATCGGTATTTGAAATAACACCGGTTTCAATGAGATCGATGGTGGTCGAACCAGCAGTGTCATCATAGGTAACATCAACAACACCAGCGGTCCCTTGAATCTGACCACCAGAGATGTCCTCGATAAACTCTTGAATCGACCGTTCGGTTGCACCATCATCAATAAAGAGATTGGATGCTACCGTACGACCGGATCCGTCCGGTGCAAGAAAGATGTCACCAGCGGTATTCGTCGAGGAAATCGTGTTTCCATCGAGTTTAAGATTATCAACAAAGAACTCGTTGATCTTCTTATTTGCATCGACAACCAGAGCAGAGTCCGCTGTAAGCGTCCCCTTGGTATGATCGAGCATATCGGTAAAGAACTTACCACCAACCACAAAGTGATTCGCAGCGTTACCGTTGGTCTCTGAACCAAACCCAATATAGAGCCGATCACCACCTTGTACCGACGACGCGTCGGCACCCGAGTACGCTAGTTCACCTGCTGCCAGTGTGGTCGGATTACCCGATGTTCCACTTCTTTTAATTCGAATGACACTTGCCATTATTGGTCTCCGTTAAACCTTTTTAGAATTCTCCGCCGTCAACGTTCTGTTGATTCAGATCTCTTGTTGCTGTCCAATTTTCAGTCGGTTCTTTATAAACTAATACCGATCCGTTCTCTAGATTAGAATCGTCTATATTCGTAAACTGTTCTAACCTTCTCGTTACAGTCAAGGACGAGCGTACACGCAGATCGTCCTGCTGTTTAACTCTGGCGCGTATCTTTGACATTTAGCTCGTTCTCGTTACACGTGGTACTATTTCTAGTATACCCTCAATAATCTTAAAATCGTTTCCGGTTACGGAATCACCTGCAAATATGTCGTACACATATCTTCCACGTTTCATACTGGCAGTGGTTGCGTCATCAAGTCTGATGAGAATCTCACCGCCAGTTTCATCAGCCTTCTCAAGTATAAAATCGAATGCTGTTTCTGACTGATGCGTTCTTCTTACCTGTCCTGAGAGTGTTAGATTAGTAAGATCAAGAGGATCTCTATTTGAGTCCTCTACTATAAGGTTCGTAGAAAAGTCCGAACCCTGATCAACAAATAAGTTTGCGTACGATGCCATGGTAGTATTTATAATTTAACCAACTTGAATAGACCAACTAATGTTAAGAAAATCAGTAGTAGTTTTCTCAAATGGCGTCGATACAACAATTCTTGAGATTAATACATCATCACTCGATAATACCGCAAGTTCGCTAATCGTTCCTGTCGCAACATTCTCACTCAGTGTAGAAAAGAGAGTGATCTGATTATCTGTCACAGAATAACTGCTAATCGCGGTTTCGCCAATTTGATTCTCAAGTGAGGTATCAGAAGCAGTGACCGTAGTTGTCCCATCACCGGCTGCAATCGTGTCGATCTCCGGTGCAGGATCGTCGAATCGATCGAACGCCTTCTTAATGATAAAGTTCTTACCGGCATCAACGATAAGATTGTCTTCTTCAAGATGTTGCTTTACGTTGCCATACTGATCGTACAGTGTAATCGTTGGTCGACCAGTGATCTGAATGTAATCTCTCATCTATCATCCAACCTTTCAAGAATCTTATCGAGTGTCTTCTCCAAATTATCAAGACGCTCTACGAACGAACGTTTCTCGCGTTTCTTTTCTAAGAATGCTTCGTACTGATAAGTGTTGTCAGAAACAATCGCCCCTGTCTTAAGGTCCTTCTTATAACCGTCATAATTTTTAATCTTTAAGTACCGTTGATTGGTAGCCATGATAGATTAGTCCTTTATTGCGATCGCGCGTAGATCACGAATACGTGGCACACGAGCCTCGTTTGTCGATCTCATAACGATCTTAATCGCAAAGATGTTAAAGTCACCGCCAAAGTTCTCAAGATATGAGTACTCGTTAAACACATCATCCGTCTCAGTGACTGCACCGTACACAACTCTTGGCATCTCTTGCCATGGCTGTTGTTCAATCGGCGTTCCACTTCCAGTAGGTCTTACCTTGTAGTATACATCGATGTTTGTACCCGATGGCCGATTACCGTCAAAGAATACTCGAAGTTCGTCCGCGGGATTTACAAGCTCAACTGACTTCGTAAAGTATCGAGCCGCTGCCTCGTCTGTCTCTGCGACCGAGTCGGTATCTTCAAGATTGTTGACTCGATTTTCAGTAGCAAGTAATGAGATTCTCTTAGTATCAATGTACGGTGAGATGTTATCATTCTCTGCCGACAGAGTCGCTCGAACGAGTACGCTATCATCTCCACTCTCGACACTGGTCTTAGGAGTCTTAAGGTAGTTATCCTCACCGATCGTAATGTTAACGAATGACGTGTCGGTTGCCTTGGTCGACTTATCGGTACCTCTGAACTCGAATCCGACAGATGATCCGGGTAGCGAGAGTGTCTCGACAACAGGATGAATGAAACTGAATCCGACGTGTTGCGTAGCATTCACCGCGGCACCGCCAAGTTGAGCGTCGGCAGTAGCATTCGTGCTTACCTGAACGTAGTACTCATCCGGTTTGATCGGTTCACTCGATGGTCCGGTTGCAACCGTAAGGTCGGTGCCAAAGATCTCACTCTCTGGTATTCCGGCAAGAGCACTTGAGTTTGTCGCACTGAACTGAACTGTATCACCAGCAACCATCGAGTGATTAGGATGCGATACCTTAATTACATTTGATCCATTGGTAAAGACGAACGGATCGAGTGGTAGTACAGTGATGTATGGATCAGCTTCGGTACCAGAGTCGTTGGATGAAACTGAGTTCTCGAAGACGATCTGACCAGTAACGTTTGTATCAAACGACGCACGATTGATCTCGAACTTAAGATCCTCGAGTTGAGCCGGTGTCCAAGTACGGTTGTTCTGTGACTTGAACAACGATCCAAGGAACGGCTGACGAGTAACTCGCTCACCGGTTATCACATCGGTCTGACCCATCTCTGATGCCCATACGGTAAGTACATCCGAGTCGGTAAGAACAACAAAACAGTACTCTTCGTTCTCTTCAAGATATACCGGAGCGGGGAACGTGAATCGAGTCGCGACCGATGCATCAGTTGACCCGTTACCAAGATCTGATGCATTCTTAGTGATCGTACCAAACGGCGCGATCTCTGGCCCGGGAAACCCGTTCTCCATGTTACGAATCTGGACAGTGACAGGAAAGTCATTGGTAGCGGCTTCTGGACCAAAGTACAGATCAATGGACGTAACGAACGCACCGTTCTCTAGTTCAGAAACAAACGACTGCGCCAGAGGATCTCGACCGCCTCCGCCGCCGCCGAATCCTCCTCCACCGTTACCACCACGTTGTGGTCGACGAACGCGAACGGTCTGAGTCTGCGATAGGTTTGTTGAATCAACATCAACGATTGTAGTCGACAAGAAGAACGTTGAGATATCCTCAAGAATACCCTGAGCACTGTATGTAGCAGTCGCATCTGTTGATGGATTCGTTCTTGAGTCGATTAACTCGAACAAACGTGTTCCTGTACGGAATCGGTTATCATCTTCGTTAGGAATCTCAAACGTACCAGTGATCGTACCAATGGCATCGGTTGTTAACTGATCACCTTTGTTTCCACCAGTAGGTGCACAAAATTCACTAACATCTACGCTGTCAAAGAATGCAATCAAATCCGTCTGTGGTTTCATGCCTGTGGCAGTAAATTCAATAACACGTGAACGAATGAATGGAATTGCAGAACGATTTACAACACGATCCCCGATACGTTCGATCTCTGTACTTTCCGTACGAGTAATTCTCTCACCAGTACGAGTTCTAAGCAGTGTATTACCACGCCAAAAAGTTCTCCAACCTCCCCAGACGGTACCAAGGCTGTTCTGACTTGCATTAAATGCGTCAGTAAATTCATTGCCGCCATCAAGAGTCGTGTCCGGTACTCTCTGAGTAGATACCCATGAATCGGCCGGCGGATCAAGAACCATCGTACCGTCAAAGGTAAACTTAATGAACGGCTGAATACGCTCGATCTTAGTTGCCTTCTCCTGGCTTATAAGAGTTGTTTCAGTGTAAGGAAGAGTAACGATCGGCCCTGTTGTCTGAGTATTTGACCCTGTGCCGTCATCAGCAAGAAGGATGGCCTTTGTCGATGATTCGGGGCGTAGCTCACCATTCTGAGGATCAACCGCCGCTCGATAAGTCTGCTCGGTCGCATTACCGACCTGATGACCGGTAAACGAATCAACAAGAATTCCCGTCTTAAACTTATCGATGAACTCACGAGAGATTGCATCCTGCTCCACTAAACTCAAGGCAGTAAAGTACTCAAGATTCTCGATTCTCTCTTCGAGTCTACCGATGTCTTTCATTCTGAATCGCGGATGCTTAACGGGCTCAACAACGAGATCACTCGTGTTGAAGGTATACGCGTTCACACGAATGTCATAGAGAGTGATGGCATTGTCGATACGTTTCGGCGATTCTGGCTCGAGATCCGGCACACCCTTTACGACAAAGAACTCACCCTCGTAGTCGACGCAGATTTTATCACGGCGTGGAAGGTAGAAACTAAAGTCTAGGATAGCCTCGGAGTCAGGGACGTAGGACACCGGACTGTTTGTAAAGTTACCTGACGTGTTCGCAATCGGTCTGAAATCGACGGAGTTTGCTAATTTAAACGTCTGACCGCTCTCTGATGTATATGATGGAATATTCTCGTATGCAATCGCATCGTACGAATCGGCAGTAAAGAAATCGCCGGAGCTGTGATTAAAGAAATCAAAGGTAACCGTAAGAGCAGTGGTCGGTGCGCTGAATCCTGGTCTGAGATTGAGTTTTGAGATATCATAGAAGTTATCGCGCTGACCCGTGTCGAGCTGATAGAACGATGTAAAGTCGTTACCCGCACCGTCCTGAATCGAAACGATGTTAAACACATCAGCAACACCAAGATCGATTACCGATCCGGGTGTGGATCCTGTCGTAACAGTAGAGTTCTGAACCGGTGTCTTAGTCTTAATCAGCCCGGTCGACTTAAACATCACTGCATAGATCTCAACCTCATCGTTATCGTTAATCGCGAAGTTACTCAAGTCAAGAGTCGCAGTTTTATTATCTACCGAAAGCGATACACCGTTTGGAGTTGCAATGTCACCGATAGAACTTGCAGGAGTCGAACCATTGACAACATTTGTTACATAGACAAGATAATCGGTTACCTCATCACGAAACTGTTCTGAAGCCTCTGGAGTTGAGATCGTTACGGATGATCCGCTGACAACTGATCCGTATTCTTTATAAAAGTTAAAGGACGAGTCTGTAACGGTGTCGACCTCAGAGAAAGGAATCTGGTAGACCGACACTTGATCGACCGTCTCCTGAAGTACCGTAAGACCCGACCCGTCCTGTGAAGCCTCTTCAACCTCACCGGCAAAGACGGGCGAGTTAACATCAGAATAGAACGTACCAATGTCCTCGACCGAATTGGATCCAGTAAAGTCAAAGTTAAACAGATGTAGTCGAACAACCGTCTCACCCGCCGCTCCGCTGCGAACGGGATCAAATGATACTGCTTTAACGGTTGCGGTACCGATCTGAGACGATGGTTCGTCTGGTACATCACTCGTGAATGAGAGCGTTGCGTCAGAATATAACTTGACTTCAGTAAACGGCTCAGGATGTCCGAATACAGTTGTTGTATGAATGTAGTCACCGAACTGAAGAGGCACCAAAACATCTTCTTCATTATCGGTCGTACGAGCCTTGTCGATATCGACTCGAGTCGTGTCGGTAAGATTGACACGATAGCCACGAATGTACGCCTTGCCCGGTTCAAATTCTAGACGCAGTTTTGAGCTGTCTGTAGGAT
>Ga0209937_1000121_pt1 | contig 25949 bp, 28 predicted proteins | sample SalPon1_B_H2O_MG_FD_185699 | JGI IMG/M metagenome (GOLD analysis project Ga0209937, IMG submission 185699) | Salt pond water microbial communities from South San Francisco under conditions of wetland restoration - Salt Pond MetaG R1_B_H2O_MG... | ecosystem: Environmental > Aquatic > Non-marine... | reverse complement strand
ATTTTTAGACGGAGGAAATATAGGTATATATCCATTCAGAAAGAAGAAGGGACATAAGTCCTTTCTTTCTTCTGAAAAAAATATTTATATCTCTCCGTGAAAATTGCGTTTGTTACTTGAACTTAAGATGACTTATAAGATCATCCCGGCAGCGACCGTATCTTTAGTCTGGTCATCAATCAATATCAAACTACCGGTATTCCTGTTTTCACGATAAGAATCTACTAACAAACGATGAGTAGTCCTAATCTTTACGCGAGCGATGTCGTTCATATTGAGGGATGTATCATCACCATCACGTTCAAAGGTATTGACGTTCATCTTATAGACCACTTCCTTGATCATGGCCTTTTTTTCGTTAGAAGTATGCATGATAACATATTTTGCCCTTGGTTTGGCCGATTCTGCGCTTAGCCAACAAAGCATAACATCGAATTCCTGTAAGGCTTCAGGTTGATTGTTCTTTCTGACGATCATGTCACCGCGACTGATGTCAATATCATCCTCTAAGGTCATTGCCACAGACATGGGTGCAAATGCTTCATCAACTTCATGTTCTCCCGCGTTCATGGACTTTATCTTTGAGGTGAAGCCACTTGGCAGAACAGCCACCTCATCACCTACTCGATATATTCCACTGGCGATTCTTCCTGCATAACCACGATAGTCTATAAAAGCTTCTTTCTGAGGTCTAAGGACGGTCTGTACAGGAAAACGAGAATCGATCTTATTAATATCACTACTAATATGTAATGTTTCCAGTAATCTTAGTAATGGAGAACCTTGATACCACTTCATGTTCTCCGAACGGTTCACAACATTATCTCCCACTAATGCGCTGATGGGAACAAAAGCAATATCCTGGATAAGTGATTTTGAGGCGAATTCCTCGAATTGGGAAACGATATCATTATAAACTTCCTCCTTGTAATCTACGAGGTCCATCTTGTTGATGCAAACAATGATATGCGGAATGTTCAGCAAGGATGCGATAAAAGTATGACGTTTGGTCTGTTCAATAACACCGTGACGAGCATCGATGAGGATAACGGCAGCGTTGGCCGTTGACGCACCAGTTACCATGTTCCTTGTATACTGGATATGACCAGGTGTATCTGCAATTATGAACTTTCGCTTGGGTGTAGTGAAATATCTATAAGCTACATCTATGGTAATCCCTTGTTCACGCTCGTCTTTAAGTCCATCTGTAAAAAGCGCCAGGTCTACACCTTTTATCCCTTTCTTTTTACTGGTAGACTCAACGGATGATAACTGGTCTTCAAAAATTGATTTTGAGTCGTACAATAATCTACCTATGAGCGTACTTTTCCCGTCATCTACACTTCCGGCGGTGGTAAATCTTAATAATTGATTCTTATCTATTTTCATTTTGGGTCTGCTGTTTGAATTGAAATTTATAGGTTGGTCCGGTCTTAGAAATAGCCTTCTTTCTTTCGATCTTCCATAGCGGTTTCAGACCTTTTATCATCAGAACGATTACCACGTTCGGTTTGACGCATGGTAGAAACCTCTTCCACGATCTTTTCCATGGTATCAGCATCTGACTCGATCCCGCCCGTTATGGTAATATCCCCTAAGGTCCTGAACCTTACCTTCTTTTTGACCACTTGCTCTTGCTCACCTAATTGAAGATACTCCGAATTAGGGATCCATGAGCCATTTCTCCATACAACTTCACGCTCGTGGGCGATATAAAGCGATGGTATTTCTATCTCTTTTCTCAACAGGTAGTTCCAAACGTCCATTTCCGTCCAATTCGATATCGGAAATACTCTAAAGTGCTCACCTTCAAAATGTTTTCCATTAAGCAAGTTCCATAATTCTGGTCGCTGGTTCTTTGGGTCCCATTGGCCGAAGTCGTCTCTGTGGGAGAAAAAACGCTCCTTAGCTCTTGCTTTTTCTTCATCTCTACGACCACCGCCTATCGCACAGTCTATTTTATGTTCTTCTATAGTATCTAGTAGCGTTGTGATTTGCAGAGCGTTTCGCGTAGCATTTTTACCTTTTTCTTCAGCTACTCGACCTTCATCTATAGATTTCTGGACCGAACCTACAATAAGTTGAGCGCCTAACTTTTGCACTAGATCATCTCTAAAATTAATAGTCTCAGGGAAGTTGTGCCCGGTATCAACATGCATTAAAGGGAATGGCACCTTAGCCGGGTAAAATGCTTTTTTAGCTAAGTGGGTTACTAATATAGAATCTTTTCCTCCGGAGAAAAGAATTACCGGATTCTGGAATTGTGCCCAAACCTCTCTTAAAATATAGATGGCTTCTGATTCTAATTCGTCTAAATAATTTAAATAATATTTATTCATGCTTGTAAGCTTCTATTTTATCGGTTAGTTTCTTAATGACCTTTTCTACAGACTGGTCAATACTCTCATCCTCGGTTTTGATCACTACATCCGGATGCTTTGGTTCTTCATAAGGAGCGTTCACCCCGGTAAAGTTCATTATTTCACCCGCGCGAGCTTTTTTATAAAGTCCTTTTACATCGCGACGTTCACATTCTTCTACTGAGGTGTTCACAAAGACTTCCACATAATCATCTACACCAATAATGGATTTGATCATGTCCCTATCTTCCTTAAGAGGAGATATGAATGCTGCGATGGTGATCATTCCTGAATCCACGAACAACTTTGCTACTTCCGCTATTCTTCTAAGGTTCTCTTTCCGGTCTTCCCTGGTAAATCCCAGGTACTTATTGATGCCACGCCTTATGTTATCACCATCTAGGGTGTAAGTGAGATAGCCTTTTTCAAAAAGCTTCTGTTCAACAAGACTGGCGATGGTGGATTTCCCTGAACCGGACAGGCCGGTGAACCACACCACAAATGACGGCTGGTTCTTGCTCTTACAGCGCTTTTTTCGGTCTATTTCGTATTGATGATAAACTATATTCTCGTCCATTCAACTTAGTTTATTTTTTCGTAATTAGGGATTGGTTACTTACTAAAAAATAAGCATTGGTCAGGTTTTCACGATTGTAGAGCATTTCCTTCTGGGTGTTCTGATCGATCACAGGAACGCGAGCGGCATTACATATCGCATGACCTGCGGCTGTATCCCATTCCATTGTTGGGGCAAATCGCGGATAGATATCCGCTTTACCCGATGCTACGAGGCAAAGTTTCAGTGAACTTCCGCGTGATACTATGCTGATAGGTTTATCTGTTTTAGTTCTTTGTTCATCGATGAACGCTTTCGTGTCGTCGTTCATATGAGAACGGCTGCCCACGATCCTCAGCTCATCAGCTTCATCAGGATGTATGCGTTCAGCTATTTTCATAACATCATCTGCGGTCACGCAACCTTTTAGCTCGGCAAAATAAGCTTGTCCTTTTTCCACATCAGCAAAGTAGATCTCATCTTTTGCAGGAACATAAATAACACCTAATACTGGTCTTTGCTCTTCGATCAACGCAATATTAACGGTAAACTCGCCATTCTTCTTCACAAATTCCTTCGTGCCATCCAAAGGGTCTACGATCCAGCATTTGGACCAATGCTTGCGCTCTGAATAGTGCGTTTGCTCACTTTCTTCGCTGATAATAGGAATTTCAGTACTCAAAAGCGCTTCTACAATGATTTTGTTCGCCCTGCGGTCCGCGTCTGTCAAAGGAGAATCATCTTCTTTATAATCTACTTCAAAATCTTTTTGATAGACTTCTAAAGTAGCTTTACCTGCGTGTATGCTTGATTCTATGGCAGTTTTCAACAAAGCTTCCTTCATACTTTGATTGATTAGAAAGATACAAATATATAACAAATGATCTAAAATCTATCGGTTTTATAGACTAATGGACATTTTGTTTTCGTAAAGGAAATTAGTTGTTCATCAGGTCACGCATTTTCCTTTATTTTGATCTATTTTTGTAAAAATTGAATGTTATCGAGATAGGTGTATTTCATAAACTAAGGTTCAATAGGACCACGCCACAAGGATCGTACCTCATCGATGAAGATGAAGTTGAGGTTCTACTACCTAATAAATATGTTCCTGAAGATCACGAAATAGGTGATGCCATTGATGTTTTTGTCTATTTAGACCATGATGAGCGTCCAGTCGCCACCACTTTACGACCTAAGGTACAAGTGGATGAGTTTGCTATGCTCACCTGCCTTGACACTAATGAACACGGAGCCTATATGGATTGGGGACTTGAAAAGCAACTTTTTGTCCCTTATGCCGAGCAACGAAAGAAAATGAAGATCGGTGAATCCTATCTCATATTTTGTTTCCTAGACGAACAGACGGATAGACTGGCCGCCTCTAGTAAAGTCAACCATTTTACGGACAATCAAATCCTGACCGTAGAAGAAAAAGAAGCCGTTGACCTTATCATATCTGATACTGGTGATCTGGGCTACCAGGTCATTATTAATGACATCCATCTGGGGCTACTGTACTTTAATGAAGTTTTTGAGAAGTTGAACATCGGCGATAGGAAAAAAGGATATATCAAAAAGATAAGGGACGATAAAAAAATAGACGTCAGTCTGGAAAAATACGCTTATCAGAGCATAGAACCGAACAGCGACAAGATCTATAAATTGCTTAAGGAAAATCAAGGGTACTTGCCTTTTCATGATAGATCACCATCTGAGAGCATTCGAAAAGAGTTTAAAATGAGCAAGAAGGCTTTTAAAAATGCCATTGGAAGGTTATATAAGCTCAAAGTAGTAGACATTAAGAACAAAGATGGTATCTACCTGAAATAATGATCAATCATCAGAAAGATCGATCTCCAGGCTCACGTTCCTTCGTGGATAATAAAAATAATTATTGAAACGGCCATTTCTTTGACCATTTAAGCGGTTATTATTGTTCCAGGACTGATCACGGAAGCCTTCTTCAACCCTGAACCTCACCTTCGCTTCATTATCTTGAGCAAATACTCTGATGGATTCGTTGATCTGTTCTTGTTGACGTTGCGCAAAGTCTGTTGCATCCTTATCGCGGTGATACCATTGCTCTGACCTGTCTGAACGCCTTGCCAATTCGCTCATATTTACAGATCGCTGATAAGGTCCTTCCTGATACATATATTTTATTCTGGGGTCCAATTCATCAACACTTACGAACGAAGAGAAAGAATTAAGCAGAGACCTTTGTTTTGTGAACTCAAAAATATCTGGCCTTGAGCTTTCAAGCCGATCATCCTGTCGTTCTTGTGCAGGACCTATTATGGGCAGGAACATTAAAATGATGGTACATTCAATGACTCTCATGGGCTTTAGCTGGTTCGTAGTCTAATATATCAACATCATCCCAGACATCAGGGAAGAAGACTCTTTTCTGATAATTTGGATGTAAATAACGTTTCCATGCAGAACCGCCGGTAGCTGCTTTAGGTTTACCTTCAGATTCAAGATAATGTTCAGCTGTTCTCAAATGAACGAGCGGCCAGGCTACGTTATATAAGTGATCGAACTTTCGCATGGTGGTTTTTAGGTCTTTATCTTTGGCACCTAACTTTTGATACCTTTCCTGTATTGTTCTCCCTTTCAATTCCTGTGCCATTCCTATCAGCTCATCCTGGTATTTTTCCTCAAAAAGTCTGAGGGTCAAAGTTTTTTCTTTGGTCTTCTTATCTCTACCCGCAGATTTCCAATAGATGTGTTCAAATATCTCTTCTAAAGGCATTTCCTCAATTTCTCTAACATCTTTCTCTGTTCTTAATAGATTGTATATCGGCGTAGAATAGAGCTCAAGGTATCTGAACTGAACGCTCTGAAAGCCACTGGCAGGTGTTAAGGACATCCTGAACTTATTGTAATCCTCGTAGCTCATCCCATCACGCATCACATCAAATGAAGTGATCAACATATCGGTATAACGACTTAACCTGTTGATCTTATCTTTAAAGATATCTACATCCGGTGTATCATCTGCTACTATTTGTTGAGCTTCATGGTTCATCAATTTCAAGACCAGCTCAGTAACCTGATGATAGATGATGAAAACGATCTCGTCCTTAAAATCAGTTCTGGGTTTTTGAAGTGATAGAAGACTATCTGTCTGTATATAATCCCAGTAATTAACGGGTTTACTATGTAAAAGACCTTCCAGATAAGCTTTCGGGTCTTCCCCTAGAGCGTTAAATTTATTCTGGATCTCTTGTATGAGTTTATCTTGGTAGGCCATTCAAATACTTTTCCCACAAAGGTAGTGCATTCTTGAAGAATGATCGGGACCAGTAGATGTTTAAGGTCTGTGGTTTAATGGTAATCCAATGAAGAAGATCCTCTCAAGTTAAAAAAGTTAACTATGTTAGCATTAACAAACAAACAACCCAAAACAATGAAAACAACATTTTTAACCCTGTTAATGGCTGTCTTTATCGGAATGACAACCAGTTGTAAAGAAGACAAAAAGAAAGATGACGCCTCTGAAAGTGAAAAATCCGAAGTAAAGAAAGAAGTGAACGAAGCCGGTGAAAAAGCAGAAGATGCCGTAAACAAAGCGGTAGACGATGCCAGGGATACCGCGAACGAAGCTGGTGAAAAAGCAGAAGATGCCGTTGACAATGCCAAAGACAAAGTCAACCAAGCCGGTAAAGAAGATGAGGATGCCGTAAACAAAGCGGTAGACGATGCCAGGGATGCTGTGAACAAAACAGGCGAAAAGATAGAGAAAGGTACGAAGAAAGCCGTTGAGAACGCTAAAGAGGATGTGGACAAAGCAGCAAACGATGTGATGAGCAAGGTTGATGAAATGACCAATGGTGATTAACCCTTATTTGCCTTTAAAAAATACCCGGATCCGCACTTGTCATATGCGGATCCTTTTTTAGGTACCATCAGTGCCATGTTACAATTCAAGTTCTACGTTATGTCACCTTAAATTTAAGGTTGATGTTTTTACAGTTCTTGAAAACTTGCTTTAAGGACAGCTATTCCTGATTTATATATTTAATGGTAAATGAGTTGTACTCTATCAATTACTTACACCTGATCGCTTACGACAAATTTAAAATGGAAATAGGATAAGATAAAGTACATCAGCACGATGAGACTGACGGATTCGTAAGGAAGGAAAATCATGAAAACTACTGCTGATAGAACCAATACATATCTAAAAAGATTATTCCTTAACGACAGATTTTTTAATTTAAAACTAAAGAGCTTGAAATTTGCGTTAAGGATGATGACGTCTACCAATAACAGGATGATCAATATCAAAGGCTGCTGAAAGAAAACGACCCAATAGGAAAACTCTGTATGCTCGACCATTAAGGGCCAGGAAACGATCATTATAGCATTGGCAGGTGCTGCTAATCCTATGAAATCAACTGAATCTTTTCCTACTACATTGAAAACGGCTAATCTATAGGCAGTACCTGCTGTTATTATGAAGCCCAGATACGGCAAAATATTGCTCATATCGGTAAAAATAGATTGGGATATATCAGCTCCTGCGATGAGCTTGAACATCACAAAGCCAGGTACAACACCACTGGTCACAAGGTCGGCTAAAGAGTCTAACTGAACGCCCACTTCTGAGCTCACTCCTAATTTTCTAGCCACCAATCCATCAAAAAAATCAAGGAAAACCCCTAAAAGCACGAATAACATTGCCAGATGATAAGCCTCTACACTTACCTGATACACAGCTATACATCCACTTAATAAATTAAGCAGTGTGATGAAATGAGGAACCAACCCTTTAAGGTGCTGAAGCATTCTTAATAGCATTAAATCACTTGCAAATATGCAATATCGATCGCTAAAATCTGTTATAATATAACGATAAATAAGATATTTGCAAAATTTGAAATCACACCGTGCGTAATTTTCCAATTGTCCTTTGTATGCTCTCCCTAAGTGCTGGCCTTGCTCAGACCACACGTAAATATTCCAATGAATTCCTGAACGTTGGTGTTGATGCGGCAGCGTTCGGAATGGCCAATGCGGTCACGGCTTCTACGGAAGATGTGAACTCCGTCTATTGGAACCCGGCTGGGTTAACCGATTTAGAAGATTGGGAATTTTCCGCCATGCATGCGAACTATTTTGCGAACATCGCTACTTACAATTACGTTGCGGCTGCAAAACCACTCGACGACAAAAGCTCAATTGGATTTAGCATTATCCGTTTTGGCGTAGATGATATTTTAAATACCACGCAATTGATCGACAAACAGGGAAATATCAACTTTGACCGTATAAGTCTATTTTCAACGGCAGATTATGCTTTTACCGTTTCTTACGCGAGAAAAATGCCGCTTCAGGGATTTACGTATGGCGTAAATGCTAAGGTCATTCGCCGGATAATAGGAGATTTTGCATCCGCCTGGGGATTCGGATTTGATGCTGGCATCCAGTTTAAAAGTGATAAATGGAAATTTGGTGCCATGGCTCGGGATATTACCACCACTTACAATACCTGGACCATAGATGAAGATGAATTTCAAACCATTAGCGATGCCGTAGAAGGTCAAAACCAGGAAATCCCGGAAACAACAGAGATCACACTACCCAAGCTGGAAATAGGAATAGCGCGAAGCTTTGATGTGCGCCGATTTTTTCATTTAACCGCAACAGCCAATCTCAATATGCGTTTTACCCAAACCAATGATTTAATATCAACAGAAAGTGTAAGTGCAACGCCAGCCGTTGGATTTGAAGCAGATTATATCAAATTGGTTTATATGCGCGGCGGATTAGGTAATTTTCAGGAAATTCAACAATTAGAAGGTGGTAGCCGAATCGGATTTCAACCTAACTTTGGTGTTGGCTTCAAATATAAAGGGATACAAATCGATTATGCTTTTACTGACATCGGCGACCAGAGCGAAGCCCTTTATTCCAATATCTTTTCACTCAAGGTAGATTTTAGTTTTTTTAGGAGGTGATCTTTTAAAATTGGAATTTTTCTACAATTTCGGAAAAATCAATTTTTTATGCGGTTTCATCCATTTAAGATCATCATTTTTTCATTTGCTTTATCCTTTAATTATCATTCATCTCAAGCCCAAGATATTAATATGCAAAACTGAACAGTGACTACTTGTTCCGGGACTTTTTATGATAGCGGCGGTCCAGATGGAGATTAAAATAGTAATGAGAACTTTGTTTATACCATTTGTCCGGATGACCAAATTCTTATAGGTGTTATAGAATTTATTGATTTTGAAACGCCTGGAGGAACCGACATTTTAAATATTTATGATGGAGATGATACATCAGCACAGCAGATAGGTCAACTCACAGGTAATGAAGTTGATTTGACCAATGGTGATTCACCTGTAGAATTCATAGCTTCGGATGCTGATGATAATCCAGGTGGTTGTTTTACATTTAAATTTATTTCAGATAGTTTTCTTGAAATAGATGGCTGGGAAGCTAATATTTCAAGTCAACAGGCAAACTCAACCCTTCAGTGTCCAGTTGTGAATGTTTCTAATAATTGTTCTGATCCTAACACTACTGATCTAACAGCTGACTTTCCTAAAAACTGGAATGACTGATACTTATGAAGTAACCTCTATTCCATACGTATCTCCTTATCCGTTTACCAGTTTAAACAATCAAATTTTTGCATATCAAGATGATAATTGGTCTGATGTGATCAATCTACCTTTCGATTTTTGTTTCTTCGGCGATGTAAAAAATGAAATTGTAGCATCATCAAATGGATTGCTTAGTTTATTCATCTTTAGCCAGAGGTTAAAATTATTGGGATTTTTCTCCTGGCGATACATTGCCTACAAATTCTGTTCAGGCATTAGAAGGAAATATCATGTTGGCTCATGATATTAACCCTTCTTTTAGTTCCGGCAATCCTGAAATTGGATGGGAGATAATAGTTCAAGTACCTTGTAGAACCTTTGTATTGAGCTTCTCATCGGTTGCTTTTTTTTTTGTAATGATAAAAGTTCTACTTTTCAGATTGTACTTCATGAAACCTCTAATATCATTGATTTTTATATTGATAGTAAGCCTAATGGTTGTGCATGGAATGATGATCTAGCAGTCTTAGGGATTCAGAATGATGCTGGAACTGTAGCTTTTACACCACCAGGAAGAAATACAGGATCATGGAGCGCTGCTCAGGAAGCTTGGCGATTTGTACCAGACGGAACACCAAATTATACTTTTTCCTGGTATGATTCAAATGGTGCTTTCCTTTCTTCCAATAAAACAATAAATGTTCCGGTTCAGGATGATTCATATACGGCTGAAGTGGTTTATGATAATTGCAATGGAGATCAAATAACTTTCTCTAAAGATGTAACTACTGATAATGATGATTGTACTTTAGGTATCAACGAATCTAATAAGTTAGCTTTTGAAAAATACCCCAATCCTTTTCAAGAAAATATCAATTTATCATGGGATAACACAGATTTATCCGATCAATTGAACATTTCAATATATCCGATAGATGGAAAGAAAGTTTTTGACAATACTTTCGAACAAAATCCTAAAACTTTGAATTTACCACGATTATCTACGGGACTGTATCTTATTAAGATAAGTTCAGCTAATCAGACTTCTGTGAAACATATTATCAAAAATTAATACCAGGCCCTTATTTATATAATTAGCATACTTTTAAGTTGTAACAATTGATTAAAAATCTGGTATTTTATACATTTGTATAAAAAAATAGTATATTATGTATCCAGCTGACCTAGTACAGCCTATGCGTGAAGAACTTACCACGCAGGGTTTTCAAGAATTACAAAGTCCTGAAGAAGTAGATAAATTTATCCAGGAAAAAGGAACGAAACTTGTCGTTGTCAACTCAGTTTGCGGTTGTGCCGCGGCTAATGCGCGTCCGGGCGCAAAAGAATCCTTAGAAAATGATAAAACACCTGAAAAATTAGCCACCGTTTTTGCCGGTGTAGATGGTGAAGCTACGGAAAAAGCGAGAAGTTATATGGCACCATTCCCGCCAAGTTCACCTTCTATTGCCTTATTTAAAGATGGCGAACTCGTTCATATGTTAGAGCGTCATCATATTGAAGGGCGTCCAGCAGAAATGATCGCTGAAAACCTTAAAAGTGCTTATGATGAGCATTGTTAATTGATTGATTTCAATTTTAAAGATAATTATAACCCTAGATCGATTTTTTAAGAATTGAATCTGGGGTTTTTATTTTTTGCTACCTGTTTTTATTCTAAATTTATCAAAGGCTAACAAAACAATCTATTCATGTGTTTTAGGAAATTATATTTTATAGTATGATCATTCTACAATATTTTATCAATATCATTTACTACCTGTTTTTTGGGTTGATATTGGTCGTTTTTCATCTAATTCAATGGATGTGTTTTAACATCTTTGGTTATCAAGCTCATAAAGGGTCAGTTGATATATTTAATTGGTTTCTATTAGCTAACTTGCGGCTTCTCGGCACCCGATTTCATATTTCCGGCGATCGAGATCTCTCTAACGATAAACCCTATATCATCATTGCCAATCATCAAAGCATGTATGATATTCCACCGATCATTTGGTATTTAAGAACGTTACACCCGAAGTTCATTAGCAAGAATGAATTAGGTAAAGGCATTCCAGCAATCTCCTATAATTTACGTCACGGAGGCTCTGTTTTAATAGATAGAGATGACCCGGAGCAAGCGGAAAATGCGATTAGACAAATGGGGAAATATATTAGAAAATTTAATAGAAGTGTTGTTATTTTCCCGGAAGGAAACAGAAGTAGAGACGGAAAACCTAAGCGATTTGCGAAAGGCGGTTTACGCTATCTTTTAGATGAATGTCCAGACGCTAAGATTCTTCCCGTAAGTATTAAAAATGCATGGAAGTTGCACAAAAAAGAAATGTTTCCATTAAATATTGGTGTCAACTATTACATGCAAATTCATCAGCCTATTGAAGCGGCTGATTACGATTTTGATGGGCTACATGATAAAGTTGAAAAGACTATTCATCAATCTTGTTATGATAGTTCATTTCCTGAATCTTTCTCCTAATCTGATAAGTCTATCGCGCTGGATCATATAGATCACACCGGAAATAGGCGTTAAAATTAGTATGGAAATAATCCAGAAGGTCTTGTCATATATCTTATTCCTTGTCATATCGATGATGCCAAGAATGACCAGCGAAATATAGACCAGTAAGGTAGCTCCCCGCAGCCAAAGCGGGTCATTTACCTGTGCAAAAAAATTAGCTACACCTGCTATGATCGTGATAGAGAACATCGTCCCGCTAAGTAGCCAAAGTAAAGCTTTCATTTCATTTGAATTTTGGTTTCCTTTTATCTAAGAAAGCTGAAGTTCCTTCCTGGAATTCTTCTGTACCAAAGGCATTCCCGAAATGTTCGATCTCTGTCTCATAACCGTTCTTATCGCTTTGGAACTGGTCGTTCACTGCTTGAATAGCAGATGATATCGCATCACCAGAATTATTGATGATCTTGCCGGCCAGGGTCTTGGTCTGTTCTATCAGGTCTTCCAGAGAGAACACATAATTGACCAGACCATAGGTAAGTGCCTGATCGGCCTTTATCATCCCAGCGGTCATTATCATCTCCATGGCCTTGCCTTTGCCTACTAGTTGCGGTAAGCGTTGCGTTCCTCCATATCCGGGAATTACGCCTAAGGATGTCTCTGGCAGTCCCATTTTGGCATTATCTGAAGCCGTCCTAAAATGCGCTGCCATAGCTAGTTCTAATCCGCCGCCCAAAGCAAAACCATTTACCGCAGCAATAACTGGTTTGGGAAAATTTTCAATTTTATCAAATACATTTTTATGACCGTCAGCTGATAATTGTTGTCCTTTTTCTACGCTAAAATCTGCAAATTCTGCGATATCAGCACCCGCTACAAAAGCTTTTTCGCCGCTTCCGGTCATAATAACTACGCGGACATCATCATCAGTCGCCAGATCATCTAAGGCGTCGCTGATCTCCATTAAGGTGGCTCTGTTTAAGGCGTTTAACTTCTTAGGTCTGTTGATAGTTAAAACGGCTTTTCTTTCTTCTATATCAATGCTTATGTTCTCGAATTCCATAATACTTAGTTTTTAGGTAAGGTAATTATAAATTTTGTTCCTTTATTTAATTCTGATTCAAAGCTAATATTTCCGCCGTAGTTTTCCACGATATTTTTGACCATTCCCAATCCGAGTCCCATTCCTCTAGATTTTGTAGAGAACTTAGGTTCAAATATGCGCTTTTGATCTTCCTTAGCGATGCCTTTGCCATTATCTTCTACTGATAAAAAAATATGATTTTCAGTTGATCTTATTGCAACGTATATCTCAGGAGCTGTTACATTGTGGCACGCCTGCTGGGCATTTTTAACTAAATTTGTTACTACTCTGATCAACTGTGTACGATCAAATTTTATTTTTAGGTCCTCATGGTCCGTTGTAAAATATAAATTATCATCATTGAAAATATCAATGGCTAATTTTACAGTTGATGCTAAGTGCAGCTCTTCGTTCTTTTGCACCGGCATTTTAGCAAAATCAGAAAATGCACCGGCTATGGAACTTAACGTATCTATTTGATTGATCAAAGAGCGGGCATAATCACGCAACTTATCCTTTGCATTGGGATCATTCGGGTCAAAGTTCCTTTCCAGACTTTGAACGCTCAATCGCATCGGTGTTAGCGGATTTTTAATTTCGTGGGCGACCTGTCTTGCCATTTCGCGCCAGGCCTCTTCGCGTTCGGACCTGGCTAATTTGGCCGCACTTTCTTCCAGTTGGTCGATCATCTTATTATAAGCATGGATGATCGGTTTTATCTCAACACTGGCATTGTTCACATCTATTCTTTCATTCCTTTTCTCCAGCCTGGTTTCATCTATCCGTCTACTGATCGATGCAAGTGGTCCGGTTATACTCCTGGTAAGAAAATAAGCGAGCACAGAAGCGATAAGGAGCATCAGCAAATAGGCTTCCGCCAGTAATTGAAGGAATTCATTGAGCTTCCTTTCTATAAATCCCGTATCTTTTACCAGTGGTAGGTTCAGTACAGCAATAGGCTTAAAATATTGATCAGCAATATATGTATAAGATGACCTGTAGCTCTCGCCATCCTTTTTAAAGCTTTTTACTAGTCGCTTATTCTTAACGTTCTTGAGCTTATTGAGTAAAGAAGGTTGGAGGCTCGTATCAGAAGAATCCTTGTAAAAGCTGATCAGTGATGACCGAAGCAGTTCACCTTCTAAACTATAAAGCGATAGGTCTACGTCATGGATATTCCTTATCTTATAGATCTCGTCTTTGAATATAAGTGGTATGTTCTCAGTTTTGACCTCATAAGTGGTCTTTTTCAATATATAAGATATATGGTCACGTATCGCATTTTCCTTACGGATCAATTTTTCAGACCTCAATTGTTGCGCCTCTTGCTTATATTGATAAATGGTTACACCGGCAATAAGAATGGATGCACCCAGTATCAAAGCGATCATCGTGAAGAATATGCGACGGCGTAAAGACCGCTGGAACCAGTTCATCTACTATTGTTTTCTGACTTTTTTATATAAACGGATACCTAACATCAATAATAAAGCTAAACCTATCAGACCTATTAAACCGAATATCCAGTCGATGGCACTCCTAAGGATAATGATGAAGATCACTGCGAACAAAATGATCGTTGCGCCTTCATTCCAGATACGCATCATGTTGGATGACCATTTCAGTTGATTCTTTTGCGACCTGAGATACAACTGATGATTTTTTAGATGATAAAGTATCAAAAGCACTACGAATGCTAACTTAGCATGCATCCAGCCAACCTCGAGCCAAAATGGGTTCAATATCAGCAACCATATCGCGAATCCGGTGGCCAGGATAGCTGACGGCCAGGTGATGATATTCCATAATCTGTTGATCATCAGTTGCAGTTGCGGGATCAGAACTTTTGATTCAGCCTCATCCTTATGATTAGCCTCTATCAGATAAATGAACAATCTGGGAATGTAGAACAACCCTGCAAACCACGTGATCACAAAGATCAAATGCAATGATTTCACATAAAGATAGGTCATGAAAGCTGATTATTGATTACTCATATTAACTTGTTTTGGGGTAACTAAAGTAGTTTTTATTTCCCGATTGAGAAAATAACCCGTCACAATGGTAGATAAAAGATCGGCTAGCGGAAATGCAATCCACACGCCAATGATCCTAAAGTACATCGGTAGAATGAGCACTAAAGGGATGAAGAAGAATCCCTGACGGGATAATGTTAACAATAATGCAGGGACAGCTTTCCCTATGGCCTGAAAATAAGCTGAACCTATGGTCTGAAGCCCTATGATAGGCAAAGCAGCAAATACCCAACGCATCGCTGATGGTGTCTTATTCATAACTACTGGATCATCTGTAAAGACACTTACGATAGGTTGTGGGAATATCATAATCAGCGAAAAGACGAACACAGCCACGATGCCCGCATAGATAACTGCTTTATTGATACTGGTCCTGACGCGTTGATATTTTTCTGCTCCATAATTAAACCCCGCAATAGGCAAGAAACCTTGTGTCATTCCCAATACTGGGAACAAAGCGAACATGAGCATCCTGGCAATGATCGCATAAGAAGTGACCGAAGTTTCTCCGCCTAGTTCAAATAAAGTATTATTGACCAGTAAATAGGTCACGCTTACCACCGCTTGACGGGCAAGTGTAACAAAACCAAGGGCGGATATTTCCTTTAATAATGAAAAGTCCAGGCCTAAGTGGGAAAAAGATATCTTGAGTTCTGCATTCCTGGACTTAAAGAACCAGATAATGAAAGATAAGCACAAGATATAAGAACCAGTGGACGCCCAGGCGGCACCCGCCATTCCCATATCAAAAACCTTGATCAGGATAAAATCAAGTAGCAGATTACCTACCGATGGGATGATCATCGCGATCATGGCAAATTTGGGTTTGCCTTCCGCTCGAATCACAGAATTTCCCATCATACAAAGTGCTAATAGCGGAACTCCATAAAGTATGATCGTATAATAGACCTTTGCGGGCTCAAAGATCTCCCCTCTACCACCAAAGGCTGGTATCAATGAACTGACAAATGCCAAACCCAGAATGACTAATATAATGGTTAAAAGAATGGTGATCGTTATCTGATTACCGAAGGTCTTAAAGGCCTTATGATCATTATCAGCGCCTAAAGCTCTGGATATAATGGAAGAACCACCAATACCAATGGCCATGCCGAGCGCAGCGATAAAAAAAGAAACCGGTGTTACTACATTGATCGCCGCGATAGCAATAGGTCCGATCCAATTTCCTACGAATATGGTGTCTACCAGCAAGTTGATAGACATGACCAGGATACCAATGGATGCAGGAACGGCCTGTTTGATCAGTAATCGACCAATGGGCTTTGTACCTAGTTCCTGCGTAGTGGGTTTGCCCATTTAAGCGTTCTTTTCTGCCGGTTGACATTTTAATGCCCATTCATCTATCCATCTGCTAAGCGTTTTTACCCAATCCTGGCGATCATTGATACAAGGGATGAAAGTAAACTCCTCGCCGCCGTTCTCTTCAAATATTTCCTTAGCTTCCATACCTATCTCCTCAAGTGTTTCCAGACAATCGGACACAAAAGCTGGCGTCACGATGGCAATGTTCTTGATGCCATCTTTCGCTAATTTTTCAACCGTTCTGTCCGTTGGTGGCTTTAGCCATGGGTCAAACCCTAATCTGGACTGAAACGAAGTTCCATAAGTTCCTTCTTTAAGCTTTAAAAATTTAGCCACGTTTTCGGTCGTCTGATAACATTGATGCCTGTAGCAGTACTGATGTGCCCTGGAAGGTGTTTGACAACAAGAACCATCTATTTTACAATGTCCGTTAGTAATATCGCTCTTACGGATGTGTCGTTCCGGTACACCATGGTAACTGAATAACAAATGTTCAAAGTTCGAGCTTTGTAGTTTTTCAGCGATACTAGTACCTAACACACGGATATAATCATCATGATCATAGAATGGCGGGACTACGGTGAACTTAATGTCAGGGAAATGCTGATTCCGAAGTTCATCTGCTAAGACCACGATGGTTTCCGTGGTTGCCATAGCATATTGCGGATACATTGGCATCAGTAATACTTCATCAACGCCTTGGTCGTACAATTCCTTCAATCCATCGTAGATAGATGGTTTTCCATAGCGCATAGCTAAAGCAATGGGGATTGATGTCATATCGTTAACCTTATCCCGCAGTCGTTCTGATAGGACGATGAGCGGCGAACCTTCCTCCCACCAGATCTTTTGATAGGCTTTAGCGGATTGTTTTGGTCGGGTATTGAGAATGATTCCTTTCACTAAAAGCGTACGTGCCCACTGAGGCACATCAATGACGCGTTCATCCATGAGGAATTCACCTAAGTACTTTTTTACATCCTTCGGATCGGTCGATTCTGGAGAACCCAGATTGACCATTAAAACACCTTTCATAAGCTAAAATTTAATTTACAAAGTAACAACAGAAGATGCGCAATTGTTAAAATTAAAATTTAAAATTATACTAAGGTTTAGGATGAAAGATCAAACAAAGCTCTTTAAAAGCCTTAGGTCAGCCCGAACTGCTCAAAATGATGGTTGATATGTTTTCTGTTGAGCAGCTTCCACTCAAAGTGGCTAAGTTCGCCAAAAACCGCATTCTTTGTGGTCGCGTTAGGGTTTTCCCTGAAAAATACTACAAATCTGTCATAGGCATCGAGTAATGCTTTTTTCGCTTTTTCCAGATCTTCGTGTTCTAAAGGCTCAGGCTTATCCTCTTTCAATAAAGGATGCTTGTATTCTCGTGGCATTTTTTTATAATTATAAAGCGACTCCTGTACTTTCTCTAAATGTTCTTCAGGTGTAGCGATAGTAAAGTTCTGGATTTCGCCAACAGCTATCTTGAAACTGAACTCCAAATGTTCTACCATGTGCTGAGGCGTCATTTTTCCCCATTTAGGTTGTTGCTCTGATGTGAGTTCCCTTAACTTAAATTCAAGAAAATCCCGGTCAATATCATGGAAAACATTTTGTTTCTTTTGGACCATGGTCAAGATCGTAGCGATGGCAACTAACTTATTTTCCTCTTCCACTGCTTCTGTGTCAAACACCTCAACGTACCATTTTACGATCCCGCTGGGTAATTCCTTTCCTTTTTGCTCGCGGTCGATCTTTTCTTTACAGGTCAGTCTAACATGGATCGTATCATTATGATAAAGTGGTCGCAGGAATCTGATCTCTTCGAGTCCGTAATTGGCCGCGACCGGACCTTTATTAGGATAAACAAATAAACCGGCAGCTGCAGATATGATGAAATAACCGTGTGCTGTCCTTTTTTCAAAAATACTTCCTTCTAAAGAAGTGATATCCGTATGCGCATAAAAATGATCCCAGGTAAGATTACCAAAGTTGATGATATCAGTATCCGTTAAAGTTCTATTATGCGTTTTAAGCGACATGCCTGGCTGAATATCCTCCCAATGATAGGCAAAAGGATGTTTTGCTGATTCCTTATAATCTGCTTTAGGTTGATAAATTCCGGTGATCTCTGTTAATGTTGTTGGGCTTCCCTGAATGGCACAGCGCTGCATAAAGTGACGTATTCCGCGCTTTCCTCCCATTTCTTCACTGCCGCCGGCACGTCCGGGACCGCCATGAATTAAATAAGGTAGCGGCGAACCGTGACCGGTACTTTGCTTAGCGGATTCCCGATTAATTGCCATAATTCTACCATGATGTGAAGCCGCTTTAACGGTATATTCTTTTGCCAGCTGATCATTATTGGTGAAAATTGAACTTACTAGCGATCCTTTCCCTTTTTTAGATAAAGCAATGGCTTCATCTAGATCTTGATAAGGCATTATTGTTCCAACCGGTCCAAAAGCTTCAATCGTATGTGAAGCATCATTTTCTAAAGGATGGTCATCTCTCAATACTAATGGCTTCATAAAAGCTCCTTTTGAAAAATCAGCACCAAGGGTATCGGTAGGATCGAAATCGCCATACACCAGATCTGCTTTTTCATTGAGCCTGGACACATTGCGTTTAACTTCCTCTAATTGCTCTCGATCTATCAGGGTTCCCATCCGAACTTCTTTCTTGCGCGGATCACCTATGCTGACCTTATCTAAAGATCTGCCTAAAGCGATCTGCACGTCTTCAATAAGGTTTTCCGGGACGATCATTCTTCTGATCGCCGTACATTTTTGTCCGCATTTTACCGTGAGCTCATTTCTGACTTCTTTGATGAACAGATCAAATTCTGGTGTTCCCGGTTTTGCGTCTTCCCCTAAAATGCAAGCATTTAAAGAATCTGCTTCCATAGTGAATGAAACTGCCTCATCGATTATTTTAGGATGTTTTTTGAGTTTTCTACCCGTTGATGCTGATCCGGTAAAAGTTACCGTATCCTGACTTTCCACATTATCTAATATGGTTGGAACCGTTCCGCTGATCAATTGTAAAGCACCTTCCGGCAATATATTTGACTCGATGATGGACCTGACAACAGCTTCAGTTAAATAAGCCGATTGTGGCGCAGGCAATACCACGGCTGGAACACCGGACATCCAGTTGACAGCGCATTTTTCTAACATGCCCCAAACGGGGAAATTAAATGCATTGATATGAACTGCTACTCCTTCTTTAGGTACTAAAATGTGATGTGCCACGAACTTACCGCCTTGAGAAAGATCGACCGGATCACCTTCCACATCAAATGGCTGATTGGGAAAGACTTTCCGCAATGAAGCATTTGCAAATAAATTACCAAAACCACCATCTATATCAAACCAGGAATCTCTTTTAGTAGCTCCGGTTCTGTAGCTTAGTTCATAAAATGCTTTTTTGCGCCTCGTTAAATAATAAGCCAATTTCTTAAGCATCATTCCGCGTTCCTGAAACGTGATTTTTCGTAACGCATCTCCTTTTTCTCTTCCATAAGCTAAGGTATCAGCCACAGGAAGACCGTTTACGCTGATGTTAGTAAAATGTTCACCGGTAACGGAATCATATATCGGTTGATCTGTTCCTTTTCCCTGTGTCCAGCTTCCCTGAATATAGCTTTGTGTGGTTTGCATATTTAATATTTTAAAAGGTCGTTAAGTGTGTTTTTGATGTGGTTTAATTCATAATTAGTGATTATTCCAATTTTCTTTTTGAATTGGAGTTTTGAAATAGACCGAACATGAAATACAATTACCTCTGATAATTTGGATAGTCCATTATCTTGGTTTGGATTAAGTATTAGATTTCCCTCAAAATAATGAACTGATGTTGTAAGCGGACAGACAATGATTATATCTAAATTTTTGTTAAGCGTATCTCCGCTTATGACAACTGCTGGTCTATTACCTGATTGTTCACTACCTTTTATAGGGTCAAAATAGACCTGCCATATTTCAGCTTGACGTATATTTATTTTAGATGATTTATTCATCTTTTTCCAGATCTTTGATCATCCTATGATAATCTGCCATTCCTTCTTCTGCTATTGCCATTATATCATTGTCTTTAGAAGCTCTTATAAATGATTCAGCATATTTAGCCCGTTGAATCTCATCTAAAAACGATTTTAATGCTTTTTCGATGATTTTGTTTTTAGGTGTTTTTAATTCTTTGGAAGTTTCGTCTAAGTTTTTTAATAGATCGTCTGGTAATGAAGATGTAAAAGTCGTCATAATATTTAATTTTTGTAAATATAAAACATATTTATAAATTAACAATTTTAATTTGATTGATATTAAGATACGCTGAAAAGTAAATGAGCGAGTCTATATTTATATCAACTTGATTTAGCCGAATCCAAAAAAAAAGCATCCCAAATTTCACATTGCTTCATTATTGATCTAACTTATTGAGTTGATCAAAATAATCAGCCATACCTTCTTCTGCCATATTGATCATATCTTTATCTTTAGCCATTCTTTCATATGATTTTCTATAAGCTACTTTATCCAATTGCTCTAAATATATTATCAATGCATTTTCAATAATCTTTTTTTTGGCATTTTTAGATCATTAGCTTTTTCGCTCAGATCATTCAGTAAGTCATCCGGTAATGAACAAGTAAAAGTCATCATAGTATTTAATTTGTATAAATATAAAACATATTTACTCAAATCAATGCGTTAGATCTTTCCAGCATCTATTCGCTTCCCGAATCAATTCGCTCAGGGGAATTCGCTTGGCTCAGCATCATTAAACGTTTTCAAGAACAGCCGCATAACCTTGACCAACACCAACACACATGGTTACGAGAGCATATTTTTTGTTGGTCTTTTGTAATTCTATAGCAGCTGTATTGGCTAATCTTGCGCCGGTTACTCCTAGTGGATGACCTATGGCGATAGCGCCGCCATTAGGATTAATTCGCTTATCATCATCCTTTAAACCCCATTCACGGATACAAGCTAATGACTGCGCCGCAAAAGCTTCATTTAGCTCAATAACATCCATATCTTCCATTTGTAATCCGGCTTTTGCTAATGCTTTATAAGAAGCTTCTACCGGACCGATTCCCATGATCCGCGGTTCAACACCAACTACAGCAGAGCTTAGGATCTTAGCTTTAGGTTGTAATCTATATTTCTCAACGGCTTGGTCAGATGCTACGATAAGTGCTGCTGCACCGTCGTTTAATCCAGATGAATTTCCAGCAGTTACTGTTCCATCTTTCCTAAATGCCGGTCTGAGTTTAGCTAAAATTTCCAACTTAGTTTGTGGTTTGATGAATTCATCTTGTTCAACAACAAGTGGTTCTTTTTTTCGCCTTGGTATTTCTACTTCTTTGATCTCATCAGCTAATCTGCCACTCTCCATAGCTCTTGTAGCTTTCATCTGGCTATTATAAGCAAAAGCATCCTGGTCTTCACGACTGATCTTATGAATATCTACTAGATTTTCTGCTGTCATTCCCATACCATCAGTTCCATACATTTCATGCATTTTTGGATTAACGAATCTCCAACCAAAGCTGGTGTCGTACATTTTTGAATCGTTCCCGTAGGCAGTGGACGGTTTAGATATCGCATAAGGTCCGCGCGTCATGTGTTCAATTCCACCGGAGATGAACAAATCGCCATCTCCAGCTTTGATCGCACGATTAGCATGTATGATGGCTGATAAACCGCTACTGCATAATCTATTTACGGTCTCACCGGGAATACTGTAAGGTAATCCGGCCAAAAGCGAGCACATTCTAGCTACGTTGCGGTTATCTTCGCCGGCCTGGTTAGCACAACCCATAATAACATCGTCAATATAATTAACATCGATATCAGGGTTCCTTTTGATGATCTCTTTGATGACAGAAGCACCGAGGTCATCTGTTCTTACGGGCGATAACATACCTTTATAATTGCCTATTGGCGTTCTTATTCCGTCGATTATATATGCGTCCATATTTTAATTTTTAAGTCCATTCTTTACTACTGCGATAAACCGTTCCTTTAAAAAGGGCAACGAGCTCATCCTCTTTTTTGATTTCTACCCGATAGCAACCAACTTTTGGCTTCAGGGATTCTTCAGTTGCTGTCGCGATCAATTGGTCGTTTAATACGACTTTGTCGAAATGATTGATCGATGTATCGATAGAAAGTGCATGCCGACCGTGTGAATTCGCTGCAAATGCCAATGCGGAATCTGCCAAACTATAAGCAATGCCTCCGTGTGCCACCTGGAATCCGTTGAGCATTTCTTCCCTTACCGATAATTTTAATTGACAATAGCCTTTATCCATTTGCAAGACTTCAATACCTAGCCACTGGCTAAACGGATCATTATCAAACATTTTTTTTAATATCTGTTCCGGTGCAAGCATGTTCAAACGTCAAAAGTGATATTTTGTTTGTCCATTTTCCGCAGTATCGGGCTACAACGGTATCGGTCTTCATGGTAAGTGTCATAGAGTTTATCCATTTTATCAACACACCAGTTAATACCTTTTTCGTTTGCCCAGGCCAATAAACCCTTAGGATATCTAACGCCTTTGGTCATGGCAAGATCGATATCGGTAGCAGAAGCTACGTTCATGTGTAGTGCATCCGCCGCTTCATTGATCAGCATCACTAATATCCTTTCAAATACTTTTTGGCCTTTAGAGGTATCAGTATCTGGTTTGATACCCTCTTGTTCATCATGATCATAAAAGCCTTTTCCTGATTTTTTACCAAGATATCCGGCTTCTACGTATCGTTTTTGGGTCAAAGAAGGTTTATATCTGGGGTCGTAATAAAAAGCTTTAAAGACGGTTTCGCTAACCGTGTAGTTGATGTCGTTACCAATGAAGTCCATCAATTGGAAAGGTCCCATCTTAAAACCGCCCAATTCTTTCATCGCCCAATCGATAGTGGCTATTCCGGATTGATCCTGGGTGATCCCAAAAGCTGATTCTTCAAGTATTCGCAATGCTTCTCCATAAAATGGCCTTGCGACGCGGTTAACTATAAATCCGGGTGTGTCTTTAGCTTTTACGACTGTTTTGCCCCAGTTCTTTAGGGTCGTGAATGTTTTGTCAAAGACCGTTTTATCCGTTTGAACCGCCGGAACCACTTCCACCAGTGGCATTAAAGGCGCCGGATTAAAGAAATGAACCCCTAAAAATCGCTGCGGCTCATCAAAGCAGGAAGCGATAGATGCAATGGATAATGATGAAGTATTGCTGGCTATAACAGCATCTTTGCTCTGATAAGATTCCAATTCTTGAAAAACCTTTTGCTTAATTTCCAAATCTTCAACTATGGCTTCAATGGTAAATTCGGCATCGGCCAGATCAGCTAATTGATCTACATAAGTGATATTGGACTGGATCTCATTTTTTCTTTCTTCATCTATCCGACCTTTTTCGATCAACCGATCAAGGACCTTATCCAATGATCCCTCAGCTTTTTGTAAAGCATCCGGATCTTTATCAAAAACTTTTACCCTATTTCCTGCTTGTGATGCTACTTGAGCAATGCCGCTACCCATTGTTCCTGAGCCTATTACTGCTATATTCATAAATACAATATTTTATTTACCTTTAAAATGAGGTGTTCTTTTTTCGATGAAAGCATTGACGCCTTCTTTATAATCCTTGGTTTCTGCTGAGGCGATCTGGTATTTTGATTCTAAGGCCAATTGTTCTTCAAAATCGTTCTGCATGGACCGATTGAGGGCTTTTTTAGTGAATGCCAATGCTTGTGTTGGCATATTGGCAAGCTTATGAGCTAATTTGGTTACTTCATCATCAAAGGTTTCTGATGAATAGTACGTGTAAATAAGTCCGATACGTTCTGCTTCAAAAGCATCGATCTTATCGCCCAGCATAGCTAATGCGGAGGCACGCTGGAAACCGATCAGTCTGGGTAAGAAGTAAGTACCACCGCTATCCGGTATCAAACCGATCTTTGAGAAAGCCTGAATAAAACTTGCTTTTTCAGAAGCGACCACAATATCACAAGCTAGTGCAATGTTTGCTCCTGCTCCGGCCGCAACCCCATTTACCGCTGCAATAACCGGCATTTCAATATTCCTGATCCTCGTTACGATCGGGTTGTAATGTTCTTCTAAAATTTTTTTGAATCCCGGGTTTTGATCAGGGTTCGTAACTTCGTCTAGATCCTGACCGGCGCTAAATGCTTTCCCTTTTCCAGTCAGAACAATGGCTCTTGTTTCTTGATCCCTGATGCAATCATCTAATTTTTTTTGAAGTTCTAAGGCCATTTCTCTATGGATGCTGTTGTATTTATTGGAACGATTAAATTTTAAGTAAGCTATATTGTCTACTAAGCTATGCTCAATAAAATTTGACATATTAATGATTTTTGAGCTTAAAATTACGAATAATTTTGAGTTATTAAAGCATTAGGAGATAAGCTATTTTTACGAAAAAGAGCGTTTGTACTATTTAATTATTTTTATTCTAGTTTTTAGTTTGTAAATATTTAGTATAATTTTTATAATTAAAAAAATTATCATGACTAAACATTTCACCTCCCTTTGCCTCATTTTTTTAATAAGTTATAATGCATATGCTCAATTTGGATATGGAGACCCCGATGATATAAGGGCACTAAAAAAAGAACTTTACTTGTAGAGTTAAAAGAACCTGATAAAAAAACTGTAAAAAAGTATCGAAGGAGAAATCAGGAAAAATTCCATAAAAAAAGGGACGTTTTAGCTCCCTAGTTATTAGCGTGGGCTGGACTTCCCTCGACCTGGCTCGGGATAAACTTCTCGTCCATAATTGATCAAATCAAAAAAATTACATAAAAAAAGGAGCGTTTTAGCTCCTTAGTTAGTAGCGGAGACTGCACCGAAGCTTCGGTGGAACCAGTGTCCGCCTCAGGCGGATATGAGCCTCTTGAGTTAATAATTGTCAATATTTTTTTTCATCCATTCTCTTCCATGACCACTCTTTAAATATTTTTCGCGATTCATTGCTTGCTTTTTTGTTGTATAAACTTCTACATGAATTACTTTCCAAGGTCGATATCGTGTTGTAAATCCTTTTTTACCCAATCTATTATGTGATTGGAATCTGGTTATCAGATCTGAAGTGTAACCAACATAATGTTTTTCTGATGAAAGAGATTTTAATACGTAAACTGCATAATCTTCCATTTTCATTGAATAATAGGCATAAAAAAAGGAGCTATTCTGCTCCTCTTACTTGTAGCGGGGACTGGACTCGAACCAGTGTCCGCCTCAGGCGGATATGAGCCTCTTGAGTTAATAATTGTCAATATTTTTTTTCATCCATTCTCTTCCATGACCACTCTTTAAATATTTTTCGCGATTCATTGCTTGCTTTTTTGTTGTATAAACTTCTACATGAATTACTTTCCAAGGTCGATATCGTGTTGTAAATCCTTTTTTTCCCAGGCTATTGTGTGATTGGAATCTGGTTATCAGATCCGAAGTGTAACCAACATAATGTTTTTCTGATGAAAAAGATTTTAATACGTAAACTGCATATTCTTCCATTTTCA
>Ga0209937_1000117_pt1 | contig 26327 bp, 33 predicted proteins | sample SalPon1_B_H2O_MG_FD_185699 | JGI IMG/M metagenome (GOLD analysis project Ga0209937, IMG submission 185699) | Salt pond water microbial communities from South San Francisco under conditions of wetland restoration - Salt Pond MetaG R1_B_H2O_MG... | ecosystem: Environmental > Aquatic > Non-marine... | reverse complement strand
TCCACATCCAACAGCGCATCCATCTGCCACTCCGCATACCCCTCGATGACAGTCATCATCTGTTGGAGCCGCCTCAGTGCAGCTTCGTCGACCCTGCCGTCCACAGCTGCACGTAGCACCGCCCTGAGAGTGGCCTCCTGTCTGTCGAGCAGCCACGGTGCACTGGTGAACTGAGCGACGTGGATGAGCTCATGTGCGAGGATCCAGCGCCGCAGCACCGCCGGCCGCGCATCGAGCCGCTGAGCCGTCACCTGCAGGTTCGGCTCGACGATGTACAGCCCCTGGATGCCGCCTCGCCCGAAGAGCCCCGGGTCGACCTGGCCGAGTACCCGCCGTGAAAGCAACCCCAACACCCCTGCGTAGCCGCCTGCGACGATGGGGGCGGGCCCGTCCAGGAGCGCCGCACCTGCCTCATCTGCGGCGATGCGACCGATCAACTGGCCCATCATCTCGAGCCAGTCATGACGGTCACACACGGCGATCATCCTGGGTAGCTCGATCTCGAGGTCTGTCCGGGTACGGATGCGGTCACGCAGGGTCGCGATCTCCGCTGCATACACCTCACCGACTGCCGATCGGTCACCGAGCCGGCCGGCGGGTGAGACCTCTGCGGCCGCGGTGGCGACCGCACGCCAGCCGCCAGGCTCTCGCAGGTCCGCTGTGCGCAGGCCCACCGCTGCGTCGACGAGCCCCATCAGGACGCCGCACAGTTGTTCGGACCCAGCTCGAGCGCGATCGCCTCGGTGCGGTCGACCTCACCCTCACCCAGATTGAGCCCGATGATCTCTCTGTAGTGCGGGGGCTTCGCCGGTGCGTCATCGCTCACGGCGGAGATGAACGTCTCGCGGTCCGCATCCAGCAGCGGTACCGTCGTCCGGACCGCCCCCAGCGATCGCATGATGGGTGTCCCCGGCGTCGCGCCGATCATGCCCCGGTCGGCGTCGACCGCCACATGCCCCGGCAACACCCACACCGCATCATCGAGGGTGCCAAACCGCTCATGCAGCGTCTCATACAGCAGCGCCGCACCGTGGGCTGCCTCCGCCGCTCCGTACTGCAGTTCGGTCCGACCCACACCGTCGATGAACAGCGCATCCGCGCTGAGCAGCAGCCGCCCGTCGACCAACAACGCAACCAGTTCACCGGTGTGCCCCGGCGCCGCGATGACGTCGATGCCGAGCCCACCAAGCTCCAGCCGGTCACCCGGGGCAAGCTGTGTGTACGGCATGCGCACACCCCGCTCGGCCGCATCGGCACTGAGGTGATACGGGACCCCCACCTCCGCGGCCAGCTCACTCCCCCCGGAGATGTGGTCCGCGTGGACGTGGGTGTCGACGACCGCTGTGAGCCGCAGACCTGCAGCCGCCACCGCACGGAGGGCTACACCGACGTGCTGTGAGACGTCCACGGCGATGGCCTCCCCCGTGGTGGGATCGCCGACGAGGTAGCCCAGACACCCCTTCGAACGCCGTTGCAGCTGCACGACCGTGAGGTCTGTCACCTCGAGGGGGAGGGTGACGGTGTGGTACACCGCGCTCCACGCCTGCATCCCCCCGACGACGACGCCGATGTCGTCGTGACCACGACGGTCCAACTCCACGGCCAGGGCCGTCGACGAGACCCCCTTCCCACAGACGATCGCCGTCTCTGCGGCAGCGCTGACCGTGCGCTCGACATCTGCCCACTTCCGGTCAGCAACCAGCCCATCATGTGGGTCGTACGGCACGCTCATCGCACCGGGGATGTGCCAGGCTGCGAAGCTGTCAGACGGCCGAGTATCGATCACGGTAATCGGCGCCTCCGCATCGATGCGTGCGGCCAGTGCCTCTGCGGTCATCTGGCCGATGGATCCCGCCATGCCCGCAGTACCGGTGTGCGGGGCAAAACGGTTCGGGCGGGCCCCTCAGATCGCCTCTTCGAACTCGTCGAGGCCGTAGACCGTGTCCGCCCCACGGCGGTCGAGTGTCTCGTTGGCCAGCAGCCAGTAGACCACCGAGAGTGCCCGCCGCCCCTTGTTGTTCGTCGGCACCACGAGGTCCACATTGCTGGTCTGGTTGTTCGAGTCGCACATCGCGATGACGGGGATCCCCACGGTCACCGCCTCCTTGACCACCTGTGCATCACCGATCGGGTCGGTGACGACGACCACATCCGGTTCGATGTAGCCCGCATAGTCAGGGTTCGTCAGAGTGCCCGGGATGAACCGGCCCGTGCGGGCCACCGCACCAACGACGTCCGCGAAGCGCTCGGCCGGGTAGCGTCCGTACTGCCGGGAGGTCGTCACCAGCATCTGTGCGGGACTGTACTGTGCCAGGAAGTCCGCGGCGAGACGGATGCGTGCATCCGTCTGACTCACATCGAGGACGTACAGCCCGTCATCGCGGACCCGATGGATGAACCGCTCCATGTCCGCGGTCTTCTGCTGTGTCCCGATGTGGATTCCCGCACTCAGGTACTCCTCGACGGGGATGAGCAGGTCTGCCTCATCATCTGGCATCACGTCCTCATCCACCGCTTCCGCCGGCGACTCCGGGGGTGCCGACTCGGTGGTGGTGGGCGCGTCATCGGTCATCGTCGGTGCATCCTCCATCTCCACTGCATCATTATCGTTTGGTGTCATACCGCTTCCTCCGCGATTCGGATCAGCTCGTTCAGTTTGGCCGTACGTTCCCCGCCGACTGCACCGGTCTTGATGTAGCCCGCGCCGGTGGCGACCGCCAGATGCGCGATCGTCGCATCCGTGGTCTCCCCCGACCGGTGCGAGATCACGGTGGCGTACCCAGCACGCTGTGCCAGGTCGATCGCGTCGACCGTCTCGCTCAGCGTCCCGATCTGATTCGGCTTGATCAGGATCGTGTTTGCCGCCCCCGCGGTGATGCCGCGGTCCAGCCGGTCGGTGTTGGTCACGAACAGGTCATCACCGCAGATCATCACGGCGTCATCGACCGCTTCGGTGAGCGCCGCGAAGCCATCATAGTCGTCCTCTTCGAGTGGATCTTCGACATACACCAGATCGTAGTCGTCGACCAGCGATCGGATGTACGCGCGCTGCTCGGCGGGCGTGCGTGTCGTGTCCGTGTAGACGTACACCTCCGAGTCGGGGTCGTACAGCTCCGTCGCGGCGACATCCAGGCCCAAGCGGATGTTGAACCCGAGTTCATCACTGACGGTCTCGACCACCTCCGCGAGCAGCGCGAAGGCCGTCGCATCATCCAGCTGCGGCGCCCAGGCCCCCTCATCGCCCAACCCCGCAGGGATTGACTCTGCTGCGAGGCGCTCACCGACAGCAGCATGCACCGCGGCGTTGGCGAAGACCGCCTCGCTCACATTCGGCGCTCCCACCGGTGCGACGAGGAACTCCTGGATGTCCGTCGCATCTGCGGCGTGTGCACCCCCACCGACCACGTTCCCCAGTGGCACCGGCAACTCATGGCCCCGGAGGGCACCTCCGAGATGGTGAAACAGGGGGGCCCCGACGACGTCCGCCGCGGCCTTCGCAGCAGCCATGGAGATCGCGACCGCCGCGTTCGCGCCGATCTGTCCGAAGTTCTCCGTCCCATCTGCCGCCCGCAGGATGCCATCGACCTCACGTTGGTCATCGGCGTACGCTGCGTCGATCAGCCGGGGGATCACGTACTCACGACTCGCTGCGATGGCCTCCGTCACCGGAAGCTCGACCGCCTCGTACGCGCCCGTGCTCGCACCGCTGGGTGCCGCAGCCCGCCCGAATCCACCGCTGTCTGTCAGCACATCCGCCTCGATGGTGGGGTTCCCGCGCGAGTCGAGGATCGGCCGCAGTGACACCTCGACGATCTGTGTCATTCAGCGGTCCTCATGCTGGATGGTGAACGGCAGGACGCCGGCATCGTACTCCTCTGCGGCGACGAGGATCGGTTCGGACTGGACCGTCTCCAACAGCACCGGCGCGCCATAGGCCACCTGCAGTGCCCGTGCACCCAGGATCCGTGCCTTCTCGTACCGATTGAACGTCATCGGTAGGTCGAGGCTCATTGGTACGGTGCCACCACATCCACCAGATCGCGGTGGGAGATCATCATCCGCCGGCAGCAGTGCCGCTCGATACCGAGGTCGTCCAGCACCGCCCCCGCATCCTCATCGCCCTCCTCGGTCCGTGTCTGGAACGCGTCCCAGTGCTCCGCGATCACCTTACCGCACGTGAAGCACCGGACAGGGATCATCATCGGTCCATCACCTACCGGTACGACTTCTGATAGCGGGCGCGGGCGCCAGGGCCGCCCCACTTCTTCGATTCGGACTGCCGGACATCATTGACCAGCAGCGAGCGGTCGAACTCCATGAACGCATCACGCAGCTCGAGGTCGTTGAGATGATCGACGAGCCCGCGAGCGATCGCCGTGCGCGTCGCGTCGGCCTGGCCCGCGAAGCCACCACCGGAGACGGTGACGTCGATGTCCACCTTGTCCCGGACCTCATCACCCGCGACCCGGAAGGGCTCGAGCATCTTCAACCGGGCGAGCTCAGGCTCGATCAGCTCCACGGGGACCGCATCGATGCGGACCCGACCGATGCCATCGCGCACCGTCGCCCGTGCGATGGCGGTCTTCTTCTTGCCCGATGTGTTCGTCACCATGTCACCGATGCCCCCAGCTTCTGCGCGATTTCTCCGATTGTCATGAACTTGATGGTCGACACCCGATCGAGGCCGGTGTCGGCGACCTGCTCCCCCGCGTCGTCGTACGGGTTGCCGATGTAGACCCGGACGTTGGACAAGGCGGTTTTGCCCTTCGCGGTCTTGTACGGCAACATCCCACGAATCGCCCGCTTGACGATCGCATCCGGGCGGCGGGGGTAGTACGGTCCCTGGTCGGATCCGACCTCCCGCCGCTTGGTGTACACGGACATGATGTCCTCCGTCGATCCGGTGATCACCGCATCCTCCGCGTGGACGATCGCGATGGTCTCACCTGCGAGCGCCCGCTGTGCCACCTCACTGGCGACACGGCCCAGGATGCAGTGGCGGATGTCGATTACGGTGTCCGCATCGAACCGTGCGATGCTCATCGCAACACCCGCACGTTCGCCCCATCGGGGTTCTGTTCGACGTACTGATCCAGCGTCACGGTGTCACCGACACGGTCGATCTGCTCGCGCGCGGATGCGGAGAAGTCGACCGCCGCGACGGTGACGTTCTTGTGGAGGACGCCGGAGCCGAGGACCTTCCCTGGCACGACGACCGTCTCATCCTCCTGTGCGTAGCGTTCGATGCGTCCGAGATTGACCTCAGCGTGCGATCTGCGGGGCCGCTCCAGCCGGTCGGCGACGTCGGCCCACACCCGCGCCCCGGTCTGCCGGGAGACGGTCTTCAACCGCGCGATGAGGTGCTGTAACTGTGGATTTGTCTTATGCATGTGTACCTACCGTCTGCGGAATGAACGCGGAGTGCAGGGAGCAGGATTTGAACCTGCGGACCCCTATGGGACAGCGCCCTGAACGCTGCGCCGTTGACCTGACTTGGCTATCCCTGCGTACATCCTCACGCAGTGTCACACCGGACATACCCCTTTCGGTCGCAGCAGCGGCGGCCGTCTGAGGGGGGTGTCGGTGCATGGTGCTTAGATTGTGAGTTTCGTCTGTAGTTCCGCCGCACGGTCCCCGAGAGAGCGGATCGCCTGCTCGACGAGCTCGGTCACGGAGAAGGAGCCATCCGTCTCCACGTGGAAGACGACCGCGCCGGGGACGTCGACCACCTCGACGATCGCATCGGGGTAGCGCGTCGTCAGGTCGTGGTCGAAGCTCGCCGTGAGTACGAGGTCACCATCGGCGACCTCTGCGTCGGTCGCATGCTCGGCCGCGCCCTCCTCGATGACCCCACGGACGATCTGTGGCTCCGGCTCATCGAACTCGCCGCGGTCCTCCACATGGCGAGTCCGCTGCAGATGACGGTATCCGACCGCCACACCGCCCTGATGCTTCGCGTGCTCCTTCCCTCGTGCGAGGACCGCGTCTGCCTCAAGTTCGATCCGTTGGCCCTCCTTCAGCTCGATGATCGGGATCGATGTCTCAGCAGGCACGACCATCTCGTCACTGCTTTTGAGATCCCCCGAGTACGCCGTCGTCGGTCCTTCAGCATCCAGCGCCAGCGTCACGGACTCACCGGGCTCGAACTCACCCGGCGGTGTCGTCAGCGGCACGAGGCCCAACCGCAGGCCGATCATCTCGTCGAACATCACCGAGGAGTTCTCGATGAACCGCACGGTGTCGATGCTGAACGTGGGCACGTCTGCGAGGATGGACCGGCGGACGCCGTTGGCGATCGCCGGTGTCACGCCACGGACGACGAAGCGTGCGGCAGCATCATCGCGGTCGATGAACGTGATGTCGAAGTCCTGCACCATGTGATCAGAGCCTGTTCTTCTTCGGGGCGCGGGTCCCATCGTGCGGGATCGGCGTCACGTCCTCGATGCGCCCGATCTCGATGCCAGCGCGTGCAAGCGCCCGAATCGTCGCCTGGGCACCCGGACCAGGGTTCTTGATGCCGTTGCCGCCGGGGCCGCGGACCCGGACGTGCAGCCCGTCGAACCCTGCCGCCTTGATCTCCTCCGCGATGGATTCAGCCATCTGCATCGCCGCATACGGCGACGCCTCATCCCGATTCTGCTTGACGACCGATCCACCCGATGACTTGATGATCGTCTCCGCACCGGTAATGTCGGTCACCGTGAGGATCGTGTTGTTGAACGAGGCGTAGATGTGAGCGATACCCCAGGTGCCGTCCTCGCCCGCTCCTGCACTCATTCCTGGGCCTCCGCGCGGGCGGGGTGCAGCTCATCGCGCATCGGGCTCGTCGCATCGAAGGCGATCGACTCCTCCGCCACGGTCGAGATCATCATCGAAGGCCGTGTGACCCGCGCGCCCTCGACGGTGATGTGCCGGTGGACCACGAACTGTCGCGCCTGCTTCGGTGTCGTCGCCAGTCCCTGCCGGTAGACGACCGTCTGCAACCGACGTTCGAGGATGTCTGTCACGCCCAGTTCGAGGACCGCCGAGATGTCGGCGTCTGCACCGAGGATCCCCAGGCGCCGGAGGCGATCGAGGAAGTCGGCTCCAGCGGCCTCCGCCGCTGCGAGGTCCCCCTGTGCCTCACCGATGAGACGGCGGGCCTCCCGGCGGTAGCGCCGGAGAGCGGACTCTGCGCGCCACAGCTCCTCCTTGTTCTTCAGCCCGTAACGACCCACGAGGTCTCCCTCACGCGCGATGCGCTCACCCTGGTACGGGTGATTCGGGGTCTCGTACGCCTTCGTGTTGTTTCCCGTGGCCATGATTACTCGGCGGCCTCCGCCGCCTCCTCCTCGGCCTGCTCTTCACGGATGGCCTCGACGTTGACCCCGATGGTCCCCTCTGTGCGCCCAGTCGACTTGGTGCGCTGGCCGCGCACCTTGTGACCGCTCTTGTGTCGCTGCCCCTTGTAGGAGTTGATCATCTTCATGCGGTTGAGGTCGTGCCGTCGCTTCTCGGTGAGGTCGGCGCCTGTGACGTGGTGATTCTCGCCGGTGTAGAAGTCCCGCCGACGGTTCATCATCCACGATGGCAGGTGCTCATCGATCGATTCGACCACGCTGATCACGCGGTCGATCGCCGCTTCCTCCAGCAGGCCGAACGTCGCCGTGCGGTCGACGTCCGCGGCATCCGCGACGATGCGTGCTGTCCGTGGTCCGATGCCTCGCAGCTCTTGGAGCCCGCGCTCGACCGATTTCGTCCCATCCAGGTCGGTCGTCCCGATCCGGATGAAGTAGCGGAGGTTCTCCTCCTCCTCCTCGGCCGCCGCGGTCTCGTCTGGGTCTTCTGTGCTCATTCGGTTGGTCTGGTTTCTCGACGTTGCGGCGGGGATTTGAACCCCGGAGGCGGTGTGCCACTGAGTTAGCAACCCAGCGCCTTGGGCCAGGCTTGGCTACCGCAACCCGTGTGCGTGTATCGTCGCCCACATGGACTCGGGGGCGCTCCCCCTGCATGATGTGCATCCGAATTACCAGTAGAGCGGTACTTAACGACTACGGAAGGCCCACGGAGCTATGGCCCTGGCAGTCCCATGGGCGATGATGGCCGATTCAGACACGTCCACCGCGGTGCCGATGACTCCCGTTCCGCTGGCGGATGCTGCGGCGGTCGAGAGCTTCATCGGGGATCACCCGCGCGCACTCGTGGAGTTCGTCACCCGCGGCTGCGGGATCTGTGCGTCCCTCGAGCCAGTGATGACCAACGTCGCACGGGCGCATCCCGACCTCGCGGTGGGGGTCGTCGATGCCCGCGACGACCCACAGCTAATCGACCGGTACACGATCGCATCGGTCCCCCTGCTCATCCTCTTCGTGGATGGGGACCCCCGGGGCCGGCTGGCGGAGGGATTTCAGACCGGTGAGGCGATCGATGCGTTCATCGACGCATCAGTCTGAGACCGCTGGGGGTGTGAGGTACCTCTCGTTGAGCCGCCACCCGTCGTCGCCATCAGGGACGAGGTACTCGCCGTAGAAGGGTACCCGGTTGGCGACCGTCTCCTCGAAGGCGGCCCGGATCTCCGCGCGGGACATCTCCCCCATCGGCCTGAGGTCGTCGTTCCGATTGAGACATCCTTTGAGGTACCCGTCGTGCGTCACCCGCACCCGGTGGCAGTTGGCACAGAAGGTGGGGTTCTCCACGGGGTCGACGATCTCGACCAACCCCTCACCGATATGATACCGCGCGCGGTTGTGCATGGGCCGTCGCTCGATCTCATCGGCCTGGTCGGCAAGCCACCGGTGCACCCGTCCGATGTCGATGTTCCACTCTGGATGCCCCGTCAGCTCGGGCATGTACTCGATCAGCTGCAGCTGCAGGCCGGGCGTCGTCGCCACATGCTCGACCATCCCCTCGACATAGCCAGCGGTCCGCTCGAAGACGACCATATTGAGCTTCACAGGGGTGAGCCCCGCGTCGAGCGCGGCCTCGACACCCTTCAGCACCTGGTCGTATGCACCCGATTGGGTGATCATGTTGAACGCCTCACGGTCGAGCGCATCCTGTGAGATGTTGACCCGCTGGAGGCCTGCCTCGCGGAGTCCCTTCGCGCGGCCTGGCAGGTACGTCCCATTGGTCGTCATCGACACCGCCATACTGTCGGGCACGCCGGCGATGATCTCCTCGAGGTCGGACCGCAGCATCGGCTCACCGCCGGTGAACTTCACCTTCTGAACATCGTACTCCTCGACGACCTCGAGGAACCGGATCACATCAGCAGCGTCCATCTCCTCGTCCTGCGGGTCCAGCGGCCCCCGGGTGTCGCCGAGACCCTCATTGTGACAGTAGACACAGTCGAAGTTGCACCGGTCCGTCAGTGAGATCCGGACGCCGCTGACCTCCCGACCGTGTGCATCCTCCAGCATGTGCGAACGTGACGGTGAGATGAGCATAAATCCGTGGGCGACCGGGCGGTGGGCGTAACTGTGGAAGGTTACATCCTCGGTGGCCTGACAGAATGCTTAACCGAACGAGTTCCCGATGCCGTCTATGGATGAGGACACCGTCATGCGGCGCCTCGAGACGGTGACCGACCCGGATCTGGACGCGGACATCGTGCGGCTTGGACTGGTCAACGCGGTCGAGTGTGCGGGCGATGATGTGCGCATCTCGCTCGCCCTCGGCGCGCCGTATGCACCGCATGAGACGGCCATCGGCAGGGGTGTCCGGGAGGCGCTTGCGGACATCCCCGGGGATGTTGATCTGCAGGCCCGCCTCCCACCGGCGGTACGAGACCCCGAGGTTTTGCCGGAGGTCCGCAACATCCTGTGTGTCGCCTCCGGCAAGGGCGGCGTCGGCAAGTCGACGGTCGCGGTGAATCTCGCGGCGGGGCTGGCCGCGCTCGGTGCGGACGTCGGGCTGTTCGATGCGGACATCTACGGGCCGAACGTCCCGCGGATGGTGGATGCGGGGACCGCTCCGGAGGCGACGCCCGACCAGCGGATCATCCCACCAGAGCAATTCGGGATGAAGCTCATGTCGATGGCCTTCCTCGTGGGGGAGGACGACCCGGTGATCTGGCGCGGCCCGATGGTCCACCAGCTGCTCACACAGTTCATCGATGATGTCGAGTGGGGGTCGCTGGATTACCTGATCGTCGACCTCCCACCGGGGACCGGCGACACCCAGCTGACCGTGCTGCAGTCACTGCCGATCACGGGGGCGGTGGTGGTGACGACGCCGCAGGCGGTGGCGCTGGATGATGCGAGCAAGGGGCTGCGCATGTTCGCGCGACATGAGACCCCGGTGCTGGGGATCGTCGAGAACATGAGTGGCTTCAGGTGTCCGGACTGCGGGACGACCCACCAGATCTTCGATGCCGATGGCGGTCGGGCGCTCGCGGGGCATCATGAGCTGCCATATCTGGGGGCGATCCCACTCGATCCAGCGGTGCGGGCCGGCGGCGACACGGGGGCGCCGGTGGTGCTCGAGGAGGGCGAGGCGGCGACGGCGATGAAGCTCGTGACGGAGAATGTCGCGAACATGGTGGGTGTGTTGCATCGGCGGGCGGTCCGTCGCACGCGCGGGCGGGTCACGACCGATGCGGAGGTGAGGGATGACTGAGGTCGCGATCGTCGCGGACGCTCCCGGCGGGCCGACACCGCTGGCGGCTGTGACGGAGGCCGACCCAGCGGCGCTGTACCGGGCGATGCTCGCCGACGTGCTGAACACGTGTGAGCGGTCAGGTGCAGACGTGTTGGTGAACGTGGGGCCTCCGGATACGGCGGAGGCCGTATCCGCCATGGAGGCGCTCGTGGCCGCGGAGGCGCTGGAGCCAGATGCGGTGCGCATCGAACCCCAGGTCGGCGCGGACCACGGTGCGCGGGTCCACGCCACCGTGGACCATCTGCTCGCGACCAGCGACCACCGTACCGTCGCCGTCGTCTATCCGGAGGTCCCGATGCGGTGCGCATCGAACCCCAGGTCGGCGCGGACCACGGTGCGCGGGTCCACGCCACCGTGGACCATCTGCTCGCGACCAGCGACCACCGTACCGTCGCCGTCGTCTATCCGGAGGTCCCGATGGTGCGTCGGGCGATGATCGACGGTGCGGCGATGCGTCTGCGGTCTGCGGAGGTGGTGATCGCCCCAGACACCACCGGGTCGGTGAGCCTCTTCGGCGTCGCCGAGCCGCTGGAGCTGCAGACGATGCCGGCTTCGGCCCCGGTGGCGATGCTGGCCGACCTGGCGGCGGCGGCGGGTCACAGGGTCGGGTTCCTGGAGATGACCCCCCGTGTCCGCAGCGATGCGGCGCTCGCGGTGACGAGGCGACTGCTGCAGGCGCGGGCAGCAGCGGGGGCGGAGGTGCCCACTCGGACGGCCAACCTCCTGGATGTTGAGACTCAACAGAGTTAATCGGCACCGGCGGAACGTTGCGGGTACGGTGGGATGGCGGAGTGGACCAACGCGCCTGCCTTGAAAGCAGGTGGCCGAGAGGCCTCCTGGGTTCGAATCCCAGTCCCACCGTCGCGCGTGCGTGACCCGCAATGGCTTTTGCACCGTCGGCCGGTCTGCCGCCATGGAGTGGCCACATGACCCCGACGGCGAGGAGGGTTCTGAGGGCGGTCGGAAGTACGGCCAGGCGGTGCTCGTCAAGAAGGTCGATGAGACCGAAGACTTCCCGCTGGATGCGGCCGCGTTCGTCGATGCTCACGGCGATGACCCCGTCCGTATGGATGTGGAGACGGTCGTGTCGGTCCGCGAGATCTTCGACCACGTCGAGGAGGAGACGTTTGAAGATCTGGTGTCGTTCCACGCGGCCGTGGGTGCGGCGATGCGTCGCGGAGAGCTCCGCCGCTACGATCGCTGATCGAGCGGCTTCTCGAGGGTCCGTCTGCGCTCCGAATAGCCAGCAGCCGCGTAGAAGTCGTGAGCGCGGTCGTTCGCCGTGAGGACCTCCAGGGCGACGTGGTCGGCCCCTCGACGAGCGAGCGCCCCCTCGATGGCCGAGAGCAGAGCGGTGCCGATCCCACCGTCACGCGCTGCGGGGTGGACGTACATCGCATCGATGACCCCGAGGGACACGTCGCGCTGGAGTCCGTCGAGCTCCTGGTGAGCCATCGCGAAGCCGATGATGCCGTCGGACCCCTCAGCGACCATGACCAGGCCTGCTGCGGTCGCCATCGCCACGCTGTCGGCGATGACCTGCCGGTTCGGGTCCGCGAGAAGATGCGAGGCATGCCGCCGCTGGTCGGCCGCAAGAGCGACCCAGCAGTCGACGACCGCCCCGACATCGCGGTGGGTGGCCGCTCGGATGTGTGCCATGTGTGACGGTCACCCGCGGGTGGCTAAGCCGTGTGGGACAATCGCGATAAACGCAGCATTATTTATCACCCCCTCTCAGCTTCTTACGTGAATCTGCCCCATGGGAGTCGCTAGCCGGGTCGGGCACCTCCGTCGACGGTTGCCCGCACTGAGTGGAGAGGTCCTCGTCACCCTGGTCGTCATCGCGTTGCTGGGCGACCTCCTCCGGCGACTGGTCGTGGGCATCATCGGTGGGCCCTACCTCGCATCGGTGCTGATCGAGGGGATCACCATCGGCCTCGCCTACGGGCTGGCGGGGATCGGACTCTCGATGACCTACAGCATCCTGAGCTTCGCGAACTTCGCACACGGAGACACGATGACGATCGGTGCGATGAGCGGCTGGTCGGTGGCATACCTCATCGGGGGCATCGGGACGGCGACGGTCGGGGAGTTGGTGCTGCTGGATGCGAATCCGGGACTGTCGATCACCGCCAGCTTCGGCGTGATTCTCGTTGGCGTCATCGCTGCTGGTGGCCTGACCGCGGGGCTGACGGTGCTCGTCGACCGGCTGGTGTACCGCCCGATGCGCCGTGCGGATGGGATCCCGCTGCTGATCGCCTCGATCGGGGTCGCCCTGGCGTTCCGGTACCTCGCCGCGTTCTTCTATGGCACAGACGTGATGGGGATCACGCAGCCATCGGGGAAGCTCGCACTGCTGCGCGTCGATGGGACGACCGGCATCGGTGTGCTCACCGCGACGCAGAGCGGGAGTGAGCTGGTGACCAGCGGGGACGTCGCGGGCTTCATCGCCATCACCAGCACCGCCGCTCCGACGGGGACGATCCTGAGCGTGACGCTGCACTCGGTGGTGCTGATCGTCGTCGCGAGCATCCTGATGCTCGCGGTCCATCTGCTGCTGCAGCGGACGAAGATGGGCAAGGCCATGCGGGCGATGGCGGACAACAAGCCGTTGGCACAGGTGACGGGCATCCCCACCGAGCGGGTGATCCGGTTGACGTGGATCATCGGTGGGGCGCTGGCGGGGATCGCCGGCTTCCTGATCGTCCTCAAATCGGGGACCGTCTCGTTCAACTTCGGCTGGCGGATCCTGCTGTTCATCTTCGCGGCGGTGATCCTCGGTGGGATCGGTTCGGTGTACGGGGCGATCGCCGGGGGACTGGTGATCGGCATCGTCGATTCGGTCGCGATCGTCTGGCTTCCGAGTGGGCTCACGAAGGTCGCCGCGTTCGCGGTGCTGATCCTCGTGTTGATCGTCCGACCGGAGGGGATCTTCCGGGGGGTGACAACCGCATGACGCAGACGGTGACCGGTGCGGTGACCGAGACGATGCGCAGGCTCGTCGGTGACAGCGACCTGCGGATGATCGGCGTGACGATCGGTGGTGTGTACCTCATCGCGACGCTGCTGGCGATCGCCGCGGGCTACGACGTGGGGGGCATCGTGAACACACTGCGGGCGATCACGGTGTTCGCGGCGGGGTACGGTATGCTGGTGCTGGCATTGAACCTCCACTGGGGATACACCGGCCTGTTCAACATCGGCGTGGCGGGCTTCATGGCGATCGGCACGTACGTGACGGCGATCCTCTCTGCGCCGCCGGAGCTGTCGCCGGGGGCGGGGCTGGGGCTGCCGATCCCGATCGCGGTGCTCGGGGGGATGCTGGCGGCGGCGATCGCGGGTGTGCTCACGGCGCTGCCGGCGCTGAAGATGCGAGCGGACTACCTGGCGATCGTCACCGTGGCGCTGAGTGAGATCATCCGGCTGTCGATCAAGTCACAGACGCTCGCGGAGGTCTCGGTCGCGGGGGTGACGGTAGGCACGGGCGGGGGGCGGGGCATCTCCTATCCAGCTCCGTCAGACGCGGCCAGCTGGCTGATCGAGCTCGTGCCCGGTGGGACGGTGCTGTACCCCGCCGGTGCGGCGGTGGGGATCGCCCGCCCCGTGGTGACGGGCCTGGTGTACATGCTGATCCTCGTCGCGTTCACCGCGGCCTTCTACTGGCTGCTCGTGCAGATCGGGCAGTCTCCCTTCGGTCGCGTGCTGAAGGCGATCCGCGAGGACGAGCTGGTCGCGAGTGCGCTCGGCAAGGACACCCGCATCTTCAAGCTCAAAGTGTTCGCGGTGGGGTGCGCACTGATGGGCCTCGGCGGGTACCTCTGGCTTGGTCGCTCTGGATTCGTCAACGACCTCTCGTTCCGGCCAGACATCACGTTCTTCGTGTTCGTCGCGCTCATCATCGGTGGTGCGGGCTCGAACACCGGCAGCGTGCTCGGTGGGATCATCTTCTCAGGCGTGCTGTTCTATCTCCCACAGTTCATCTCGCAGAACTTCGTCCGTGCAGCACGCGCGCCGGATACGTTCGTGGAGGCGCTGTCGGGCGACCTCGCAGGGTACCTCGTGGCGAACATCTCGGCGCTCCGGTTCGTGGCGATCGGCGTGCTGCTGGTGTGGCTGATGCAGCGACGGCCGGAGGGTATCCTGGGCCATCGTATGGAGGCCGCCGCCGCGATCGACCTCCGCGGTGGGCGAGCAGGAGGCTCGGATGACGACTGATGGAGCGCCGCTGCGGGTCGACAGCCTGCGGATGGAGTTCGGGGGCATCACTGCGGTGGATGGGACCTCGTTCGTCGTCGAGGACGGGACGCTCACGGGACTGATCGGGCCGAACGGTGCGGGCAAGTCGACGACGTTCAACTGCATCACCGGGGTGTACACGCCCACGGCGGGACATGTGTACTTCCAGGGCGAGGAGATCACGGGGTTGGCGCCGCATCAGATCGCACGGCGGGGGTTGGTCCGCACCTTCCAGATCGCGCGTGAGCTCGAGGAGATGACCGTCTTCGAGAACATGATGCTCGCACCACAACACCAGCGCGGGGAGTCGCTCATCGCGTCGGTGGTCCCTGGGCTCCGTGCTGCGGTCGTCACCGAGGAGCGTGGCCTGCGCGCGGAGGTGTGGGAGACACTGGAGTTCTTCGAGATCGACCACCTCGCGCACGAGTACGCGGGCAACCTCTCGGGGGGGCAGCGGAAGCTGCTGGAACTGGCGCGGGCGCTGATGACCGATCCTGAGATGCTGCTGCTGGATGAGCCACTTGCGGGGGTGAACCCCACGCTGGAGAAGAAGCTGCTCGAGCGGATCCACGCGCTGCGTGCGGAGGGGTACACCTTCCTGCTCGTCGAGCATGATATGGAGGTGATCATGGAGAACTGTGCACGCGTGATCGTGATGCACCAGGGGCAGGTACTCGCCGAGGGTGCACCCGCCGAGATCAAAGAGGATGAGGCTGTGATCGACGCCTACCTCGGAGAACCGATATGAGCACCGGACCGACGCTGACGGTCACGGGGCTGGACGCCGGCTACGGCGACCTCCAGATCCTCACCGACATCGATCTGCACGTCGATTCCAGCGAGTACGTCACCATCGTCGGACCCAATGGGGCGGGCAAGTCGACGGTGATGAAGTCGATCGTGGGCCTGACGACGATCATGGCCGGGGCGATCCAGCTGGGGCAGACGGAGCTCACCCCGCTGCCGACGGAGGCGACCGTCCATCATGGTGTGGGCTACGTGCCACAGTCTGCCAACATCTTCACGGGGCTGAGCGTCGAGGAGAACCTGGAGATGGGTGCATACATCCTCGATGAGGTGCCGACCGACCGGATGGCGGCGATCTTCGAGCGCTTCCCCATCCTCGAAGAACGGCGCAACCAGCGGGCGGGGCAGCTCAGTGGTGGGCAGCGGCAGATGCTCGCGATGGGGCGAGCGCTCATGCTCGATCCGACGATCCTTTTGTTGGACGAGCCCTCGGCGGGGTTGGCACCCGATCTGGTGACGGACATGTTCGACCGGATCGATGCGATCAATGCCGATGGGACGGCCGTACTGATGGTCGAGCAGAACGCCAAGGAGGCGCTGCGACGGTGTGACCGGGGCTATGTGCTGGTCGACGGCAAGAACCGCTACATGGACACGGGGACGGCCCTGCTTGCAGACGAGGCTGTCAGACAGGAGTTCCTCGGCGGGTGAAGAAAGAACGGAAGGGGTGTGGCGCGAAGGCTTACGCGCCGAAGTCGATCGTCGATTGGGTCTCGACGCCGTCCGCGGTGAAGTTGAAGATCTCGTAGGTGACCGCCTGCATGTCACCATTGTCATCGAAGTCGACACTGGATGATGCACCCACGTAGTTGACCGCCTCACCGGCTGCGACAGCGGCGACGGCATCGGCGAGCTCGGCGGGGCCGTACTCGGTGCCGTCTGGATTCGCGACCGCGCGAAGGTTGTCCCGCACGCCCACACCGGAGTTCTCACCGGCGGCGATGTTCGCGAGCACCGCGACCGACGTCGCGTCATACGCCTGCGAGGTGAACACGCCGGGTTCACTCCCGTACTCACTCTCGAACGAATCACTGAAGAAGTCCGCACCAGGGCCTGCTGCGGTCGGGGCGGTCCCGATCACGTTCGTCATGTCGCTGCCGACCTCGCCGGGGAGGTTCGGGTCCTTCAGGCCATCCGTGACGACGATATCCGCACCGGTGTCGAACTCCGCGTAGTAGTCGCGGAAGATCTGGATGCCGGATGCGGGGTACCCGATGATGACCATCATGTCGGGGTCATCTGCGAGCGCCTCCTCGAGCCGGGACGTGTACGATGGCTGCTCCTTCTCGAAGGCCACCTCTGCGGTGACATCACCCGCGAACGCCGCGGAGAACTCATCGGTCAGCGCCTGACCGTAGTCGTTGTTGACGTACATCGCCGCCGCGCTGCCTGCGCCGAGTTCATCGGTGCCGACCTGTGCGATGACCTGCCCCTGCAGGGCATCTGATGGCGGCGTCCGGAAGATGAAGTCGTTGTCATCCAGCGTCGTCACCGTCGGAGAGGTAGATGACGGCGAGATGCCGACGACCTCATTCGGGATGAACACCTGGCGGGACACCTGCACGTTCACCCCGGACGACGCCGGACCGGTCACAGAGGGATAGCCCGCGTTGACGAGACTCTCCGCCGCGGAAATCCCCGCCTGTGGGTCCGTCTGCGTGTCACCAACCTGGTAGTCGAACTCGAAGCCTGTCTCCGCATCCTCGAGCTGCAAGAACGGCAGCAGCGCCGCATCCCTGATGGGGCGACCGACCGATGCCAGATCGCCTGTCTCCGGCATCAGCACCGCATGGCTGATCGTCCGTGCACCACCGCCACCGCCGCCGCCGCCGGTACATCCGGCGAGGCCGACGAGACCGGCTGCGGCGCTCCCTTTGAGCACCCTCCGGCGTGTAATGTTAGATTCCATACCGATTCAGGTTATAAACCAGTCCCTCTTAAAACTGCCCAGCGAGCGTCGGCAGCGGAACCGAAATATGGAGGTATCTCAGGTGCAGCAGTACAGCCGTGCCAGGAGAGCATGGGTGGTACATGCACTCGATTTGTAATCGAGAGTTCGTGGGTTCAAATCCCACTCCTGGCTGTCATCGGAGGAAGTAGCGGTCGCCACGTCGGCCGATGACACCGGCATCCTCCAGCTTCCCGCACACCGCGAAGAGGGCGATCTTCTTCATCTGCAGCCGGTGCTCCAGCTGCTGGAGGGTGCTCTCACCGTAGCAGTGCAGATACAGGTACACCAACTTGCCCCGAGGCGAGCTGATCTGCTCTGGCACCTCAGGGGGCGTGATCGGGGAAGCAGCAAGATCGCGACCGACTGTCTGTGGCATCGTTGGTGGACGACTGATGTCGACGAACATAAAACATTCCTTCGACGTGTGTCGACATTGGAAGGGGCGGGAATCGAACCACGCGAAGCCGTTAGCGAGCGCAGAGGCGATCTCTGCGTCCGGTACCTGCTCTACCACTGAGCCACCCTTCCGTCCGTATGCTGGAAGAGGGGGGGTAAAGCCGTCTCGTTAGTAGCTGCGAATCTTCGGCTCGTAGGTCGTCTCTGCGCCCTCGAGCAGCACTGGTCGGTACCACAGCTGTGGGCGGCCACCGTTCCATGACACCAGCGTGTGCTTCAGCCACTGGTCGTCCTCTCGCGCCTGATGCTCTGCGCGCCAGTGGGCACCCCGGAACTCCTCTCGGGCGAGCGCACCGAGGGTGATCGTCTCGGCCAGGTCGATGATGTTCCGCGTCTCGATCGTCTGCAGGAGGTCCGTGTTGAAGGTCCGAGACTGATCGCGCACACCCACATCCGCGTACGCCTCGCGCGCGGCCCGGATCTCGCGAAGCGCGGTCTCCAGCCCCGACCGCTCGCGGAAGACGTTGACGTGCCGCCCCATCGTCTCCTGGACGTGCGCGCGGATCTCCGCATGGTTGCGCCCCTCCGGTCGCGACAGCAGACGATCGATCCGCTCGCGGACAGCACTCACCGACGCGCTGATCACCCCGGCCGGGTCGGTCGCGAGTGCCCCACCGTCAGCGGCGATCTCCTCACTGCCGATCCCGACCTCCCCGGGTTCGACGGGGAGGCTCACCTCTGCAGCCTCCCACGACCCCCGCTGGCCCGTCTCGATCTGTGCGCGACCCAGGTCGCGACCCGCCGCATGGGCGCCCGCCCGGGCGCCGAAGACGATCAGCTCGGGGAGCGCATTGCCCCCCAGCCGATTCGCACCATGGACCGAGACGCAGGCACACTCACCGGCGGCATAGAGGCCAGCGATGCACGTCTCCCCATTCTCATCGGTCTCGATGCCGCCCATCCCGTAGTGCTGTCCCGGCTTGACCGGCATCGGCTCCTCGAGGGGGTCGACACCCTCGAAGTCACGAGAGAGATGCACGATGTTCTCGAGGCGGTCCATGATACGCTCGCGGCCCAGGTGCCGCATGTCCAGCAGCACGTGATCATCGTCGATCCCGCGCCCCTCGAGGATCTCCGTCAGCTCCGCGCGTGAGACCACATCGCGCGAGGCCAGCTCGCCGTCGTTGTTCGCATAGCCCCGCTCGAACATGAAGCGCTCTCCCTCGCTGTTGTAGAGGATCCCACCCTCGCCGCGGACCCCCTCGGTGATCAGCACACCCGTCGATGGGAGCGAGGTGGGGTGGAACTGGATGAACTCCATGTCCTCGATCGGCACCCCCGCACGGTAGGCCATCGCCACGCCGTCACCCGTGTTGGCGACCGCATTCGTCGTGTGGGCGTAGGTCTGCCCCGCCCCACCGGTGGCGATGATGACGCCCTGCCGTGCGCGGAAGCCCTCGACGGTCCCGTGTTGCACATCATACGCGACCACACCATGGCATGTCCGCTCCTCCGGGGCGGGCTCACCGGTGACGGCGAGCTCGAGCACCTGCCACTCGTCGTACACCTCGATCCCCCGCTTGACGAGCTGCTCGTACATCGTGTGGAGCAACTGATGTCCCGTCTCCGCCCCCGCATACGTCGTCCGCGGGAACGACAGGCCGCCGAATGGTCGCTGACTCATACGGCCGTCGGCATCGCGGGAGAAGGCCATCCCCCAGTGCTCCAGCTGGACGACCTCCTCACGGCTGTCCTGTGCGAGCGTCTCGATCGCGGGTGCATCGCCCAGGTAGTCCGACCCCTTCATGGTGTCGTACGCGTGCAGCTCCCAGGAGTCCCCCTCGCGCAGCGCAGCGTTGATGCCGCCCTCGGCTGCCCCCGTGTGCGAGCGCACGGGATGCAGCTTCGAGACGATGGCCACATCCGCACCCTCCTCCTGAGCGGCGATCGCCGCCCTGAGCCCGGCTCCACCCGCACCGACGACGATCACATCGTGCTCGTACATGTCCTTAGACGGAGGTTGGACCGGACAGGCTTGAGTGTTTCAGCATCACCAGAACTTCAGGTTGCTCTTGACCGCCTCGCGCTTCAGCTCCTGGATGTGCTCGGTGAGCGGGATGTCCTTTGGGCAGACGGCCGTACAGGAGAACTGCGTCTGGCACCGCCACACCGCATGCTCCTGCTTCATGAGCTCGAGGCGGTGCTCTTTCATGTCCGCACCCTCGCGCTCATCCATCGCGAAGCGGTATGCCTTGTTCAACGCCGCCGGCCCGAGATACTGGTTGTCCCCCGCGGCGATGTTGCACGATGACATGCACGCGCCGCACCAGATGCAGCGGGTGGACATCTTGATCTTCTCGCGGTTCTCCCGACTCTGGCGCTGTTCGGTGAGATCCTCTGCCGGCAGCTGGTTCGTCTGGAAGTACGGCTCGACCGCCTTCATCTGGTCGTAGAAGTGCTCCATGTCGACGACAAGGTCCTTCAACACGGCCTGATGCGGTAGTGGTTCGACCCGCACGGGCTCCGCCAGCTCCGACACCTGCGTCTTGCAACACAGCCGCTGACGGCCGTTGACAAACATCGCATCCGACCCGCAGATCGCCTGGCGGCACGAGTGCCGGAAGGTGAGTGTCGAATCGTAGGTGTCCCGCGCGTAGATCAACGCATCCAGGACGGTCATGCCCTTCTCGAAGGGGACGTGGAAGTCGTCGTAATGGGGGGTCTCCTTGCTGGGGACCTCCGGGTCGTAGCGGTAGACCTTCAGGTGGACCGTCGGTCCGTCGACCGACTCGGATGCCGTGGTGCTCGGCGTCCGGTCCGAAGCGACCTGCGGGTGATGCGCCGTCTCATCCGTCGGAGGGGTGTGGCTGTCTGTGCTCATGATGACTCAGAGGGGGACACCGCCGGCCCAGACGACCGCCGTGCGCAGGCCCTGAACGATCAGCAGCGCACTCGCGACGATCAGCACCCCCTGGACGATACGCTTCTGGACTCCCACGAGGCCCTGGTTGATCAACGCATTGTACACACCATTGACGCCATGGAACGTCGCCGTCACGAGGAACAGCACCATCAGCGAGAAGTACGTCAGCTCCTGCATGCGGGCGCTCGACATCCCGAAGGTGACCTCATCGGCATGATGCACGAAGTGCAAGAGGAAGAAATGGAACGCGAGGACCACCACGAGGAACGCGGCGGTGACCCGCTGGATGAGCCAGCGGACGCCACCCCGCTGGAACGACGAGTAGTGCTCGGCCATCAGCCGAAGACCCCCGCGAGGAATGTGGGCACCGAGGCGACGACGATCGCACCGGTCAGGATCAGCGACGCGTAGAAGCTGCGGTCCTGCGCCTCCAGTCCCACCCCCAGGTCGATGAACAGCAGGCGCACGCCGTTGAGGATGTGGAAGACGGCGACCGCCAGCAGTCCCACCTCCAGCAGGCGCACGATGAGCAGGCTCTCGAGGGACTGGATGGTCGTCGTGTACGCCGCGGGGCTCTGCAGTGCCGTCGACAGCACCGCGATGTGGGTGAAGAGGTACCCCACGAGCACCCAGCCGGTGAACTTGTGGAAGACCCACGCCCACATGCCCGCCGAGAACTCCCGCCAGCGGCCGAAGTCCTCGATGAGGCCGCGATCATACGATTGACTCATGTACAGCCGAACTGTGGGAGGTGTGATTATAGCGCTTGCGTGTACGGGAACAACGTGTCGGCCGGGTGGGGTTACGGAACGCTTAATGAGCCATCTTCGTCACCGACAGACACGCTCGGTTGGTGTAGTCCGGCCAATCATCTTGGCCTTTCGAGCCGAGGACACGGGTTCGAATCCCGTACCGAGCATGGTGATATCGGCCTGCGGGAGGCCGCGGGGGCGACCGCTGGGCTTTATGCAGCTGTCACTGTGAGCGACAGCTGATGCGATTACATGAGTACCAGGCGAAGGAGGCGTTCGCCGATGCGGGCATCGCGGTGCCCGCCGCGAAGGTGGCGACGACACCGTCAGAGGCGGTCGAAGCTGCCGATGCGATCGGCTACCCCGTCGCGGTCAAGGCACAGGTCCATGTCGGGGGGCGTGGGAAGGCGGGCGGCATCGAGCTCGTCGATGACGCTGACGCCGCAGCTGCGGCCGCCGAGCGCATCCTCGGGATGGAGCTGAAGGGGTACGCGGTGGATGCGGTGCTCGTCGAGGCTGGCGTCGACTTCACCGACGAGCTCTACGTGGGCATCACCATGGACCGCACCGCCGCCCAGCCGGTGGTGATGGTCTCGACGGAGGGCGGTGTCGACATCGAGGCGGTCGCCGAGCACAGCCCCGATGCGATCGCGACCGCGCACATCGACCCCGCCTTCGGGCTGCACCCGTATCAGGCACGACGGGTGGTGTTTGACGCGGGTATCGAACGGCCGGTCGCGGGAGCCGTCATCACCATCGTCGAGCAGCTGTACGAGCTCTTCGTCAGCAACGATGCGACCGAGGTGGAGATCAACCCCGTGATGGTGACCGCCGACGAGGAGGTCGTCGCCGCGGATGCGGTGATGAACATCGACGGCGATGCGCTGTACCGGCAGGAGGCGCTCGCGGCGCTGGCAGACGAGAGTGCGGGCGATGCGCTCGAGCAGCAGGCGGCTGCGGCGGGCTTCGACTACGTGCGGCTCGAGGGGAACGTGGGCATCATCGGCAACGGCGCGGGGCTCGTGATGACCACACTGGACCTGGTGGACCACTTCGGTGGCACGCCGGCGAACTTCCTCGACATCGGTGGGGGCGCCCGCTCGGAGCGGGTGACCGCCGCCTTGGAGCTGGTCTTCGGCGACGACAACGTGGATGCGGTCGTGTTCAACATCTTCGGTGGCATCACCCGCGGTGACGAGGTGGCCGCTGGGATCAACGAGGCGGTCGCGCAGATCGGCGAGCTGCCGAAGCCGGTGGTCGTCCGCCTTGCGGGGACGAACGCGGCGGAGGGGATGGCCATCCTCGACACGGATGCGGTGCAGGTGGAGGCGACACTCGAGGGGGCGGTCCAGGCGGCGATCGCAGCGGCCGAGGAGGCAGCATGAGCATCTTCGTGGATGCGGACACGCGGGTGGTCGTCCAGGGGATCACCGGGTCGGAGGGGTCGTTCCACACCGACCAGATGCAGGCGTACGGCACCAACATAGTCGCGGGGGCCGTCCCCGGCAAGGGTGGTGAGACGGTCGGGGACGTCCCCGTCTTCGACACCGTCGCAGCGGCGGTCCGCGAGACCGATGCGACCGCGAGTGTGGTGTTCGTCCCACCGGCGTTCGCCGCGGATGCGATCTTCGAGGCGCTCGATACCCCGCTGGAGACGGTCGTCGCAATCACCGAGGGCGTCCCGCTGCACGACATGGCGCGGGTGTACAAGCGCGTGGGCGAGGTGGAGACCCGCCTGATCGGGCCGAACTGCCCGGGGATCATCACGCCCGGTGAGACGAAGCTGGGGATCCTCCCCGGCGACATCTTCGAGGCGGGCAACGTCGGGCTGGTCTCGCGGTCGGGGACGCTCACCTACCAGGTGGTCTCGAATCTGACCGACCGCGGCATCGGCCAGACGACCGCCGTCGGCATCGGTGGCGACCCGATCATCGGCACGTCGTTCATCGACGCGCTCGCGGCGTTCGAGGCGGACACCGCGACGCATGCGGTGGTGATGTGCGGGGAGATCGGTGGCGAGGACGAGGAGGAGGCGGCGACCTACATCGCCGGCCACATGGACACGCCCGTCGCGGGGTTCATCGCCGGCCGGACCGCCCCACCGGGCAAGCGCATGGGGCATGCGGGGGCGATCGTCAGCGGCTCGGGCGCGGGGACCGCGGCGTCGAAGATCGCCGCGCTGAACGAGGCGGGCGTGCCCGTCGGCGAGACGCCCGCGGAGGTCGCCGACCATATCGAGTCCTTCCTGTAAGCTCGCGACCGCAACGACCTTTGACGCTGTGGGGCTACCTCCCGCATGCACGGGACGCGGGGGACACACCGTCGGGCGGTGCTCGCCGCACTCGCAGCCACCGCAGGTGGATGTCTCTCGCGGGTGGGATTCGAGCCCACCTCCGCGTGGCGTGACCCACCCATCGCCGCCGACCGCCCGGACGCGATCTACATCCCTGCGATCATCGAGGGGATGCGGCCGGTGGGGATGGTGGAGGTCGGCCCGCTGACGGTGATGGTGTCGTACTCCTACCCCCACCGCTTCTACCGGATCACCGGCGAGGAACGGCGGGTGGTGCCCGTCGGGGCGACCGACAGCATCCACCTCATGCTCTCGGTGACCGCCACCGCCACGGGCGTGCCCATCGTCGTCCCCTCGGGGGTGACCGTCGCGATCGACCGAGGCGATCGGCTCATCACCGAGGAGGTGGTCTACCCGATGATCTCCCAGCAGATGGGGGTGCACTACGGGGGGAACATCGCCCTCGAGGGGGCGGGCACGTACACGATCGGATTCACCCTGGGGGGGACGCAGATCGACACCGACGGGCTGCTGGGGACGACGGCGGTCACCGACCGCGTGTCATTCGCGTTCGACCCCGCCGCACTCGGGGAGGTCAGCATCGAGTACCCCACCGATGCGGGCGAACGCGGGGCGATGCCGGCGGGACCCGTCGGCCAGCGCCAGCAGCTGCCGGAGCCGCTCGCAGCGCCGGCGGGGTGGGCCCGCATCGGCACGGCGGCGATGGGGGACCTGCGGCTCGTGGGGTTCACCGATGCCGCGGGGCGGCTGCGCGTGGTGGCGATGACGCGGTACAACCGCTACCCGATGCCGATGCTCAGCCTGCAGGCCGGCGACGTCGCCCTGGAGCCGGTGGTGGACCGCCAGCTGGGGTACCACTACCGCAGCAGTACGGCGGTCGACGCTGCAGCGGCGGTGCCGCTTCGAGCGACGCTCCCACCGCAGGTCGCCCGGCATGATGGCTACGAGACGGCGTTCATGCAGCTGCCGGCGGTCAGCTGGGGGGCGACCGCGGGTGGCTGAGCCGCTGCGGTGTGCCCACTGCGACCGCACCTTCGTCGATGCGGACCGCCAGCTCGCGCACACCGCACTCCGGCACCCCACGACGCTCGATGCCGAGGAGGTCGTGGCGTACCGTGCGCTGTACCGGCGCGAGCAGGGGCGGCTGCGGCGGCTGCGGCTGGAGCTGATCGGTGGGGTGGTCGCGGTGTACTTCGCGGTGTTCGTGCTGTACACGGTGGTGGGGTGAGTGCGGCTGCGGTGGGCGCTGGTGGCGCTCGGGCTGCTCGCGAGCATCGCGCCGGTCGCTGCGAGCAACGCCGCGGTGGGCCTCGGCGATGCGAGCGCCCGGTCGGTGACGATCCCCACCTGGCTGTACCTGCTGTCGGGCGGGGCGGTCGTCGGGGTCTCCGCGCTGCTCGCGGGGGTGGTCACCGACCGGCGGCTGCTCGCGCAGGTGCAGGCGTGGGGACCGGAGCGTGCCGTGCCGGCGGTGCTGTGGCGACTGCGGCCGCTGGGGCCCATCGGCGGGGTGGCGCTCGCGGCGGTGGTGCTCCACCAGGGGTGGACGGGACCGCAGCTGGCGCTGGTCAACCCCGCGGTCGCGATCGCGTTCGTGGGGGTGCGTGCGCTCGTGCCCATCATCGCGATGACCGCCGGGGACGTCTGGCGGTGGCTCGACCCCGTGCAGCTGGTGGGCACGCGTGGGGCGGCACCGGCCGGTGACCGGTGGCCCGCCGTCGGGGTGTACGCGCTGGCGGTGTGGCTGGAGACGACCGCGGGGGTGACCGACAGCCCCCGCCGGCTCGCGGTGGCGGTGGCGGTGTACCTGCTCGCGGGGGTGGTCATCACACGGGTGTGGGGCTACCCCGTCTGGCACCACCGCGTCGACCCCGTCGCGGCGGTGAGCACGCTGTTCGCACGGGTGGCCCCGTTGCGGCTGACGGCCGCAGGGCTGCGGCTGCGGCTGCCGGGGGTGGGGACGGTCGCGGGGGTCCCCCGCGATGATGCGGATGCGCCGCTGCGGCCGGGGGAGCTCGGGCTCGTGCTGTTCATGGTCTTCGAGCTGACGTACAGCGGGTTCATCAACAGCGCGCCGGGGACCGAGGCGATCGGTGCGGTGGTGGGGTGGGGGCTCCCCCCGCTCGTGGTGTACCTCGGGCTGTTCGTCCTGGGGGCGGCGCTCACCGGCGGGGGATACGCCGTGGCCGCGGTGGTGGCACACCGGCGCATCCGCACGACGTACTCACCGGCGATGCTCGCGCTGGTGTTCGGGCCGACGCTCGTGGCGATCGCGGCGGGGTACCACCTCGCGCACTACCTCCTCTTCGC
>Ga0209937_1000114_pt1 | contig 26853 bp, 33 predicted proteins | sample SalPon1_B_H2O_MG_FD_185699 | JGI IMG/M metagenome (GOLD analysis project Ga0209937, IMG submission 185699) | Salt pond water microbial communities from South San Francisco under conditions of wetland restoration - Salt Pond MetaG R1_B_H2O_MG... | ecosystem: Environmental > Aquatic > Non-marine... | reverse complement strand
TGCTGATCTATTTGAAACCTATGAGGATTCAATAGTTCATATTGATTTCCGTTTGAACACAGAGAAGGTGAAACAAGACATATCGAAGCGAACTCATCTGTTTATGAAAAAGCGACGATAGTATATCGACTAGATTGATAAATACTTTAGTAAGATTAATCTAGGAGCAAATTGATGGCATTTCAATTTCGTCGTGGCACTGACGCAGAAAGACAAAGCATAACTCCCAAAGCAGGTGAGCCTCTTTTTGTCACCGATACTGGCAAAATATATGTAGGTAACGGCACTACTCAAGGCGGGTTGTTAGTTTCTAGCGGGGTATCTGACGACAATTCACCTAGCCTAGGTGGTAACTTAGACCTAAATAATAATAACATTATAGGCACTGGCAATATCAATATAGATGGTACTATCACTGCTACAGGCAGTATCAATCTAGGCGACGCTTCTGAAGACAACATAATTGTTGGAGGTGTAATAGGATCTAGTTTAATTCCTAATACAGACGGATTATATGACTTAGGGTCTAGTGACTTTCATTGGCGTAAAGGATATTTTGAAGACGTAGCAGTAGACGGAGAACTGATTGCAAATAGTCTGCAAATAAGAACTATCGAACTAGACGACAGCACAACTGTATTTGACGGTTCAACAAGTTCTCTTTTTGTAGAATCAGTTACCGCAAATAGCATCGAAGGAAATTTATTTGGACCTGTTTTTGCTTCTGATTCTACCGCTATGGTAGATACGTCGACAAAAACATTATTTTCCGAAGATCATTTCTTAGGAGATATAAAACTTACTACCGACGATGGAACAATCTTGCGACTAGGAGAACATGATAATCCTATTGAAGTTTACATAAACGGGGATAGTTCAGCAATAGGGCTAGGAGTATTTGGTGAAACAGAAGCCTTTCCTGGTATTAACCCTAACATAAGTTTATTAGCTCGCAGAGGCCAAACCATAAATCCTAGTATTGTTCAAAATGGTGATAGTTTAGGAATAGTTACTTTTGGAGGATATAATGGCGAAGAATATTCTATGTCTGCCTTCATTTCTGCAGTTGTAGACGACCAAGATTTTGGAAACGGAGATACTTTTAAGAGCACTCTTAATATCGGATCTCTAGTGGGATTCCAAGCTGGAAACTTCGTGACAATAAATAGTGATGGCAAAATAAGTGCCCCTCTAGTACAAACAGGAATTTACCAAACTACAAACTTGCCAGACGGTTCCGTTGTAGGCCTCGGAACAATTGTGTTCGATACTACGACTTCTGAATTCAAAGGCTGGAATGGTGTAGACTGGGCGGTATTAGGATAGAAAAGACTTATATTTAAAGTAATCTACGTCCTTTTCGTACATTTTAGTAATTGCATTAATGCTCTTTTGATTTAAATATTTTTTGTACTCATAATTGTCATAGTTTGATATGTCGGGCAACGGCTTGTAACATTTAAGATACTCTTTAATATAAGTAAAATCTTTTTCTAAGCATTCCGCCTTGCATATAAAATCTATAGTACTACCCTGTGATTGAATAAAATCTACCTGATTCGTAAATCTAGTAAACCATCTGGGAAAATCAAAAGGGACATCAGGATTAACATAATCTAAAATCCAATCGTTTACAGGCTTCAAATCAATTCTGCGTAAATTATTCCAATCTAGCCAATAACCTTCTGTTTTAATTTTTTTGTATAAACTAAAGACTCTCGCCCAGGGGTTTCTTACCACAGAGAAAGTAAACGCTGTAGGATAATGAGTCTTTACTGTGCCAATATGCGGATGATCTATCTGCCAATCTTCGTTGTCAATCACATGAAAGTAAGTTTTAAGCCAATCAGAAATTATTTTTTTCATTGCCATACCGGTTCTTGGTATATGAACGTATGCAATCTCAGGATTTTCTATGTAAAAAGTACCCATCACTCAGTTTTTATTGCTTTTATGATTAATCCCATTAAGTCCCATTCCCACCATTTTTCGCCTGCATACCATTTGTAGGGTTTTGCATGATGATTATTATGCCATCCGTCGCCTAAACTGACTAGGTTAGCAAGCCAACTATTAGTGCTGTGATCTGAAGTTTCATATGTTCTATATCCGTGAAGATGTCCTAGTACATTTACTAATCCAATCAGATGTACAGTCATGCTAACTGGAACAACATACACAAATAACCATAAAACAGGATCAATCAGAATGACTATAGCGGAAAATGCAAATATAATTTTAAAATAATTGTTAAAAATAAACTTATGGGTTTTATTGCGAATTAAATCTTTAACAAATTTAACTGGAATATTTGGAACATTCCAATCGTACCCGAACCAAACTTTGATGGCTTCTTTAATACTAAAAGTATCATCTTTATAAGAACTGTGAGGATCATGTTCAGTATCTGCTTTTGCATGATGCTGTCTGTGCAAAGCAACCCAACTTAAAGTAGGGCCTATTGTGCTTATTACGCTAATATAACATAAGGTCCTTTCTAACCAAGGATAAGTTCTAAAGCTACGGTGCGTTAACAGTCTATGCATTGTAATTACAGAAGTTATAGGGCCAAGTATAAACCATGCTAAAAACGCAACGGCAAATAGGTAGTATTGTGATGTATTCACCGCATACCATATTGCAGGAACAGTGGCAATGTGACAAAATCCCTGTAGTAGTCTAATTTTTGTATCTAATTTCATTTTCCTTCCTCTAAAGTTAACCATTCAGAATGGTTGATTATTTTCGGAGACCACTCTCCAAATGCTCCCTGTCTTGTTTCTTGCCAAACATAATTTTGCCAACATTTTTGAACATTCCACGGGCATGTTTGAATGTAACCTTTGCCTTTATTCCATGAATTATTGCTTGCAATATCCATGTGTTTACACCATGAGGTCCAAAAACCGTTATTTCTTCGATTAGGCCTATTTTGCATAGTAATCAAGTAAATTTCGTAGCTGTTTACCTCTGCTAATTCTCCAATAAGTTTACAAGTACACCTAAAACCGTCTGTCATGTCTTTAGGTTTCATTCTAAATTTAGGAAAAGTATATAACCTATTTATTTGTTTAGCGACATTAGGAGGATATCTACCATCATTAAACACTCCACCCATAACCATAGGTTCGTCGGTGCTTGTCTTAAATAATATTCCGTATCCTGAATGTTCTTCAACTTTAAGATTATCCTTAGTATAATTATTTCTTAACCAATTATTTTCCTTAAGACAGCTATCTCTTATCTGTTCAAATCTTTCAGTTGTATGGTAAAAAATTTCAACATGCGTGTCTGATAAATCATATCTGTAATTCATATAAAGCTATTTAATTAAATATTATTTTGGAGCCCAAAATGCTGGATAATGCTATTACAAAACTTAATTTTAGAGTAAATCCTAAAACACTTATAGAATATTATGAAACTTTAATTAATGAACATGAAGATTTGAAATGGTCGTGGGATAAAAACGGTAAGGAAATAACAGAAGAGTGGAGAGAAAGAATATTAAGTAATGGAATAGGTTGCACCTACCCTTATGGATGGGCAATACAAAGCAATCTCTTAGATAAATCAATACCTTGTCCTCCTTACAATATCAGTATTCACGAAAGAGGCGATTACGAAGACACTAAACTAGTTTTTGGAATAGTTAAAAAGCTAAAAGATATGATGCCCTACACATATCGATGGAGTTTGGTTGTCCAACCGCCTTACGGCAAAGTAAGTAGGCATATAGATCAAGGTGACGAATATACCGCCCATATACCCATCTACGAAGCGCGAGAATCTGTATTTAAATTCTGGGACGAAGAAGATAATAGACAAGACTTTACTATGCAAGCAGACGGAAGTGCATACTTGGTAGACACTATTATACCACACGAAACAGAAAATTATAGTGACGTAGATAGAGTCGGCCTAGTATTTCGTTTTAAACGAAAAGATTTATCTAGATTACAAGAAATACAAGGGGTAATTAAATGATTTTATACACACCGATTGATATAGAATTCGAAATGCCTAACGAGCAGGAGATTATTGACTGGTTCCATAAACACAAGATACAAGATACCAATTATTGGGAATATAGAGAAGGCAGACATACTTGGTGCTATGTTGCTCTAAGACAAGAGCCTAAAAGTTGGTATACTTATGATGCGTGGTTAGATTGGGCAAATGAAAGACAACCTATTGACGATCCTGATTTAGTCTTCCATCCAGGATTCGAAGAACGCTTTCCCGGACTTGCAAAATGCATCAGAGAATTACCTTTTGATCAGATAGGAACCAGCGGCTTTATTATGCAAATGAATGAAATTCCTGCACACCAAGATACGATTACAGAATATGATCCTATTGAACCAAGACGGTATATTATCTATGTAACTGACCCGGAAGAGAATACTTTTTATTTGTGGTACAACGGAAAAAAATACTATCCTAACATAGACAACAAATACCGCTGTTTTGCATTTAACAATAATGACATAGAACATGGCGCCGACGCTCCGATCAATACTAAAATTTTATTAAGTACTGTTGGTATCATGAATGAACAGAAGCACAAAGAATTAATTCAGCGAAGTATAGAAAAATTTAACAATAAAGTTATTAGAGTATGACTTTTGAATATTACTGGAACGATGTGCCAGGTATTGGTTTATGTAGAAACAATCTTATATACACAAGTTTGATCAATAAAGATCAAACGATATTTTGCCAATGGTTTTATAATGACACTAGCTATCACGGCGAACAAAACGAGGTAGTTGATCCAAAACTTATGGACGGAAAAATGCATAGAGAGTTCCGAGGATTACAGTACATTAAAGATAAAGGTTACCAACATATTATTCCAGAGTTTTCCGTGGATTGGATCAATAGAAAAATTTATCTAGAAATTGAAGGTAGAGATTTTTGGAATTCTGCAAGATGTGATGTACAAAACTATTCCAAAATTGTACCAAATTGGGAGCAACAGATGCTAGATATTTTACAAGTATATAAAAATATAGGCATGTATAAGTACAGCTTACACCCTTCTAGTTATTTTGTAATTCAAGGTAAATTAAAAAGTATAAACTATTTTTTTCATTATTTAGAAAACGAAGGGCCTATTTCTATTGCGGATCATGCAAGCCATATTTACAGCACAAGGCAAAGTATTATGAAAGAACAGGTAGAGAAAATGGGTATAAGTTGGAACGAGCCCGAATCTTTGAATATACTACAGAATTTATGTTTTGAAAGTTTTAGATCAAACTACCCAGAAAACTTTATAAACCAAGCAAAGGAAATTTACAATGATTAAAGGTATTAACAATCAGACATACATAGATGTCGAACCGCATCTTGACATGACGACTTTTGAAACACTTCAACCAGAAATTATACGAGGATTTGCACAAGCAAGATGGTTTGCTAAGGAAGCAACTTGGATGAAACCAGGTTTTGACACAAAAGATATGAGTTACAGCCTAAATTGGAAGCCAATTTTCTCTGCTTTAGAAGAATTTCAAGAACTCCCCGACGACGATCCTATTAAAATTGAAGGTATGAAAATATGGCCTACTGACTTCAAAGATTACAAGCAACGTAATGTATTCACAAGGTATTTAAAAATGGCTATGGGAGCATATGATCCTTACATTTATTATTTCTTGTATGAAGAAGGAGATTGGGACGATCGTCCTGGAGAAAAGTCACAAACCGAAGAAGCTAGTTTTTTTCCAAAAACTATGGAATGGTTAAACAAATTAATTAAGGACGGATTCTTTGAATACTTTGGTAGAGTTATGTTCTTTCATTGTGCTGAAAATGGTATACCATTTGAACATCGTGACCTAGGTGCGCACAATGGAATATGGCCAAAAGACAAGTACGAGCCACACCGCAACGAGTTTATACATATAAGACCAGATACTCGTAATCAATTTTATATATGGGATCCTGACAAGAAAATGAAACACGGCATTAATACTCGCGCAGCTTTTTGGAACGATCAAGATTGGCATGGTGGGAATCAAGTAATGGCCCCGACATACGGTATGAGAATCGATGGTAAATTCACAGAAGATTTCAGAAAAAAATTAGGAATAGATCATATAAATGAATATTGATCTAAAAAAATTAATTTGTATTTATTCCAGTAAAAGTGAAGAGGAATTTTGTCTCAAGTCCTGCATTAAAACCAGCATGCCAACTTTTTAAGCTAGGATATTGATAAATGTTTCCTTGAGATTCCATGTAGAAACACTCATCTTCGATCATAAATGCTTGCCCTGGTTTAGGTTTATCTACGAAACAAACATATCTGCATACTTCCCCTTCTGGATAATCATTTAACCAGGGGTTTATGTCCCAGTGCCAAGGGGCACATTTGCCGGGTTGTATTTCACTTACAAACCCTAGTAAACATTCCTGCTTAACAACTTCTTCGAAAGTATGAATAAAATCCAAACTAAAATGCTTATCAGGATAATAGTGTCTAAATTCTATACTGTTTCCCTGTGTATATCCTGCTTGCTCTGCTAATTTTTTTTGCTCTATGTGATCATTATAAAATAAATCATCCGGATTTAGATCCATATTACCGTGATAAGGTTCGACTTTATTCCTCTGACATTGTGTTATTAATGAATCACATAATTTTTGAGAAACACTTCCAATATAATTTTTCATAACCGCACCATTTGCAATTTGTTGTCTAAAGTGTTTTGTATTTCTGTGACAAAACTTTCTTCACATTTAAATACAGGACCGTTATCTGTTAAATTAAAATCGGTTACTAAGCCTTTTTTACATCCAATATTAAGTATAGAACTTAATTTGTAATCAAATGCAAATCTAGCTTCGTCCATGTCTTCTATTTTGGATTCTATCTTTATCTTAACAGGAATTTCTATTTGATTTTCGGGAAGGAGGTGTCTAACTACAATTTCATGTCTAAATCTATTACCAAAATTTGCTGCTGTGTGTAGCCTACTAGTGTCCATGCGATACCAACGACCGTCTCTTACAGAAATGTGCATCTCGTTATCGTCAATATCTATTAAGTAGCAAAGGACCCCACTTAGATTTAAATGATATCGATCGTCAATATCAGAATGTGCTACATAATTTGTTTTGCTTGGTAAAGTAACGATTCTGGCTTCTCCGAACGGAATTTCCAATGTAGATAATAATTTTTCCCATATAGTTCCTTTATATTCAGGCTTTATTGTCCAGGGGTCATAAAAATATCTGTCTGTAGGTCGGTTTAATACAGTTTTGCCTATATTCTCGGTATCTATTTCTAGAATTGCTGAATCTATATCTTTCAACGATGCTGAATAAAGAGTTTTAGTAATCATATTAATATTTAATCTAACAGCAGTAAGTTAAATAATTTTATGGACACAATCGAGCAAGCTAGGAAAATACTTCGCAAACCGATAGGCTGGATACAACTAGATACAGATTTTTGTTTAGATGCATGGCAGAACGAGACTGAACTTATTACAAGAAATTTAGTCAATCATCGAGAAGGTGACGGTCATAAGGGATGGAGTAGTTGTTGTATACACGGGTTATCTAGTGAAAAAACTGGACATTGGTCGCAATATTACAAAGTTGAGCCTGATATAGAACAGTATAAATGGACCGAATTAGCAAAGAAAGTTCCAAATATTTCTAATTTTTGGAAAAATTTTCCTGTTGAAAAGTATGCACGAATTAGATTTATGCAACTTGCTCCGAATGGTTATATATCTCCTCACAATGATGCACCGAGAGGCATGAAAAATACAGATTTTGATATGATGGATCATATTATGCCCGTCAATTTAGCTATCTTTCATCCAGAGGATTGTGAAATGTTATTGGAAAATTATGGTGTAGTTCCTTGGAAAGAAGGACGTGCATTCATTATAAACATTACTGATACTCACAGAGTAATTAACAACAGCAAATATCCTAGAATGCATATGATAGCACACTGTTTTATAGGAAACAAAAAACAAGAATTTTCTAATATGATAGTTAATAGTTATAAAAAATATCATGATAGTTAAATTTGAACCCGTTAATAGCGATCAAGAAATTGTTTATTGCATTGTTGACTATATTTGGCAATATAATTCTGGGTGGACTCGAGAACTAATAAAAAATCAAGGTGATTATAATATAACTAATATCACAAGTAAAGGATACACCGTTTATCAAGGTTTAAACGAGGATTTGCTTTTAAAAGAAGCATCAAAAAAATATAAATTTGCTGTGGTTATCAGTACAGGCACAGAATTTATCAATGGTAATGATTTTTTTAACAAGATTAAAAAAGAGTGTAAATCAGACTTTCTTATAAAAGGACACATACTAGATAGGGGAAATGCCTATTATGAATTACATCGACAATGCTATCTAGTTAATTTAGAAGCATATTGTAAATTAGGCAAACCAACTGTCGGACAGCAAAGTCTAGGCGAATCACACTGGCAAACTGATATTATATCTCTTGAAGGTAATATTCATGATGATTACACTCCCTGTAAAATATCTCAAAGCACCAAAAAAAAAGCATTTATGCATAAGATGCACGGGTGGAACATCATAAGTAAAACCTTGCCTTATTATAATATAAGCGCTTTTGATAATGATATACGAAAATCAAAAAAACATTTCTATCCAGAAAATCAAAAAATTTTTTTAGAAAAAAGCGACTGGATCTATAAAAGAGAAAAAATCTGTGCCAATAATTTTGTGCATAAAAAATGCACAGAGTGGACTAACGTAGAACTATCAGAGTTAGAACAAGTTGTTTCTCCGGCTAGCGGCAACTGGTGGATCGATTACGTCTCTGAAGATAGCAAGATTGTAATTTATGATTACAATAAAGAAAGCATTAATTATTGGCAGAAAATAAATCCTGAATACACATATGTTCTGGGTGACTTATTATGCGATGTGTTGGACTTGAGTATACTTGATCCTAGCAAGAAAACGTTAATAAATTTGAGCAATATTTACGCTTACGAGGGAACATCATTCACATATAGTTTAGAAAAAAGACTACAAAAAGAAACAGAAATGATAGAATATCTTAGACAAGTTCTGCCTAATGCTATAATTAGTTTTAGCGCAAGAGCGTGTAGTGGCTTTATTGATTGTGATCATTATGGCACTGCAAAATATATGAAAACTTATAGAGTGGGTGATTTAATTTGTCCTACCTGGCATGCAAACGGAGACTGGAGTCAATAATTTTTTGTCTCGTGTTTAAAATTAACCATTTATTTTTACAATAAATATACATTACTAGAATTATTAATATTATGTCAGAAAAAATTGAATACATTGGAAATTTTAGAGATTGGATTAAAGACTCTTGGCTTTCTGAAGTAACCTTAAATAAAGGGTTTGCAATGCCAAGAAATAGCCTACGAAATGAAGCAAGATTTAATCCCTGGTTGAAACAATTCATCCACGATATAGATCACGTGCATACAAAAGCAGAATATGAGGAAATTAAACGTCTTTTAGAATTAGAGGACGATAACGATCCGGTTATAAAACATGCAAAAGATATTTCACTTGTATATCTAGATCCTATTAGAAATACTCCTCAAGGTGCAGCCGATTTTGACGAAGAATTTGATATGTACCACAACTCAAATTATGATATATTTGGAAATTATTTTTCTTTGATAGAAAAATTTGATTTGAGTTTCGACATAATGGATGATCCTCCGCCTTTTTTGGAACATAAAGATAAACATATCACCTGGTGGTTTAGTAAAATGTCTCCGGGTCATCGCATGCCTGTACATGTTGATCGTGCAAAACCAGATATAGAAATTAACAAATATTGGATGCCATGGACAGATTATTCGCCTGGACACATTTTTTCAATAGGAGATAAAGTAATAACAGATTATAAGGCCGGTGATGTTTATAAATTTAACTACGCTGGTGACTGGCATGGTGCCTGTAATATAGGTTACTTAGACAGAATTGTATTACAAATTACCGACTACAAACCGTCAAGGAATATATAGATGCATTTTATTAACAATCATGCAGACTGGATTAAAGATCATTGGATAGAACAGGCAATTCAAAAAACAGGGTATCGTATACCTTTTGATTTTTTTAAAAATTCAAAGGTATTTGAAGAAGAAGAAAAGGGTATGCGCCAGTCAATGGATCCTTCCGAAATAGCCATTTATAGAACTTACGGTACTACCGGAACTTTTTTCCATTTGCTAGAAGCACAACTGTTTGATTTCGAACTGGATAGGCCCCCTTGGATTGATAATAATAAGAAGTTTACTTGGTGGATGACCAAAATGTATCCAGGACAGTATATTCCTGCTCACCAAGATGTAATTAAAAGAGATGATCCTGATTCAAAAAGATATTGGGTACCTTTATTTGATTGGCAGCCGGGACATGTTTTTATGTACGAAAGTGAAACATTTACAGATTATAAAGCAGGAGATGTTTTTTTGTATGACAATCTTAGAGCATGGCATTGTGGAATTAACATAGGAACAAAATTAAGACTAATTATGCAAGTTACAGAATACGGAGACATAAATGATTAAAGTAGGAAATCTGCATGACATGATGACGGATATTTCATGGTTAGATACCTTAAGAGGAGAGGTTTTTTCTAAAGAAGGTATTAAACGACCAAAAGAAGGAGGGAAGCCAGAAGGAGCAGAAGGAGATAAAGAATGGCAAAATGCAATCGACGCAGGCTATAATCCTACCGATGTCTACTTCGAGATGTTTGATCAAAACAATATAGTAACCAGTATTCCAAAGTTTCACACTTGCGGAAGATCTCGTCATTGGTGGATTACAAAAATGAATCCTGGAAATTTCATGCCTATGCATATTGATCCTCACACTAAACAACAGAAAAATACTGATAGATTTTGGATACCTTTGCAAGACTGGGAACATGGACACATCTTTATGTATGAAAATTTAAGTATATCAAATTATCTGAAAGGCGATGTGTATCAATACAATAATTCCCAAGCAATACACGGAGCTGCAAATATAGGTCTTACAGCTAGAGCTGTATTACAAATAACATTATACGAAGAGGAATGATTATGAAATTTATAGGAAATTATAGAGAATGGATACAAGACGAATGGCTTGACTTTGTAAAAAATAATGACGGAATTGAACAGCCTAAAGCAGAATTTGTAGATAATGACATAGAAGGTGCAATTGAAAGAGGCGACAGAGCCGAATTTTGCGAGTTTCAAAAACAATACGGAAGCGCCGGTTACGACTTCAAATCATTACTTTACTACATATTTGATGGGAGAAACTTTCCATTTGATATCGGTATTCCTCCATGGGTTACTGATTACAAAGAAGGTATAACAGGAACTTATTTTAATCTTTTTAAATACAAACCAGGACATATACTTCCGATACACAGCGACAGGGTTACCAAATACGAAAACAATTGTAAAAGGTATTGGATGAGTTGGAAAGACTACGAGCCCGGTCATATTTTTATATATGACGACAGACTTATATGCCCATATAAAGCAGGAGATGTATTTGAATTTGACGATCCGTTTGCAGTACACGGAGCAGCAAATATAGGGTTATCAGAAAGAATAACTTTTCAGTTTACCATGTACGATGAGCAATAGATTATTTGTTTTTGGTTGTAGCTATGCAACAGGAGAAGAATTATTGTTGCATGAATTAGGATACTTGGACAGATATCGAATTCAAACTGCCAATGATCCTAGACTTTTTTTTAAAAAGCTTAAAGAAACAAATTCTGAGCACTTATATGAAAATGTAAAAAGACGTCAAAAAGAAATAGCTTGGCCTAATTTATTAGCTAAAAAGTTAAATTATGAATGTATAAATCTAGCAAAAAATGGGAATAGTCTGGATGAAATTACATTTCAAGTTTTACAGCAACAATCGCACATAAGAGAAAAAGATTTAGTAATTGTTAGTCTTACAAAGAGTACAAGAAATGCTGTTTTTAATAAAACTGTAGAATCTTTCCAATTACCTTCCTTAGTTTGGCCTCTAAAAAGACTGATAGGAGTAAAAGATATAGAAAACAGTAAATATGTTATTAATAAACAGACTGACAAAGCGTTACTAGACTGGTTTACCGATGACAGGATTGCATGGGATTATCTAAAAAACCTAAAAGTCTTAGAAACTACTCAAGCAAAATGTGTTCTAGCAATGAATAACAGTTTAGACACATCGTTTGATTTGTTTAAAGATCTATACAAAGGAATTGAAGAAAATTTTTTAAGTAAAAAAGGCTTAGATGACTTTTCTATAAATAGGCATTGTTGGGGTCACCCTGAAAAAGAAGCCCATAAAAAGTACGCAGAGCATTTGTATGAAATTTTACGGAAACTATAAAAATCTAATCAAACAAGAATGGATAGATAAAATCCTTAACACTAAAGGAATAGAAATTAGTCCATGGACAGATCATGACGAATCCAATAAATCTAACGAAATCGATTTAGATCAAACATTAGTACAAAACGAGGAGCAACAGGAATTATACACCGGAGGTGTTTACGGTGATAGTTTGGTTATGGCAGAAATATTTGACCAAAGAAATATTCCATTTTATTTAGATTTGGGCGATTTAAATTATTTCTTGACAGGAGATTGGTGGATTGTAAAACAAAAACCAGGTCAATTTATGCCATTACACAGAGATACTCCAAACAGCTATAATAATAACTACAGATTTTGGATGCCTTGGACAGATTATCAGCAAGGGCATGTTTTTATACATGAAGAAAAGTTTATAAAAAATTATCAATGCGGGGACTTATACAGATATAATAAAGACAACGATTTACACGGAAGTGTAAACATAGGATTAACATCAAGAATTGTTTTACAGATAAGTCAAAAAGAATTACCATGATAGAAATACTTCAAGAAAAATTACAAGTTTATTCTTTTGATTTCGATCAATGGACCAAGTCGTTTGACAGTTTTTTAAATTATTGCCCTAGAGACTCGGACGAGAAAATGTTTTTCTATAGAAAAACTCCTAGTTATTGTATATGGGAAGAGACAGAAACAAAAATTTTTACAATTAGTTATAGATACATTCACTGTCTTGATAATCAAGGAAATATGTATTGTTTACAGAAATCTACCCCAAGCAAAAGATTAGGAATTGAAAACTTTAAATTGTTAGATAGTTCCCATAATCTACCCAATTTAATACATTACGAAAATTTAGAAATAAACAACATACCATTCATGTATACATACTTCTCTAGTCAACAAGGTTTAGGATACCCTCCTGCTTACATGCTTTTTAACATGATGGAAAAAAATAAACATCCTATCAAAGATTATATAGAATATATAAAAACACTTGTAGATGCACATTGTAATTTAGTTTCTCAGTCTGTAACTAAAGGACTTCCCACTTATAAAACACATAGAGTTTTAACTAACCATTATGTTAATCAAAATCTTTATTTTAAAGACAGTATGTTTTTCGAAACCGAAGAATGTCTTGACATTGATCGATTAGCACATTTTTGGCATTCTAGCATAGATGGTTTTAGAAGAGCACAGGGAATTGTGGATGCGTATAGAAAAAGGCAAGATAGTACACTAAAAGGAGAAAAGCAGTTATTTGCTGCAATAAATGAATGCAGCGAATACGCAAGGAAAAAATGTCTAAGTTTAAAGAATGTAAAAGCAAAATAATCCATTATGAAAAAGATAAAAAAATCATTGAGATAGAAACTAGTTTATATATCTTTGCAGAATCCCAAAGCTCGGGTACAGCCGATTCATATGATTACACTGTATGGGAATGGAATGAGAATAAATATGTCATTCAAGAAGTAGGGGTACATCCTGATTTATAAGCAGGAATGATATAATTTTCGCCTTTTATTTTAGTTTTAAAATATCTTAATTCTGTTGCATTTTCTACATCCTCCGAGTTAGCTTCTTGTAAAGGTAAATCAAGGGTTTCGTTAATTGTTTCTATTTTATCCGTCCTAATTCCTGTATATGCAGTAAGCATACCATTATTAGATATTTTAACCCTTACCTCTGGTTTTGATAAAGGAGACGATCTCGTAACCCAGTTCATACTTGTCGGCATAAAACCGTGTTGGGGATCATCATCGACTACAGCAGTTTGTGCCATGCCCCATTCCCAGGGCTGTTCTTCAGTAGACTTTCCTAACCAATCAAAAGCATAGATAAAGTCTCCTTTTTCTAATGGTTTAGGATTTTGAGGAGTACCTCTAAATCTATTATAAGCAGTCCAACCAGCCTTTAAAGGATTATTATCATAGCTATCAAACCGCATCGAAGGCTGTTTAAAATTATTGGTTTGAGATATTAAAATACCTGTGCTTGTAGTTTTAATGGTTATAGGAACGGGATAATCATACTTTGTACCACCTGATAACCACCAAGGTTTAGTTTTGTCTCTTTCTTCGTGTCTATGCTGATCGTTTTCTATTGTAATTCCCTTAGCATTTAAAACACCTTTTTCGTTAACACTTACATACTCGCCTGTATAGATCCCATTTATGCAACCTAGTATTAAATCAGCATTTACAGTTTTTTGTCCTTCTGTAATATCTTCTTTTACAACTGCACTTACAAAACCTGCATTTGCATAAGATTCACCTTCTGCTCCAGTGTATGCAGTAAACTTAAGCACTCCGATTTGATCACCTTTTGCGCATATTTTAGGATTATCTAATGTGCCTCTACTACTCCCTATCTTTATGCTAGGTTGATTTTTTTTAAATCCTCCAGTAAGCCCTCGCACAAACAATGGAGTATCATTTCCTCTTGTTTCGAATATAGAACTTTTGGATTCCATTAAATTATTTCCCTTCAAAAAAATATTTATAAATACTTCTGTTACAGGAGTAGGTATATGAATTTAGATAAGAAAAAATTAAAAAAAGCAATGGTAAGAAGTCAACATTGCCAACGCAATTGGGATTTGTCTAAGAAAATTCCTGAAGAAGACTTAGAAATACTGAAGGATTCGGTTACACAGGCGCCTAGTCTTCAAAATGTTGCATTTTATAAAATACATTTTATACAGGATAGAAATATTATAGAAAAAGTACATGAATGTACCCACGGAGCTCCTTATAAGGTGATTGATAACAAAAAAATTGTCGATCCGCATCCGCGAATAGAGGACGCTAACCATAATATGGGTGACGCTACACAAAGTCAAACTCTTGCTAATCTAGTGGTAGTATTTGAAGATTATTATAAGGTGGAAGATTATTTTGAGGAAAAACGAATATACGATACACCGAAAGATTTCGATCAAAATGTAGCACTAGGAATTGCTTCAGGGTACCTTACTCTTACCGCTAATATGTTAGGTTATTCTACAGGCTGCTGCATCAGTATTGATCATACTAAAATGAAAGAAACTCTAAAATTAGAAAAGAAACCTTTACTTGTAATGGGCGTAGGATTTAAACAAAACGGATTAAATAGACGTGTTCATCAAATTGACGCAGACATAGTGTATCCTACAAATCCACGTCAGCAGGTTCCAATCGTAGAATACTGATGATAACACATTTTGAAATAAAATTAAAAAATTATAGAAATATTTTACAAATATTTCTGCCGTATCTAGAATTAGGATTAATAGGACAATCCATTAAATTATTCAAAGATTCTGACAACGAAGTTAAACAAGTAGAATCACTAATATACGATGATATCAAGGGATTGTTTGAGGAAGATCCTAAAATTAAAATGTGTGCTTTTAGCGGTCTCGAAGGAGGAAATAAACTAAGAACCCACATCGACGGCCATCAACCTCCTAAACCCTCACAACACTGGGCTTTGAATATTCCGATTAAGAACTGTAGTCAATCAATAATGTATTGGTATAGCAATAATTACGAAATCAGCTATGCTAGTCCTACAGGTAACCCAAACTTAGTAGCAGATAATCTACAACACATTGTTCCTAGTTACTCAGGAGAGAAAAAGATAATAGACAAATACAAACTCGATTCACCTTTTTTTGCTAGAGTAACTCTACCGCATGATGTAATTAATTACAGCTCTGATGCAAGATTTTTATTGAGCATAAGGTTCAACAATGAATTAAAAATCAAAGAATAATTTATTAAGAGTTATTTTTAATAAGTATATTAATGATTAGTAAAAAAATAGTCATTGTAGGCGGAGGGACCGCCGGATGGATGACAGCTGCCTATCTAGCAAAATATAGAGGCGGTGAAAACATAACTTTGATTGAATCTCCAAACATAGAAAGTATCGGCGTAGGAGAAAGCGTAACTCCTCATGTTAGTAATTTTTTTGATGAAATAGGAATTAACGAATTTGACTGGATGCGAGAAACTGGAGCAATTCATAAGTTTGCTAACAAATTTATTAACTGGAACGGAGCGGACGACGAACAATATTTCAGCTTCACTTACACAACTCCTTCGACTAATTTTTGTAAAGATATAGCCGAAAATAAAACACAAGATGATTTCACTAATATAACAAAAGCTAGTCGGAGCATTGATATTATAAGCGACCTGTTCAAAAAAGGAGAGATTGACAGGTTTGACAGATATTTTAATCCTCAATTTCATTACATGGAAAGGAATGTGGCTCCTTATTTAAATAATGAGAAATTATTAAATCAACCTTTTAGCCATGCACATCACATCAATGCAGAATTAGCATCTGAATATATAAAGAATAAAGTTGCTAAACCTTACGGAGTTGTTCATATACTAGCAGATGTGATTAATGTATGCACAAGTAACAAAAAAATAGATTATTTGGAACTAGATGATAATAGGAAAATTAAAGCTGATTTATACATAGATTGCACAGGATTAAAAAGATTACTTGTAAATGCATTAAATTGGGATGTGAAATATTATGATTCTATGATAGATAGTGCTTGGGTCACTCATACTGAATACGAAAACGCCAAAAAAGAAATGGTGAACTACACACAAAGCATAGCAGAGCCACACGGCTGGCGTTTTAAAATCGGTTTATATCATAGAATGGGTAATGGTTATTGTTTCAGTAGTAATCATATTTCTAACGAAGATGCTTTGCATTATTTCCAAAAACAGATAGGAAAAACACGTAAGAAGCCAAGACTACTTAAATGGAAGCCTTCACGTTTAGAAAAATTCGGCGAAGGAAACTGCGCTGCGATTGGGCTAAGTTGCGGGTTCATTGAGCCTCTTGAAGCAAATGCATTATACACTATAATTACTGCCATACGTAGACTAAACAATGTTCTAGATAGTGATGTGCTCGATTTCACTACATATAACAAAAAAATGCAATACACCATAGACGACATCTATGATTTTATTATTGTTCACTATACCCTAAGTAGTCGTAATGATACTCAATTTTGGAGAGATATGCAGGAATTGGGCATGAATAAAAACCACAAAGAACTTGTGGTTAACAAAATAAACAACGAAAGAAACACAATGCAATCAGCTATAAAAGGATACACAATGTTTCCTGATTATATGTGGGCTCAACTTGCTCTATCATGGAATATAAATTTAAATATAACCGACACTCCTGAGCATTTAAAAAAACTTGGTTTAAATTATTATAATTACACAAAGGATAAACACAGCTATATTTCTTCTCTGTGCGAAAATAATTATGAATGGTTAAGTAAAAACGTGTTTCACAGAGATCATAAAGATTTTAATAACACAATAAAATTTAATAATAACAGGATCTAAAATGAATATCTCATTCGAAAAAGTACGTCATAATCTATGTCAAGTATCTCTATCTATTCCGTACTCCTACAGTGATTTAAAAAAAGAATTTGAAAGAGAATCGTGGATAGATCATGGAAATATTACTGAGCGTGCAGGAGATCCTCATCTCAATAGGTCTTGTTTGCCTAGTCCGTCAAGTCCTATACTAAAAGATATTTTAAATCAATTGTCTTCTAATGAAACAAAACATCAAGTTATAGATACTATGTATGATTTTTTTCCTAGTATTCAAGAAAACTGGGACGGATGGTCAAAGAAACAAATGTTCGATAAAACATTATGGGGCGGTCAATTCCTTAAGGACAAACCTGGTTACTACATCAAACCTCACATAGATACTAGAATACAAATTATTACCTGTTTAATTTACTTTATTGCAGATCATGATCCGAATCAAACAACAATTTTTTATACTGATTCTAATCTGTCTGATCCTTGGATGGCACCTACTGGAGCAGGCTGCGGAGTCATGCATGTGAACGACTACGACGTCTGGCATGAAGGTGGTAATAACTCCAATACAGACAGGTACCTAGCAATTTTAGGTTTAATTATTAATATATGAGTTATTGGGGGTACCATTACCTGTTAGATTGCTCGGGGTGTAAAAACATAACGGATAAGGAGATCATATTAGAATTTAGTAATGTTCTTATAAAAGATATCAATATGGTATCTGCAGGGCCACCACAATTAGAATATTGTTTGTCAGGAACAGACAATGAGGGATATAGTTTATTACAGTTAATTACAACAAGCAATATCACAGCACATTTTGTAACTAAGACGAAAGCAGCCTATATTGATATATTCTCATGTAAAGAGTTTGACACCAATGTAGTTGATAACCTTATTCAAAACTATTTTAGTCCTAAAAATATTGAAAAGAATTATTTGTTACGTAATGCATGATTTAACACAAGTAATAAAAAGTTGGATTCGGCATATTTCAACACCAGATAACAACCTTAACGGATTTTCTGTTTGTCCGTATGCAAAAAATGCATCTTACGAAATAATAGAATTACAGGACCTAAACCTGTGCCCTCCTGAAAATCTATCTAAAATAATTATCTATAAACTACCAGATGAATTAGAATTCTCAGAATTATTTTTATTAGCTCAAAAAAATAATCAAATATACCCAAATTTAATATTTCTACCCGATGCAGCTAAACGTTTCACTTATATAAACAATGTTCAAACAAACAATGGTCACTTTAACCTAATTTTATGTCAAAAAAGAAATGATCTCCTTAAAGCTAGAGAGAACCTTTTACGCACAGAGTATTATTCTTATTGGGATAAAAAATATTTAGATGAGATTTTTGAGACATGAGTATATACACAAACTGGGATAGATTACAAGAAGTTATTGTAGGTAATTGTTATGATTCTGTTCCCGAAAATACAAATTTAGGAAAAGATCAAAAAAGACTATTAAATAGAATTTTATCTGAAACAAAAGAAGATTTGGACAAGCTTGCAGGTTTATTAAACCAATTAGGTGTATCTGTTTATAGGCCTTCTCTAAAAAGATACCCAAGTTCCATTAATCTTCCTGACTTTCAGGTCAGTAATGCAACCAATCCTATTATACCGAGAGACCAGTATCTAGTATACGGAAAAACAATTTATCAAACATATACAAGCATGTCAGATAGATATTTTGATTCGTATCAATATTATGAAATTTTTAAAGATTTATTCGACAACAATTACAATTGGATCAGTCAGCCACCTCCTCTCTTAACGAATTTTACCCATAATAAAAAATGGTATGTAGACGGAGATAATATCTATGGAGAAAAACTTAAAAATAAACTGCTATGGCATACTGCAACTATGTTCAAATGCGGGGATACAATTATAACAAATAATGCAGGGCCGGGAACGCAAGCTGGACTAGACTGGATGAAACGAAATATAAATGCCGGTATAATACACAACGATAACACTAAGGTAAACAACTGGGGACACATTGACCACGGCTTTTATATGATAGACGATAACACTGTAATTTGCATGAACGAAGAATGGGTTCCTGAACCTTTGAAAAACAAAAAAATAATAGAATTAGAAGGTTTATTTGAGCCGTTCGATTACCAAACTTTTATAAAAGAAACACATCATATAAAAGATGTAAGTAATCTAGAATGGCTACACATGTGGCTATCAGAATGGATGGGGTATTCACAAGATGTTGTATTTGAAACTAATGTTCTTGTGGTGGATAGAAATAACATAGTGTTTTCGACAGAACAGCCCAAAGTGTTCGAAATTTTAAACAAAATAGGAATAAATTGTCATGTTTCTAAAATTAGGCATGGATTATTTTGGGAGGGAGGAATCCACTGCATGACACTGGACATTAAGAGAGATGGATTAAAGCGTTCTGTAGTCTAGATTCTAACTGATGGAAATAATTGTCGTCTGCAAGTAACGGAATTATGAGACGTAAACCTTTCCATTCATAATTCTGAATTCCCACGTTGAGTCCATTTTGAAAAAATACCTCCTTGGCGTATTCAATATTATCTACAGGAAAAAACTTTAAATTGTAATATAGCCCATAAGTAGTATAACTTTGAATTAAATTGTTATGTACCATTCTGTCGAACATAGAGTTACTACGCATTTTTAAAGGAGTAAAGTTTTCGAAAACTTTTTCATCTTCTATAATCTGCATGTATTTTAATGTGCTGTAAATTCCACCTAGACTAAAACTATAAGTAAAACCATGGCTCCAAAAGCTATCTTTTACAACGTTAAAAACTTGTTCACTCATAAAACATGCGCTTAGAGGAAAGTAGCCACCGCTCAGGCTTTTGCCCATTACAAATATATCAGGATCTACTTCAAATCCTTTTAATTTTCCGACTTTTCCGCCGCACATAGCAATATCATCGATAATCAAAAGTATATCAGATTTTTTACATAAATCTTTTAATTGTTGCCAAAAATCCTTACTGTATTTTTGTAACCCTCCTAGCCAGCTACAAGATTCCAGTAATAAGCAACTTATATATTGAGAATCTATTTCCTGAATTTTTTGTTGTATATTATCAAATAAGATAGTCTCGTCGTCGTTCCTATTTACAGAGACACACTTATCACTTCTACCTAGTATAGATGTCATCAAACTTCCTCCGCTTATACTAGAGCTTAGATAAGTGCTTCCGTGATAGCTTTCTGATATTCCTAACACTTTGTGTTTTTTTGTATTTCCTATCGATATATGATATAAATCAGCAAGTTTAATGGCACCTTCTATAGCATCGCTTCCAGAAAGACTATAAAAACTGTAAAAACCGTTTGTTGCCCGGTACAGTTTTTCTGACAACTCTAAAACTGATTCAGTTGTACTCAAATATTCTCCGCTTACAAAAGGTATCTGTTTTGCACGATCGGTTACGTAATCTATGATGTCAAATCTGTCAAAACCCAACATAAAACTACCACAACTTCCTAGGCTGGTATCTATAAATTCTTTTCCTTCCTTTACATAGCCAAACTTGGTATAACTGGTAATAGTGTTGTAGTGGTGGTTATTATCGTTATGAGTAAAAGGAAACAATATTTTACCTTGCATAATCTTATTTAACAGTAGATACATAACGATAAATATTTTTGGAGACAAATTATATGAAGAGAAATGTATATCTTTTTCAACCAGAAATTACTTCAGGGCCGATAAATGAACATTATCTGCCTTATTCAGTGGGATGCATTTGGGCTTACTGCCAACAATTTGATGATATTAAAGAAAATTACGAACTAAAAGAAGTAATATGGAAGAGAGAACGTCAAAAGTATGTTTTAGATCGATTAGATAACCCTAAAGTTTGCGGATTTAGCCTATATGTCTGGAATCAAAATTGGTGTTTGACTTGTGCAAAAAAAATTAAAGAACGCTGGCCCGACTGTTTGATTGTTTTTGGCGGTCCTAGTGTTAATAAAGATTGGATCAAATATGATTTTATTGATGTTGCAATGTTTGGGGAAGGTGAAATAAAATGGGCTGAATTATTGCACAAACGGCTAGACAACTCGGCATTACAACGCTACTGGAAAAACCCTCGACAAAAAGATATAGAAGACTTTCCAAGCCCTTATACCACTGGATTCTTTGATAAAATAATCGAAGATAATCCCGATGCTATGTGGTTTATGATGCTAGAGACTAACAGAGGCTGTCCTTATCATTGTACGTTTTGCGGTTGGGGAGCAGATTACCTAAATAAATTAAAAGTTTTTGCTTTTGAAAGAGTAGCTAAAGATATTGAATGGGCTATTACTAATAATATACATTGGATATTTCCAATTGATGCTAATAGTGGTATTTTAAAAGAACGAGATGTCGAGATTGCAAAACTAATAAGAAAGGCAATTCTTGACAAAAGAAGTAAAATTAGCCGTGTTACTTTTAATCATGCTAAAAATCTAAACGAAGCTTGTTTCGAAATGGAAAAAATAATTCAGGAATGGACCTATGGATTAGAAGTTGCTGTTCAAAGTATGCACGAACCAACTTTAAAAGCAGTTAAGCGTGACAATATGGGGATGAACAATCTAGAAAGAACTTTTGCACTTTCGAAAAAATATGGGATTAAATTTTATACAGAATTAGTTTTGGGATTGCCACTAGAAACAAAGAAAACTTATATTGACGGAGTATTTAAATTAATTAGAGCAGGACAGCATGATAATATAAAAACATATCTTACAACAGTGATTCCTAATAGTGAAATGGATGACGTTGAATATCAAAAAAAATACGGAATTAAACTTATAGAACCAAAGGATATGTATAGAGCTCCCGAAGAACGCATATGGGACGAGGAAGACAACAGTGCAGAAACAATTTCGATGGTCTCGGCAACAAATACAATGTCAAGTCAAGACATGGCAAATTGTTTAAGTTATTTCTGGATGCTCAGTCAATTTCACTTTGCAGGGTATACAAAAATAGTAACACAATACCTTTATAATATGGCAGGAATAGATTATAAGACATACTATGATAAATTATATAATACTCTTAAATACGATCATATATCTAGCGAGTGGGTAAATACCGTAGAAGAAGTTTTTATAGCCTACTTAAAAAATGGCGAAGTTCCTAATAGCGACAAATACAATAATGTTGTAGCACTCACAATGGCAGAAAGTTACAAATTTTCTGAAATAAGTGAACACAAAGATTATTTCATAGAATTAGGTCTCAAAGTAGCAGAAGAGTTAGCTGAAATACCGCAAAGTATAAAAGATTTGCAACATGCTAGTTTAGTAAATGAGCAAACTGACTACCCTTACACACTGACAAGCACAATTGATATAGATAGATGGGTAGTAGATACAATTCAATATAAAATTAATAGAGTTCCTGTTGTAAGTGATCAACATGATCAAATGTATATGAAATATATCCGAAGATGCACCATAGATAATCTAACTAATCCGTTTGTCGAACATTATGTAGAAGACACTTATAAAGGCGAAACAATTAATATTCCTATTACACAATCCTCGAACACCGAAAGGCAATTTTAATGTTTTCAGAAAAAAATATTAGTTTTTTAAAAGGATCAATACCACAAACGATAATAGGAGACACAGTAAGTTTATGCCATAAATGCCACATACATGTTCCTGCTATCAGGTACGAAAAAGACGGCAAAATATGGATGGCAAAGATTTGTGAAGAACATGGACTTACACATCATCTAATAGAACCGGATGCAGATTTCTATCATAATTTAGAATGCAGCTACGACGATGAAAGATTTAATTTTAATGGCGGTGTATTGATCGAAGGTAGCGATCGGTGTAATCTAGAATGTCCTCATTGTTACCACGAACCTGATAATCAGCTAAAAGATCCAGCACGTAATTTACTTTTACACAATATTAAAAGTTTAGATCTTGGTAAAAATGCTGTTCATAGAATTATATTAGCAGGAGCTGAATCAACCCTAAGAAAAGATTTCTCAGAATTAGTTGCAGACATTAATAATCTAAATTCTGCAATGGATGTAAGTGTGATGACAAATGGGATAAAATTTAACGATACTCAATTTGTTAAAAAAGCATTAGATGCAGGTCTGGCCAGTGCAAATATAGGCCTTAATCACCCTTCATATATAGACCACGATACTGTTCGTAAAAAACAAGTAAGTGCAATCGAAAATATGCATAAATTAGGAGCACCTATCGGTTATATTAGTTATACAATGAATAATTTTTCAGAACTAGATGATATACTTAAAGAAATAACAACAGAATTATGGATGCCTAAGAATTTTAGAATACGTTATGGAAGCGACATCGGCAGAAATCCAGGACAGCAAAGATTATGGGTCAGCGATATTTACAAAGCGACAGAACAATGGTGTAGACAAAATAATAAACACTTCAAACAGATAGAAAAGGCTGATAATAACATTTACCATGTAATGGTAGAAATAGAAGATAAAATTGTAAGACTAATACAATGGTGCGACGAAACTGATATTGACATGGAAGAATTAAAATCAGGTCCGTGGTGTAATTTTGTTCCGGACGGTGTGACTAATTTTTTACATCAAATTATTAGACGAGATGTATGGAAAAATAAAGGATTTCGTTTACCTGACAAGCCTCCACAAAGGTATCTATTCTCTAGAACTCCGACAATGGAACCTTTAAACATTTATAATCTAATAGGTTAAGAAAATATTAATGGAATTATTTTTACAAAATAACTGGAAAAAAATAGGCATAAGTTTAAGTGGAGGTGCAGACAGCGCCTTACTAGCTTTTTTAATATGCAAACAAACTGACGCAGACATACACTTTCTTAACCAAGTACGCATGTGGAAAACTAGACCGTGGCAAATTCATGTTGCGGATCAGGTAATTAATTGGTTCGGTGAGACTTTTAATAATAATTTTTTTGTTCATAGAAATTTTATTCCTCCTGAACTAGAAGAACCTAACACAACGTATATTACAGACGAATACGGTAAATTAAAACCCGGCAACAGAATAATTTTACGAGCACATGCTGAATTCATATCTCATAGAGAAAAATTAAATGCTCTATATGCTGCTGTTACACGCAACCCAGATTTAGATTTTCCTGGCGCACTGCCGGAAAGAGACAACGGAGTACTTCCCTTGCATTTTATTCATAATGATGTTAATATATGCCATCCTTTTGCTTATACTAGGAAGGATTGGGTGATTAGCCAGTATTATGCTAATAAAATTACCGATCTACTAAACATTACAAGAAGTTGTGAAGGCGAATTTGAAAACCTTGATTACACAAATTATATTCCTAAACAATATGTTCCTACTTGCGGCAAGTGTTTTTGGTGCAAAGAAAGAGAGTGGGCAATAGAAAAAAATACACTGAGCCTGCACGCTGAATGATATCGTAACCTAACAAATGAATAAAAAAAGTTCAACATTTTGTATGCATCCTTTTACTGGTCTTGCAACTAGAGAAGATGGCGCCATTAAAATTTGTTGTAGAAGCCGCCCAGTCGGCTACGTTCAAAACGAAAGTCTAGAAGAGGCTTGGAACAACAGTACCATGCAAAAAGTTAGGAAACAGGTTCTAAACAGTGAACGACCTGACGTCTGCCAATCATGCTTCGATCTTGAGGATCAAGGAGTGCAAAGTTTACGACAACGTCACATAGAAGAGCATATTCCCGAATCTAGAATAAAATTATATCCGGATGCTTTAAACAATTTAGACAAAGATTATAAAATGCCTTTTAAAATTCCTACAATGGAAATTAAGCTTAACAATCTTTGCAATCTTAAATGTAGAATGTGCAATCCTTTAGATTCTACATCCTGGACAGATTGGAACGAAGTAAAAGAATTTTACAAAAAAGAAAATAACTTTCTAGTTCCTCTCATAAAACAACAGGTTGATCGGCCGGGGCAATACATAGGACCATTTGATAATTCTAACAACTGGTGGCAAAGTTTTAACAAATTACTGCCACATTTCAAGAGGGTTGAATTTGCAGGCGGCGAGCCGCTTATGGATCCTACCCATTTTAAAATTTTAGACGCTCTATCTGCTCATGGCGACAACATAGAAATTAAGTATGCAACAAACGGTACTAAGTTTGGTATAAACAAAAGAGAAAATATCTATAATTATTGGCCTAGATTTAAATCAATAGCCCTTAACATAAGCATCGACGGTATTGAAGATTCTTATGAATATATAAGGGGAAACGGTAATTGGAAGCAACTAGTAGAAAATATACGAGAATTTCAAGAAATTCCAAATATATCACGTATAGTAGGAGCGGTAGCAGTACAAGTAAGTAACGCTCTTGATTTAGATACAATGATACGATATTTTCTTGACGAAATAGGTATTGTCTTTTATGCAAATATGGTAAGATATCCTCAAGTTTTGTCTATTCAAGTACTTCCTAAAGAAATTAAACAAACAGTTAAAGAAAAATTAATTTTAGTAAAATCCGAAGTGTCTGAATTTAGTTTAGTTAAGAAGCATCCTGTTCTAAAAGATATTACGTATCAACAAATAGATAGTGTGATTAATTTTATTGGAGGAGACGATCAGTCTCACCTATGGTCTGACTGTATATCATTCAATAAAAAATTAGACGAAACTAGAAAACAATCTTTTCTTTCAGTGCATCCAGAATTCAAACCTTATGTATAAAATCACTAGTAGATGGCCGCATCAAGACTCAGTTAAAATAGAATGGAATTTGGGCAAGAGATGTAATCTCGATTGTGCGTATTGTCCTCCAGAGATACACGATAATACTTCTGCCCATACTGATATACAAATTCTAAAATCCACAGTAGACAAACTGTCTCCAATTGACAAGCCTTTGAGAATAAGCTTTACTGGAGGTGAACCCTGTGTCCATCCTCGAATATCAGAACTGTTTGATTACACAAGGCAGCATGCTTCGTGGATAAATGTAACAACAAACGGAACACGCAAGCCAGAATGGTATGCCAAGCAGCCTCTAGATCATATTGTATTTTC
>Ga0209937_1000113_pt1 | contig 26916 bp, 21 predicted proteins | sample SalPon1_B_H2O_MG_FD_185699 | JGI IMG/M metagenome (GOLD analysis project Ga0209937, IMG submission 185699) | Salt pond water microbial communities from South San Francisco under conditions of wetland restoration - Salt Pond MetaG R1_B_H2O_MG... | ecosystem: Environmental > Aquatic > Non-marine... | reverse complement strand
AGGCGATGCTGAGAGCCGGTGACGGTGATGACAATAAAGGGGTTGAATCTGTTCAAGCTGCTTTGAAAATGGCCTTGGATTTCAACTGATCTTCTAAACTGGTTTTATCGAGAGGTAGAGCCATGGAACTTACATTTGAGATTATCCGCAACATCACCCTAATCCTTCACTTCATTGGTATTGGTGCATTATTGGGAGGGTTCCTAACCCAAATGAAGGCCATGAGAACCTCTCAGGCAAAAATAGTTCCCGCTATCAACCACGGTGCTTGGACCATGTTCATAACTGGTCTAATCCTCACCGGAGTTGCTGAGTATCGAGCGAGCATTATTGGCTTTGAGGTCAATCACGCATTGATAGGTGCCAAGACACTGGTTGTAGTAGTTATTTTGGCTCTGGTGTTGCTCAATCGCAAAAAGCCAACGGTTTCTCCAGCGGTGTTTGGATCAATCGGGCTTCTCACCATTGCCAACATCACAATGGCTGTTTTGTATTAGCTCGCCCACAGAGAAACTGAAGTCAAATTCAAAAAACAGGTCTTAAGCTCAAAGGGTGAGTAATCCAAACGAAAACAACCCGCGCTCCCGAGAATACAAAGGGCCAAGGGCTAGTTTCAAGCAACTGCTTCCATACCTATTAACTCAGAAAAAGCCCGTCATTATTGCGGCTGTTTTCAGTGTCATCGGTGCTGGGCTATCACTTGCTCAACCACTCATGGTTGGAAATGTAATTTCAGCGGTTGAGCAACAACAAGAGATTCTCCCCTACGCGACGATATTGGTTGGATTGATTATTCTTTCAGCCGCTTTTTCAGGTTTTCAGTATTTTTTGCTGGCAAGAACCGGTGAGGCAGTGGTTTTAGACACGCGAAAACAACTAATTGGCAAACTGCTTCGTCTTCCGATTTATGAATACGACCAGCGCCGAGTTGGAGACATGGTTTCCAGAGCGGGAAGTGATTCAACACTTTTGAGAGCGGTGCTAACCCAAGGGTTGGTGGAAGCAATCGGTGGCGCCTTTTTGTTTTTGGGTGCGCTTATTGCAATGGCAGTGATTGACCTGCCATTGCTGCTTGCAACACTTGGAGTTTTGGCGTTTTCAATCATTGGAATCTCAATCGCTGGTCGAAGAATTCGCTATGCAACCACGCAAGCGCAGCAACGCGTTGGCGAAATGAGCAGCAGCATTGAAAGAGCACTGAGCGCCATCAGAACCATCAGGGCTGCAAGAGCTGAAGCAAGAGAAAGTGAAGCCATTTACCAGGAAGCCAACAAGGCTTATGACCAAGGTGTGAAGATTGCCTCATTGAGTGCGATTGTTGCCCCCATTGCCCAATTGTCTTTGAACATCGCCTTCATCGTTGTTATTGGTGTTGGCGGAATCAGAGTTGCAAGTGGTGAAACTGAAATTGCCAGCCTGGTCACTTTTGTTATCTTGCTGTTTTTCTTAGTGGGGCCACTGTTGCAAGCATTTGGTGCCTATAGCTCAGTCATGAGCGCTCTGGGAGCACTGGCTAGAATTCAAGAAATCATGGCCCTGAATGATGAGCAGAGAGACCCTGCCGCAACAGAAAGAAAGCCAGTCAACGATGTTGCCCTGGAATTCAAAGATGTCAGCTTTCAGTACCCCGGGGATGAATCGAAGCCGGTGCTGAAACAAATCGGCTTCAAGATAAATAGAGGTCAAAGAGTTGCCCTGGTTGGACCATCCGGTGCTGGCAAGTCAACCACCTTTTCCCTAATTGAGAGGTTCTATGAACCAACTGATGGGCTAATACTCATGGACGGTCAACCAGTCACCGAATTTTCAAGAGACACCCTGCGTGAGGAAATTGGCTATGTGGAACAGGACGCTCCAGTATTAGCGGGATCACTGAGGGATAACCTGTTGCTTGGCAAGGAATCGGCAACAGACCAAGAACTAATTGATGTTTTAGAACAGGTAAACCTTTCTGATGTTCTCAACCGAGACAGCCGCGGACTCGATGCCGAAGTTGGCGAAGATGGAATCATGCTCTCCGGTGGTGAAAAGCAAAGATTGGCGATTGCCAGGGCATTGCTGGCTACACCAGAAATCTTGCTTCTAGATGAGTCAACATCCTCCTTGGATGGGTTGAATGAGCAAAGAATGCGCAAGGCGGTGGATGCGGTGAGTGAAAATCGAACCATGCTGGTCATTGCCCACAGGCTTTCAACCGTGGTTGATAGTGATCTGATCATTGTTTTGCAAAACGGAGAAATCATCGGACAGGGCACTCACGAGGAATTATTGAAATCAACTCCGCTTTATCAGGACCTAGCGAAACATCAGCTACTTGTTTAGCAATATCCTTGAACGATGATGTTTTTTGAAAGTGATCCAACAGATCCCCTAACGATAGAAAAGCTAGACCGGGATGACCCTCTAAAAAAATATCCCGATCTTTTCTATAGACCAGACCCAGAACTTTGCTACCTGGATGGAAACTCTTTAGGAAGACCTCCAAAGAAAACCATCGAAAGCATCTCTGAGTTTCTGACCGAAGGTTGGGGAACAAAGCTCGTTGACGGCTGGGCTGATTGGATTGATCAGGCACAAACCGCTGGAGATCTGCTGGGTCGGGCAACCCTGGGGGTTGGTCCCGGTCAGACATTGGTGTGTGACACAACGAGTGTGAATTTCTACCAACTCTGCGTGGCAGTTGTAAACCACATGCCTCATCGCAAAACAGTTGTTATTGACAGTGCCAACTTCCCAACTGATCGCTACATTCTGCAAGGCATTGCAAGTCAATTTTCACTTAATCTGATTACCCTCGACACCGATGGCAGTGGTGGCCCTGGGGCTGTAACGCTAAACAGCGAGCACGAAATCATCACTGCTGAAGAGTTATCCAAACATCTAACTGAGGATGTTGCATTGCTAACCCTGCAAGCTGTGAACTATAGAAGTGGGGCTAGGCAACCAATTCTTGAAATTAACAAATTGGCGCAATCTTTGGGAATCATGGTGGTTTGGGACTGCTCACACGCTGGAGGGTCTATCAATCTAGATTTCGACAAAAACGAAATTGATTTAGCAGTTGGTTGCACCTATAAATATGGAAACAGCGGACCTGGCTCACCGGCCTGGTTGTTTGTCAGAACTGAGCTGCAAAACAAGCTGCAGGTGCCGATCCAAGGATGGTTTGCTCAGGCTGACCAGTTTGAAATGGGAGCGGAGTTCGAACCAGCCGAAGGAATAAGAGGCTATCAGATTGCCTCCCCGCCAATCACTGGCATCAAAGCGGTTGAGGCAAGCTACGAAATGATTGAATCAGCCGGTATTGAAAACATTGAAGTAAAGGCCGCAGCTGGAAGCCAGCTAATGATTGAGCTTTACGATGCTTGGTTAGAACCACTGGGTTTTGAGTTAGGAACTCCAAGGGAGTGGCAAAAACGAGGTGGGCACATCATCATCACACACCCCGAGGCGAAGCAGATTGCTCACGCAATGAGGGTGATTAGCAAGGTGATACCTGATTACCGTGAACCAAACTCCATCAGGCTATCCATGTCACCTCTAACCAATAGCTATCGTGACATCTATCAAGGTTTTTCCAAACTAAAACAGCTGGTTGAATCTGGGGAATTCAGATCAGTTCAACAAAGCGAAAGCAAAGTGACATGACTCATGACAAACACCTCACGTACACCAGTTATCTAAAAGTTGATGAGCTTCTAAATCTTCAGAAACCACTTAGCGATGGCCCCGAACACGACGAGCTTTTATTCATAACCATTCACCAGGTATATGAGCTCTGGTTCAAACAAATTCTGCACGAGATCGAAGCATTACAAGTTGCGCTTGAGTCAAACCAAACCCACTACTCACTGGCTTTATTGGGCAGGGTTCGAACGATTATGAAAACTTGCGTTTCTCAGCTGGACATCTTGGAGACAATGACTCCCCTGCAGTTCAACTCATTTCGAGAAAGACTTTCCAGTGCCAGTGGCTTTCAATCGGCTCAATTCCGTGAATTAGAGGCGGTGTTGGGAAGAAGAGATAAAGCTGGTGATGGGTCCGATCAATCTACAGGCATGGGCATGAGTGAACACCTTTCTCCCGGAAGCGAAGCTAGAGCTCGGGTGGAACAAGCCATGAGTAGAAAATCTCTCTGGCACTCAGCCCTTGAATATTTCAATTTCAAATCAGCAATGCCTGAGGGTGCAATGAAAATTGACCCAACTGTTGCTTGGGAGCCAAACCCCGAGGTTCAAGAAGTGTTGATAGAACTTCACAGAAATGACCCCGAAGCCAACCTGATGGGCGAGGCTCTGATTGATCTCGATGAGGGCTTGCAGGAATGGCGTTACCGCCACGTCAAGATGGTTGAAAGAACCATTGGTAGAAAAATTGGAAGTGGTGGCTCAAGTGGTGCGGGTTATCTTGCTTCAACTTTGTTCAACCCAGTGTTTCCTGACCTCTGGGAAATTAGAAGCCAGTTTTAGAAAGCTTCAGAACGTTTTTTAGAAGCATCACCCTGGTCATGGGCCCCACTCCACCGGGGTTAGGTGAAATCCAACCTGCGACATTTGCAACATCTGGATGAACATCACCGATTAGACCTTCATCAGTTCTGGTGATACCAACATCAAAAACAGCAGCACCAGGTTTCACCTGCTCAGGTTTGACCATGTGTGGAACACCGGTGGCTGCAACCACGATGTCTGCATCTGAAATTAGCTCTGGCAGATTGAGGCTGCTGGAGTGTGCGATTTGCACCGTAGAATCAATACCTTTCCTAGTGAGCATCAAACTCAGTGGCCTGCCGACAGTTACTCCCCTGCCGATAACCAGTGACTTCTTGCCCTTGGTTTCAATTCCATAGCGAGCAGATAGCTCCAATATTCCTGATGGCGTGCAGGGAAGAGGGCTGGTTATCTCGCCAGAAGAATTCAAAACCAATCTGCCTAGGTTGATTGGATGCAATCCATCTGCATCTTTTTTGGGGTCGATAACCTCCAATAACCTGTTACTGTCAATACCCTCAGGCAAGGGCAACTGAACAATGAAACCTGAAACCTCCGGGGAGTTGTTTAGATCATTTATTGCGGCTTCTATGTCTTTTTCACTGGCAGATTCTGGAAGTTCGACGCGTATGGATTCAATTCCCACCTGCTGGCAATCCCTGTGCTTTCCAGAAACGTAGCTCTTGCTCCCAGGGTCATCACCAACCAGCAGTGTTCCCAATCCGGGGGTAATGCCTTTGGCTCTTAGCTCAGTGACTTCGACACTGATTTCGTCTTTGATGTCGGCAGCTGTTTTTTTACCATTGATTACTTCGGCTGCCAATGATTACCAGCTCTCGTGACCCTCATAAAGAGGGAAAGCATCGGTGAGCGCTTTCACTCTTGCCTGCAGTGCAGGAATGTCTGGGTTTGGCTTGATGCTATTGGCAATGATGTCTGCGACCTCTGAAAACTCAGCCTCTGCAAATCCTCTGGTGGCTAGTGCTGGGGTGCCGATTCTGATTCCGCTTGTCACCATTGGTGGTCTTGGGTCGTTGGGAACACTGTTTCTGTTGATGGTGATTCCGACTTCGTGCAACAGATCTTCCGCACCCTTGCCGTCAATCTCTGCGTTCCTAAGATCAACTAACACCAGGTGAACATCACTTCCACCAGTTAGAACTCCAATTCCAGCCTCTGCAACATCTGATTCAACCAGGCGCTTGGCGATGATGCCTGCACCTTGAACCGTTCTCGACTGACGGTCTCTAAAATCATCTGCCATGGCGGCTTTGAAAGCTACCGCCTTGGCTGCAATCACGTGCATCAGAGGCCCACCCTGTTGACCGGGGAATACAGCACTGTCAATTTTTTTAGCAAACTCTTGCTTGCAAAGAATCAAACCAGAGCGAGGACCGGCCAAAGTTTTGTGAACTGTGGTGGAGACAACATCCGCATAAGGAACTGGTGATGGGTGAACCCCAGCTGCCACCAAACCAGCGAAGTGAGCCATGTCAACCCAGAACTTGGCCCCGACCTCATCGGCAATTTCTCTAAACTTCGCAAAATCTAAGTGTCTTGGATAAGCGCTCCACCCAGCAATAATCACCGAAGGCTTTACTTCCAAAGCTCGCTCTCGGACGTGATCCATATCGATTAGACCCTCGTCGTTTACTTGGTAGGAGTGAGCGTCATACATCTTGCCACTGAAGTTGAGGTGCATTCCGTGAGTTAGGTGTCCTCCGTGGGCCAAATCAAGACCAAGAATTTTCTCTCCTGGTTTAGCCAGTGCCATCAACACAGCTGCTGAAGCAGAAGCACCTGAGTGCGGCTGAACATTCGCATGTTCTGCCCCAAAAAGTTCCTTTGCACGTTCTATCGCAAGATTCTCAGCGACATCCACAACCTCACAACCGCCGTAGTAGCGCCTGCCCGGGTAACCCTCCGCATACTTATTGGTAAGGACTGAACCCTGAGTTTCTAGGATTGCCCTAGAGACGAAGTTCTCGCTTGCGATCATCTCTAGTGTTCCGCGTTGTCTCTCAAGCTCTTGGTTGAGAACTGCTGCTATTTCGGGGTCCGCCTCACTCAGTGACGCACCGAAACCGTTCGGGGTTTTTGTCAGGGTTCTTGTCATGTTCGAGATTCTAACATCCGACTCTCTCAAAACTTAGTTCAACGAGCCTCTAGAATTATGCCCATGCCAAATAAAGAACACTGGGTCCTAACATTTGTTTGCCCCGACAAGCCAGGCATCGTGCATGCGATATCTGGAGCCGTGGTGCAAGCACAGGGGAACATAACCGAATCAAAACAGTTCACCAGTGAAAGCAATAACTTTTTCATGAGACTGCAGATCGAATCTTCAATTTCCAAGTCCGAATTTGAATCCATCATTCAAGAGATTGCCGATGAATACGAAATGCAGTGGCAGCTGGATGTTGTGGGCAGGCCAATGAAGACTCTGGTGCTTGCATCGAAAGCAGCCCACTGCCTAAACGACATGTTGTTTAGACAACTTTCTGGACAGCTTCCAATTGAGGTTGAAGCTGTTTTGGCCAACCATGCCGACCTTCAATCTTTGGCCGAATTTTATAAAACCCCATTTGAGCACCACAAGATTGAATCAAACGATGACAAGCAAAAATTTGAAGACCGAATTGAGCAGTTGATCGAGCAAAAGGAGATTGAGTTGATTGTCTTGGCTCGATACATGCAAATTCTCAGCTCTGAATTCTGTGCGCGACATGCTGGCAAGATCATCAACATTCACCACTCCTTCCTTCCAGGCTTCAAGGGAGCAAACCCATACGCCCAGGCTCATCAGCGGGGGGTTAAGCTCATTGGCGCCACCGCACACTTCGTTACCGAAGACTTGGACGAGGGTCCGATCATCGAACAAAATGTTGACCGAGTGACTCATGAAGAGTCCAAACAAAAATTAGTTCGTATCGGTCAAGACATCGAATCTCGAACCCTCGCTCAAGCCGTCAACTGGTTTGCTGAACACCGAGTGCTAGTTGATGGCTCTCGTACGATTGTTTTTAGTTAGAGCCACAACCCCAACCACCAAGCCCAGCACCAGAAAAGCCGCAATAGCGATGGCCCATGGATTCACGCCCTGCTGCTCATTTGTCTCCGAGGCTTGATTTAGTTCCGGATTGCCAATAGCTAATGTCTCTGATTGACCGGGTTGTTCAACCACTGTTGGCTCTGGCTGCTCAGATGTTTCATTCTCAGGCTGCGATGGTTGCTCCTGCTCTATTTCCTCACTGACCTGCTGGTTGTCATTCTCTGAGGCGTTCACTGCCTCAGGCTCGATAACTGGTTCGGGCTCAGGTTCCGCTACTGGTTCTGGTTCGACAACTGGCTCAGGCTCAACCTCCTGCTCAGCCTCATCCTCAATCACGGGTTCAAGTTCAGGCTTTGGCTCTGGTTCTGGTTCTGGTTCTGGTTCTGGTGATGGATCCGGAATCACAGCAATTGGGGCGGGTGATGGTTGAACGATGGGTGCCGGTGGTGCAACTGGAGCTGGAGGTGCAGGAGCCGGCTCAGGCGCCTGAATTGCAATCTCAGGAATCGTAATTTGAGTCACTACCGCCTCGACCGGGCCCAAATTACCAACCGTATCCTCAAGTGACTCTGCGGGAAGCGTCCAGCTAACATCTCCGCTTGAGCAGCCATTGGTAATCAAATACATTCTCTCCTCTGTCTGCTGGAAGGAAAGTGTGCAGCTTTCATCACCTTCAAAAACAAATTGCTCGAAGCTTGCTGGAATTTCACTGAAGACAACCTCGGTGGTTGACATCATCTCAACAGTGGGCTGCTCAAGTTGCTCGACCTGCGTTTCTTGAAACACCACGGTTGGTGCGGTTAGGTCAATTTGAACTTCAATATCTCTTGGTTTTGCCAACGATTGATTTCCAATGTCGTCACTGACGACTGTCACTGGAAGCGTTATGCCCACTGCACCCTCGGTGCATTCACTGAAACTCAGCGTCGCTACAACACCTTCTGTAGTGGAAACAAACTCACAATCAGTTGCCACTATGTTTTCAAAATCAAAAACACCGGTCTCGTCCGTTTCCAACTCAATGACAAACTCCGTTGTGGCAATTACATCTGGGGTGGAAACAACTAATACCGGGGCAATTTGATCCAAAGCCATTGAAAGACTGAGTGTCGACACCGGCAGATTAAGATTTGAACCCATTGTCTCCTTTTGGATTTCAACACTTGGAGTTGATGAACACCCATCAAGTGACAGCAAATGAGTGGCTGATTCAGAGCTGAGTTCTGAAACCTCGCAGCCGGTGATTACAAAATCTTCCAAATCAACTGATTCAACCACTGAGTCGAAGCTCAGCGTCACAGCAGCAGAAGAGGGAGTTATTTGCTGGTAACTGAAATCAGTGACTGTTGCTAATTGCTGATAGCGCAAGATAATCAAGCCATCCCCAGATTGATAACCAGGCTGGAATGTCACCGAAGAGGTGTAACTGGGGTCAGCATATGAGGACCCCCCGCCACCTCCTCCAGCGTCCAAACAGCAAGTGTCGGTATCTGCTCCACCGCCACCTCCTCCGAAGTAGCCACCGCCGCCGGCTCCACCTCCGTAGCCTGAGAACGTGTACCCACCTTCACCACCGACTCCCAGACGTCCCGATGAGCCATTGGTGTTCCCAGAATTACTTCGGCCTCCAGCGCCACCGCTTAGTTGATCACCGCCAGCTCCTGCGCCACCTTGGCCAGCCGTGCCATCTTGCGCGATGAGACCACCTCCGGCACCGCCGGCACCGCCAACGGGACCACCAAATCCCCCGCCGCCACCCGCGACAACCACTCGGTCGGCCAAGGCGGTTCCAAACCTAAGGTCACTTGCTCCACCACCACTGCCGGGAGATCCATCTCTTCCGCCTGAGAATCCTCCGCCATTGAAGCCCCCGTTTTGATCGGCCCCTCGAGTGCCCTCGCCACCAACCATTACGGTGATTGTCTCAGGGAGCGAGGTCAACACACCGCTGACAAACCCTCCTCGGCCTCCACTTGCTCCACCCTGAGCTCCATAAACCTCAAACTCCAGCTCGGTGACGGTGTCCGGCACATCAAAGGTTTGAACGGCATCGGTGTTGTTAAAAACAACCTCACAGACACCGTCTTCGCAAATTGGTGCAGCCTGCGAATCTTGATAGACAACTTGACCTAATCCAGCCAGGGTCAAACTGGCGATAATTGCATTTATTTTTCTCATGCAGAGAAAAATAAAACTCCTGAGCGATTTCGCTCAGGAGTTTTCCACAGGTGGCTCTAGGAGAGCTTGGCCTGCAAATTCTCAGCAAGACTGTTCATGAATTCATCAGTGGTCTGATAGTCCTGATTATCGCCGACCAGCAATGCTAGATCTTTAGTCATCTTGCCTGATTCCACTGTTTCCACAATGACCTGCTCCAAAGCCTCCGCAAACTTGGCAACCTCTGGGGTGTTGTCAAGCTTGGCCCTGTGCTGAAGACCTCTGGTCCATGCATAGATTGAAGCAATTGGGTTGGTTGAGGTTTTCTTTCCCTCCTGCCACTGGCGGTAGTGCCTGGTGACAGTTCCGTGAGCAGCCTCTGCTAGGGCGACCTTGCCATTTGGTGTTGAAAGCACAGAGGTCATCAAACCGAGTGAGCCGAAGCCTTGTGCCACGGTGTCGCTCTGAACGTCACCGTCGTAGTTTTTGCAAGCCCAAACATAGCCCCCTTCCCACTTCATGGCAGCGGCAACCATGTCATCAATAAGCCTGTGCTCGTAGGTCAATCCCGCTTCCTCGAACCTGTCGCGGTATTCACTGTCAAACACCTCTTGGAAGGCATCCTTGAAGGCTCCATCGTAGGCTTTCAGAATTGTGTTTTTGGTGGACATGTAAACCGGGTAGTTTCTTGAAAGTCCGTAGTTGAAACTTGAACGAGCAAAGTCTCGGATTGAGTCCATGTAGTTATACATACCCATTGCCACTCCGCCGTCCTCGTCATATTCGGCGACAGTCATGGTCTTTGGTTCACTTCCATCCTCAGGAGTCCATGTGATGGTTACGGTTCCTTTTCCAGGAACTTTGAAATCTGTTGCCTTGTATTGGTCTGCGTGAGCGTGACGACCAATGATGATCGGCTGGGTCCAACCTGGAACTAGGCGGGGAACGTTTGAAATGATGATGGGCTCTCTGAACACAACTCCACCAAGGATGTTACGAATGGTTCCGTTTGGGCTTCGCCACATCTTTTTCAGACCAAACTCCTCAACACGAGCCTCATCAGGAGTGATGGTTGCGCACTTCACGCCGACACCGTGTTTATTGATTGCCTCTGCCGCGTCAACGGTTACCTGATCATCAGTTTTGTCCCTGTAGGTGACTGAGAGGTCGTAATACTCCAGATCAATGTCTAGAAACGGGAGGATTAGCTTGTCTTTGATGTCCTGCCAAATGATGCGAGTCATCTCGTCGCCGTCGAGTTCGACCACCTTGCCAACAACTTTGATTTTGCTCATGAAAAATTCTCCAGAAATAGCCTAAGTTCGGCCTACAGCCTATCCTGAAATCCGATTTCAGATGTTTAGACCAATGATTCTCGCCACGCTTTATGGAGTTTCGAGAACTTGCCCTCGCCAGCGATTAATTTAGCTGGCGCATCATCTTCAATTATTCGCCCATGCTCCATTACCAGCACCCTGTCGGCAATGGCTACCGTTGACAAACGGTGGGCGATAATGATGGCAGTTCTGCCCTTGAGCAATGTCTGCAACCCGATCTGCACCTGGCGTTCTGACGGGATATCCAGGGAGCTGGTGGCCTCATCCAAAATCAAAACGCTGGGGTCTGCCAAAAAGGCTCTGGCGAAGCTAATCAACTGCCTCTGCCCTGCACTCACGCGGCCTCCGCGCTTATTCACATCGGTGTCATATCCATCCGGAAGCTCCAAGATAAACTCATGCGCTCCAACCGCCTGCGCAGCCGCCGCAATCTCCTCAGGTGATGCACCTGGTTTGCCCAGGGCGATGTTGTCGCTGACACTTCCACTGAACAGATAAGCCTCCTGGGTAACCATCACGATGTTTCGACGAAGCTGTTCAGAAGTGACATCTCTAAGGTCAACACCATCTAGTGAGACGGCGCCCGCGACAGGGTCATAAAATCTTGAGATCAACTTGGCCAAGGTGGACTTACCCGCTCCGGTGGTTCCAACCATGGCAATGGTCTGTCCAGCTGGGATATTCAAACTGAATTCAGGCAACACCGGAACATTATTTGAATAGCTAAAGCTAACTTTTTCAAAATTCAACTCACCCTGAACGTTTTTTAGCTCTGTTGGGTTTTCAGGCTCTGGAACGGTTGGCTCTTCTTCCAAAACTCCGCTGATTTTTTCTAAAGCGGCACTGGCTGATTGATATGAGTTATAGAAAATCGCAACTCTTTCAATGGGTCCAAAAAACTGCCTCGTATACAAAAGCGCCGCCGTTAGCACCCCAATTCCCAACTCACCCTCGATGACCCTGGATCCACCAAACAACAACACAAAGGTCATGGCGACACTGCCTGTGAAGATTAGTGATGGGTCGAAGATTCCAAAAAGCTGAATTGTTCGCTTGGTAATTTTTCGGTAGTCCTCGTTCAAACCACCGTATTTCTTCTGGTTGCGCTTTTCTGTCCTGAATGCCTTCACCGCTCTGATTCCGGTCATGGTTTCAACGAAATAAACAATCAACTGGGCAGAGGCAACTCTGGAACGGCGGTATTGCAATTTGGCGGAGCGGATAAACCAGCGGGTTATGAAATAAAGTGGAATCCAACTGGCCATCAAAACCAAAAAGCTCTGCGGATCCAAAATCAAAAGTGCTCCACCGGTGAAGATCATAAACATCAGGCTCACAACCATTTCGTTGCCACCGGTGTCCAAAAGCTCACGAATGCTGTCTAGGTCAGATGTTTGCCTGGCGATAACTCGACCAGAGGTATAGCGCTCGTGAAATTCAACTGAGAGTTTTTGTGTGTGTCGGAACATTCTCTGGCGCAGGTCCAACAAAACATCCTGATTGATTCTTGCTCCAAACCGAATGAAGAAGGCAGTCAGGGATGCTGTTGCGACAGCCACCAGCAAGTATCCCCCTACTGCCGTTAGCAGTGGAATCTGATCGTCATTCACCGCAGCTGGCAATGCTGTGTCCAGAGCATAAGCAATAATGGCTGGTCCTATTACTCGCAGCAGTTGCGAAAAGATGCCCACTCCGAAAGAGACATAAAGCCTTTTCTTCACCGGCTGGATCAGTGAAACTAAAAGCCTGAAGCTTCGATTTCTGATTACTTTTGAATCTTCTTTGCTTAGATCGCTATCGTCTTCATTCAGAGTTCCGAAGGTGCTCAAATTATCACCTGCTTTTCTGATTCAAAACTAGAAATCACATAGCGATAGTGCTCGCTGTTTTTCAACAGCTCAGAGTGAGTGCCGATGGCTGTGATCTTGCCATCCTGCAGCAGGGCAACACGATCAGCCAACATAACGGTAGATGGTCGGTGGGCCACAATCAGTGCGGTGGTGCCAACCAATACTTTTCTCAACGCATCCTCAACCAAAGCCTCAGTGTCCACATCCAAAGCACTCAAAGGGTCATCCATCACCAAGATTGAAGGTTTGGATGCAACAGCCCTAGCTAATGCAAGGCGCTGCCGCTGCCCACCAGAGAGACTCATTCCTTCTTCTCCAATGGTTGTTTCAACACCCTCTGGCAGTTCATAAACAAACTCAGCCTGGGCAATAGAAAGTGCTTGCGCTAATTCCTCTTCGGTTGCATCAGGGCGACCAAGCAACACATTGTCTCGGACGCTTGCAGAAAACAACGTGGCATCCTCGAATGCCATGGCAATTGAGCTTCGAAGTTCCCCAAAACTTAGATTTCTAATATCCACACCATCAATCTCGATGGAGCCAGAGGTTACGTCATAGAGTCTGGTGGTCAATGAGGTCAGTGTTGATTTTCCACTCCCAGTGATTCCAATGAGCGCCACTGATTCGCCAGGTTCAATTTTGAAGCTGACCCCATTAATCAAATCTCTTTGGTTGTTTGGAGCGTCTGGGTAACGGAAGTGAACATCCTTGAACTCCAGTTGCCCAACTGGGTAATCAATGCTTTCAAGGGTTTCAGATTCAGAAATGTCAATTGGCTGATCAACAACCTCAACAAACCTCTGAACCGCGGCTTTTGCGTCCAGCGTGAAGGCCAATAAAAAGCCCAGGGATTCGATTGGCCAACGAAGCACCATTACGGTTGCAAAATAACTGACCAAACCACCAAGTGAGAGATCCCCACTTGAAATCAAATAAACGCCGGCTAACAAGCTAAGACCAATTGATAGCTCAGGAAGCATGATGATGAAAAGCCACAGATTTGAATTCAGTCGAGCTTTTCTAAGCTCTGTCATGCGAAGTTCTCGAGCACCCTTGGAAAACACACCGGCCGCCTGTTCTCCGCGACCAAAAGCTTTCAAAACCCTGATGCCGTGAACTGATTCTTCAACGTTGGTTGCCAAGTCTCCGGCTTGGTCTTGAGACTGCCTGCTGGCCAGGCCGTATTCACGCTGGTAGTTAAATCCCCGAATCCAGAATGGAAGCGAACTAATCAGCAAGATGGTTCCCAACATCCAGTGGGTGTTGAACAAAATCCCAAGTCCAACTGCAATCATCACAATGTTTGCAATCAGCAACACAAAACCAAACGAGATCCACCTGCGCAACAGACCTAGGTCTTGGACCGATCTTGAAAGCAATTGACCACTTGGCCACTGGTCGTGAAAACTAATCGGAAGTTTTTGCAACTTTTCATAAAGGTGATTGCGCATGCGAGCCTCGACCTGAGTTCCAGGCTCCAAAACCAACCATCTGCGCAACAGCACCAAAACCGCTTCGCTTGCTCCAAAGAGTAAAAACAGCCCAACTGATCCAAGTAAAAACTCAATGTTCAGATTTTGCTCAAGTCCGTTCACCAGGTTTCGAAGCACCTGGGGTAGGGCGAGTGCAAACATGTGTGCGGCAATACCCACCAACACACCAAGCATCAATCTGGGTATGGTGTTGCCCGCGTATGGAATCAGTCTGGCGAGGGTTGCCAGTAGTCCTTTTTCCCGCATAGCTCCTCAAAATTAGTCAGCGTCTCAGGCTAACAGCGGACTAGTGGTAAAAATGCCTTTCACCGGTGAAAAACATCGGAATTGAATTGCTCTTCGCTAACTCAGTCACCTCATCATCTCGAATTGAACCGCCGGGCTGGACAATCGCACTCACCCCAGCATCAATCAAAATTTGCAAGCCGTCAGCAAACGGGAAAAAGGCATCGGATGCAGCAACTGATCCCCTAGCCCTGTCCCCGGCTCTGGTCACCGCCAGGTTGCATGAATCAACCCTGTTCACTTGACCCATGCCGATGCCAACTGAAGCTTTGTCATGTGCAAGCAAAATAGCGTTGGACTTCACGCCCCGAACTGCTCTCCAAGCAAACTCTAGGTCTGCCAAAACATCATTGTTTGGACGTTTCCCGCTAACTAACTTCCAGTCACCTTGATTCACTGTCTGGAATCTATCTGATTGTTGAACTAAGAATCCTCCAGAGATTTGCTTCAATTCCGTATCTGGGTAGCTGAAATCACCAGCCAGGGACAGGATGCGGATGTTTTTCTTTTCAGTAAGTATTGATAGTGCTTCCGGGTCGTAGCTTGGGGCGACCACAACCTCTGTGAAAACATCCTTAATTTGATTAGCCATCTCCACAGTCAGCTTGCGGTTGACAGCAACCACGCCTCCGAAGGCGCTAACTGGATCGCAGTCGAATGCTTTTTTATAAGCTTTTGCAACATCCTCGGCCTCGCCAACTCCGCATGGATTGGCGTGTTTGATGATTGCAACTGCGGGGTTTAGAAAATCAAATGCCACTCGCAGAGCACTATCGGCATCCACGTAGTTGTTGAAACTCATTTCTTTTCCATGCAAAAGCCTGGCTTGAGAAAGACCCGGTGAAACATCTGATCGGGCATAAATAGATGCTGATTGATGGGAGTTCTCGCCATACCTCAAAACGTTTTGAAGTGTTGCCTCGATTTCCAACTTCGGCTCAGTAGAAGTGTTCTGTTCAAGCTCATTTGCGAGCCAGCCACTGACAGCGGAGTCGTAGTTGGCGGTTGTGCTGAATGCCTTCAGAGCCAACTTCTTTCTTTCCTCCAAAGTGGTGCCACCCTCTGCAATGGCACTAAATACCTGTTGATAGTCATCAGGGTGGGTGACGATTGCAACATTGGCATGGTTTTTGGCACTCGCTCTAACCATTGCTGGTCCGCCGATATCTATTTGCTCAACCGATTCATCAAAATCGGCACCACTTGCCACTGTTTGCACAAACGGATACAAATTCACAACGACTAGTTCAAATGGCTTCAGCTGCAACTGTTGCAACTGCTCTCTGTGGTCAGGCTTTCGAAGGTCAGCCAATAAACCAGCATGAACATTGGGGTGCAAAGTCTTTACACGCCCATCCAATGTTTCTTGAAATCCCGTTAGCTCACTAACCTCAGTGACCGGCATTCCAGCTGCGGCAATGGTCTTGGCGGTTGAGCCGGTGGAAACAATTTCAACACCAGCAGACACCAGCTGCTTGGCTAGCTCCTCTAAACCTGTTTTATCGCTAACAGAGATCAGCGCCCGTTTGATTTGAATTCGATCTCGATAGTTCATTGAGTTATCTGTTGCCATCGAAATCCTCCAGGTTTATCTTTCCCTCAGCTATGTCTCTAACCACTTCAACAAGCATTGCCTGCTCTTGAATCTTTATTCTTTCGTGCAAACTTCCCTCATCGTCATCAGGCAAAATATCAACCTGCCTGGACCGAATAACGGGACCTGTGTCAACACCTGCATCAACCACGTGAATGCTACATCCGGTTTGCTTCTCTCCTGATTGCAAAGCATCTCTGACTGCGTGAGCACCTGGAAAGCTTGGTAATAGCGATGGGTGTAGATTGATGATTTTCGGAGAGAATCGGTTGATAAAGCTCTCCGGCAAAATCTTCATAAACCCAGCCAGCACAATCAGATCTGGTTTTAGGTGATTGATGTTTGACTCCAAGACTTCAGCCCACTGCTGTTTGGAGCTAAATTTCTCTGGCTCAACGACGAATGTTGGAATACCGTACTGCTCAGCGTGAACAAGTCCTGCGGCATCCTTATCGCTTCCCACTGCCAAAACTTTTGCTGGGTATAAAGGGTTATCACAGGCTTTCAATAATGAAAACAGGTTTGAACCAGTTCCTGAGATGAGTGTGACAATGGTGAGCATCAAATAAGCCTAGCGTTGACGCTTATCCTCTGGTCTGGCAACAACTAACCCGGCCAAAAATGAAAACACCAATACCACCACAAAAACAACAAGCATCATCAAAAGCGCGTCAACACCAACAAACTGCAATCTTCCAGGTCCAAATGCACCACTCGCAAATGCTGCAATCAGCCCTAGCTGCAAACTCGTCACCACCGAGACTCCCAAGGCTAGAGAGAATGAACTAGCCCAGGAAGTTGCAAACTCCCAACGAATGTCAGAAGTTGATCTGCGAATCAAAATCACTGAAATGATTGAAAACAGCCCAAGCAATAAAATCACCCAGATTGACCTATCCAGAGTTTCACTGGGAATTGCTCCCAGCACTGGAATTGCGGGCAACGGACCAAGATTTGTGCCCAGTGGGCTCACATTAGAGCCGATGCCGATGGCGAATCCGGGTCCAATCAACCAGCTGGCAACATAAACAACTAGGTTTGGCAAAATCGCAAGCTGACCCAGTGTCACGATCACCCCGCCCAAAATGGTTATCTGCAAAGCCTCATAAAGCCTGATTACCTCGACCCAGTTGAAGGCGATCAATAACCCCGAAAGCAGAGATGCGGCCACAATCATCAACAGGCTAATAATCGTCCCGCCACGAATTGCCGGGTCTATGACAGTTCGCACACTCCAATGCAATTTGGATTTGAGGTTCGATGCGAATGACCTAATCGCTCTTCTCTCAATTGCCTCGGTCTGTTCGCTAGTGGAGGCAATCATGAAGTTTTTTCCAACCAAGCTTGATAAAACCACCGTGAAACCGAAAATCAGCGTTGGCGAAAACACCGCCTGCAATTGAACCGACTGCGCATACTCACTGATCGTCAGCTGCGATAGCAGGAAGCTGATTACCGCAAAGCTTCCGATCCCTCCGATCCAACCAAGAACCAAAGAACCCGATGAGCTAAGGCGAGATCCAAGGCGGTAACCAAGCAGCACTGTAATCAAAGTAATTCCGAGGGGCATGGCGTTAATCGAAAAGCTGTCAAAAGCAACACCCGCCAGTTCGGCAGCTGGAATTACAATCTCAACTCCGTGAGCGGCCAGCCAAAGATTGCTGGAAATCAGAAGATTACCAAGCCAGGGAAACCCAACATCAGGCTCGAAAAGCCAAACAAGAGTCAACGGAGCAAGGGTGACACCGATGCCAATGGCAATGATCAACGCCGCTTCCAGTGCAGCCACTAGGGCTGGAACCAGCGCTCTGTTCAAGGTCGGCTATTTACCTAAGATAATCTCGCGCATCAGCTGTGCGGTCTCGCTTGGGGTTTTTCCAACCTTGACACCAACCGCTTCAAAAGCTTCCTTCTTTGCCTGAGCAGTTCCAGCTGATCCTGAGACAATCGCGCCTGCGTGACCCATCGTCTTACCCTCGGGTGCGGTGAATCCTGCAACGTAGGCAACCACTGGCTTGGTGACGTGCTTGGAGATGTATTCAGCGGCTTTTTCTTCGCTGTCACCGCCAATTTCACCAATCAATACAATTGCTTCGGTTTCATCATCCGCCTCGAAAGCTTCTAAGGCATCTATATGGGTGGTTCCAATAACTGGGTCTCCACCAATTCCGATGCCCGTTGAGAATCCAATGTCTCTCAGCTCAAACATCATTTGATACGTCAAAGTTCCACTCTTGCTGACCAGTCCAATTGGTCCGTGACCGGTGATGTTGCTTGGAGTGATACCCGCATTGGACTTACCCGGGCTTATGATGCCTGGGCAGTTTGGCCCGATCATTCGACTCTTGTTGCCTTTTTGCAAATTGTGATCCCATGCAACGGCACTGTCATGAACGGGGATGCCCTCGGTGATTGTGACAATCAGTGGCATTTGGGCATCAATTGCCTCAATCATTGCCGCCTTAGCAAATGCTGGTGGCACAAAGATAACGCTTACGTTTGCATCGGTTTTGGCAATTGCCTCTTCCACTGAGCCAAACACAGGAAGGCTGTGTCCTTCGATTTCGACTGTTTCTCCAGCCTTACGAGGGTTCACGCCACCGACGATGTTTGAGCCACCGGCCAGCATTCGCTGGGTGTGCTTCATTCCCTCGGCACCGGTCATTCCCTGAACGATGATTTTTGAATCTGAATCTAAATAAATAGCCACTGTTATACCTTTGCCAATTCTGCGGCCCTGTCAGCTCCGCCATCCATTGTTTTCGCCAGAGTGATTAGAGGGTGGTTGTAATCGCTAAGAATTTTTCGACCCTCGTCAACATTATTTCCATCAAGCCTCACTACCAGTGGCTTGCTGGCTGCTTCGCCAAGTTTGTCCAAGGCTCCAACGATTCCGTTTGCAACTGCATCACAAGCAGTAATTCCACCAAATACGTTCACAAACACGCTTTTGACCTGGCTGTCTCCCAAAATTACATCGAGACCCGCTGCCATCACCTCAGCACTGGCACCACCACCGATGTCTAGGAAGTTTGCAGGCTTCACACCACCGTGGGCTTCACCGGCATAAGCAACCACGTCCAGGGTTGACATCACAAGACCTGCACCATTTCCAATGATTCCAACTTCGCCGTCTAGCTTGACGTAGTTCAAATCATTTTCTTGAGCTTTGGCCTCTAGTGGGTCAAGCTGATCGCGCTCCATCTGCTCGCGCTCGTGACGGAACTCTGCATTCTCATCCAAAGTCACCTTGCCATCAAGCGCAATAATTTTGCCCTCTGCGGTTTTCACCAGAGGGTTAACCTCAACCAGCGTTGCGTCTTCTTTTTCAAATACGTCGTACAGCTTCACAAAAACTTCGCTGACTGAATCAATCAACTCAGCTGGGAATTTGGCCTCGGTTGCAATCTCCTTAGCCTTTGCCAAATCGATGCCCTCATTGGCGCTGATTTCAACTCGGGCCAAAGCCTCTGGGCGCTCCTCGGCAAGCTGCTCGATTTCAACCCCACCCTCAACTGAGCACAATGCCAGAAAGGTTCGGTTAGAACGGTCCAGCAGGACCGAAAAATAATATTCGCTTTCAATGTTTGCTCCCTGAGCAATCATCAGCCTTTTCACTACATGGCCTTTGATGTCCAGTCCCAGAATGGACTCGGCTGCGGCCTTTGCTTCTTCTGGAGTCTTCGCTACCTTGACTCCACCGGCTTTTCCTCGGCCACCAACTTTGACCTGAGCCTTTACAACTACTACTCCACCGATTTCTTTGGCAGCCTGTTCCGCGTCCTCAGGGGTGTCAACAACGACCCCTGCTAGCACTGGAACTTGATGGGCTTCAAACAAATCGCGGGCTTGATATTCAAAAAGATCCACTGTTTCCCTATCTAAATCCGCTGTACAGACTAAAGCTTAGCGGGGATTTCAAAATCTATTTAAGGACCCTGATGGGGGCAACTTTCACCATCAGTTTTTTCACCTGACCGCTATCAAATCTAATCTCAGCTGTTTGCCTTGGCGGGTTTCCGCTGACTTGGATAACCTCTCCCTCGCCAAAGCTGTCATGCTGCAAACGATCTCCAGCCACTAGCTCCAGATCATCGTTATCTCGAATCTGGGCTGGAGAGGTAATGGCGCCCTGCCAACTTGTCACGGGCTTTGATGCTGAGCTTCTGCGCTCACCAACTGTGTCAATCAAATCCTCTGGGATGTCAGTCAAAAAACTGCTTGCCATCATTGAAGACTGAGATCCAAACAGGGTTCTAGTTAATGCGCAGCTGAGAACCAGTTTTTGCTTCGCTCTAGTCATTCCAACATACATAAGCCTGCGTTCCTCGCTTAGCCCGCCGGGTTCTTCAAAAGCCCTGACGTGTGGCAGGGTTCCCTGCTCCAAACCGATTAGGAAAACCACCGGGTATTCCAGTCCTTTGGCTGTGTGAAGGGTCATCAGCGATACCGCACCTGACTCGTCCTGCAACTCGTCTTGAGCACTGGCCAAGGTAACATCCGCCAAGAAATCACTCAGTGAGCCATCAGGGTTCTGAGCTTGATAGTCATAGACCTGACCAATCAATGCATCTAAGTTTTCAACCCTGGCCTCATCTTGAGGGTCTCTGGAGTTTTCAAGCTGAGTCTTATAGCCAGAACCGCTGAGCACCTGCTCCAGAATCTTCGCTGGAGATTCAATCTCCAACTGATCTCTCATCTGATTCATAAGAGTCGTGAACGCGTTGATTGACTCGGTGAGCTTTGGCCCAAGGCCTAATTCAGTGACATGCATTAAGGCCTGCTGGAAACTAATCTCTTTTGACCTGGCCAACTGCGCGATTTTTAGTTCGGTCTTGGCTCCAACACCTCTTGCGGGTGTGTTTAAGATTCTTCTGCAGGCCTCATCGTCTCTTGGATTACTAATTGCAACCAGATAAGCAATTGCGTCTTTGATTTCTTTTCTTTCATAAAACTTCAACCCACCCAGCACCTGATAAGGAACTCGCTGGCTTTTTAATTCATTTTCAATTGGTGGGGTCAGAGCGTTGGTTCGATACAACACTGCAATGTCGCTGTAATTCACTCCTTGCTCGTGCAGTTCAGAGATTCGATCAACTACGAAGGCTGCCTCATTGCGCTCGTCGTAGCCTGTGAACAAAGTGAGTAGTTCGCCCGAACCTTCATCGGTCCAAAGATTTTTGGGAGGTCTGTCAAAGTTTTGACTGATCACCGCATTAGCTGCACTCAAAATATTCTGTGTGGAGCGATAGTTCTGTTCCAGCAGAATCGTTTCAGCTCCAGGGAAGTCCTTTTCAAATTCAGTGATGTTTCTAATATCCGCACCACGGAATGAATAAATCGACTGATCTGAATCTCCCACCACGGTGAGTCCAACTGGAGGCAATAGCTCTCCGGTCTGGTTGTGAAAGTTTTCATAGCCTTCAGGCAGGGCTCTGGTCAATTCGCGAATCAGCGCATACTGTGCGTGATTTGTGTCTTGATATTCATCAACCAGAATGTGCCTGAAGCGTTTTTGGTATTTCTGTCGAATCTCTGGAAATGCCCTCAAAAGTCCCACTGTTTGGGCGATTAGGTCATCAAAGTCAAAGGCATTATTTCGCTTTAGTGCCTCCGTGTATGCATAGTAAACATCTGCAATTACACGGTTTCTGGGGTTTGATCTGTCTGCGGTTGACGCAAAGTCCTCAGCATCTTTCAATTCGTTTTTGGCATTGGAGATCGCTGCAGCCACCTGTTGCGGCTTCAGATCAGTTTCCTCAACTCCAGCTTCTTTCAAAAGTCGCTTGATTAGCGCCCTGGAATCACTGGCGTCATAGACGGTGAAGTTTGAATCCTGACCAAGCTGTTCAGCCTCTCTTCTGAGAATTTGCAGGCAAGCTGAGTGAAAGGTCTTTATCCACATGCCCTCTGCAGTTTCACCTATTAGGTTTTCAACCCTCTCCCTCATTTCAGATGCTGCTTTATTGGTGAAGGTAATTGACAGAATTTGAGATGGCCAAAGTTCTCTTGATTCCAAAAAGTGAGCAATCCTGTGACTCAGCACCCGAGTCTTACCGCTACCCGCCCCAGCAACAATCAGCAAAGCTCGGCCTCTGTATTGAACGGCCTTTTGCTGTTGAGGGTTGAGACCCTCAAGTAAATCGTCTGGGTTTATTGGAGTTAGCGAAGTCATAGCTTGCCCAGCCTAAATCCAACCCTTGACAAAGCTACGAAAGACATCTGGTTGGTCGGCGAAAACACCATCAAAACCCAGGTTTGCCAAAAACTCAAAATCTCTGGGAACATCGACTGCCTGCTCGACCCTGGCGGTGTAGGTAAAAACATATAAGCCCTTTGCCTTGGCCATATCCAAAACATGATTTTCAGATATCCCCTCGATGTCAAACCGTTCTAAAAACTGCGGCAGGGCTAGCGAGATTCCATCAAAGTTATCCGCCACTGCATCAATAAACATCTGCATGTCATCGGGTGTGGTCGCGGGCTCCGCCAAAAACACATAGTTAGCAATTGGTCCAATGAGCTCTTTGGCTCTGAGCAGTCCGTTCCAATCAAAGCTCTCAATTGTGAATTGGTGATCTGCTTCTGGGTCCATCTGAGCAATCAGAAGTTCTCGCTGAAGCATCAGTGGCAAATCAAGACCAAGTTCCAAATAGTAATCGGGGTGTTTGAGCTCAATCACGAGATGTTTGCCAAATAGCTCAGGTGTTGCCAATAAATCACCAAGGGTTGGGATCAAATACTTCCCATCATGTTCGGCTGACTCAACACGGTTCGGAAATCGCTCAATAGCTCGAAGTTCAAGAATTTCCCTCGAGGAATAATCTTGCGAAAACCACCCTTGGAGCTGCTCTCCATTGATGGTTTCGTCTCTCTTGCGAGATTCAAACTCAGGCAGGGCTGAAATGTTTGTTGTTTTTGATAACTCTGGTTCATGACGAATGATTAGTTGCTGATCACGAGTGGGCACGACATCAAATTCGACTGCATCGGCTCCCATTTCAAATGCCAGCTGCATTGATTCAATGGTGTTTTCAGGTAAATATCCGCTTGCGCCTCGATGGCCAATGACTTTCGTCACTCCCATTCAATGGTCCCCGGAGGCTTGCTGGTGATGTCCAACACAACTCGATTGACATCACTGACCTCATTGGTGATTCGATTAGAAATCTTGGCAAGCAATGCATAATCAAGCCTTGACCAATCTGCGGTCATTGCATCCTCGCTGCTAACTGGCCTCAGGACAATTGGATGACCATAGGTTCTGCCATCTCCCTGAACACCAACCGATCTAACATCGGCCAACAAAACAACTGGTGATTGCCAAATCTCATGATCCAGGCCTGCTGCAGTTAGCTCTTCTCTAACAATGGCGTCGGCCTCACGCAAAAGATTAAGTCGGTCTGCTGTCACCTCACCAATGATTCTGATGCCAAGGCCGGGACCTGGAAAGGGTTGACGGTTGACAATTGGCTCGGGAAGTCCCAGCTCTCGCCCAATTTCTCGAACCTCGTCTTTGAAAAGTGCTCGAAGTGGCTCGACCAAATCAAACTGCAAATCCTCCGGAAGTCCACCTACGTTGTGGTGGCTTTTGATTCCAGCAGTTGCGCCACCTCCAGATTCAACGACATCTGGATATAAAGTCCCCTGAACTAAAAACTTGATTTGCTTATTCTCTTCACTTGCCTCGGCAATTAGCTCTCGCTCTGCTTGCTCAAAGCTTCGAATAAATTCACGACCAATGATTTTTCTTTTTTCCTCTGGGTCGCTAACTCCAGCCAAAGCATCTAAAAACTGCTTCTCGGCGTTGACCACCTTGAGCTTGATTCCAGTGGCCTCAACATAATCTCGCTCAACCTGTTCGGCCTCCCCTTTGCGCAACAAGCCGTGATCAACAAACACGGCTGTCAGCTGATCACCAACGGCTTTATGAACCAAAGCCGCAGCAACTGCTGAGTCAACACCACCGCTTAGACCGCAGATAACCTCAGAATCTCCAACCTGGGACCGAATCTTCTCAACCTGTTCGGCAATCACATCACCTGATGACCAGTTGGCTTCCAATCCAGCACCCTGATACAAAAAGTTTTCTAGAACCTTTTGACCAAACTCACTGTGTTTGACCTCTGGGTGCCACTGAACTCCAAATATTTTTTTCTCAACTGATTCAAATGCAGCAACCGGAGTTGTCTCAGTTGAAGCCAACACCTGAAAACCCTCTGGTGCCTGAGTCACCTGATCACCGTGGCTCATCCAGCAAATCTGCTTCTGGTTTTGGTCACTGAGCAACACCCCGGGCTCACTCAGGCTCAGCTCGGTTGAACCATATTCACGCTTGCCCGAGTTGTCCACTACGCCACCCAGTGCGTGAGCCAAAGTTTGAAATCCATAGCAAATACCCAAAATTGGAATTCCAAGTTCAAGTATTTGCAGATCCATCGACGGAGAGCCATCTTCATAAACACTTGAGGGTCCTCCGCTGAGAATCAAGGCAGATGGGTTTTTCAGCATCAAATCAGCAGCTGAAATATCGTGCGGGGCAATCTCAGAATAAACATTGGCTTCGCGAACTCTGCGGGCAATCAGCTGCGCATACTGAGCACCGAAGTCAATAACGATTACAGGTCTGATGATGCTGCCCCTTCAATCTCTTCTATCTCTTGTTTGGCAACCTTTGCATACCTTGCCTCTGTCCAAAAGCTTAGAAGAGGCACGATGCCACCAAGGGCAATCAACATGAATCTCCAAATACTCCAGCGAAGCAATGTCCACATTCTGAAATCTGCAAATAAATACAGAACGTATAACCATCCGTGAACAATCAAGATGATCACCGTCAGGTTGAAACCTTCTAACGGAAGTCCATTGCCTTCGTAACCATAGCTTTCAAAGGTAATAAACCCATTGGGGCCCAATAACCAAAGGTCATACCCCAAAAACGGAAGTCGTCTAATTCCCCAGGTGATCATCAGAAGGATTAGAAAAATCCCGGTGATGTAGCTGGAAACTTTAAACAGTTTCAAAGTCGAACGAATCTGGGGCAGGCGCGAGGCGGGTATCTTTGGCACGTTACTAGTCTAAATCTGCTAAGGCTTCAATTTCTCGCATGCGCTCATCTGAGACCAGTCGGTACCAGAAATACAACGCAAACAGCGCAAAGATTATCCACTCGATTGCATAGAAGGCAGTTAACCAATTGATTTCAACCCGCTCATCCAGGATGTCTATCTTGATTGTTTCCAAACCCTCTGGAACAGGGCCCTGCTGAACAATCACAAAGCTTGGCAAATGTGGGGTTGGCTCATCAAAATACATGTTCACAAGCTGTGCCAGTGAAAGTGAGGAGACAACATTTCCATCCAGTACACCCGGCGCCTCAGTCGGCTCAAGATAGCCGATGATGTTTTCAGGCTCAGACTGGGAGTTTTCCAAGGAAGCGGCAACAGCCTGAATCTCATCCAAATCTTCACTAAATCCCAAAGCCAGGGTCAATGACTGTGGTTGGTTTTCAAACTCCAAGTAACTGTTTGCAATCAACCAGTAACCGGGTATCAATTCAGGGTCTAGAAACTGTTTTCTGTTTGAAACGATATACAGCTCCGAATAATCAACGGTTGCCTCAAACTCGACCAATCGATCCAGTGCATCCGACCTTGGGGGTTGAGCTGGTGTTACCAATTGCTCAATTGGAACCTCGGGTAGCTCGGCTTCTGCAATACCCACGGTGTTGAAAGTTCTCTCCAGCTGCCACTGAGCCAAACCCGCAAACCCCGCAGCTACCAACAGCATTGCAAATAAAACAGCTATCCACTTGGGACGCTTGGCAATACTTATCCAGCTGGGCTTCACTGTGCTCTGTAGGGGCTAATGACTACATCTACTTTTTGGAATTCCTTCAGGTCCGTGTAGCCAGTGGTTGCCATCGCTCTGCGCAAGGCTCCCATCAGGTTTGATGTTCCAAAAGCATCGTTGGCCGGTCCTGTCAAAACCTGTTCCAAAGTTCCGTTTTCTCCAACATGAACTCTGTGACCTCTGGGCAAACTTGGATTCACGGCCTCTTGACCCCAGTGATAGCCGGCACCTGGGGCATCACTTGCCTGAGCCAAAGCACTGCCCAGCATCACAGCATCCGCACCACAAGCAATTGCTTTCACAATGTCACCACTTGTTCCCAAACCACCATCAGCAATCACGTGAACGTAGCGTCCGCCAGACTCATCCATGTAGTCACGCCTGGCAGCCGCAACGTCAGCAACAGCTGACGCCATTGGCGCATGGATTCCCAAAATCTGCCTGGTGGAGCTAGCAGCTCCTCCCCCAAAGCCAACCAGCACTCCGGCCGCTCCGGTTCGCATTAGGTGCATTGCTGCCTGGTAAGTGGCAGCACCCCCAACAATCACTGGTACGTCCAGCTCATAAATAAACTTTTTCAGATTCAAAGACTCAGAGTTTTCGCTTACGTGTTCTGCACTTACAGTTGTGCCGCGAATCACGAATATGTCTACACCCGCATTCAAAACTGTTTCGTGAAACTCAGCGGTGCGATGCGGGCTCAATGATCCGGCGACCGTCACTCCCGCATCACGAATCTCGCTCAGGCGCTGGTTGATTAGCTCTGGTTTGATTGGCTCTGAATAGATTCTTTGCAAAACTTCATT
>Ga0209937_1000112_pt1 | contig 27039 bp, 45 predicted proteins | sample SalPon1_B_H2O_MG_FD_185699 | JGI IMG/M metagenome (GOLD analysis project Ga0209937, IMG submission 185699) | Salt pond water microbial communities from South San Francisco under conditions of wetland restoration - Salt Pond MetaG R1_B_H2O_MG... | ecosystem: Environmental > Aquatic > Non-marine... | reverse complement strand
TCTCCTCCTGGCTATGTAGGTTACGAAGACAATGCTGGACTGCTAATAACAAAACTGCAGGAAAATCCTGGTTGTGTTCTACTGTTAGACGAGATCGAAAAGGCACATCCTGATGTGTCACAGATTCTGCTGCAGATGATGGACAACGGTATGGTAACAGGATCAAACGGCAAAGAAGCAGATGCTAGAAATTCAATTGTGATTCTTACTACTAATCTTGGCGCGAGAGATGCTGAAAAGAATACAATTGGTTTCGTAGAAGATCTTGAAAAAGAATACGAAGACACTGCACTCAAAGAATTCTTTGCTCCTGAGTTTCGCAATCGACTAGATGCTGTTGTTACATTTGCCAAGTTGAGCAAAGAGATTATGATTAAAATTGTTGGCAAGTTCCTGCTTGAACTCAAGGACATGGTAAAGGATAAGTCAATCGAGATTGATATCACAAACGAAGCACTTGATCATCTTGTTGATGTAGGCTTTGATCCCAAGATGGGGGCGCGTCCTCTACAGAGAGTAATTGACAGAGAGATCAAATCTCCGCTATCACGTGAGATGCTGTTCGGCAATTTACGTGACGGTGGCAAAGTGATAATAGATTTCCAAGACAGCGAAATTGTATTAAATTCAGAAACAGTAGAAGCAGAATAAGAGGCGAATATGTCAGTGCAGTATATGGAAACCACAAAATTGTGGTATAACAAATATCTCTACAAGGTAGTTGTTCGCAATCAAGACGCATACAGAATGGGATTTGCGTCAAGGTACTCTGGGCTACGGTTGAAATTAAACGAAGAGATTGAACACCTTCTTGAAATTATAAGAGAAGATGATTGTAGAACGCGAGGCGAAGGATCGCATATTTCTGTTTTCACCAACAATAGGAAACTGATCGAAGAAATTCAAAATACATTTTCTGATACTGTTGAAGAAATATGGCAGCCTGATCCTTCACAAATACACGTTCTAAAACAGCCTAACACCATCCTAGTAAAAGAACCTGCGAGTCATCCTATTAGAGTCACAATGAATGACAAAAGAATTGCCAGTGATTTTACACAGTGGATTGATGCAAATCCTGATAAAGTAACAATAGGTGACACTGCGTACAGAGCCATAAAACGCGGTTGGATGGTGGGAGGATTATACTTTTATCTGAGAGATGATAAAATTCTCAGCCTTATCAATCTCATGATTTGGGATAATATTCGAAGAGTAGATCGTTTGGTATGTGAGGCATAATATGCTAAATACAACATGCCAGCAAAAAGCGAAACATTCTTACTGAAATATAGTTTTACTGATACTGAATCAGGCGACACTGTCAACGAAGAGGGTGTTGGTATTTCATATCCTGTAACTGCTACAGGTTTCGACGAAGTTCTTACTGCTACATCTGATCCCGTGCGTGGCGACGGTTATTACGGTCGCGCTGACGGATTCCACACCGTTCAATATAACCTTTCAGGTTTTGTAGGTACACTTAAAATACAAGCAACACTTGCAGTTGATCCTGTTAACGCTGACTGGTTTACAATATACGAAGACGCTTACAATCTTACAAGCACTCCTGGCGTTGAAGAAAATGCTAACGAGCTTGTTAATTTTACTGGCAATTATGTACACATAAGAGCACGGTTGGAAAACTGGACCGATGGTTCGGTTGAAAGCATCTATCTAAATCACTGAGAGAAATTATGAAACACTTTGCAAGAGTAGTAATGGAAAAACAAGACACAGTTTCATTGAATGAAGATGTGTTTTCAGAGTATGAAATATTTGAAACTGCACAGGAAGGCACAGTTTTTGAAATACCTCTGCCTAAATCTCTTAATGAGGAAGAATCACACAAGTTTGCAGAAAAACTAGCAAATTATTTCTTTTCAGAAGGCTATGATGATTTCGATATTGAGATTTCAGCTGACGATGTAGAATTAACTGACGAAATTACTCTTGAAAACGACGAAGATTTTTATGAAGAGTTCGGCATACTAGGATACGTGCCAGACGATCCTCTCTGGGAAGCAGAATACGATGGCAAGAAAGTTAAATTAAATCAACCGATGAGAGGTGATGTTAAAAAATTCAAAGTTTATGTTAACTCTGGAGACAAGACCGCAGATGGAAAAGTAAAAGCCAAAAAGGTAAACTTTGGATCAGACAAAATGGAAATTAAACGCGACGATCCTGAAGCACGTAGAAGTTTCAGAGCAAGACACAACTGTGATAATCCAGGACCAAACGACAAGGCTCGCTATTGGTCCTGCAAGATGTGGCAGAGTGGCAAGACAGTATCAGACATGTTGGATTAACAAATGAAAATACAAGAAATAGCAACAATACAAAATAGAGAATTTTCACTGCGATTGACTGAAGCAAAGATGGATTGTCCCCCGGCAACAAAGGATCTAGAAGTCAATACTGTGAATAGAAATGACGCAATACAGGCAGACCATGTACAGTATGGTCCTCTCAACGTAGACGAACCAGGCAACTTTTGGGATGAAATTGCAGAATTTTGGAGCACAACAGCAAAAGCAGCAAAAAGTTCGCTGTGTGGTAACTGTGTGGCATTTGACATTTCGGAAAGAATGAAAGATTGCCTGCCTGGTCCAACATCAGACGAAGACGGTGTTCTAGGCTACTGTTGGATGCATCACTTTAAATGCCATTCAGCTAGAAGTTGCAGGACCTGGGCAAAAGGCGGTCCTATTGAAGACGATAAAACTTCCTACAGTTGGCAGAAAAAATCCGATTTTCCTAGCGAAGGCGAGTCAGATGAAGATTAGTGAATTTGCTGAGCAGCATAACAATAAACTACCTTTTGATGTAACTGAGGACGTTATTGTTTTCATGCGACATGACCCTCATTTTTACAGAAGAACATATTATCCTGCAGTTATGCGGTTAAAAGATGCATGCGGCAAAAAACAAAAAATCGATGCCGGCAAAATGTTTGGTGCTGCAGTTGACTCGGCAATGAATACCTACTGCAAAAAATTTCAAGTTGGTAAGAATGCTTCTAGAGTGTTTGATATGCAGGATCGACAGACTATTATAAACAGAATTTATACAGAAGAGATGGCGAATATTCAGCAAGGCAAGTACTAATGGACATTGCTGAACTACAAAAACTAGCAGGGATAAAAAACGAATTCACAGGCTATAAGCCTTATGAAGGTTCCAATATTTCTGTAACAGGCACAGAGAAAAAGCAGATAGAAAGAGAAAAAGGTATTGAGCCGGGCACAGAAGAATGGTTCAAATTGTGGTTTTCTAGACCATATTGGACAGGTCATCAACTAAACATGCCACAGGGTTTAAGAGGAAGAAAACGATGAAAAAGATCACACCTCAAAAAGCACAAGAATTTGCAGACAATTATCTGAAAAACTGGGAAGTAGTTGACAATGGCAAACGCCTAAGAAAAAGAGTAACATTTTCCGACTACAACCATGCTCTTAGGTTTCTAATTTCTATTGAACAGAAGATGACCGAAATGGATCACTTTATTGATGCGGTAATTTTCTATGACGAAATGCTGATAAGTCTGCATACCCATGATAAGAACACAATTACGAATAAGGATTTCAAACTTGCTGTGTTTCTTGATAGAAGACTGGCGGACATGGATATAGAATGAGATTTAGAGAATTACAGGAGGGCGGTGTTGGCAGGATAACCAAACAGAATCAAACTCAAGATGTTGGACCACAAGAAGTTAAAAAACAGGCTGCGAAGTTTGGTAATACTGTTGATAAAGACGGTCGTCCTCCTACTCTTTCAAAGAAAACAAAAGGTTCTAAAACAAATGTTCTGTTTAATTTAGGACTGTCCGAATCTCGCAATTACAGACTTTTTGAAGATGCTGTAGGTGAGATTTCAAAATCCACAGAAATATTCGTAGACATGGACGGTGTGCTTGCTGACTTTTTCGGATCCTGGGCTGATCTAATGAATGTCGACGATTGGCGGGAAATAAACAAAAAATACAACATAGACGATGCTCTTGATCGAATAAGACAAACAGACGATTTTTGGATAAATCTTCCTTTGACTGCAAACGCATCCAGTCTGCTTAATCTTATTAAACAGGTAAAGGGAAAATACAAAATACTCTCGTCGCCTCTGCCAGGTGATAAAAACTCTGAACCACACAAAAGATTATGGGTTAAAGAACATCTAAAATTCTTCCCTCCACAAGACGTAATAATTACACACGATAAAGCAAAATATGCTACACAGCCTGACGGGACTCCTAATATCTTGATAGATGATTACGGTGTGAATATTTCAAAATGGGAAGATGCAGGCGGCATAGGATTCAAACACAAGGATCACAAGTTCGAAAGAACTGCAAAAAACATCAAACAGCATATAGATCAACCAGTAGACGAGAGTCTAAGTAAAAAATCTAATGAATCAATTCTAGATGAGTTAAATATTCCCAGAAATCAAATGCCTCAGGTCAGCATAAAGGACTTGAAAGGCAGTTATGACCTCGAACCGGATATGGTTGATCCTTCTACACTAGAAACATCGCAGGACCAAAGAATCCCCGGCATGGTAAACAAAACCGTAAAAAGCATCAAGAACGGTTTCAACAAGCCACTAGTAGTTGATAAAAATGGTTTTATTGTGAACGGGCATCATCGATATGACGCATACCTAAAATTAGGTATGGATAAAGTGCCGGTTATAAGAGTAAAAGATGCTTCGATTGAGGAACTGATAAGAGATTTTTCTCACACTGCTAAAGACACTTATGCGGAAGATAATGTATCGGAAAAGTGGAGCAAAAAGTATAAGGGTTCTATAAACTGTAATAATCCTAAAGGTTTTTCTCAAAAAGCACACTGCGCTGGAAAGAAGAAAAATGAAAACAGAGAGATTGGCATACACAGAAGTTCTCAAGATTTTGCAGTGATAGATCTAAGTAAAAGCGCAGATGGAACATTTTGGCTTAATGGTGTAGATAATACCGACTGGGACAATACTGTAACAACAGGCAAGGGAGTAGATATGGCGTTTGAAATATCTCCTCAAGCAAAGTTGGCTTCATATGACGACATAGACAAATACAGCACAGGCGAACTTGAAAACATGGGCTATGACGGTGTGCGTATGGTAGACAGTGACAATATTGCTTACCAAATATGGAACACAGATGTCCTACAACGTACAAAAATAGGCGAAAACTTTGCCGACGGTAAGAAGAAAGGCAAAAGTCGTCCTGGTCGAGCAAAAAAAGCAGGTGTCGACTGTTCCAAAAGCGTCACAGCACTAAGAAAACAAGCAAAAAACTCTTCGGGCGAAAAACAGAAGATGGCACATTGGTGCGCAAACATGAAGTCAGGAAGGAAAAAGTCATGAGATTTAGAGAAATACTAGAAGCAGCAACAGCAGGAGCAACTTCAGCAGGGTCTGTTGCGAGTGTTGCTAATCCGCCAGCAGCAAAAGCCAAAATTAAGAGAGACAAGAAAGGTGTGCCTAAGGCTCCTCAAAAAACAAACCCAGACGGCACAGCTCAAAATGCTCTAAATGTTGACAAAAACCTTATGGGCGGTAAAACTGTTAAGCGATAAATATAATTATGATTACATTGGTAAGTAAAAAAGCTGGCAAGGCCATATCATTCGACGATCCGAACGATGCAGGTGTTTTTAAAGATGCAGTGCGAATGGTCAGCAGCGTAAGCAGTTTTAAAAACACTATTCCTAGTGACTGGGAAGAATATAAACGGGGTTCTTTAGAGTTTAATCCGCCTAAAAAACCAGATTATAGGCAGTCAACAAAAGCATTCAAAAATATGACTGACGAAGTAGATAAAGATGACCCTGACGTAAGATCCATGCATAAAAATCTTATGTCATTTATCGGTAACACTGCATTTGATATTAAGAGAACAAAGATGAAAGAAAATAAAAAACAAAAAATAAGAGAAGGACTTGCTGATCTTGCTGCTAAAGCAGAACAGGATCACGAAATTCAAATGGCGCGTTCCGAGCTATATAAGCTTTCCAAGTATTCTATCAAACTACACGATTTGTTGAAAACGATTTCAGAGGCAGAAGGCTTGCAGGCTTGGCAGCAGAGTTATATCACAAAAGCAGCAGATTACATTGATGCTGTGTATCACGACCTCAGCTATGAGAAGTCGATGGATTCAGAAATAAGTGCTGACATTGATGCTGCAGACTCTATGAAAAAAGAAAGCAAGTTTGTGAAAGAATATAACAAACAGCTTTCCGGCAAACTAGCAGAAACAATAAAGAAACGCCAAAAGTAGTATATGAGCTCAGATGCAGAAAAGATGAGAGATTTACTCGAACGATTTTCACTAATGGAGACTATGATCTCTCAGACAAATGTTTTGAATATTCCTATACTGCCTTATGAACTTTCTACTCTCATGAAAGAATACAGAGCAGAGACCCCTACCTACAATCAGGTTGGCAATAACGCTATGGTGATGTTCTATTCTGACGAAGAAAAACAACATTTTGAAGAATTTCTCAGATCTAAAGGCGTGTCATTTAATGATATAGGGGATCCTGTAAAAGACACTGGCGAAACTCAAGATACCAACATAACCAGTCCAGTTGCTAAGAAAAAAACAAATCGTTACGGAGTCTAAAATGAAGGCAAGAGAATTCATAACAGAAAGAGAAATGACTCCTAAGTACAGCGATCCGTTACCTAAATCAAGCATGTATCCTGATATGCCAAGCTCTAGTCCCTATGATACTTATAGGTTTGGCATGGGCATGGCAGACCATACCAAATACCACGAAAACGGTCCCGCAAAAAACAAAGCAGTAACCGTAGCATATTCGAGAGGAGAAGACGAAATTATCTCTGCAACTGAAAAAAAGCTAGGCCAAAAAAGCGAATTACTAGCAAATGATGGCAGTAATGAACAACCCGGAACAAATACACAGAGTCCAGTAGCAAAAAAGAAGACAAATCGTTACGGCGTATGAAACTAAGAAACCTTAACCCTGAATTTACTGAAAATCCATATCTAACACAGCCAATTGAAAGACATCTTGTAGAAACTCTCAAACTGCAAGACTTTGATAAGGATGGCTACGAAATTCTTACTCCCATTGAAAAACTGCACTATGACGCTATGAACAGGCAGTTGAATACTGAAATACAGTTTACTCGTTCTCCGGCGCAATACTGGTATGTTGACGACGAAGATTCTGAAGTTGGGTTGGTGTTAGACCACTGCATGATAATAGAAAGGTATGCCTTTGCAGGCGAAGCAAGAGCACAGCTAGAAGAAGTTGCACAAGAAAGGCCTATATTGTATAAATTACTAGGTATCAAACCTAAGTGGGGCATTGATTTTTCATTGGACTATGTGTCACAGGATATCTGTATGGAAGTTATGCATGTAGAACAAGATTTTCTTTCTATAGAAGAAGCAGTAGAAGCAAAACAAAAACTAGAACACATCATCGAAACCACAGACTGGGAAGCAGGGGCACAAGAACTAATCAAACGCAAGTCAGAATGGTATAACCTATCCTCAGATGATCATTCTGATTACAAAGCACAGTTTTTTGGCTGGCACCGCGCTTTCGATAATCGCAAAGTATTTTCCGGTTGACATTTTTCTAATCATTTCATATACTTAACACACTAAGGAGGTTCTTAATGAGCGACAGAACTTATGGTGCCGAAGAGAAGGCAAAACTCGAGCGTCTCGTGAATGAAGGCGTGACTGTTATGCAGGAAGTAGAAGATCTGCAAACAGGTTTGAAAGAAACTGTGAAGGCAGTAGCAGAAGAACTAGACATCAAGCCCAGCCTAATCAACAAAGCAATAAAAGTTGCTAAAAATGGTGATTGGCACAAGCATTATGACGAGTTTGAAGATCTAGAAACTATCGTAACCACAGTAGGCAAAGACCAGTAGGCATTTATGGAATTACTTAATTATCAGTACGAACTAACTGATTTTATAGGCAATATAGGTGTAGCACTGTTAGTAGGCTCGTATGCGGGCTTACAATTTGGTAAATTGGATCCAAAAGGTTTTTGGTATTCTTTTAACAATCTTGTAGTTGCTATACTATTAGGCATCAATCTCTATTTCAAACCTAACTTATCCAGTATTATCATAGAACTGTTCTGGTTTGGATTAAGTATGTATGGATTGGTACGCTGGTATCAATCACGCTCAAGTCGTAGGACGAGCATGTAGAAGGCAGGTTGGCCACAAGCAACCATAAAAAGGAGACACAATATGGCATATGTCGATGGCTATTTCGACAGACAATCTGATGTTATTCGTGTAGTCGAAAGACGCGACGGCGAAAGACATTTTCAAGACTATCCAGTCAAATACACATTCTATCACGAAGATCCAAAAGGGAAATATAAATCTGTATATGGTGATTCTGTGTCACGCATAGTGTGCAAATCAACCAAAGATTTTCGCAAGGAAGTTGCAATTAACAAAAACAAGGGCCTGTTTGAATCAGACGTAAATCCAATCTTTCAGTGCCTATCTGAAAACTATCTCAATCAAGACGCCCCTAAACTGAATATCGCGTTTTTTGATATTGAGACAGACTTCGATCCAGAACGAGGATTCGCAGATCCTGCAGATCCGTTTATGCCAATCACTGCTATCACAGTTCATCTGCAATGGATGGATGCTCTTATCACATTTGCTATTCCGCCAAAGACAATGACCATGGCAGAAGCACAGGAAAGTGTGAAAGAGTTTGAAAATACTTTTCTCTATGAACAAGAAGCAGATATGCTGCAGGCATTCTTGGATGTGATCGAAGATGCTGATGTGTTGTCAGGCTGGAACTCGGAAGGCTATGATATTCCCTACACTGTGAACAGAGTATCACGTGTTTTATCTAAAGACGACACTCGACGATTCTGTCTATGGAAACAGTTGCCCAAGAAGCGTGAATTTGAACGCTATGGCAAAACTGCGGAAACATTCGATTTGGTAGGTAGAATACATCTTGACTCTCTTCAACTGTATAGAAAATACACCTATGAAGAAAGACACTCATATCGACTAGATGCAATTGGTGAGATTGAGATAGGTGAAAGAAAAACTGTGTATGAAGGTACACTAGATCAATTATACAACCAAGACTTCAGAAAATTTATAGAATACAATAGACAGGACACTGCACTGCTTGATAAACTGGACAAGAAACTGAGATTTATTGATCTATCGAACGAGCTTGCTCACGCAAACACCGTGCTTATGCAGACCACAATGGGTGCTGTTGCTGTTACAGAACAGGCAATTATTAATGAAGCACATCATAGAGGGTTGGTTGTGCCTAATAGGCCCAAACAGAACGAAGAAGAAGACACAAGAGCAGCAGGTGCCTATGTTGCCTATCCCAAAAAAGGCTTGCACAAATGGATAGGTTCAATGGACTTGAACTCTCTATATCCTTCTGTGATTCGCGCACTTAACATGGCGCCTGAAACTATTATAGGTCAGTTAAGGCAGGATTATACAGAAGACATGATTCAGGAAGAAACAGGTCTCAAGAAAAAATCTTTCGCAGCAGCATGGGAAAATCACTTTGGATCTCTTGAATATGATGCTGTAATGGAGAGAAGAAAGGATCTTGCAATTACTCTTGATTGGGAAGATGGCAGACAGGAAGTGCTGTCAGGTGCAGAAGTTTATGATAAAATCTATAATTCTCATGCGCCTATGATGCTGACAGCAAACGGTACAATTCTTACAACAGAATTTGAAGGTGTTATTCCTGGCTTGCTAAAACGCTGGTACGCAGAAAGAAAGGAATTACAGGCCAAAAAGAAAAAAGCACAGGACGCAGGAAATTCAGTAGAAACTGCGTTCTGGGACAAGCGTCAGCTCGTTAAAAAGATCAACCTTAACTCACTGTATGGTGCTATTCTTAATCCTGGCTGTAGATTCTATGACAAACGCTTAGGACAATCAACAACGCTAACAGGTAGGCAGATTGTCAAGCACATGAGTGCGGAAGTAAACAAAGCAATTACGGGTGAATATAATCATACAGGCGAAGCAGTCATATATGGTGACACTGACTCGGTTTACTTCTCTGCTTATCCTATACTGAAAGATGATATCGAAGCAGGCAAGGTTCCTTGGACAAAAGAAACTGTTGTACAATTGTATGATCAATTAGCAGAACAGGTAAACTCTTCGTTCAGAGAATTTATGCAAAGAGCATTCCATTGTCCAAAAACACGTTCGGAAGTGATTGCTGCTGGCAGAGAGATTGTAGGCGAAAGCGGCTTGTTTATTACGAAAAAGCGCTATGCTATTCTTGTATATGACGACGAAGGAGAACGCAAAGATGTAGAGAGCGAGCCGGGCAAAGTCAAAGCAATGGGTCTTGACTTGCGTCGTTCAGATACTCCTGTGTACATGCAGGAATTTCTCATGGAAATACTGCTTATGGTACTCCAAAGTTATGACGATTCTGATGTGCTTGAAAGAATCACAGCCTTCAGAAAAGAGTTTGAAAACATGCCGGGATGGGAGAAAGGATCGCCCAAGCGAGCAAACAAAATCGGACACTACAAAAAAGAAGAACAAAGGAAAGGCAAAGCAAACATGCCCGGACATGTAAGAGCATCAATCAACTGGAATACTCTCAAGCGCATGAATGGTGACAAATACTCGCAGGAAATTGTAGACGGTATGAAAGTGATTGTGTGTAAACTGAAACAGAACCCGCTGGGGTACACTTCAGTCGCCTATCCTACAGATGAACTAAGACTGCCAAACTGGTTCAAAGAATTACCGTTTGATGACACAGCAATGGCAGAAACTATTATAGACCTAAAATTAAAAAATCTAATAGGCGTGTTGGATATGGATCTCGAAGACACCAAGAGAAACAACACATTCAGCACTCTGTTTGATTTTGGAGAATAAAAAATGCAAATTGAAATAAAAACCACTATTGACACAGATAAACAGGATGACAGAGAATTACTAGAGCAATTGATGGCTCTAATTCGCGAAGTAAAAAACCTTGACAATCAATAACTTACAACATATAATACACAATAAGGAGATTAATAAATGAAGGACATTTTGCAAGACATCGTTTCTAAAACACACGCACTGGGATTTCTAGACCTAGTAAGAGTAAACGGAGAAGGAGACTCAACCAGTTTCGAATCTATGGCAGAGGATCGTTCTGTCATACTGTTTGCAGAGACTCATTCGCCCGTTGCAGAGTTCAAAACAGTGTTCGGGATGCCAAATCTAGATAAACTGGCACTGCATTTGAAAAACCCAGAGTACAAGGAAAACGCAAAACTAGAAGTTGTAGAACAGGAACGCAACGGCGAAACTGTGCCTACTCATATTCACTTTGAAAACGAAAAAGGCGACTTCGAAAACGACTATCGTTTTATGAATCGTGCAATCATCGAAGAAAAACTAAAAACTGTGAAGTTCAAAGGTGCTAGTTGGAATGTAACATTTGAGCCTAGTGTTGCTGCTATTTCTAGAATGAAGTTGATGAGTGCTGCACACTCAGACGAGCCCGTGTTTTCGGTAAGAACCGACAACGGCAACCTTGTGTTTGCGTTCGGTGACGCAAGTACACACGCAGGTGAGTTCGTGTTCCAGCATGATGTAGAAGGTACTTTATCACATACATGGAGTTGGCCTGTAAATCAAACTCAGAGCATTTTGAATCTTGATGGCGATATCACTATGAGTATTTCAGATCAGGGTGCCATGCAAATCACTGTTGATTCTGGTCTTGCCAAGTATGATTATATCCTTCCAGCACAATCTAAATAATGCAGGAATTTGACGCAGACGACTTAAGAGACCTAGCACGATTAATTGATAGTGCTGTGTGTTCGGAAGATGAAAACATAAGGCGAGCATTTTCTCGCCTTATGACTCTGACTGCTCTGATAGAAAGTCAAGACGATAGATCTCGCATGCCTGGTTCTATAGAAAGTCTTCTAGATCACATTGACAGTCTTACTATGAGAGTGAGAGAGTTGGAGATAAAAGAGCAGCAGAAAGAACTGCCATTTTCTAAATACACTACATCAGGAAACATGTTGAACTAGAATGAAAACAAATTTAACTCAAGAACAAAAGGACTATGCTCGTTTCTTGCCGGCACTTTCGGGGTTCTACGCCACCTATGTAGGCAAGCAGCAGAATGCAGAATACGTTGAAAAATCACGCATTCCCACAAACTTTCAAAACGGCGTAGAAAGCCTCAACTATCTCAATGAAAAGGAGGGCGCATTTTCTTATAAATGGAGCCTTTACTCTGCAGGTCATGCTGAACTGGATACGCAAAAAGACTCTCCCAAAGAAGACATGATTCGTAATAGAGATCGATCAAATACTTGGGTGCTGGGCGATTCGGGCGGATTTCAGATTGGTAAAGGTGTTTGGGAAGGTGATTGGAAAGATCCAAACTGTCCAAAGGCACAGAAGAAGCGAGACGGCGTGCTGCGTTGGATGGATGCTTACATGGACTATGGCATGATACTGGATATTCCTGCCTGGGTAGCACGTTCGCCCGCAGGCGCCAAGGCAACCGGCATCAACAACTACGAAGACGCTGTGACAGCCACTCGCATCAACAATGACTACTGGATGCGTCATAGAACAGGTGCATGTAAATTCCTTAACGTACTACAGGGTGAGAATCACGCTGATGCAGATGATTGGTATTCTCGAATGAAAGACTACTGCGATCCTGCTCAGTATCCTGACAATCACTTTAATGGATGGGCAATGGGCGGTCAGAACATGTGTGATATTCACCTTGTGCTAAAACGTCTTGTCACGTTGCGATTTGATGGCTTACTAGAAAAAGGCATACACGATGTCATGCACTTTCTTGGCACTTCTAAATTAGAATGGGCTGTTTTGCTTACTGACATTCAGAGAGCAGTTAGACGTCATCACAACGAAAACTTTACTATAACATTTGATTGTGCATCTCCGTTCCTTGCCACAGCAAACGGACAAATCTATATTCAAACAGAAATAGAAGACAGATCTAAGTGGACCTATCGAATGGTTCCTTCTATTGACGATAAAAAGTATGCAAAAGATTCACGCACATTTAGAGAAGTAGTAGAACAAGACGATGTATTAGCAAAAGGCAAGAAAGGATTCTATCACGTATTTGAAGATTCTCCTATAACAGAAGATCTAAAAATTTCTGATGTGTCTATCTATGCTCCGGGTGACCTAAATAAGATCGGCAAAGAAGGTAAGACTGCGTGGGATTCATTTGCGTATGCTATTCAAATGGGTCATAATGTATGGAGCCATATCAATGCTGTACAGAGAGCAAACAGAAGATATGACAAGGGCATTACGCCCAAGATGCTGGTACAAGAACGGTTTGATAGAGTATACTTTCGAGATGTTGTAAATGAGATATTTGCCTGTGATGATCAAGAACAGGCACTTAAGATAGTAGACGACTATTCTCGTTTCTGGATGGCAATACCAGGGACGAGAGGTGCTACTGGCAAAAAGACTGTAAATTCATCTACCTACTTTGACACGCTATTTGACATTGAAGAAAAAGATAGTACAATAGTTGAAGATGGTGAGTTCACAGAAGAGCAGGAACACAAACTAGAGGAACTGGAAAATGAAAAGGACGTATAGCACCGGCGAAGCAGACTCAGTTGAATTCTTTACTGGCTGGGAAGTAGAGAAAACCCCTGCCTTTGGAATGAACACTCTGTTTGTCACAGGATTGCAGCCTGCGGAGAATATTATCGATTTATACGATCGTAATAAATGTGAGCACATTTTCTTTGGTGCTAATCATTCTTTCCAACCGAGCGAAGATTACGCGGAGTGGGAGCAGTGGGAAAGAATGATTGCCTATTTCCTTGATAATGATTATCTCTGTACGCTGGACATTCCTCTTTCTGAAGTAGAACAATTCAACGATAGTTGTCTCTGTGAATACGACAACTTTATTCCGCAGATTAGAGTGCCTATCCCTTATGTGAAACTTTGGAACTACAACACCATGGTAAAAATTGATGATAAAGACTTTCGTCATTCCAATCCAGGCGTTTGGTGCCACAGTCTACACGACTTAATGGCGAGAACAAAATTCACTGACTGGTCAGACTATAGTCTTGACACTCCCGTAGACAAATAAAATACAATTATGATTACAAAAACCTATATTCGAGTAAGAACAGAATTTGAAGGCTACCATTACTATCTCGGTGCCTCAGACATCGACAAACGTATTAGTTTTCTTGAAAATGAACATCGTCACATATTTAAAGTAGAAGTCAAAATTTCTGTCAACCATCTAGATAGAGAACTTGAATTCTTTCTTGTAAAATGGGCACTTCAAGAACACATTGAGTCTGGCAATCAAAATCACAAATCTTGTGAGATGATTGCGACAGATATTCTAGAGAATCATCTTATTCCCTGCTACGGAGACAATCGATACTATGAGATTGTTGTTTCTGAAGACGGGGAAAGTGATGGTATTATTGAGCACATTCCACAATTCACAACAACATAAAGGTAATATAAAAATGGCCAATAACTTTCCACCCGTGAACGAAATTTTTGACGAACTAGATCGTTTCCGTGACTTTTGTCGCTATGAAGGCAAAGTTTACAACGAAGCCAGTCTATATCGTGAAGGCGATCAGACTTGGCATGAATACAAGCGTTATCTAGCCTATCATCGAAACAAGAATCGACGCAACAACAACGGCAGAAACTTTAGGAACTAGAAATGGCAAAACATTCTCAAACTGTGTATGTAGTAGATATCGAAGCGGTTGATACTCGCTACACTGCGCAGTGGAAAGAACATCTGCCACAACAATTGAAAAATAATGTAGACGCAAATATCGAAGTTATCTCGGGTGGAGAAGTCCCACAGACTACAACGCCCGGGGCATTTCTTAACTTTGGTGGCACTAATGTCTACAAATCGAAACAGTTAGAGCAGATTGGCGAACTATTTACAAAAGGCAAAATCAAGAATGGAGACTACTTCCTCTACACCGATGCTTGGAATCCCACAGTTATACAGTTACGCTACATGGCTGAACTGCTTGGCGTCGATATTCGAATTGGCGGTTTATGGCATGCTGGCAGTTATGACAGTCAAGACTTTCTAGGTCGTCTTATAGGTGATACTCCTTGGGTTAGACATGCAGAAGAGTCTATGTATCACTGCTATGACGACAACTTTTTTGCTACTCGTTTTCATGTTGAGCTGTTTCAGGCTGCTTTTCCTAAAGCCAAAAAGAAACTCACAAAGCGAGTAGGCTGGCCTATGGAGTATCTCAAACACAGCCTTACGCAGTATGAAGGTATGGAGAAGAGAAATCTTGTGCTATTTCCGCATAGAATTGCGCCAGAAAAGCAACCTGATATATTTAGAGATTTGAAAGAAACTCTTCCGCAATATGAATTTGTAATGTGCCAAGAACAGGAACTAACAAAGAATGAATATCACAATCTACTGGGAGAAGCAAAGATTGTGTTTTCTGCTAACCTACAAGAGACACTGGGTATATCATGGTATGAAGGTTCCCTGGTAAACACAATTCCAATGGTGCCAGATAGGCTCAGTTATTCAGAAATGGCAGTTGACGCATTTTCATATCCCTCAGCATGGACTCAGAGTTGGAAAAGTTATGACAGATATCGCACTCATGTAGCAAATAGACTGATATATCTAATGGAAAACTATGATGAATATTTGCCTACACTGTTAAAACAGAGGCAGAAACTAGAGAGAGACTATTTCTCTGGCGAACGATTATACAAGAGGATAAATGATGCCATTACAGAAACCAAGTCTTGAAGAAGCATACGACGAAGTAAATTACAAAATTACCAACACCACCTATACAGATGACGTAATTACTGTAGACCTAGATGATGACGATATTATGCGAGATTTTGATGTTACAACACATACCGGCATAGGCAAATTGCCTGATGATTTCACAGTAGACGCTGGCGCAACAGAATTTGATTATAATAATATCACTCTCTATAATCCATGGGAAGAATTCTGTGAATATGTTGGCATAGACAAGACACAAGGTGTAGAAGATTTCAAAAAAATGTGTGAGCGCTATCCTGCTTTGGAAAAAGCACTTGCTCAATTTAAAAATACCTATAACATTGTGAAGGATGATTGGAATTCGGAGAACAACCAATGAAAAAAGTATACTACAGTTGGCAAGATATAGAACGGCAGTGCCAATCAATCGTAAATCAGATTGCAAAAAATAAATGGCGTCCTGATTATGTGGTAGGCATTACGAGAGGCGGCAATATACCTGCTACTATTATTTCTCACATACTGGATGTGCGCTGCGAAGCATTAAAAGTTGCTCTCAGAGACAATGCTGAATGTGAATCAAATCTCTGGATGGCAGAAGATGCGTTTGGCACAGTGTATGACGATAATTATAAAAGCCGCTGGGATGTGGATCTAAGAAAGAATATTCTAGTAGTAGACGATATCAATGACACAGGCGATACTCTAAACTGGATACAGCGTGACTGGCAGAGTGTGTGTTTCCCCAACGAAGAATATGCCTGGGGCAGTATCTGGGAAAGAAATGTACGCTTTGCTGTTCTAACTAATAATGTTACCAGCAACTTTGACACAGTGTCATACTACGCACACGAAATAAACAAACAAGAGAATCCACAGTGGCTAGTTTACCCCTGGGAATGTGTGGGAGAGTATTGTGACTGATTGGGCAATTATGGTTCCTATGCCAGAAGACGATTATGTCTACGTCACAGAATTTGTTGAAGGCATGGATTTTCACTCGCCTGCTGTTAAGACTTTTTCTACCCGAGAAGATGCAGAAAGAGCAGCAGATTTTTGGCGTTTGCCTGGCAAAGAAGATCTAGTAAAGGTAGTAGAATATGACCCGAACGCTGAATGAAGCAGACACACCTTGGGACGACATTCTCGTAGAGACGAGAGACTATACAGTATATCGTGATTCTTATCCTGTTACAGAAGGACACGTTCTTTTTGTACCACAGCAGGAAGATTGGCAGCATGTTACCAAGTGCTGGGAGGCTGCGTATAGATGGGGCACAGACTGGGTTGAAAGAGGATACTGTGAGGCATTTAATGTAGGAATGAATGTAGGAGAAGCGGCAGGACAAACTGTTAAATATCCCCACATTCACCTCATACCAAGACGAGAAGGAGACATGTCGGACCCAAGAGGCGGTGTAAGACATGTTATTCCTCACATGGGAAATTACAAAAAAGGAGACGACAATGAAGAATATGAGATCGGAAGTTCTACTGGCTGCTGAAGCCCACTTTGTAGGACACATTGAAAAGCACAGAGCAAATGCAGAAATCCTGGCAACAAACGCAGCAGGTGTTGGCAACAATGGTGATGTACTAGAAGAACTAGAAAAAGAGCTTGCAGAAGTTGCTGACTATCATGACAAACTAGAAGCACTGTATACCTACATGGGTCTCGAAGATGTGCAACTGGAAGCAGGTAGAGCGCCAATTCTAGGAAGAAGAGGATAGTTTTTATTCTCTTTCTTGACAAAAACCTAAATACTGTCTACAATAGATATAATAGACATCCTCGTCTATAACTCGGAGAAGATATTGAAAACATCAGAAAAAATAAAAAATAGATTAGAACAAGCAGATGCTCGTTACTGGGCAGGAGATAATATCTCACAGTACATCGAAGACGGTGAAAGAGAAGAGCTAGTTTCTGAACTTACAGAAAAGTTTGAATCGGTTCTCGACTCTCTTGTAATTGATAGAGCTAATGATCCTAACTCACAGGACACTGGCAGACGTCTTGCTAAGATGTATATCAACGAACTAATGAGCGGACGATATTATCCACAGCCTAACGCAACTGCTTTTCCAAACAATCCCAAAGACGGCTATGAAGGAATGCTGGTAGTGCGTTCAGAGCTGCGTTCTGTATGCTCGCATCATCATCAGCCTGTTACCGGTGTAGCATATATCGGCATTATTGCAGCAGAAAAACTGATCGGGCTTTCTAAATATACTAGAATTGCTCAGTGGTGTGCTCGTAGAGGAACACTACAGGAAGAACTTGCTAACGATATTGCTAGAGAAATTATGCGAGCAACAGGTTCAGAAAATGTGGGCGTATATATACAGTGTACGCACGGTTGCTGCGAAAACAGAGGCATTATGGCACATTCTTCACTCACACAAACAACAGTACTAGAAGGTGCGTTCATGAAAGACGCATCAGTAAAAGAAGAATTCTTTCACAATATCAAACTACAACAGGAGTTTGCTCCACGATGAATCTAAGATACTCAGAAGCATTTTACTCAGTACAAGGCGAAGGCAGATTTGTAGGTGTTCCTTCTCTCTTCTTACGCACATTCGGTTGCAACTTCCGTTGCAAGGCATTTGGCAGAGATAAAAACGAAGAGATGGGTAAACATAATCCAGAAGTCAAAGAACTCCTAGACAGCGGCGTAGTGGAAAATACCAAAACATTTACTGATCTACCAATTGTGCATACAGGATGCGACACATACGCTTCTATCTATCCAGAGTTCAAGAAGTTTATGCAGGATAAAACTGTAGATGAAGTAGTAGAACATTTGCTATCCCTCATTCCAGAAGGTAGATGGACACAGTCAAACGGACAGGATATTCATCTAATATTAACAGGCGGCGAGCCCATGCTCTGGCAGAAGTTTTGGCCAGAACTGTTTGCTCACCCAGATATGCAGGATCTAAAACATGTCACTATTGAAACAAATACAACACAGAAGTTACAGCCAGATTTTGAAGCTTGGCTTCGAACTCAAGACAGAATACATGTTACCTTTTCGTGTTCACCAAAGCTCACCGTTTCAGGAGAGCGTTGGAATAATGCTATTAAGCCTGAGATTGCTAGGCAATACTTTGACACTCCTCACAGTGACCAGTATTTTAAGTTTGTGGTTGCTGATGAACAAGACGTGGACGAAGTTACTCAAGCTACAGAATTATATCGAGAAGCAGGAATCGAATGTCCAGTCTACATCATGCCACTCGGCGGACGATCTGAGGAGTATGAGTTTAACACGAAACGAGTCGCTAAACTCGCAATGTCAAAAGGCTGGAGATACACACCGAGACTCCACATCGACCTCTTCGGAAATGCCTGGGGAACATGATGATCCCACAGAAAGATTAAGAAAGAGTGGATTTTAATGATAAAATCAATCATGATCACAGAACGACAGTGGGACACGCTGAAAAATAGGATTAAGGAAGATTATCCTCCCAGTGTGTTGCTTTCTCGTTCTAGAATGAAAAGAACACTGGGATTTACTCCGCGACGACAACTAGTAAATGAACGAGGAATACAAAACATTCCTGTATTCCATTTGGATTTCTTTTCTGAAAAAAAGAAAACATTCTTTCTCGTGAAGTATTCAGATATCATTAACGACAAAAAGGAGATTAACAATGTCTAGGTATTTTAGTTTTATGGGTCTCGCTATGAGACAGGAGTATTGGGCGGTAGTATTCATTACTTTTGCAGTAACTTTCTTTGGTACAATTATTCTAGAAGGTTTAATGTTTACTGGCACAACAGGAATCTATATTGGTGTGATTGGCTTAATTGCTTTAGTAATCGCAGCATTATGGTTGCAGTTTGCTACGGCTGCTAGACGTTGCAGAGACGCTGGTATTTCACCTTGGTGGGTGCTACTATTCTTGATTCCTTATGTGAACTTTGTAGCAACGATTGTATATGGTTGTCTCCAATCAAAGCCAGCAGAGGTAGAAAATGTTTAACTTTTGGAAGAAACTGAAACCAAACCAAGAAGAAGTTCCTGCGGAAGAAAAAACTTCAGAAGATGTTCGCAGAGAAACTCTAGAGCAGGAAAAGGCAGAAGCAACCCGCAAAGGAGAACCCTGGGTTGCTGTTCTCGACACGCAGGTTAATCCTGAAAACATTCGGAATGGTTTCTTTGAACTTGATTGGAATAACGAGTTTATTGAAAGACTGCTAGATGCTGGTTACAAAGGTGAAACAAACGAAGAAATTGTAGACGCTTGGTTTCGAACCATAGTAACTCAAATGCTGGCAGAAGAAGGTGTTGACACAGAAAGAGGCATGGGATATATAAACGTTAATCCACTTGACGAAGGACGATCGGAAGTTTCCTAATGCATTTGTATCTCTTAGACAATGAGATCTTGCTTCTTAAGCCGAGAGATGCTATTGTGTATTATATTGAAGGTAGAGACATCTTTGATGTTACTGAAAGCTTAGGAATGGATCCTGTATGAGCACATATATTTTGCTAGACACTGCGAATGTTTTTTTCCGCGCTCGACATGTTGTACGCGGCGACATTGACACTAAAGTTGGCATGGCTATCCATATCACGCTATCGTCTCTCAAGAAAGCATGGGAAGACTTTGACGGTGATCATGTTGTAGTCTGTCTTGAAGGTAGATCTTGGCGGAAGGATTTCTACGAGCCTTACAAGCGCAATAGAAAAGACGCTCGCGCTGCTATGACTGCTAAAGAGGAAGAAGAGGATCGAGTATTTTGGGAAATCTTTGACGAGTTGAAGACATTTCTTATTGAGAAGACGAATGTCACTGTACTGCGTCACGAGAGACTAGAAGCAGATGATCTTATAGCAGGTTGGTGTCAGAATCACCCCAATGACAATCATGTTATTATTTCCACAGACGGAGACTTTGCGCAGTTGATTGCGCCTAATGTGCGTCAGTATAATGGTGTAACTTCTACTACAATTACACACGAAGGCTACTTTGATGACAAAGGCGAACGAGTGATAGACAAAAAGACGCAGGCAGAAAAGCCTGCTCCTAACCCTGAGTGGATGCTGTTTGAGAAGTGTATGCGCGGCGATACTTCAGACAATGTGTTTTCCGCTTACCCGGGTGTTAGAAAAAAAGGTACCAAAAGCAAGGTGGGTTTGTTCGAAGCATTCGACGACAAGAACACAAAAGGATTCAATTGGAACAACCTCATGCTGCAACGCTGGGTAGACCATAAAGGTGAGGAGCATCGTGTAATCGATGACTATAACAGAAATGTGGTGCTGTGTGATTTAACTGCACAACCAGAAGAGATTAGACAGATTATCGATCATGAAACTACTCATGTAGAACCCAAAGACATAACACAGGTAGGACTGCGACTTATGAAATTCTGCGCAAAGTGGGATATGCAGAAGATTGCGGATCAAGCAGCTACCTTTGCAAAACCATTATCAGCGAGGTATCCGAATGGCAAAAGCTAAACCAATTCTAGAAGGAAAATTTTGGATCGTCGAGAACGAGGGCGTAAAAGTAGGAACACTCACACTCGACGAAGACAAATATATACTCAGTGACAAAAACGGCACAACCGTTTTCAATTCTGAAAATCAATTGAAAAAATCTTTAGGCAGTATCAAGTGGGGGCATAAGCAGCTAGAAAATTCTATTTCCTATGAGGTTCATGGATTTCCTACTTCTTATAAACCTTTCAATCCTATGTACGATGTAAAGAGAAAACTACCCCTTTTTTCTAAATCTGCAAAATCTAAAAGTCTTTACTGTGCTGGGTACTATGTCGTGAAATTTGACAAGGGCTGGGTAAAAAGCTTTTGTCCTAAGCTAATTACGATTGAACGGAACAATTTCAAAGGGCCTTTAAAGACAGAACTAGAGGCAAGAGAGGAACTGAGTCGTGTCAAATAATTCAGAACCACTTAACACAGCCCCAATTCAAAGTTTTATTCAGCAGGTAAAATCTGCTGATGCAGGCAAAGCCAAAGAAGTAAAACTTGACCTACAGAATGCAAAAAGACTTGCATTCTGTCTAGGAGAAGTAATGACAAGGTTAAACGGTGACCTTGAAGAATTGCTAATATCACAGGCAAAAAACTCAGGAGACGATACTATTGAGATTAGGATGGACGGAGGTTCTGACTGGTAATTGATAAATATATGCGTAGTTAATTTTTTTAAGGAATACGCATATGAGTCGTCCAAAGCCCACAGTATTAATAGAATATGTAGATAAAAAAAGCTATAAAAATACTCAGGTACTTCGAAGTGAAGGCATTTGGGCAGTGTTCTATAAAGGCGAAGCATTCAATCTTAAATCGGCAAATATGCTGACTAACTATCCTGGTCCTAAGTATCCTAAAACTTCCTTCTCGAACCCGGGCCATGCTATCAACCTTGCAAAAAAACTAAACTCTCTATATAGTTGTAACGACTTTAGTGTAGTCAAGTTGACTCAGGGCGAAGAAATTCCTCTATACTAATGAACTGGAAAGAAAGCTATACAAAGGTATTTCTCAAACAGCTAGACCAGTCTGTAAACGATCTGTCGATTCGTTCTTCTCTCGCGGAATGGTGGCGCAACCCTCGAACAAAAGAGACAGGTGGCATGCGTCTCACAGAAGAAGGATACCGAATGATGACAGAAGACCTAGACATAACCTTCTACGAAGTGCCTTACGCACCCGACATGCATTTTACTACACAAATTATAATTTGGCTTGACAACTTCATAGATTGTCCTTATTATCTTGGAAAGAGGAGTATTTTTGTGACAGACGACAAGAAGTCTCTGGAACTTCATCTATTCTCTGGAGATATCAAAAAATATGGTATTTCTAAAGCTTTGGCAAGACAAGAAGCCAAAAACGATTGACACTCGCCTGCATTCCTGTATAATAACACTTGTACTTAAACACAACTGCTACTAGAGGTACTTATGGATACTGCAACTCGTCAACTTACGCCTAACTCTGCAAAGGCATCTATTAATCACGCTATTCGCAAGAAGCGTCCAATCTTTCTTTGGGGTCCTCCCGGCATTGGCAAGAGTGATATTGTTCATCAGATCGGTGAGCAGATGAATGCCAAGGTTATTGACGTTCGTCTTTCGCTTTGGGAGCCAACTGACATCAAGGGTATTCCCTATTTTGATTCTAATATTGGCAAGATGGTTTGGGCTCCGCCGCTTGAGCTGCCAGACGAAGAATTGGCTGCACAGCATGACAATATTGTTCTGTTTCTAGACGAAATGAACTCTGCTGCTCCGGCTGTACAGGCTGCTGCTTATCAGCTGATTCTCAATCGCAAGGTTGGTACTTATACGCTGCCTGACAATGTATTCATTGTAGCAGCAGGCAACCGTGAGGCGGACAAGGGTGTAACCTATCGCATGCCGGCACCATTGGCTAATCGCTTTGTTCACCTTGAGATGGCTGTTAACTTTGACGACTGGTTTCAGTGGGCTGTTGACAATAACATTCACAAAGACGTTGTAGGCTATCTTACTTTTTCTAAGAAGGACCTCTACGACTTTGATCCTAAGTCGCCTAGTCGTTCGTTTGCAACGCCTCGTTCGTGGTCGTTTGTAAGCGAACTGCTTGAGGACTCACTAGACGAAAGCACTACTACTGATCTTGTGTCAGGTGCTGTAGGCGAAGGCCTTGCTGTGAAGTTTATGGCACATCGCAAGGTTGCATCGCAGATGCCTAATCCCGGCGATATTCTTGAAGGCAAGGTAACTGAGCTCAACACAAAAGAAATTTCCGCAATGTATTCTCTCACAGTTTCTCTTTGCTATGAGCTTAAAGAGGCCAGCGATGCAGGCGACAAGAAGTTTGACGACAAGGTTAACAACTTTCTGCGCTTTTCAATGGATAATTTCGAGACAGAGTTAGTTGTCATGGGTATCAAGCTGGCACTGACGCAGTACAGTCTGCCAATTGATCCGGACGCAATTGAGTGTTTCGACGAGTTCCACGAGCGCTATGGCAAGTACATTACTGCTGCTCAGAAGGCATAACTATTGGGGCGATTTGTTCGCCCCTTTTCTTGACTAATCCCTCAAAATTGTGTATTATATACATACACTGGTAATTAGGAGAACACTGTGGCAGACGAAACTCTACTCGAACACGAAGAACTTTCTGAAGAAGCACTTGCTGCTTTGCAAAACGACGTAAAAGAAAAAGTAATTACTGCTCGTGTAGGACTGCTTCTTCGTCATCCGTGGTTTGGCAATATGGCGACTCGCCTGCGAGTTCAGCCATGTGATGGCTGGTGTCCCACTGCTGCTACAGATGGTCGCAATCTGTTTTATAACTCCCAGTTTTTTAACAAACTCACTACCAAACAAATTGAATTTGTAATTGCACATGAGATCCTTCACTGTGTGTTTGATCATATTATTCGGCGTGAAGAACGCAACCCACAGTTGTATAACGTTGCCTGTGACTACAAAGTAAACAACACTCTAGTACGTGACAAAATCGGTGATGTTCCTGAGATTCAAATCTATCAGGATTTCAAATATGACGGCTGGACATCAGAAGAAATCTACGACGAACTGTATGAACAGGCTGATAAGATCGACCTTGATGAATTAGGCAAGATGCTTGACGAGCATGTTGACTGGGAAAAAGAACAAGAAGGCAACAGTTCCGGAAACAAACAAAAGGACGGCGAAGGCAAAGGCGGGCGTCCCCAGTATACCCGTGAAGAACTAGAAAAGATTAGAGACGAGATTAAAGAAAACATGATTTCTGCTGCACAAGGTGCAGGCGCCGGCAACGTACCTGGCGAAATTGAACGTATGATCAAGGATCTTACTGAGCCTAAGATGAACTGGCGTGAGATTCTTCAGCAGCAGATTCAGAGCACTATCAAGAACGATTTTACTTTTGCTCGTCCGTCACGCAAGGGCTGGCACATGGGAGCTGTACTACCTGGTCAGAACTTTGACGAGACAATTGATATCTGCATTGCGCTTGACATGTCGGGTTCGATTAGTGACGAACAGGCTCGTGTGTTTCTTTCAGAAATCAAAGGCATCATGGATCAGTACGAAGACTATCGCATTAAACTGTGGTGTTTTGACACTGAAGTCTACAACGAAGACGAGTTTTCAGCAGACGACGGTCGCGATATTACAGAATATGATATCAAAGGCGGCGGAGGAACCGACTTTGACTGCAACTGGAACTACATGAAGGAGCATGATATCCAGCCCAAGAAGTTCATCATGTTTACGGATGGTATGCCGTGGAACAGCTGGGGTGATCCCGACTACTGTGACACTGTATTCCTCATTCATTCAGTGTACGGTCGAGCACCAGAAGCACCGTTCGGAGTTACTACATACTACGAAGATGCTTAAAAATCGACCTGCAAAGATAAATCCGTTAAATTTCTACGGTATAAGACAGCTAAAGGTACCGCCTCCGCATTTCGAATATGTTACCGTCGAAATGCGGAGGTATAACCTTGAGCAGACCATTGTTAAGTGGATTGAAAAGAACTTGAAAGGCCGTTTTTATGTAGGTTCAATCCACGAATTAGATAAGAACAACAAACAAGCCAGGGTAATCAAGATAGGATTTGAGGATGCAAAAGAGGTATCTGTATTCACTTTAGGTTGTCCTTATCTTAAATACTAGTAAATAAAACACGCACATTATAGGAGGATCAAATGGCGGAAGAAAAAGACACACAAGAAGTAGAAAACACTTCTGGCACCGAAGCAGCTGGCGAGTCTGGGGCAGAGCTTACTGTGCAAGATCTAAGTGCAATCAAGCAGATTATCGACGTTGCTAGTCAAAGAGGTGCATTTAGACCAAACGAAATGATGACTGTTGGTCAGACCTATAGCAAATTAGAAACATTCCTGTCTGCGGTATCTGCGCAGCAAGGAGCACAAGGAGAATCATAATGGCTCTTAAGCACGTGGCAAGAATCAAAAACAATCAAAAAAAAGTTGTAGTTGCATACCGTACAATTCCTGGAGATCCAGATAGCTGTGTAGTAGTTACGACAGAAAATCTTATGGCAGACGAGCATGATGCTCTTATGAAATGTGTAGAAAGCAATACAGGGCAAACTGCAAACGAATTCGCTGAGGCAATGTCTAGAACACAATTACCTGATGGCAGAAACATGCTAGCAGGATTCCATACCACTGGTAGGATGATGAAAGTTGCTACTAATGAAGTAGAAATGGTACCAGATCGTAACACTGCGATTTCGCTAGACGACCTTAACAAACAAATAGCCGAACAAAAGGGCGTGTCTGTAGAAGATCTGGCAATCGGCGGCGGTACAACTACAGATAATGAAAGACAGACTACTGTAGAAACTGTAGATTACAACTCTCCTGAAGAACAAGTTCAACCACCGTCAACAGACGGCGCATTAACAGACGAGGAGATTGCAGCTAAGTATCGCAGTGATGCTAACAGGCTTTTTAAAGAAGCAAAACGTCTGCGAGAAGAAGCAGAAGCACTTGTTCCTACAAAAAAGAAGACAAAAGACACTAGTGGCTAATAAAAAACTGCCTCCCGAAGTAGTTGACCATTGGCCTGAGGTTTTTGAAGATGTAGATGTAGACGTGGTTCCGATTGAGTATCTTCACTCTGTTAGAATTACTTTCGACGACGGCATTACATGGGACATTGATGTAAAAAAGGACAGCAGTGATGTAAATGTTGAAGATGCTCTTGCTGATGTAATGGAAGAGTATCAAGCAGATATTACGCACGTAGATTTTCGTCTTGATACAGAAAAGGTAAAACGAGATATTTCAAATCGCACCCGAATCTTTATGAAAAAGCGCCGTTAATATATATCCTAGATTGATAAATATATTAGTAAAAATATTCTAGGAGCAAATTGATGGCGTTTCAATTTAGACGTGGTGTCGAAGTAGAAAGAACTGAAATTACACCAAAACCCGGTGAACCTCTCTATGTTACAGACACTGGAAAAGTTTATATAGGTGATGGAACCACAGAGGGCGGAATATTACTATCCAAGGAAGTACTAGACGATACATCACCACAATTAGGCGGTAACCTTGATCTAAATGGAAATAACATCGTAGGTACTGGTGATATTAATATTACAGGTACTATAACTGCAACCGGCGACATAAATTTAGGCGACGGTGCAGAGGATAATGTTATTGTAGGCGG
>Ga0209937_1000111_pt1 | contig 27159 bp, 17 predicted proteins | sample SalPon1_B_H2O_MG_FD_185699 | JGI IMG/M metagenome (GOLD analysis project Ga0209937, IMG submission 185699) | Salt pond water microbial communities from South San Francisco under conditions of wetland restoration - Salt Pond MetaG R1_B_H2O_MG... | ecosystem: Environmental > Aquatic > Non-marine... | reverse complement strand
AAGTCATCGTGTGACGTATTATTAAAAGAAAAAAAGGCGTCGCGACGAGGCGTGTTCCATTTTAAATGTCTTCACTGTAGAGAAGCGATCGATTTATTCCGTGATGAGCGATCCGAAGAACGCCGATACGTCGGCGTTGGGTTACACCTTTCGAGGGGACGCCGGAGGACGGACGGGTCTGTTCCGACCCGCGGCGGGCAATCTGTCCCTCGAAGTGGGCGGCCAGACCCGGGTCCGCGTGAACGCCGCGGGTCGCGTGGGCATCAACACTTCGACGCCCTCGACGCGCCTCCACGTCAGCGGCGACTTCCTGTGCTCGGACGCGGGACAGGTGTACGGCTCCGCCGCTTCCACCGCTGCGCGACCTTCTTTTGCGTGGGAGGGCGACCCCAACACCGGCATCTTCCGCCCCGCGGAAGACGAGATCGGTGTGGCCACCGCAGGCACCGAGCGACTCCGCGTGGACCCAGGAGGCCTCGTAGGCGTCAACACGTCCTCGCCGCGGGAGCGTCTGGACGTGAAAGGCGTCATCCAGGCGTCGGAGCAGATCAAGGGGGCGGCGACCTCCACCTCCGCGGATCCGTCTTTCACCTGGACCGGGGACGCGGACACCGGGTTCTTCCGCGCCGGAGAGGACGCCGTGGGTCTCAGCACCGGAGGTACGGAACGGCTGCGAGTGGACGCCCAAGGTCGCCTGGGGTGCGGCGGACAGACGTCTCCGCTGGACGCCGTGGACGTCGCGGGCAGCCTGCGTGTCTCCCAGCAGCTGCGGGCGGCAGTGGCGTCCAGCACCGCGGCGCAGCCCTCGTTCAGCTGGGCGGAAGACGACGACACGGGAGTGTTCCGGCCTTCGGCTGACGCGCTGGCACTGAGCACGGGAGGGACTCAGAGGATGGTGGTGACGGACCAGGGGCGCGTGGGCGTGAACGTGGACGCTCCGCAAGAGAGGCTGCACGTGGACGGAACCGCGAGGGCCACGACGGTGTTGTCGGGGCGCCTGGTGCTGACGCCCGGCGCGAGATGAGGGTGAGGATGACGATGATCGTCCGTGCAAAAATATAAAAATCGACGGATGGTCACTCATCTCCGTCGGACGTCCGATAAGAACATATCATCTTACCACACTGACCCAAGCAAGACCGTACCAAACACCGTCATGAGCATCACCGTCGACGTCCGCGAAGCCGCCGTTCCCGGAGCTCCTATGAAGCCCAACGGCGGCACGCAAGCACGTACCGGCTGTGTGCTACCACCGCAGCAGTCGCCGCGGGAGAACCTGTTCTCCAGGTTCTCGACGACGACGACGACTCCGCGCCCCGCTCCGTCCGCGGCCGCACTCATTACCACTCCCGCGGCCCCCTCCAAGACTTCGGTCACCCTGGGGCGAGGAGGAGGCGAAGACGGGCGATCGAGCTGCCGCAAGAGCCTGAACTTCTCCGACGAGTAGAGCAGAGCAGAGCAGAGCAGAGCAGGCCGCTGTCCAGTCTCACGACGCACGCTCTCTTCGTCGTCCGCGTGTATTTTTCTTTCGATGCTGTAAGAGTCGTGTGCGCTCCACGCTTCGATGGCTACGGAAAAGCAGACGGAGTTCCTAAGAGCGCACAGCCACGCGTACGCCGTGGCGTCCTCGTCCGACGCGGACTACGAGGACTACGAAGACGCCTTGGAGACCGCGTTCGAGGTGGACGCGACGCTCACCGGCTTTTCCCACATCCGATCCATGATCTGGCTGCTGCAGGGCCGGTATCACTGGGGCTCCGAGCACATCTCCGCTTACCTGGCGTACCTGCGCCGGCGGTTTCAGGAGGAGGAAGAGCGGTGCGGCGTCTCCGTCGCGCCGGAGGCCCTGGAGCTGGACATGAAGGACCTGCGGCAATGGACGCTGCCCGGCGAGCACCGGGCCGTCTACGCGACGATCGTGATGTATCGTGACTTCGCGGAAAGCTGTGTGGAGCAATTGAAGCAGCGTGGGTCAGCTTCCGCAGCTTCTTCCGCATCCGCTTGCGCCGCGTTATTGTTCGTCAAGACGGCGGACGAGTTCCTGAAAACCGTGCGTTCTGACTGGGAGGTCAGCGGCGAAGAAGACGAAGAACATATCTTCCCGTCACCGGGACGACGACACAATAGTAGTAGGAGCGGACGACCGAGACAAGGTGGGGGCGCTGAAGGCGACGAAGACGACGAATACGAAAAACGCAAGGCATTCCGGGATTACGTCATCCACCCGGAACTGGCCGAACGAATCGGGATCGACGAACGATTCCAGGAGATGATGAAGGGTGTATCGAAGGGTCCGGAAATCGTGTTCTCCCAGGAAGTTTACCGGCCTCTGTGGAAGGTCGTCGAACACTACTACGCGTTCTCGCCGTCCGACGAGAAGGAGGAGACGAACGCCGTCATCCTGTTCCTTCGTGCTTACCTGGGAACGCACGTCGCTCGGGAGTGCACGTCGATCGTGGACGGCCTCGAGACGGCGGTGAACACCGTACGGAACCTGCACGACGAGTTCGTCAGGACCGCCGACGGAACGGAGCGAGCCGATATCGTTCGTGGAGGCGGAGGCAGCGAAAAGGAAGGAGTCCTGGACGGCGTCATCATGGACGCCTTGTTCGAATTCCGTGAGCGTTACAGGCTTCTCACCGGGGAGGAGCCGTTCGAGACCAGTTTCGTCGACATCCTCCAGAAACGAGCGAGCGCCTCGTCTGCGCCCGAACCCGATAAGGCCGTCGTGAAGGTTCCGGGAAAGGGAGAGGGTCGAATGGATCGCCGCTTTGAAAATGTGAAGAACATTCTTCGGAATACGCCTGTCGCCAAGAAATCGATGCGTCGTGATCTGTACAAATATTCCGAAACAACCGATGGTACCAATAAGAAGAAGGAAGGATCATACGAAAACATTAAAAATAATTTGATATATCATTTGCGAACAGATGGTGATTTGACAAGTTTAGGAATTGATGCGAATGCAGTTGCAGAAACAATTATCAATCTATCAAATATATACAAAGATAATGCTTTGTTAAAACTCCTACATAGTGATACGGATAGAGCGTCAAATATCATCGTCGAAGTGTTAAAACCAAAAAATGCAAAAAATGTATGGAGAACACAATCTCCTAATTTTAATTGGGAAGAAATGAACCAAAAAGCAGACACATATCTAAATGAACAATCAGTAACCTTTCGAACACGCGGAGGCGGCGGAGGGTCGTGGTTCAAGGTGTCCCCGGTGTCGGCGACCCTGGCGAGGGCCTCTCGCTTCGGCGACGACGAGGGTGGCGCGTCCCCGGACGTCCTGCGACGCAAGACGCGCGACCTGTCGGGGACCTGCAAGACCACGGTAGAGTCCCTGGAGGAGCGATGGAAAACTTTGAAACCTCGTCTCCTGGGCTGGTCGTCGCTGACGACGGACGAAGATACCTCGAATGAGGTGAACGCGGCGGTCGACGAGGTCTCGCGTACGGTCGAGGCTTTGTTACACACCGCCAAGCTCGGCCACGTCGACGAAAAAGAAGAGGAAGAAAAGAAAAAAGAAAAAGGAACGAAAAGACCGAAACAGGACGAGGCCAAGCAACGTTTCTTGGAGGGCAAACGTAAGTCTTCCGTCGCGAACGCGACGGCAGAGGAGAAAGAAGAGGAAGACGAAGACGGCACCCTCAAGGGCGGCCACGCGTCTCCGGTGATCATGGGCGTCTTCGCGTCCGACATCGGCCTGCTGCTGCTGTTCAAGGTGCTGCGGGCGGTCATCCAGGTCGTCACCCTGTTCGCGGCGCAGAAGGTGTTCCAAGAGACGTACGTACGCAAGGTGCACGTCGAAAAGGTGGACCCTCCGCCGCTGTGGAACATGCTGCTCATCTACCTGAGCTTCGACGCCACGCTGCAGATCATCCTGATGATGGTGACCATTACCGCGAGCTACGCATTAGGCCGCGGTCCGGGCGGGACGATCCGCATCGACGACATGTTCCTGAAACTGGTGCTGGTGGACTTCCTGGGCACCACGCTGGTGACTCTGGTGCTGGGCGTGATGCTGGCGCACATCATCCGCCGCAAGCGGTTCTTCATGTACAAGCGGTCGGGCATGAACACCAGCTCCGCCTACCGCGACATCCTGGCCCTGTTGATCGGCGTGACCTTTTTCATTCCCTTCGGCATCCTGCTGACGTGAGTTTCTTCTTCGCGACCGCGGCGCATTCGAGGACGCGTCGCAGCACCTCCTCCATGTCCGGTCGCTCCCGGGGGTCCAGACGCGTGCATGTTTCCAACAGGAAGCACAGGTCTCTGAGGAGGCCACGCGGCATTTCGTCGGCGGTCGTTCTTTCGACGGCGAATGCGTACAGGAGGTCCGCGTCGATCGCCGAGTCGTCATCTTCGCCGTTTTCTCTGCGGACGTGGCTCAACTCCTCGACGGAGTTGACGGGTTCTCTGAAGATGACGGCTTCCGCGACGAGTACGGCGAAAGAGAAGACGTCCACCGCCGGCGTCATGACGGTGTCCTTTCCCGCCAAGTGCGCGAATTCCTTGCGATTGTTTGCGTACTCCGGGTGAATGTGGTCTCCCACGGGCTCCACGGACCCGATGTCTCCCACGACGGCCGTCACGGTCGCGTCGACTTCTTTTTTCAGGAAGACGTTCGGTGCGCGGAGGTCCGAGTGGACGTATCCGTGGGCGTGGATGTGCATGAGTCCGCGCGGGACCCCGCTCAGCGTTTCCAGAGCGTCCGCGAGGTTCGGGAACCATCGGTCCGCCGTCTCGCGCCCGTTCGCCAGCGCGTTCCACATGCACGTGTCGAGGACGTCGGTGAGGACTCCCATGGGTCTCCCTTTTTTCCTGGTGCGTTCGCGGTCGGTTGAGTAGACGAAGCCGATGCATCGAAGGACGTGAGGGTGCTGCTGCGCCGTCGTCATCATGTCGCGGAACGCGGCGCACTCTGTGTGGAACTCGCCGCGCGCCTCGTCGTCGTTTTTCAAGGGTTTCTTGAGGGCCGCCAGGAGCGTGGTGTCTTCTCCGTGACGTACGTGGACGAGGGTGACGCTTCCGCGAGCCCCTACACCCACGACGTGGGGCGGTCGACTCACGTCGTGGACCTGTGCTTTGAGGTACGACCGACCGACGACCGGCTGTCGTTCTTGTTCCATTGTCCGCCGTCGGTGCGTTCAACGACCGATCTCGATTTTTTTTCTTATGCTACAGTATAACACATCCGGATCTCGACGCGCGTCTCCAGTCATCCAACATGGGAGGAGGACTCATGCAGCTCGTGGCGTACGGCGCCCAGGACGTCTTCTTGACCGGCAACCCTCAGGTGACGTTCTTCAAGAACATCTTCCGTCGCTACACCAACTTCGCCATCGAGTCCATCGAGCAGACCTTCACCGGCGCCGCCGACTTCGGCAAGAAGGTGACCTGCACCGTGAGCCGCACCGGCGACCTCATCCACCGCACCTACCTGCGCATCGAGATCCCCGAGGTGGAGGTGAAGCCTGGCCGTAAGTTCCGCTGGCTGAACTCCCTGGGCCACATCCTTCTGAAGACCGCGGACGTGGACGTGGGCGGCATGCGCATCGACAAGCACTACGGCGACTGGCTGCACATCTGGAACGAGCTGACGCAGACCGCCGGCCACCAGCTGGGCTACGCCAACATGATGGGCAACATCCCCAGGCTCACCAACGTGACCGAGGTGGCTGATGGCGCCACCGACTCCGTGATCGTGCCCGGCCACACCCTGTACATCCCTCTGGAGTTCTGGTTCTGCACCAACACCGGCCTGGCCCTGCCCCTGATCGCGCTGCAGTACCACGAGGTCCGCATCAACGTGGAGTTCGGCGAGAAGAAGGACTGCTACTGGGCCCAAAAGTCCGACGGCTCCGGCGGCTGGGTCGCCGACCAGAACTCGGTGCAGGTGAACAGCCTGAACTCCGCCTCCCTGTTCATCGACTACATCTTCCTGGACACCGAGGAGCGCAGGCGCTTCGCCAAGGTGGCCCACGAGTACCTCATCGAGCAGCTGCAGTTCACCGGCGACGAGAGCACCAACACCCAGAACAACAAGCTCAAGCTCAGCCTGAACCACCCCGTGAAGGAGCTGATCTTCGTGGTGCAGCCCGACGAGTTCACCACCGACGAGGTGGCCAACGAGAAGATGGGCAAGGAGTGGTTCAACTACACCGACGACTTCGACCCCTCTCTGGACCCCGCCTCCAGCTACACCGCCTCCGGCAGCATGCCCGGCGTGGCCGCCGGCGGTTCCAACGGCACCTTCCTGCCCGTCAACTTCGACGGCGGCAAGAACTGCGTGAAGCAAGCCAAGCTGCAGCTGAACGGCCACGACCGCTTCGCCGAGCGCGACGGCATGTACTTCAACGTCATCCAGAACTACCAGCACCACGAGAACGTGCCCAAGAACGGCATCAACGTGTACTCCTTCGCCTTGAAGCCCGAGGAGCACCAGCCCTCCGGCACCTGCAACATGTCCCGCATCGACACGGTGCAGCTGAACCTCACCCTCACCAAGGAGTCCACCAAGAACGCCGCAGGCGACAACCGAACCTGCAAGATCAAGGTGTACGGTCGGGGCTACAACATCCTCAGGGTGATGAGTGGCATGGGCGGATTAGCTTACTCAAATTAGTGAGCCTTCTGCATCACGAAAATATGTCAGCGCGGAAAGCGCATTGCCCGTCAGTTCCGAAACGGACTGTCCGTGGACCACATCGACCGCATTCCTCTGGACAACCGAAGGAAAAATCTTCGCGTGGCGACGCGTACGGAGCAGCGGTACAACACGGGCCTACACCTGCGACAACGAGAATGGAACCTCCCTCATAGACCCTTTTTTCCGATGAGTTTATAACAGTGAACTCATGGTGTACCCATGCAACTTTAAGTCAGCAGCAGTCAAGGCGTACAAGTACAAGATTCGGTTCTTATATCGGACAACATCGCATTCCATGCCCATGTTCCATTTCCATTTTCTCTGGTGTATCGGGAAACAAAAAGGATGACTCCGAAATCCCGCGAAGAAAAGGGAACGCAGCGCCTTCGGGGTGATCGTCTCAGAACGCGATCGAACGGGACCGTGCCCACACCAGCAGCGTCACCCCCTCTTTGTTCACGGGAGCGCTGCCAATTTCGTCGCGGTACTCGGGGTACGCGTCCAGTATGTGATTCAAGATATTCTCCGTGTCCGTGCGATCCTCCTCCTCCGCGTCGAACCTCTCACACGCAGGGCGAACGTGACGACGCACGAGCTGTTCGCTCGTCGCGTGTTCCCCGAGGAACATCCTGAGCATCCGGGCTTCTCGCTGCATCGTACCGTCTGTCTCGCGGGACGGACATCCTTCCGTGACCGTCGATTTTTTCGCGGAGGACCTGTGAATATCATATAAAGCCCGTGTGATTTCCGGCTCTAGCACTACTTTTTCTTTTTCTTCTTCTCTCTTTCGCTCCCTTTTCCCTCGCGACCGACAATGCAGCAGACCGCCGCAGACCTCAACAACGACAACCCCCGCTCGCCCGTGATGCGATTGTTGAGGAAGCTGGTGTCCAATCACCCCTACGCGGTGGGCATGGTGGCGCCGGTGGTGGACGCGTACATGGCCGAGTTCCCCGACGCGTTCAACACCGACCCGGGCCTCGTTCCCAGCCTGCGGATGAAGTGTATGAGCACCGTGTTCAAGCACGTCACGAGCTCCAAGAACGAGGACGCCATCCGCCGCCTGACCGACTGCCTTGCGCGGTTCGACAAGGAGACCCCCGTCGCCGACATCCGTTCTGGGATGTCTGCCGCGGATCTGGAGTTCCTGGACGGCGTCATGAAGGTCGAGAGCGATGCCGCGTTCGAGGACATCGTGACCGGCATGTCTGCGTCCATGGAGAGACGCGCCGCGAGCATCGAGTCCAAGAAGAAGTCCGCAGAGGACGCCGATGGGGATTCTTCGTCGCGCAGGAAGTCCAAGAAGGCCAAGAAGGGCGACAAAGGACAAGATGACGCAGCGTTGGTTTCCTCTGCTGATGTGGCGGACCACGACGCCCCTCCTCCGATCGAAGCTCAAGGCGAGCTCCTGGGACGTTTCACGAAGCACGAGCTCGCGACCCTTTCCGAGGCCAAGAGGATCGCTCAGGATTACGCTGCTTTGTCGGAAGTGGGAAAAAGGATGTTCGAGTGCTTCGCTGGCAGGGGTCCGGTGTAGAACAAAAAATCGAAACGTATGTGGCGTCGAGAACCAATCCACATTGTGTAAAAACGGAACAAGAATGGCAGGAGAAGATCACGCAGGACGCGTCTTTGACGGGTTTTTGCGGGGGTTTGATGACATCCAGTTCGGAGCCAAGTTGTTCAGAGAAATGGCGAAAAAGTACGATGACATTCAAGAACGGACCAGGGACGTCAAGGGGGCTCTGGCCAGTGCGACGTTCAAGCTCTACACCCTGGAACAAGATCTCGAGAAACGCAAGGGCGATCTGGAGGTGGGTAAGCGCAAGGTCCTGGACGTCACTGATCAGCTGAAGGCTACGAGGAGCGTAGGAGATACACTGAGGCGCGAGTGCGCGCTCGCCCTGGAGACCGAGAACGGCTTGCGTGAGTATCTGGACTCCCGTCGAAGCGAGATCGAGATCCTTCGTGCGGATTCCGTCAGAGAAGGCGCGGACGCCGAGCGGATGAAAGAGGAGCTGCGTGCGGTGCGTGCTACGGCGGAGAAGACCAGGATGGATGCGGAACGCGTGCGTAAATCGCACGAGAGCCTGAAAAAGAAGATATCCGGGATGCTAGGAGCCGAGAAAGCGGACACGGAAAAAGCGGTCGTGACGTCTCGCCTCCTCGAGGAGGTCCGGAAGCGCCAGGAAGAGATCGCACGGGAGCTGGAGGACGCCCGCTCTGAGCTGCGAGAACAGACGGACAGCCTGGAGATCACACGGGGCGAGCTGTGCGAGAAGACGCGCCTCCTGCAAGCCGTGGAGTCACGAGACCTCGCCGAGTTTGAAGTCCGGGTGCGGGAGTCCAGGTCCAAAGTGTCGCATGCTCGGGCCCATATGGAATTCCTGGTGAACGCCATTTATTGGGCTTGGATGGAGGAGTTGGACGCTAATGCGCTGCGCGTGCGTGCGATGAACGAAGCGGGAAAGGCGACCCGCACGTACCTCACCTCCATGTCGGGTCGATGCGTCATGCCGGTGGTCAGACAGTAAAGCCCGTCATTTTTTTTTTCGCGCACATAAATGAACGACCATCCATGTAATCGCCTCCTGGAGTCTCATGACGCCCTCGTTCTCGGCGGCGGTGCCTCATGTGTTCGTTTACCTCTCTCAAGACGGAAAAGAAATCTCAGCGACTCATTGTTCTTCGTGTCCGTTGGCGCGTGCCGTCGACCGTGTGCTCCTCGAGGGAGGAGCGGGGGAAGAAGGGAGCGGCAGCGACAGCAGCAACAACATCTCGGAGACCAGTATGCGTGTCGCGGTGCGTTCTCCAGGCATCCAGGCGCACGTCGCGGTGCCCGTGAAGTTCAAGCTGCGCAGGGATCGCAGAGGTGCGATGTACGTGGACGTCGGCGAGAACTCCCCCGCCACGGAGATCGGCCAGGCGTCCGTGGTGGGCTTCGTGAAAGCCGTGACGTCCACGCGGGACGTCTTCGGGTATCGGAAGATCCTGGTCGTGGAGAACGTCCACCTGCTCGCGCGAGTGCCCATGCTGGGTCTGAAGCGCATCGTGGAGACGGCGGCGCGTACCAGCTGGATCGTGTTTTCTTCGCGGTCGGCGGGATGTTTGGATCCTGCCCTCGCCAGTCGTTTTCGCCACGTGAACGCGGCGGCGGCGGCCGAAACGTGTCGTCTTTCTCTGTTTCCTCCTCCTCTTCCTTCACCGCTGCTGCTCCCTCCCACGTCGAATCGTGACGACGAAGAAGGACTCTCGGATTTATCGGGTGAAGGCGCCGCGAAACAGCTCACAAATCGGATTCGACGTCTCCGGAACGACCGACACCTCATGGGTGTCCGCGTGAATCGACAGTGTCTGGAGACCGACGGAGGAGTGGCGAGGCTATTCCGTAGCGTCTTGTCGGTTTTGGCACGTGACGAGACGACACGAAAAGAGGACCTTGCAGACCTCGCGAGGAATCTTTCCGCGGTCGAGCACAGGTTCGCGCTCATCAAACGTTCGGGTGTTCATTTCGGCAGTTTCGATCCGCACCTGTTGATGTGCGAGGCGGTGTACGCCATCAAGCGTGCTGTTACATAAGACTGTCTCCCCCCCGTGGTGCACTGGAACCGTCCATCGCACGAGCGTCCGTGTTTGCATGCACGATGAAGAAGAGAAATGAAGAAAAACGGCGGCGGCATCGTGGTCCTCTCGTACGACGAGGTGGACGTGAACGGGGTACGCGTGAAGAAACCCTTGGAAAGCGGTCCGGCATTCGCGACCTTCAACGTGTCCTACGGGAAAGGCAACCAAAAGCTGTTGATACAGAGTCCGTCTTTCGTGGTGATGCGCGATCCTTTCGTGGAGCGACGCGTTCCCGGAAAGGATCGATTGACCCTGCTGGTGGGCGGCGGAGATAGAGGACGCGCGAGGAGAGAAGATTGTCTGGGTCGTCTGAACGCCCTGGAAGACCGTGTTCTCGCGAAAGTCATGCCGTCCTACCCGAACCTGTTCGAAGGCAAGACACGCAGCAGCAGCTGCTGCCTTCGCGCGGAAGGTGGAGCGTCGGTGGAGGCCCGATTCCGACATCTAAAGGCGGCGGTTCGTCTGTTCGACGCTTCCGGAGAGGAGACGGCGCTGGACACCCTGATGCGGACCCACGAGGTCGTGCTGTTGCTAGAGGTGTCGCACGTGTGGACGGGGACCACGCACTACGGGGTGGACGTCCGACCGGTCCAAGTCATGCGTGTGGACGCGAGCATTCCCTCGACCTGCAACCTCCTTCTTCCGCCGCCTCCGGCGGAGCGCGAGACGACCGCCGTCGTCACACCGCCTCTCCTCCCCGAAAAATACGCAAAGATGTTGAAAATGGGGATTCCTCGGCAGGCCGTGGACCACGCGATGGTCATGGACGGCGTGTCGAAACCGTCGCCACCGCCTCCCCCGCGGAGACCGCCTCCACCGCCTCCGTCACGAAAGCCTCCTCCACCACCGCCTCCTTCGACGAGCGCGATCGGGAAGGGCGGAGGTGACGGACGTGGCGACCCGATGAGTGCCGTTCTGTCCCAGATATCCGAGAGGCAGTTCAAGCTTCGCTCCGCCGCGGACCAGAATCCGACATCACCGCCTCCTCCCGTACGGGAAGAAAAACACTGGACGCAGAGACTCGTCCCGACACTGGCCGACATTCTCGGCGCGAAACAGCGACTACGCAACGCCTTCTCCAGGGCGACGCAGCATCAAGCACCACCGCGGATTTACGAACCACACAACACTTTCCCCTTTCTGGAAGACATCCGGTCCGGTCGATTCTCGTTGCGTAGGACCTAACCTGAGCCGTTTTTTTTCGAACATCATAATGTAGTGTACCCCCGATGACTCTTTTCGCGGCGGCGTCTCTGACGGTGTCCTCGGCAGCGCTTTTGGCGTCCGCTTGGTTGTTGTGGATACTCGTACGCGACGCCATACACAGAAGAAAAGAAGAAGGGTTCCTGGCGTTCGTCGGCGAGCCTTCGTCCGTACAGTTGGCTTTGAGACCGCCGATGGAGACGACGACGGATGACGAGGAAGAGGGCAGCCGATATTTCTCGGAGGTCCGCCCGGAGGCTTTCATGAAGGCGTTAGCGGCGAGGACACCGAAGGAAACGGTACGGCGAGATCGAGATCGAGCGGTCCTGGAGCCGCACCTCGTGCCCAGGGACGTCGTGAGCGGCGCGAAAGCCGACCTCCGCCGTATCATCACGGAAATCGGGTACAGGCTCAAGGCGTTCGAAGTCATCCGAACGACCCTCGCGCCCGGCCGTACGCTGCTGCGGCACGTCCAGCACGAAGCGCCCACCGACGTCTTCGTGCTAGACGTGCACGCCTGCGCCCATCGAAAAGGCAAAGCCGACGCCCATTGCTTCCGCACCACCATGTGGTACTATAGGAGCCGCGGGGGGAGCATTCTGACGCACACGGAATATTTGGGGACGATGCCGGAATTCCTCGCCGAAAAAAATTGAATCAGATATTGATGGTCGCCCATTTTGTGTCAAAACGGTCGCGCAGGTCAAAAGTCGCTCGAACTCTCGAAGAAAAGGTACATACATCATGGGGAAATTCGGATTCAAATCATATGCGCCATCCGACGGGTCGAGCGGTGCCTCGACATCTTCGTCCTCCTACGCCACATCCGACTCCCAGAAGAACGACAGCAGTTTCTGGCGAAAATTGTTCGGGATAAACGACAGAGAGAAACTGCAGACGACGACGACGACCACGAACCCACGCCCGAAAATCGGGACCGGCGGATCCGTCGTCATCAGGGATCGTGGAATACAGGATCGACCACGTGTTTCTAACGTGAGCTCGAAGCATCGCCCTCTCCCGTCGAAGGTGTACGTTCCTCCCGGATCCCGTTTTCAAGTCACCGGACCTCAGGGGGGGCGGCGTGAAAACTGGTTTCTGAACAAAAACGGAAAATGGGAAAAAGCCAAATAACCGTCCGTTCCGACAATTATTTTTTTGTTCAACACGTGCCATCGCATGTGTTGGAGGTACAGCGCACGCACGTGGCGTTCGGGGAACGCACGGACGCCAACGGGTCGGCGCACGCCCCCACGGACGTACAGTCTCTCTTGCAACACGGTAGTAGCGGGGGCATGCCCACCGCTCGCAGCTCCTTCCTGCGACCGTGTTGCATGTAACGATCGACGTCCGCCAGTCCGTAGGGATCGGCGAACCCCACACTCTGCCTCAGGCGGTCCACGGTGTCCGTGTCGCCGAAGCCTTCGTTGTCTCGGCGCAGACCTTTGGTTGCGGCGCCGGGTGCCGTCGAACACATCATATCTCCTTGCAGCGTGATCATACACGCGCTGAGGTCACGCGCGGAGGATGAAGCTCCTTCGGCGCGAGAGGAGTATCGTTTCTGCATGCCTTATCACGGCGAACAGATTACACGAAACACAGAAAAAAAATGGCAGCAGCCCGCACAAAAATGAGCAGTACAGTAAAAGGCGGTGATTTTACTCGCTACCCGCGTCATGACGACTCCCCCGAAACTGCTGTCGTCGCGCTCATCGGTGGGTGGTAGTCGTCGTAATGAAGGCAGAAAGAAGACGGCGCATCAACCGTCTCTTTCCGTCGCGATGAATACGTCGACGTCGACGAGGGGGAGGAAGATAGCGACGAGCGGCGGAGGAGTGGTCAAAGAGCAGCGTCGTAGAATGACCAGGGGGGGGTCGTCGTCCTTCGAAGCTCACGGCGGAAAAAAAAGTGCGCCGGTGGTGATGTCAGACACGCTGTTCACTCAAGTGGAAAAAGCGATAAAAGTGGTTCATCCCTCGTCGGAAATCGCACACGGATTCGTCGATAACATCAAAAAACTTTTCGACCACCCCATAGAGCCGTCCAGCAACCGGATCAACGACGTGGACAAACGATTGGCAGAACAGTTCACCACTTCGTACAATCGCAAAGCACAACTACTTCGACAGATATGGAGTAAGATGACGACGTCATCCAGAGACGTCCGGAGATTTTTAAAGACGCTCTGGATGTTGCACGACGTGAAACAACTCTACGAAAAGATATCTAACTTGACGGTTTCGAGTATCAATCTGTCATCCAGCGGCGGGTCCGCCTTCGGCCTGGGATACGACGTTCCCCGTGCCCTACAAGAAATACGGGGCGGAGTGCGACAAGGTTTCGAAAGGTCCGGAAGATCTGGAAGAGGAAACAGGCCCAATTCGACCGATTCTCGTGGCCGGATCATAAGCTTCGGTCATCCGGGAGCTTATTACGACGACTCTTCTTTTGCCAAGTTAGACCGGTCAGACTATGAAAACTCATATTCACCCATATCAAATTACTTGACGGCGTTGCATGAAGCGTATACCAATCACACCAACAAACAACTGCAAAGCACGGCCATCGCGAATGCAAAAACTCATTTCGATGTTTGCCAATCGACGTGTAAAAAATTTATCGAAGAAAAGTCGAGAGAAATCGGAATAGACGAAAATATTCGACCTTTTCCAGATGAGAGTAGCAGAGTTCTGGCTGCGAAATTCGTAACCAACACGGGTGCATCCGACACGTTGGAGCTGCACGAGTACTTCGTCAACCTGTTAAAAACACACCATGACTCCGCCACAGGTGGGACTCAAAAAAGCACGATTAATAACATCAAATCGACATATTCGGAATTCAAGAATGCGACGAACTTGCAGCGCATCCTGACGGGATACGACGAAAATAAAGAACTGAACACGTGGGGCGTGTTCTACAAGAAGGTAGTTAAAAACGCGTCATTCGGTGGCGTCATCATGAAAGTTCATCATGAACGTCTTTCCGATCCGACGCAGGGAAAAATGCTTATTGTCAAGGATAAGTTGATGGATGACCTGAACGATAGCTTCATCTCCCAGATGAAATCTATGTATGACGCCCTGTACGGGATCCGGGTGCTCCAAGATAGCGGAACGACGACGACGAACACGTCCAACATGACGGAACTGCTGAACCATGTGATCACTCTGAAAGATACGGCCGAACATGCGGCTCAGACCATCAGCGCCGCTTCCAAAAGATTCCTTTCGAACGAGGCGGCCGGAGCGGCGACGCCGATGCCAGAAGACGACGCGTATTCTGTGTCCACCTCTCCGGGATCTGTGGATCTTGATGATGATATTGATCATCTTCTTGATCCGATGAGGTTTGATAACAAACACGACAAGCATAAAAATATGAAATCGTCGGGCGGCTTGCCATCGACGTTCCTGTACCGAAAATTCGATGAAAAAGCGGCAAACATGTACGTGTCCGAACTCGTCGATTTCCAATATCGTTTCTCCAAACAACGCCTCGTCGACGACTGGAAGACGATGGTGGAAAAGCCGGCATCCACTTCGCTAGCGGAGATCGTGGCTTCCCAAGAAGAGATACATAACGTAGACAAGGAGGTGGAAGACATCATGAAAGGCGTGCTTCGGAACACGCGTCTCGTGTGCGACAGTTACTTCGAGACCCTGGCACGTTTCTTCACGACCAAGTTCCGGAGGGGCTTCTTCTACATGAACTACTGGGACCGTAAGGTGAAGTCGGTAGACACGATCAGATACCAGAACATCATCAAGGACATCGACGAGACCGTGGTGAAGAACGTGAAGGAGGTGAGGGAGGCCATCCGACTCACGACCAGCGCCACATCGGATGACTTGTCCGGGAGCGAAGATCTGTCGAAATGGACGCAGATCGTGGAGAGCGTGGAAGCCATGAAGAAGGGCAGTATGTACTTGGACCGCACGGGGGAAGTGCTGACTACGCTGCGGGCCGACGTGAAGAACCTTCTGCTGGGGAAAGGATTGCCGCTGCGCATGGCACTGCTCCGCAGTCCGCTGCTGCTCATGTACCTCACCAAGGTCGCGCGCATCTTTTTCGTGTGGGCCGCCCTGCACTTCGCCGAGCGCGTGTTCCACATGTGGTACGTGCGCCGGGTGTACGGCCAAGGAAAGACGCCGCCGAAGCCGCTGGGCCTGGTGGGGCTGTTCATCGCCTTCGAGGCCGTCATGACCATCCTGCTGCTCGTGGTGTTCCTGGCCATCTGGAGGATGGCCGGCGACGGCCCAGGGTACTTCCCCATCAACGCCTCGTTCATCAAGGCCTTCCTGGTGGACTACGTGTTCAGCACGCTGTGCGTTTTCGCCGTGGCCGCCGTGATCGCGACGGTGGTGCAAAAGAAGAAGTACTTCCGCTACAAGTACGAGGGCGAGAGGGGGATCCGTGCGATGTCCACCATGATCTTCTACGTGGCCTTGGTGTTGTTGCTGGTGCCCTACTTCCGGCTGACGACCGGATGAGCGAGCGAGCGAGCGAACGTCGCCGTCGTCGAACGGTACGAAAAATGAACAGATCGTGTAAACGACGAAGAATATGGCGGAGGCCACGATGAACTGCATCCCCCACGACCCTGTGAACGCGGTCCTGACCTGGGGTATTTTCGGGACGGTGTTGCTTTCTTCGTTGCGCTCCGCGGAGGACGTGGTCGGCCGGATGGCGGAGTCCATGGGGCGACAGCGGCCCAAGCACTTCGCGACCTCCCTGACGTCCGGTAAGTATCACTGTATCCTGCTGGTCACGATGACCGTCTTCCTGGCCCTGTTGTTCTGTCTGGGGGACGGTCTGTTGCTGTCCGGCCTGGCTTCCCTGGCGACCTTCGTCATCGCGGGAGCACTGGAGTTCCCAGAGATGGAGCAGGCGGAGCGGAACCCTAATAAGCTCAAGTTCTGGGGGGCTGTTCAGGAGCGCCTGGATCCCGGAGTGATCGCTGGATTCCTGTCGCAGAGGATCTGGTCCACGCATTTCGTGGTGGTCGTCGCGACCGTTTTGATTTCAGCCATCTATCTCGGTTTTTTCGGACATCTCGCCATCGATAACGATAAAAAAAAGGAAGAGGACCCAGAGGATACGCACGTGGTGTATCGGATGTTTTCCAGGACCCTGCACATGGCGTCCTACGTGGCATTGTGGACGGCTTACGCCGTGGTCTTATTGCGAGAAGTGTCGCAGGTATTCACCAACGACAGTTTCCGACCTTTCACCGGTGTGTTGTAGAATGGAATGACCGATTGATCACGCCCCTGTCCTCAACATGATTCCCGCATCCGGCCTCCTTTCGTATTCGTCGTCTCTCTCTTCTCCGTTATCATCCGAAGATGACGAAGATGAGGACGATTCTTCTTCTTCCACGTCGCTATCCTCCTCGTCCGCCGCCGCTCGTCGACGCTCCGCCTTCTTCTTTTTCTTTTCTCCTTTCGCCATGTCCTTCTTCCGAGGTGGTCTCGAAGACTTTTTCTTTCGTCGGTCGTCCCCTTCCTCTTCTTCGTCTTCCTCTTCGTCTTCCCCCTCGTCTTCCTCCGCATCGACGTAATCCCCTCTCCTTCTGCGTCCTCCTGCGTGCCTCAGCTGCTCGCCGGCGTCGGCGTCGTTCCTGGCGCGGACGGCCATGAGGAGGCCGTCGCACGTCTGGCGTTGTGACGAGCACAACTGTTCGATCGCATGCATCCGGAGCTCCATGTCACGCATGCGCTTCGTGAGCTCCGCGACGGAAGCAGGATATCCCGTTGCGTTGGCGGCACTTCCTTCCACGGATCGCGGACGTGGCGGCATCGTAGTAATTATACGCCGTATTATATTCGTCGCGTCAGCGGTTGGTGAACTGGATGTTCATCATCTTTATGATGTTCTTCTTGGACCCCGCCAGCGGCTTGTTGCGCTTCAGACGCATCTGCTCCTGGTAGCGATCGATGCGCTCCGTGTCCACCGGGATGAAATGGTTGACGCTGTACACGTCCCCGTCCGTTATCTCCTCCACCTGCTGGCACGCGGACACCATGGGGGGCGCGTGCAGCAGGGTGCGGCGCCCCCGCTGGAACGACGACCGGAACTCCTCGATGCTCAGCCCTCCTCCGAAGATGGACAGACTCAGACGGTGGGGAGCCTGTTTGACGATGTAGTTCGAGGAGGGCTTCCTCGTTTTCTCGTGCTCGGCTTCGTCTTCCTCCTCCTCCTCCACGTCGCGCATCCGTGCCGCCAGCATGTTTATCAGACTGTAACGTGTCCACATCTCTTCCGCGGAGCAGCTGGTGTCCCCGTGGAAATTGTAGGCCGCCGCGCATTCCAGACTACAGAAGCAGCCGGTCACGATGAAGCGGCCGTTGTTGTCGTACCTGTGCGGCAGACCGTACGGCATGCCGGGAAACCGATGACAGCACCAGTAGCAATGCACCGACGAGCTGGCTGGCCATTCTCCCGACTTGCTCTTCTCTTCCAGCTCCATGAGGAGACGCATCTTGCGCAACGGCGGGGGATGGTGCGTCCCCCCGCCGTGCTGCTGAGGAGCCAGGGAGGAAGATGAACAAGAGGTGCGGGCGGCATGTCTGCATCCGCCTCCTCCCCCGAGTTCCCAACCGTCGACGACGTCGAAGCCTCCCTCGAAGGTGTGCTGCTGCCTGTCGCTGCCGTAGTGCGCGTAGCGGTTGATGTTCCCGCTGCTGCCCACGCCGCCTCCCTGAGCCAGAGGAGACTCGAATTCGTTGTACGCGAACGGCCGGCGCTTCGTCGAGCTCATGGACGAAGAACTCGCCGTGGTGCTCGCCGCGACTCCGCCGTCGTCGTTGACATCGGCGGAATACGAAGACGCTCCCGGTACACCGGACACGCTGTCCATGGACTGGACCGTGTTGGCCGGACGGTGCTTGACGTTCAACCGAAGGATGACGTTTTCGGCGGTCGGAGGAGGAGGCGCGTGCCCGGTCGCCGTCGAAGACGAAGAAGAAAAAGGCTGCGGGCTCTTTTTCTCTCGCGAAGTGCACGGATTGGCGACTCGCGGTGATGCTTCACCCGCATCCTCTGTGTTCTCCTCTGCGGTATGCGACGGACGCCGTGGTACGTCTGATACGTCAGGGGTCGCGGTCGCGGTGGAGGTCGCGGTGACGGTATTCTCTTCTTTCTTGAACGGGTTATAGACCTCCGTGTTGGTCTCCACGAAGGCCCCGAACGCGGCGGAAGATTTCTTCGAAGTCACCGCGGTGGCTCGTGGCTTCCTCTTGCGAGGAGACGTCTGCGGAGCGGCAGCGGCACGCGGAGGCATGTCTCGGATTCTATATGTCGCCGTGTCTGTATGCGCTTTCCTCACACACACGTCACCGCGTAGGATTGTCACATTTTATGTGTCGTCACTTTAACTAGATCGTCGTCTTTCGCGGAGGTCTCGCTATGCCCGGTCCGGTCGTGTCTCTGTGCGTGGCGTTGCTCCTCGTCCTCGCCGTGACGGGGTTGTACTGGTGTCGGTGCCACTTCGGCGAAGAAATGTCGCAGATGAGTTCGAAGAGCGCCAGGAAACTCGTGTCCACGTTCCGACAGGTCCGCGAAGAATTCGATAATTCTGCGGAGGACCCGGAACCCAAGTGTGCGAAAAATGACATCAAGTGCAAGTGGAAGGCGGCGGAACGCAAACGCAAACAAAAAATCGCCGAGCTGACGAAAGAACAGGACGAGAATGAGAAAGCGGAGGAAGCGGAGGAAGCGGAGGAAGAGGGGGAAGCGGAAGAAGAGGAAGACGAAAAAGAATCGAAAAGCGACGGGCGGGTCGATGAACAGGAAGATGAGGAGAGGAGAGTGAGAGAGAAAGAAGAAAAAGGGACGGTCGCGGGAGAACGACAAGAAAAAGAAGGTCTCACACGGACGTGCATGACACAGCGGATCCGCGTGCGACAGGGAGGCACGGGAAGCTTCAGCACGACGAAAGGAGACTTGGGACGCCTCTTGGTGTTCCTCGGCACCGACAAGAAGGCGCCTTTTCACGTTGCCAGCGCGACCAGTAGGACCAGGACGGGGAACACGCGAGAACGACAGAACGCGTACGCGTACCTGAACGGCGAGAGGCCCACCATGCGCCTGACGTCCGTAGGAAGTGCCGCGAACGTCACAGAACCCGGAGAACACGAAGACGACGCGGAAGCCACGGTGCAGGTGTCGCCGGGCACGATCCACGTCCCGTCCGGATCTCTGTTGAATCTGTGTATGGGAGAGTCGCCGACGCCGGAAGAAAAAGAAGACGACGAGGATGACGGCGAAGACGACGAAGACGAAGGCGATGAGGACGATGAACAACAAGGAGGGAAAGGCCATCCCGCTTACGACCCCGCCACTCTGGATCGCGACGATTTCGACATGGGAAACGACATGAAGAGCATACACAGGTGGGACAAGAGCAGAGCCGACCTGACCGGCGTGCGTGAATTCGGATACCCGCAGGACGGTCGTCGCGGACCTTTGGAAAACGACGGAGGTGTGGACTTCGACGGCGCATACGGCGTGGTGAGCAGGAAGCCGCGTTCTGCGGATCTGGCGGACGAGCGAGAGGGTGTGGACGCCTGTCTGCTGCAAGGCGTGAAGACGTTCGAGGGTGGCGAGAACTTCGTCACCATGCGCCTCGGGGATTTCAAAAAGATCCGAGACCTGCTGCTCCGTCACGACACCGAGTTCCTCGTTTTCGCGAACGCCGAAAGCCGAGGAAACAACACGATTCTCACTCAAGAGCGCAAGCTGGTGTTGGATCTTCTGAACACGAAGCGCATATACTTCAAACCCGTTTTGAGGAACGAAGAAGACGGTGACGAGGATGAAGAAAAAGAAGACGATGACGATGAAGACGATGACGATGCGGTGGTCCGCGTGGATCTCGTCAGAGAAAGAGAAAGAGGAGGAAGTGGGAAAGCGCAAAAGAAGGTGGAGTTCCCGCATTCCTTGCTCCTCGACGTGTGCTGTACCGACGGACACGGACGACCGGAGGCTTCGTCTTCTTCCTTCGAGGCGGCAACGAGGGACGCGAAGTAAAAGTCCGAGAAGCAGGACGATGAGATGATTCACGATGTACGGTTGTTCCGGATCACTCGCGGTCGATGCGGATGGTCATTATTTTTTCCTCGTCCTTCCCTCAGCGCGGCCAGTCGCAGAGATATGGAGTCGATGTCGCGAGGCAACACCGTTCGTCCTTCTTTGAGGAGACGGACGCCGTAGGGGACGCTCTGTCGGTGGAGGCGGCCGGCGATGCGGACCCCGCAGATGCCGATCAAGAACGCGAAGAGGTATGCGGCGCAACCGAGAAGAAAGGTGGTGTGCGTCGTGGTTTCCGAGAAAGCGGAGGCCGGGTCGGGAGGAGGATGCGCGGAGAGGATGGTGAACGCGCGGTCCAAACTCCGCGCATCGCGACGTCCCGGGATGCCGAGAGCCATAACACAGAGTTCGGGAATCGGGGTGGAGGAAGAAGATGACAGTGCCGCGTCAATCGCTGCGTCGACGTCGTGCATCGCCGAGAAGGTCCGCGGACATTTCGTACGTAGGATGTCGCGACGACCCTCACAGGCATGCACACGAAGGGAATTCAAATGGTCGGGTTCGTAATGCAAGCGGTCCGTCGCGACAGCCCACGCGTCTCGAGTCCTCAACCACGACCGTCCCATTGCGTCCGTACCTTCTTTCCCTCGCGTGACCTCTCGTGCCTCTGCGCCGACCTGCAGAGCCAACATGACCGTCGCGGACAGGTACGGAGACCCGGGATCCTCGGAGGAAGGAAGAGGGGCGTTCCACACGGCGTCGGCCAGGAGCGGCGCGATGATCTCGGGGTAGGCCTCGTCGTGCAGCCAGGGTAGCGAAGCGGGAGCCGTGACGCGGAACACGTCCCAAGTCGTGAGCACCACGCTCGCAGCGCGTTCCAGGTTCCTCCTATCGACGTGAGACGACTGTGTGGCGTATACGACGCCACGCAGCACTTCGAATGCCTGGTTTCTCGCGAGGAGTCGGGCACGGGAAGGCCACACCAGCGCACAAACGCGTTCGACGAAGCTTTCTGTGTGGCCTTCGTCGTCGAAAACGGAAGCTGTCGCCGCGGGTGTGACGAGGACGTAGTACAACGCGGTGACGACGTGATCCGAAATCGAGATGGCTCCCTCTTCTCCGGATACGCCCACGTGGTTTGCGTCCCCGAATCTCCGACTCCACGCACTGTCGTGGCCCGCCACGATGTCGCCGCCCCAGTCGCCGTCTTCCTCGACGCGAGAAGGCCGCAAAGAATTCGACAGGACCGTCATGCAGTCTCGGATGACGTGTGTCGCAGCCACGTATCCATTGTCTCCGCCGTCCATCGGAAAAGGTGTGGAATGGGTGATCGTCAGGACGTACAACACCAGTCGATCTCGACGCGAAGAACCCGGAGGGGCATCGACGACGAAATTTGCGGTTCTGGACCGGTCGTCATCATCATCGCCGCTCTCCAACGCGACGTTCACGTCCTCGGACCTCACGACGGGGAGCGAAGAAGACGTCTTCATTTCCTCGCTCCCCCACATGAACATCGATACCTCCGCGACGATCTTCCGCTTATCTCCGTCCGACCAAGCTCCTGTGACACCGAACCGTATCGACCGCCCCCCCTCGGGTTCCTCGATCCTCACGCTGGGCGGAATTAACATTCCCGCGTCTTTTTCATTCACGACGACGACGTGCACGATCTGTTGCGAGTCCGCAGGAGCTGATGCTGATGAGGATCTCGATACGACCCCCGCCGTTTGAACGTCGACTCTGTGCATCATGGACGCCCCGTGTTGCTCCAGCAAGCGCCGGTCCACGCCGCACGTGCCGACGCGTATCCCGTCGGCGTCTTTCACCACGTCGTATTTTTCGCGGACGACCGAGCCCCAGACGTCCGGCAGAGCGGAAGAAGACGCAGCGGGCGTGACGAGTTGCAAAGATGCGTCCGTGACGACGAATCCGTGTGAGGTGCCGTGCGAAGTATCCGTGGTCCGCGTCTTCTTCTTTTTCTTCTGCACGTCTTCGTCGTCATCCGCCACTATACGGGCGTACATATCACCGTTGCCCGCGATGGTCACCACTCTTCCCATATGCGCTTCGACAGTCAGTCTGAATTTATTCCTTCGCCACAAATTAAGATGTCGCATCCACAGTCACCTGAAGTGCGACTCGAGGTGTTGGACGCACCCTTCCTCGACGAGGTCACCGGTCAGGACACGGGACTCGGAGTCGGGGACCTGCTCATCCACGCCCCCAAACCCACCCAGCGCTTCGCGCTGCACAGCGGCGACGAGACCCTCCTGTACGGCAACAAAGGCCACCTGGAGGTCACGGGAAAGATGGGCGTGGGCGTCAGTGGTCCCGGGGTTGCGAAGACACCCCAAGGGACGCTGCAGGTCGCGGGTAATCTCGTTGCGGACGCGGGAACGGACGGCGCTCCGGCATTCACCTTCGCGGACGACCTGGACACAGGGATGTTCAGGGCCGCGGCGGACGAGATCGGACTCGGGACCGGGGGAGCAGAGAGGGTGCGTGTGGACGCAAGCGGTCGGGTGGGCGTGAACGTCGCGACCCCTCAGGACCGATTGGACGTGGACGGCAGCGTGCGTGTTTCCGAGCAGTTGAAGGGCCAGGCCGCGGACGGAGCCCCCGCGCCTTCCTTCACCTGGACGGGTGACACGGACACCGGGATGTTCAGGGCCGCGGACGATCAGATCGGGCTCGGGACCGGGGGCGTGGAGAGGGTGCGTGTGGACGCGAACGGTAAGCTGGGTGTGGCCACCAGCGAGCCTTCTCATACTTTGGACGTCGCGGGTGACGCACACGTGTCGCAAGGTCTCCACCTCCTCACCGACGTCGCGACGCACGGAGGAGCGGTCCGCAAGCCCGGGGTGCGTTCGATGGGCGTGGAGTCTCAGACGGTGGCCGCGAGCGGAGGAGACATGGTGTGGCTGATGTGTCGCCACGGTACCGCGGGAGAAAACGAGGTCCTGGGAGAGCTGCTGGGGAGTCGAGGAGACGGGGGCGACTACCAGCTCTCCAAGGTCGCGATTTACGTGTCCACCTCGGACACCACGGACGGTCCGGTCCGCGCTTTCATCAAGACCAGTCAGGGTCTCCAGGCCGGAGAGAGCTGGAGCCTGGTGACATGCGCCTACGGGACCGAATCGTACGTCGCACTGCGCTACACCGGATCCTCTACAGTCACCCCATTCTCCTTCCTGTATTTCACGGGCGTCGCGACGTCAGAAGGCCCGGAAAAAGCCTTTCGTAGTCTACCCACATCAGGCGTCGCGAACGTCGTAGTGCTCTCGAATGCGGACACCCAGGAGACGATCCAAGCGGAGCGGCTGGGCGTGAACGTCGCGGACCCCCAGGACACCCTGGACGTTGGCGGCAGCGTACGTGTCTCGGAACAGGTCAGGGGCAAGGCCGCGGACGGTTCGTCGGCTCCCGCGTTCACCTGGACGGGCGACACCGACACCGGGATGTTTCGGGCCGCGGAGGATCAGATCGGCCTAGGAACCGGAGGCGTCGAGAGAGTGCGCCTAGATGCGACGGGACAGGTAGGCGTGAACGTCGCGGACCCACAGGACCGCTTGGACGTGGACGGCAGCGTCCGCCTGACGGAACAGGTGAGAGGCGCCGCGGACTCCGCGACAGCACCGACATACACCTGGACGGAAGACATGGATACTGGGGTGTTCAGGGCCGCCGCGGACGAGATCGGGCTCGGGACAGGGGGTGCAGAGAGGGTGCGTGTGGACGCGAGCGGTCAGGTGGGCGTGAACGTCGCGACCCCTCAGGACCGCCTGGACGTGGACGGCAGCGTGCGTGTTTCCGAGCAGGTCAAGGGAGCCGCGGACTCCGCGACCGCACCCACTTTCACTTGGACGGAGGACACGAACACCGGGATGTTCCGGGCCGCGGCGGACGAAATAGGCCTGGGCACTTCCGGCGTCGAAAGAGTGCGCGTGGATGCGAACGGTAAGGTGGGCGTGGCCACCAGCGAACCCACGCACACCCTGGACGTCTCGGGTAACGCTCACGTTTCGCAGGGTCTCCACGTCCTCACGGACGTCGCGACGCATGCTGGAACGGTCCGCAAGCCCGGAGTGCGTTCGATGGGCGTGGAGTCTCAGACGGCAGCCGCGAGCGGGGGAGACATGGTGTGGCTCATGTGCCGCCACGACGGCAACACGGGCGGTAACGAGGTCCTGGGCGATCTGTTCGGGAGCCGCAGTGGTGACGGAGGCGACTACCATCTCTCCAAGGTCGCGATCCAGGTGTCGACCTCGGACGCCACGGACGGGACGGTACGCGCTTTCATAAAGACCAGCCAAGGCTTGCAGGCGGCGGAGGCGGTGGGAGGGATCTGGAGCCTGGTGACCTGCGACTACGGGGCCGAGAAGTACGTCGCGCTGCGCTATACCGGGTCTTCCACGGCCACCCCCTTCTCGTTTCTGTATTTCACGGGCGTCGCGACTTCGGAGGGGCCTGAGGAGAGCTTTCGTAGCCTGCCCGTCGCGGAGGTCACGAACGTCGCGACGCTCTCGAACGCGGACACTCAAGAGACGATACTGGCGGAGCGGTTGGGCGTGAACGTCGCGGACCCGCAGGACACCCTGGACGTGGCCGGCAGCGTACGGGTATCGGAGCAGATCAAAGGCAACGCCACGGACGGCGCCTCTGCACCTTCTCACACCTGGACGGGCGACACAGACACCGGGATGTTCAGGGCCGCGGAGGACCAGATCGGCCTAGGAACCGGAGGCGTCGAAAGAGTGCGTCTAGACGCCGCGGGACAGGTGGGCGTGAACGTCGCGGACCCCCAGGACCGTTTGGACGTGGCCGGGAGCATACGTCTGACTGAGCAGGTCAGAGGAGCCGCAGACGCCGCGACAGCGCCTACGTTCACGTGGACGGACGACAGGGATACCGGGATGTACAGGGCCGCGACGGATGAGATCGGCTTCGGGACCGGAGGCGTGGAGAGGGTGCGTGTGGACGCCGCGGGACAGGTGGGTGTAAACGTCGCGGACCCGCAGGACCGCTTGGACGTGGCAGGCAGCGTTCGAGTTTCTGAACAGATCAAGGGCAAAGCATCGGACGACGCATCCGCGCCCGCCTTCACCTGGACGGGCGACACGGACACCGGGGTGTTCAGGGCCGCGACGGACGAGATCGGCTTCGGGACCGGAGGCGTGGAGAGGTTGCGTGTGGACGCGAACGGTAATGTGGGTGTGGCCACGAGCGAACCTTCTCACACTCTGGACGTCGCAGGTGATGTTCACGTCTCGAAAGGCCTCCACGTCCTCACGGACGTCGCGACGCACGGAGGAGCGGTCAGCACACCCGGGGTCCGTTCGATGGGAGTGGAGTCTCAGACGGCGTCCGCGAGCGGAGGAGACATGGTGTGGCTGTTGTGCCGTCGAGGCACCGCCGGAGAAAACGAAGTCTTGGGGGACCTGTACGGGATCCGGGGAGACGGCGGCGACTACCAGCTCTCCAAGATCGCGATCCACGTGTCCACGTCGGACGCCACCGACGGCCCGGTCCGCGCTTTCATCAAGACCAGCCAGGGTCTCCAGGCCGGCGAGAGCTGGAGCCTCGCGACCTGCGACTACGGCACCGATACCTACGTGGCGCTGCGTTACACCGGATCGCCTACGATCACTCCCTTCTCCTTCCTGTACTTCACGGGCGTCGCGACGTCAGAAGGCCCGGAAAAGACCTTTCGTAGCCTACCCTCATCCGACGTCACGAACGCCGCGGCGCTCTCGAATGCGGACACCCAGGAGACGATCCAAGCGGAGAGGTTAGGCGTGAACGTCGCGGACCCCCGGGACACCCTGGATGTGGGGGGCAGCGTGAGAGTGTCGGAGCAGGTCAAGGGCAAAGCGGAAGACGGCGCCTCCGCGCCCTCCTTCACGTGGACGGGCGACACGGACACCGGGATGTTCAGGGCGGGAGAAGACGAGATAGGCCTCGGGACCGGAGGCGCGGAGTGGGTGCGCATAGACGGGAGCGGAAGGGTGGGGATGAACGTCACCGCCCCTCAGGACCGCCTGGACGTGGACGGCAGCGTTCGCCTAACGGAACAGGTGAGGGGTGCCGCGGATGCCGCTACGGCGCCCACTTTCACTTGGACGGACGACGGGGACACGGGAATGTTCAGGGCCGCGGCGGACGAGATAGGCCTCGGGACAGGAGGCGTGGAGAGATTGAGAGTGAACGCCGCGGGACAGGTGGGCGTGAACGTCGCTGACCCCCGGGACACCCTGGACGTGGGCGGCAGCGTGAGGGTGTCGGAGCAGGTCAAGGGCAAAGCAGCAGACGGCGCCTCCGCACCCTCCTTCACGTGGACGGGCGACACTGACACCGGGATGTTTCGGGCCGGAGTAGGCGAGATAGGCTTCGGGAGCGGAGGTACGGAGTGGGTGCGTATCGACGGGAGCGGAAGGGTGGGAATGAACGTCACCGCCCCACAAGACCGCTTGGACGTGGCCGGCAGCGTGCGAGTTTCCCAACAGATCAAAGGCAATGATGCATCGGATGACGCATCCGCACCCTCTTACACCTGGACGGGCGACACGGACACCGGGATGTTCAGAGCCGCCGCGGACCAGATCGGCTTCGGGACCGGAGGCACCGAGAGGGTGCGTGTA
>Ga0209937_1000110_pt1 | contig 27309 bp, 32 predicted proteins | sample SalPon1_B_H2O_MG_FD_185699 | JGI IMG/M metagenome (GOLD analysis project Ga0209937, IMG submission 185699) | Salt pond water microbial communities from South San Francisco under conditions of wetland restoration - Salt Pond MetaG R1_B_H2O_MG... | ecosystem: Environmental > Aquatic > Non-marine... | reverse complement strand
CACTCATGGCTGCTAAAACTTTCACCCGAGTAGTCTAAAAAAGTATTTGCGAAATAACTACCTCGCGCTCATTCCCGCGCGTTTTGCTCCGGCATAAGCATTCTCAATTGCACCTAAAAAAGCATCGACATCATCCTTGGTGCTGTTGTAACCAAGGGTTATTCGCAGGCAACCATTTGCCTCTTCCTCGGTTTTTCCCATTGCCATCAAAACGTGACTTGGTCCTATGACACCTGCCTGGCAGGCACTCCCGGTGCTGACCTCAACTCCGGCAAGGTCTAATAAAAACAACAGTGAGTCTCCCTGGCAACCAGGGAAGATCATGTGTGAGTTGTCTTTCAACCGATTTGCATTGGCTGTAGTGAATTCAACCTCTGGAATCAGCTTAGAAACCTCAGTTTCCAAATAATCCCTGAGTTTCCCCAATTCTTTCTCGCGCCAATCAAGTTGCTCCACAGATTCTTCCAAGGCGGCAGCAAAAGAAAGTGCCAGTGGATAGTTCAAAGTTCCCGAGCGCATGGCTCGTTCTTGACCGCCACCGTGCACCAAAGATTCAAGTTTTACCGACCTGCCAACAATCAAAACTGCAATCCCAATCGGGGCACCAAGCTTGTGTCCACTAACGGTCATTGCTGCCAAGCCAGATTCTTTGAAACTCAATGGCATATGTCCGGCAGCGGCGATTGCATCTGTGTGCACCGGGATTGATTTCTCGTTGGCAAGCTCACAAACCTTGTGAATGTCGGTGATGACCCCAGTTTCATTATTTGCCCACATCAGGCTTATCAGGGCTATTTCGTCTGCGTGAGTAGCGATCAAATCAGCAAGTTGCTGATAATCAAGCTCACCCTTGGAGTCAACATCAATCCAGTGAGGCTGGGCCCCCTGTGATTTTTCTAGCCATTCGATTGTGTCCAGCACGGCATGGTGCTCGGTTTTTGCAGAAATAATTATTTTTCTAACTTTTTCCTTGTTTCTATGCCAGTAAAGACCCTTGATTGCTTGGTTGTCGCTTTCGGTTCCACCAGAGTTGAAAATCACCTCGCTGCGATTGCAATCCAAGGATTTAGCGATTGAGTCTCGGGCGTCTTCCAGCATGTGCCGGGTTTGCTGCCCAAGAGTGTGCACGGATGAAGGATTGGCGCTGACTTCCAAGCCCTCTAACAGGGCCTGCTTCGCTACTGGACGCAGAGGGGTTGTGGATGCATGGTCCAAAAAGACTTTCATGCACTAACCCTAAAACAGCATGCTTGCTAGTTTGGCTCTGGCTGCCAGCACCAGTGGTTCACTGCTGCCGATTAGCTCAAATAGCTCCAGTAGATGATTTCTGATTTTCTCTCGATTTTCTTCATCCGCAGCCACAAATTTTTCGAGCAGGTTATTCAACGCCTCATCGGCCTTGCCATAAACCAAAAGCGCATCAGATTTTTGACGCAATTGATCTGGATCATTGCTTTCTATCTGAACGGCTTTTTCTAGGTCAATGTCCCCCATGCGCTTCATCAATTCAATTTGACGCTTCATGGAAACAAGTTGCTCGTCATTCGGGTCCTGCTGCAAAGCCTTTGTAAGCTCCGCCTCGGCATTTTCCAAATCTCCCTGAGAAATTAAAGTAGCGATATGTGAGGCAAGGTCTGGTTTTTGCTCCTCGCCCAGATTCACAGAACCTGTCACCCCGTTTTCACTGGCTGCCTGCAGAAGTTGACTCATGACGGTGGAAATCTGTTGCATGGGCTGATCCCCCTGAAACAGAGGTGCGGGTTGACCCGATAGTAAAGCAACAACGGAAGGTGACTGCGATACTCCAAAAGCTTGAGCTAACTGGGGTTGATTAACAACATCAATTTCCAAACCAATTAGTCTTCCCTCGCCCTGAGTTATCAATTCGGTGAGGTTTGCCTTTAACTGCTCAGAGTCGTTGTTGGCAGAAAATAAAACCACAATCGGGACCTGATTGGAAAGTTCGATGTATTCCCGAAGTTTTGCATCATCAGCTGCTGCAAAAGGAGGGAAAGTCTTGTCGCCTTTTCCCAAACCGGATAAATCTTGACCGCCAGTAACGTTACTCATCACCCTCCAGCCTAGTAACACTTAGCAATACCTGCGAAGCACCCAAAATCCTCACTCTGCGCTCAGACTCAGAAGACCTAACGTGAGCTAACAACATGGTTCCATAGCGAGTTTGGATTCCAGTCGCACTGGCCTCGCTTCCCAGCAGCACCTGTTCCGGTCCCGGCTCAACGGCAATTGCTTCGGCCACTTCAGTTGGTGAAATCGAAGTTTCATCAATCATGTAAAAGGCAACCAGTGCTCCAGCATCGGTTGTCAACAATTGCGAGATATTTTCATCTCCAAGTTCGTGATTGGTTGAAACCGTGGCAGATTCCAAAGAGTTTTTCAACGCCAATAAGTTACCGCTGGCTTGGGCGATGTATTGATTGTCGGGGTCAATCACATTCACGGCCACCGAATCTAGACCATCATCAATCAGACTTCCGATTGCAGGCACTAGCCCGGAGACCTTGAAATTCAAAAAACCGCTGTCAGCATCAATTGGTGATGACCCAGTCTCAACTGCTGCCACCTCTGGGAAATCGATATTTGGCAATAACTCAATGTTGTACCAAAGCCGGTAATTATCTCTCACTGATTCCTGACGAATAAACAGCGCCTGCAGGGGTGAGCTTTCGGTCCCCTCGCCAACAACCATCATCGCCGTTCTGGGCCAGGACTGAGTTTTTGTTGGTAGCGCCAATTGCAGCGCAGAGCTAATGGGCTTGGGGGCAACGATTTCATCTGACCTATTCATGAGAGTGTAAAAAGCTCCCCTGAAATCAAGGCTTGGCCCCGCCAGCCTGCTTTCCAAAAGCTCTCGGTTTTTTTGCTCGTCGCCTTGGTTTACGACATCTGTGATTGAGTCCAAAATTGTTTCAAACTGAGCGCTGTTCAAAGAGGGAATGGATTGCTTTTCCGGCTGATCCGGGGCTAAAGATGGATCTGGATACTCTGGCGCACAACTCATTAGTAGACCGGTTGATAAACCAATTGCCACAAACTTGGCCCTACGTCCCTTTCTTCGGGGTGCTGGGTTGATCAGCTTGCTTCCTGATGACTTGCGAGGCGAAGGTGGCTTGGGAAGCTTCGGCCCTCGTCTTCTAGGTTTGAAATTCTGCTTGCGAATGGCGTTTACCAGCAAAAGCAAACTGAACAGATAACCCGCAATGCTGACTGCGAAAAAGGGGTCAGAAGCCACCGATGGTGGCTCAATCTGCCAAGTCATTTCAAGCCTGCTGGGCACCGGGTTCAATCCATCAGAGGCGATTAGGTAGGCAATGCCCGGCTGATAATCAACTGTCTGCCTGAGCGAGCGTTGCTCAACTGACTCGCTCATGAAAACATCAAATCCACTGACGCTGTTGGGTGGGTTATCTCCCCTGTAATTTCTGCTGATAAGTGTTGAGGTTTCTAATTCAGGGTTCACTCTTAGCGAGGGTTTTGACCAGTTGGCTCCATCGAGCCATGCCACAAGGTCACTCTCTCGTCCACTGATAAGCCTGATATCACCAGCGCCCGAGATCCTCAGATTGACACTGTCCGCATATGAAGCCAGCAATTCTGGCTCCAACAGGGCGTATCTTGAGGTTTCATCGAAAACGATGGATTGCCTAACCTCAGTCTCCGGGTACCAAACAGTTTGCATTGCCACGCCCTGTAGGAGGCTGGCAGTAGAGATTAAGAACACAAGCGCACTTGCTAAAAATCTCATTGTCAACCATTCCCGCTAGACTTTTGGCTAGCTCGAAGCATTTTACTAACCAGGAGTGAAAACTTGTCGCAAGCCAACAGTAAATTCGAATCTAGCGTTCGTGGCTACGACCGCCAACAGGTGGATAGTGAACTCAAACGGCTGAACGCTGAGATCTTGAGGCTGTCGACTCTGAACCAGGAACTGTCTGCACAACTGAAGCAAACACAAATCTCTGAGCAAGACACCAAAAAAAGACTTCAAGAGGTTCAAAATCCTGACTACACCTCACTTGGCGCGCAAGCCAACCGGATTCTCTCTGATGCCGAGCAAATAGCGAAGAGGCTAGTCAGTGAACAAAACAGTGAACTAGAGAGTGCAAAGCTGGAGTTCGAAGAACAGATTGAAGCACGCCGAGCAGAATTAGAGGCGGAATATCAAAAAACTATCGGTGATGCTGAAAAGCGCGCTAAAAGCTGGGTGAAATCTAGTCAGCAAGAGGCCGAGCAGATTGTCAGCAGTGCCAAGGAACAGGCGCAGCAGATTTTGGAAGAGGCCAACAGAGAGGCTGGCAGGCTTCGCGGACTGGTTGCCACAGAGGTTGCGGGCACCCGAATGAGAGCAAAAAGAGAACTTGCGCTTATCGAGGCAGAACACGAAAAACAGCTTGCGGCCATCCGACAGGATCTTTTGGAAAAACTTGATTCAAAAGCAGCCGAAAAACTAATTGGTGAGAAAAAACTGGCTGCACAGGATAAAACTCTGGCGGAGCAAAAAGTTCAAGCGGAGAAGACATTCAAGCAAAACGCTGATGCAGCAATTCACGAGGCAGAAGAATATGTACGCACAGCCCAGCAGAGCGTTGATGATTTGGTAAAGACCAAGAAGCGCTTGGCATTTGAAATAGAAACCTTGGAGCTAGCCGCTGTAACCGAAAACCAGACACAGGTAAACGCGGCAAGAGAAAAAGCAGAGGCGATTGTGCATCAAGCGGAGTTGTTGGCAGCTGAGGTTGAGGGTGAGGCAAGCGAAAGATTTAGAGAAATCGAATTGAAGCACCGGGAAAAACTGCGCAAATTGCAACAGCAGAGCGATAGCATCGAAGTGTACATCGGCAGCCTGAAAGAAAAACTAGCTGGGATTGAAATCAACAAGGAGACAGATTTAGATGCAAATTAGCAACTTCAAGCTGGGCAATTCCTTCTCTATAGGGTTGCTAGGTGGGCTTGGAGTCATGCTTGCTTTGCTGATCGCGAGTGCTCTCACAACCACAGCAACAATCCTTACCTACATTGCAGCGGCACTGTTCGTGGCTTTGGGGCTTGACCCATTGGTCAATTGGATTGACAAGCGAGGTTTGCCCCGTTGGGCATCGGTTGCGCTGGTGGCAATTGGTTTTGTTGGCCTAATAACCCTGCTTTTGGTCAACATCATCCCAACAGTTATTCGCGAGGCAAATAACCTGATTCTGGCCGCACCAGACATTGTTGATGGCTTAGTAGATCTTGACGTAATTAACGATTTTGACCAGCAAGTTGGAGGGGTGATCTCGAATTCACTCTCAACTCTCGCGGACTATCTCTCTGATTCATCAAACTGGTCTGATTTGCTCGGTGGAGTTTTGCAAATTGGACTTGGCATAATCAACGGTGTTTTTGGAGCGATTATTGTTGTCATCCTGACTCTCTATTTGATGGCATCTCTTCAGCAGCTGAAGGAGTTCAGCTACAAACTAGTCCCCGCCAGTCGTCGTGATCGTTTTTCGGATATCACCGAACAGGTTGTTGGAAGCGTTGGAAAGTGGGTTAGCGCGCAGGTAACAACTGCATTCATTCACGCATTAGCCGCCTTTATTTTCCTAAGCATAATTGGAGCCCCCTTCGCATTGCTTCTGGCCAGCGTGAGTTTTATCTTGGCGCTGATACCGTTGGTTGGCCCAATCACTGCCGCAGTGTTGGTAACTCTGGTGTCACTTACAGATTCCACTGCAACCGCTTTGACGCTTGTTATTTACTACTTGGTTTATTTGCAATTAGAGGCTTATCTGATAAGCCCCAGGATTATGAAAAAAGCTGTAAGCGTTCCTGCTCCAATTGTTGTAATTGCAGCTCTTTTGGGAGGAACCCTACTCGGTGTGCTAGGAGCTCTAGTTGCAATTCCAGTGGCAGCCAGCATCATCATTATCTTGCGTGAAGTCTGGATGCCCAGGCAGCAAATGCGCTGATTAGTCCCATTCGGTGGGTAGAGGCGAAAATTCAGGATTTATTAGCGCAACAATTCGATTCAGGACCTCTCTGGTGTAGGTCTCCCCCACCCAAAGGTGCTTAGCTCCTGCAACAACTTGAATGTCAATGCTGGGAATCACCGCAAACTTCTCTCTTGCCGGTTGCTCGGTGAGGAAGTCATCAAATTCTGGAATTAGCGCAACTAAAGGTGCTGGATTTTGGTTCCAGCTGATTAGTTCTTGCTCACTGGTTCTATGTAGTGGTGGGGACAATAAAACTGCTCCACTTATTGGGTATTGAGCGCCATATTTCAACACCAGTTCTGTTCCGAAAGACCAGCCAACCAGCCAAATTCTTGAAAACTTATCAGCCAGAAATTTATAGGCTGCATCGAGATCAAATCTCTCGGCGTTGCCACCATCAAACTCCCCAGTTGATTTTCCATGAGGGGATTCAGTGCCCCTGGTGTTGAACCTAAAAACACTTATCCCAGTCATTGCGGGTAACCTGTTGGCTGCTTTTCTCAATATATGAGAATCCATGAACCCGCCGTGTGTTGGAAGCGGGTGGCAAAACAAAATCACGTCTCCGCCAGGGTGTTCAGCTTTTGCCAATTCTCCAACTAGGCTTTCGCCGTCTTCAGTCTTAAGCCAAACAATTTCGCGAATACTGGGTAGTTCTGTGGTCGCTCTAATTTCGCTCAATCCAACCTCCCTTGAAACATTCTCCAGCAGTGGTTATGAAAGTGCCTGCGGGTTTCTATACCTCGATGCACATCCCAAGCGACCATGTGGTTTGTTCCTGGCTCAATCTCTAAAGAGCAGTTCCTGCAGATCCAGAACTTTGCTGGGTCATCGGTTTGGCCACTGGTGCCTCGAACCTCGTATTCAATGCCGCGTTTGATTTCTCTTCTGGGTGCAGAGATTTTCAAAAGCTCATAGTCAAGCTCTCGATACTCTTTTTTTTGTGCGTTTCTACGACGTTTCCCTCTGGCCATCAGTACCAATTATGTACATCAGAATGGGCCAGTGCTGAACAAGGAGAGTCATACCTGCGGTCGATGTAGTTCAAACCCCAGTCAATCTGAGTTTCCGGGTTTGTTCTCCAATCACTTCCAGCACTTGCCATTTTCTCGGCAGGCAGGGATTGGGGAATGCCGTAGGCGCCAGAGGATGAGTTGGTTGCGGTGGTGCGCCAATTGCTCTCTCGCTCCCAGAGTTTGACCAGACAAGAGTATTCAGAATAGTCCCAGTCGTAATCCAGCACCCTCTCCAGCGCATACTCCTTGATGGTTCCAGGCTCTGGTTTTTCGGCGTCACCAATGAGTAATTTGGTCACTGTTGGACCGCTCATTATTTGATACTGACCTCTATCAAAATCGAGATTCGGATTATTGCTGACTAAAATCTGTGATGGTGCATCGCCAAGGTTGTTATCGGCTATGGATAACTGCTCCAGTGAGGGGGAAACGGCGGATACCGCAATCAGGCCAAGCGCCAGCGAAAAGCCAAGACTGATTCTGAGACCAGGTCTTGATTTCTGCAAAGCATGTCTTGCCATCAATTCCTCCAAAGCCTCAACTCTACATTGAGAGTTGGTGTCAGAAAACCCTTAGTTTCTGCTGGCTATTACGCCAATGGCTAGAGTTTCGAAAATCTCATCCACGGAGCTGGTCAGGTAGCCCATTCTCACCTTTGGAATGAAACCAGGACGCAGTAGCTTAGTGTCAACCTGGTCACCACCAAATAACTCGTGCTCAACCATCAAGAGCAAAGAATCAACGGTTTTTACGTCATAACCCTTTTCGAATGCGCCGACTAGCGGAAACCTTCCACCGGCTTTTTCGGCCAACAGTGCTGCCAACTCATCCTGCATCGCTTCTGGTTCTAAATCTGCTGTGACACCGCCGTTTAGTTGGAGATAATCTATGGCTGCGTCAATCACTCGGTCAGTTGTCTCTATCTCCAAACCACCAGCGACCAAAGACAGCTTTTGATTTGAGATGTATTGCCAATCACTCGCACCGGACAGCAATTCAACAACCTCTGACGGTTTGTAACCGAGATCGTCGTTGATGGCCTTTGGAATCTTGTTCTCCAATTAATCTCCTATAAAAACACAAGCATAAACAGATAGCCGATAAATGCTGCGGGCAACATTGAGTCTAACCTGTCCATAACGCCACCATGCCCAGGCAGGATGTCCCCCATGTCTTTGATTCCGAGGTCGCGCTTGATCAAGCTTTCCGACAAATCTCCCAAAACGGCCGCCAGCAAGATTGCCAGACTGAAAATAATCGCCAGACCAACACTGATTCCAATCAAGAAATAGGCGCTGGAAACACCAACCAGTAGGGCGCCTACAACGCTTGCGATGAAACCTTCCCAGGTTTTTTTGGGACTAACGCCCGGGGCAAATCTGGTTTTTCCAAAAAACCTGCCGATTAGATATCCAAAAGTGTCAATTGCCACCACAGTGAGAACCAACGAAAAAAGAATCGCTATTCCGTTTTCTGCGGCAACAATCAAAACCGCAAAAGACATCATCAGCGGCACGTAGAAAATAACAAAAACACCAGCGCTCAGGCTTCTAAGCATCTGTCGCCTGCCACCTTGTTTTTCAACCACGTGGTAGGTGATGGTCACAATTGACAACAGGGCAATTGAAACCAAGACGCTCAGCCATTGACCGATAGCTCCCTCGAAATAACTAAAGCCGATGACTGGCAACGCTAGGTAGGCTGCAGCCCAACGACTGATTTGGTATCCGCCGTGGCGCAGTGCGGAGGACAGCTCCCAAGTTCCAGCCATTGCCGCCATCAGTGCTAAAAATACAAAAAGAAGTGGGTCTAAGAGGCTTGCAAGAAATGCTCCGCCGAGGCCAACGCCAACTAAAACCCTGGGTAGCAGGGTTTTTGACTTGGCCTTGAGCTCCACTTATACCTCGAGTAGTTCTGCCTCTTTGTTTTTCAATGCATCATCGATCTGATCAACATGCTTTTTGGTGATCGCCTCCAGCTCTTTTTCTGCTCGAGAGATATCGTCATCACTCGCCTCGCCGTCTTTTTTGAGCTGGTCAAACTCATCCTTTGCATTTCTGCGGATGTTTCTAATTGACACTTTTCCAGCTTCCGCTTTGTCACGAGTTAGCTTCACATACTCCTTACGACGCTCCTCAGTGAGCTCAGGCATGCTTGCCCTAATCAGATTTCCGTCATTGGTTGGGTTCACACCAAGGTTTGGCGAGTCCCTGAGGGTTTTCTCAATCTCGCCCAGAACAGACTTGTCATATGGGGTAATCACAATGGTTCTAGCCTCTGGGTTTTGCAAACTTGCCAGTTGCTCCAAAGGGGTTGGTGTGCCGTAGTAATCCACCATGATTTTGCTAAACATCTGCGGATTTGCTCTTCCGCTTCTGATTGATGCGAATTCCTCTTTGGTTGCACTAACCGCTTTGTCCATTTTTTCGATGGCGGTGTCAAGTGATTGTTGAGTCATGTAGTTACCTTTCTAACTAACTCGAGTTCCAATTTGTTCGCCGATAATGGCGGCTGTGATGTTGCCAGGTTTATTCATTCCAAAAACCCGCATAGGCATCTTGTTGTCCATGCAGAGACTGAATGCGGTGGAGTCCACCACCTTGAGCTCTCTAATTAGCGCATCGTGATATGTAATTGATTCGATCAATTCCGCCTCTGGGTTCACCTTTGGGTCGTCTGTGTAGACGCCGTCAACACCGTTTTTAGCAACTAGCACCTCATCGGCCTTGATCTCTAAAGCCCTTTGGGCGGAAACCGTATCCGTTGAAAAATATGGAAGCCCTGCTCCCGCGCCAAAAATAACAACCCTTTGCTTTTCAAGGTGTCTTATTGATCTGAGCGGGATATAAGCCTCAGTCACCTGAGCCATGGAAATCGCCGACTGCACTCTCGTGCTCACTCCGGCTTGCTCTAAAAAGTCCTGCAGAGCGAGGGCATTCATAACCGTTCCCAACATTCCCATGTAGTCAGCTCTGGCCCGATCCATGCCGCGGTTACTTAGCTCAGCTCCTCTGAAGAAGTTTCCGCCACCCACCACAATTGCAACCTCGGCTTTTTCTGCTCCTGCTGCGATTTCTTTGGCTATTGATGCCACAACATCTGGATTGACCCCAACTTCGCCCCCACCAAAGGCTTCACCTGAGAGTTTTAGTAGAACTCTTCTTTTTTTCTCGGGCAAGTTAAATCCTCCTCGGCTCTTGTTTAGTTTAGGGGGAAAACAAAAATGGACCCGGCGAAACCGGGCCCATTTTTTGGTTATAACTTTTTATGCACCAACGCGCAATCGAACGAAGGAACTTACCTTCACTCCCGCGTTTTCCAATACCTGTCCAACACTCTGCTTTGGGTCCTTTGCAAACGCCTGGTCTAGCAAGACATTCTCCTTGAAAAACCCGGTTACTCGTCCCTCAACAATCTTTGGCAGAGCCTGTTCTGGCTTACCCTCGTTGCGAGCAGTTTCCTCAGCAATAGAACGCTCTTTCTCCACCAAATCTGCTGGCACATCCTCACGGGACATGTAAAGAGGCGAGAAAGCAGCAATGTGCACCGCAACATCGTGAGCAACAGCAGCATCTCCACCACTAAATGCCAACAAAACTCCCACCTGCGGTGGAAGGTCCTTGCTGGTGCGGTGCATGTATGCATCTAGAGACTCGTCTGAAGCAGGTTCAAACTTTCTAAGCTCAACTTTTTCACCGAGAATTGCTGCCTCGTTGGTGATCTGCTCTTCAACTGTTGAAGATCCCATGGGTGTCTTCAATGCCTCTTCAACATTGGAAGCATCACTTCCCACCAAAGCATCCGCAACACTGTCGGCCAGGGCGATAAATTTATCGCCCTTTGCAACAAAGTCAGTCTCACAGGCAAGCTCCATCAAAAAGCCCTTGCCATCGTTCACGCGAGAAACAATTAGTCCCTCGCTGGTTGCACGTCCTTCACGCTTGGTAACACCTTTAAGGCCTTTGAGACGCAATGCCTCCATTGCCTTTTCTAGGTCACCATCGGTCTCGTCCAGTGCCTTTTTGCAATCCATCATTCCTGCGCCGCTACGCTCGCGCAGGGTTTTGACATCAGCTGCCGTGTAGTTAGACATTACTCAGCTTCCTTTTTCTCTTTGGTTGACTTCGCTGCGGTTTTGCTAGCTGCAGGCTTCTTGGCAGGAGCTTTTTTAGCTGCAGGCTTCTCTTCCGTCTTGTCAGCGGCTGACTTCTTAGCTGCTGGTTTTTTGGCAGGAGCCTTCTCTTCAGCTGGCTTCTCTTCAGTCTTCTTGGCTGCAGGTTTCTTGGCCGCTGGCTTTTCCTCGGTCTTCTTGGCTGCAGGTTTCTTGGCCGCTGGCTTTTCCTCGGTCTTCTTCGCAGCGGTTTTAGCTGCGGGCTTTTCCTCGGTCTTCTTCGCAGCGGTTTTAGCTGCGGGCTTTTCCTCGGTTTTCTCGGCCGCTGGCTTCTTAGCTGCTGGTTTTTTGGCAGGAGCCTTCTTAGCCGCTGGCTTATCTTCAGCCTCTGCCACTGGCGCATCGCCTGTTTCGGTTGCTGAAACTGTTTCGGTCTGCTCAGCAGGGGTATCCGGCTGAGCCAAAAGCTCTCGCTCCCACTCGGCTAGTGGCTCTGCTTCTTGCTCGCCACTTGAGTGTCTGGCAACCATGCCTTCTGCCGCAGCATCCGCAATTACTTTGGTGAGCAACTCGATTGAACGAATCGCATCATCATTTCCTGGGATACCAATCTTTACGTCTTCTGGGTCACAGTTGGTGTCCAAGATGGCCAAAACGGGGATGCCCAGTTTCTTGGCTTCGGTCACCGCAAGGTGCTCCTTGTTGGTGTCTACGACCCACAAAGCCGTTGGGGTGCGACTGATGTTTTTTATACCACCCAGTGAGCGGTCCAACTTGTCACGCTCACGACGCATCAGCAATAGTTCCTTTTTGGTGTAACCCGTTACTGATGGGTTTTCCAAATCCATGGTTTCTAATTCTTTTAGTCTCTGCAGACGCTTATTCACGGTGTTGAAGTTGGTCAATAGACCTCCCAGCCAACGCTGGTTGATGTAAGGCTGTCCAACCCTCAAAGCCTGCTGAGCAACAATTTCCTGAGATTGCTTTTTGGTTCCAACAAACAATATGTTTCCACCCGAGGCAACCATGTCTTTTACGTAGTTGTAGGCCTCGTCGATGTGGGTGAGTGATTGCTGCAGATCGATGATGTAAATACCTGAACGATCAGTCAGGATATACTTCTTCATTTTCGGGTTCCAGCGCCTTGTCTGGTGCCCGAAGTGCACGCCGCTATCTAGCAGCTGCCTCATTGATACAACGGCCATAGCCGTTCTCCTCTCAGTTACTGATGGAATCAATTTGACCCATCCCTGGTGCCTAGCTCACCTTCACCGCGACAAGCACGGACTGAGAAAGCGAGGTTTGATTAGACACGCGAATTCACCCCTTGGGGTGTAGTCCAATCTTAGTGCAGAAACTGGCTTGTTTCCACAATTTTTTACTCGGCAAAATGTGCCTGGCCTGTTTTGAATAACCTCTGAAGATGCACCTGTTACTGCTTCTTTCACTAATCTTTCCCACAAACGATTTCGAAAGGCCGATGGTTGCTTTTGGCTCTGGTCACAGAGGCATAGACATGCCATTGTCCGAAGTTCGAACACCGGTCAGTGGGAGAGTCAGTTTTGTTGGAAAGGTTTTCACTCGAGAGCTAATAACCGTGGAAACGGATTATGGAAAATTCAGTTATGAGCCAGTGTGTTCAGAACTTGAAAAACATCAAGAGGTGAAAGCCGGAGAATTGATTGGCTTTCGTTGTGAGGGTGAGGGTTATGAGCCACATTGTGAGAATTGCGTTCATGTTTCGTTCAGGGACCAGTGGGGTTACCTAAACCCGCTCTGGGTGCTTGGGCTAAAAACCCCCTCAGAGCCAGCTTCAGGCCCTGGGATGGGCCTTCGCATATCCCTCACGGAGTCTTTGGACTGACACCTGGGTGTATATCTGGGTGGTAGTTAGCGAACTGTGGCCCAAAAGCTCCTGAACTGACCGAAGATCCGCTCCGTTATCCAGCAAATGGGTGGCAGCCGAGTGCCTGAGGGAGTGAGGGCCCAATTGCATGCCGGTGCCTGATAATTGGTTAGCGACAATCCGATAGATATCTCTGGAACTCAGAGGTTTTTGCTTCTCACTGACCAAAACATGATCACCAATGTCTAAACCCTGGAGGTAATTTTTCAAAGCATCCCTAGCAGGCTGCCCAAATGGCAGTGTTCGTTGCTTATTTCCCTTACCCGTGACCCTCAAGGTCTGCCTATTGAAATCAATGTCACCTATTTTCAACTCGGCCAACTCGCTGACTCGCATTCCAGTTGAGTAAAGAAGTTCAATCACCAACCAATTCAATTTCTGCTGATGCTCACCACTTTCAGCCGAGGCTTTTAGTTTTTGCAATAACTCATCAAGAAATTTGGCATTGGCGGTCTTAGGAAGAGTTCTAGAAAGTTTTGGGGAGCGCAGTTTCAGCGTCGGGTCAATTTCTAATCTCCCGGTTTCAAACAAAAACTTCCCAAAAGATCTTGCGGTTGCTGTTTTTCTGGCGATTGTTGATTTCTTTGCCCCTGCTTCAGAGGCGAAATAAAGCCAGTCTCGAAAAGTGTCAGTGCTCAACTGGGTGATTGACGTGTTCGCGGAACCCATGAATTCAGCAAGCTCACGTAGATCGTTGGAATATGCGCGCAGCGTATTTGAGCTAAGCCCAGCTGTCTGTTTAGCCCTAATGAAATCACTGATCTCTTGCTGCATGATTCAAGCCTAGGCACTTCATGGTTCCTAGGCGGGATTTGGACCTGTTTGTTTAGATCCGACTGTGACTGGCCAGGTGTATTGTCTCAGTCCCCTGCTTTTTGGCAAGCCAGGCGCCACCGGGAGAATAATCAGGGTCATCATCCAAACAGCAATACACCTGTCTTCCCAGGTTCAAAGCATGCTGTGCTGTATTGATCGAGCCACTCACCACTGGTGCTTGGATTAGAAACAACTTCTCCGCGAGAGCCGCAATCAAGCGATTTCGATTCAAAAAGCCGATTTTTCCTGAATTCACCAAAGGTGGTTGTTCACTAATGACAGCACCTGAGAAACCCGAATCCACAAATCTCTTGGTAGTGATTGGAAAAATTGTGTGCAGTCCACTGGAAACGATCATCAATTGATTTAAATTCTGATGTTTCGCCTGTGTGTGCGCTGCCATGTCGATTCCGTTGGCTCCACCGGAGACCAATGACTCCTCAGATTCAAATCCAATAATTACCTGCTGGGCAGCTTTTATACCCTGGTCAGTTGCTTGTCTAGTTCCAACAACTGCGGTGAATTTAGTTAGTTGTAAATCCCCTTTTGAAAAAATCAACCATGGAGCCTGATGCTCTAAGTCCTGAAAATTTGGAAAAGTATCTGGGTGATGAATCTGGATTCCTAGTTTTTGAGACATCTCCAGAGATTGTTCGACATCAAATCTCTCTAGTCTTGATCTGGCTCTAGCCAGAGCCATTGCCAGCCAGCGCTGGTCGGCACTAGCGGTTGTAATGAACTCGAAAGCCTCCTTAGCAGAGTATTTCCAAAGGTGTTTTCGTAATCTGCCTTCATTTGCAGGCAGGGCAACGGTCAATAGGGTTCTGTGTTGGTTTTCTAGCGAAGCTTTCATGTCAGAAAGCTTCCAGGCAAAGTGCCCGGCAAACAGCTGCTCAGAGACAGACTGTGGACAACTAGTCCTCTATTGCAAACTCTTTTGGAATTTCAATTTCTTGATTGCCAAGTTCTTCCACGTTTACGTCTTTGAAGGTGAGCACGTTAACGCTTTTCACAAAACGATCAGTGCGATACGTGTCCCAAACCCAAACATCGGTCATCGAAAGCTCAAAATAGAAATCAGCGCCGGATTCGACTCGTTTTAGCTCTACCTCATTTGCTAGATAAAACCTTCGCTCGGTTTCAATCACATAGCTAAACATCTTAATGACCTCGCGGTACTCGCGATATAGAGAAAGCTCAGCTTCCCGGTCAAAATCTTCGAATTCTTGCTCATCCATTAGTTGACAGTGTAAACCTAGAAAAGCGTTTGTTTCGAATCCAATATTCGAGTTAGCCAAGTTTTTCGGTGGACATCGGTTGAGCCGTTGGACAAAATTGCCTGAATGTGTGCTTCAGATGCGTAGCCCTTATTTGATTTCCACTCATAGCTTGGGTGACCTTCGTGCAACTCTCGCATTATTTCATCGCGATAATGCTTTGCAATAATGCTGGCTGCACTCACTGCCGCACACTTCTGGTCGGCCTTCACCTTCGTTTGCACTAATTCCTTCAACCCCAGCCAGTTATGACTGCCATCTAACAAAATCCTGCCTGGGCTCAGGCCGATGGCCTGAATTGCCATATGGGCTGCCTTTTCCAAACTCGCACTAATCCCGCTTTTATCAACTTCCGCTGCCGAAACCTCACCAATACCGTGACTTAACCACTGAGATGCGGCAATTGCCATGGCCTCTCGCTTGGGCTCAGCAATTAGCTTTGAATCCTTGAGGCCCTCTGGGAAATCATGAATTGATTTGGAGTCAAAAAATGTAGCTGCAACCACTACTGGGCCTGCGATAGCTCCTCTGCCAACCTCATCAACACAGATGATGGATCCGTGAGTCTTGACCAGTTCTAGTTCAGTCTCAAGGTTTGGGAACGCCATCAAAGACCTCGCTGAAATTATCTAGCCAGATCCAATTCTCCACAGGCCAGCTGACCACAAATGCCCGTCCCACCAAGTATTCGGTGCTAACGAAGCCACCGCCAGGCAAATCGGTATGGAAACGTGAGTCTTGACTATTTCCTCTATTGTCACCCATCACCCAATAAGAATCAGCAGGCACCGTTACATCAAAATCAACATTTGAGGGTTCTGCGCCATTTGGAAGATAGGTTTCTTCAATTGCCACCCCATTGACGGTCAGATTCCCGTTTTCATTGCAGCAAACCACTCGATCCCCAGGAATGCCAATGACTCTTTTCACCAGATGCTCTTCGCTATCGGGAGCGGTGATTCCAAAGCTTCCCAAAACAAAATCACCAGCCGATTCAAACCAACTGCGATCATCATCACGAACTGGACCAAGCCATCCACCCGGATCTTGAAAAACAACAACGTCGCCACGGTTGACCTCGATCAATTGTGGAACCATGACGTTGACGATGATTCGGTCGTTGATCTGCAGGGTTTCCAGCATTGATCCGGAGGGTATGAAGAAACTGCGAATTAGGAACGCTTTGATAAGGACAGATAGAACCAGTGCGGTTCCTAAAATTACGACAATGTCGAACAGCAGTGATACAAAGCTGTTTTTTCTGAGCCTTTTCACGCCGCGGCGAAACGAGCGCCAGAGGCTTCGTCTACGTGGACGAAGCTCATGGGACATGGACTAATTCTCGCGCTTTTCTTTGATCTTGGCTGCTTTTCCGCGAAGGTTGCGCAGGTAGTAAAGCTTTGCTCGCCTGACATCACCCTTGCTAACAACTTCAATCTTTTCAATGATTGGGCTGTGCATGGGGAATGTTCTCTCAACGCCAACCTGAAAAGAAATTTTTCTTACGGTGAAGGTTTCACGAACACCACTGCCGCTGATGCGGATTACCACTCCTTGAAAAACCTGCACACGTGAGCGGTTTCCCTCAACAATGTTTACGTGGACTTTTATGTTGTCTCCAGCGCGAAACTCTGGGATGTCGTCACGTAAATTGTTTGCATCTACTGAATCTAGGATGTTCATATTCTTCTCTTCCCTTTAGCACGCAGGTCTAAATGGTGTCTAGTTTGGTGTTTCATACCTTGCTCCCCTGCGGCAGAGCTTTACTGGCACAATCGTAAAGTATCCCACAAGATTGATAATCTCTCAATGGTCAAACCAAGTCTGGTCTATTTTTCTTAGTTCTCTCCAGTTGCTGCTGTTTTCGCCATTTGGCGATCTCAGCATGATTTCCACTTAGCAAAACCTCTGGGACATCAAGACCGTTCCAACTTGCAGGCTTTGTGAAACTTGGATATTCAACTAATCCGTCCTCGTGAGATTCCTCCACAAGAGACTCGCTATTGCCAATCACCCCTGGGATTAGTCTGGATATCGCCTCAATAATCACAACTGAGGCCATTTCGCCACCGTTGATTACATAGTCCCCAATGGAAAGCTCTAAAGTCTCTGCTTTGGTTGATGCGTAATCAACAACTCTCTGGTCAATTCCCTCATACCTTCCACAAACAAACACCAGGTGCTTCTTGGTGGCTAGTTTTTTTGCAGTCTCTTGATCAAATAACTTCCCAGCGGGTGATGGAAAGATAACCACTGTTTCTGAATCAACCAAGCTATCCAGAGCCTGGCCCAGGGGTTCTGGTTTCATGACCATTCCGGCACCACCGCCGTAGGGGCTGTCATCAACGGTTTTATGAACATCACTGGTGAATTCCCTGGGGTTCAGGGTTTTGAATTCAATAAGTTCATTCTCGATTGCCTTGCCAATCAGCGAGTGATTGAGTGAGTCAAACATCTCGGGGAAGACTGAGATTGCATCAATTTTCATTGTTCGCCCTCTACAAATAAACCCTCAGGTGGGGTGACAACCAAATAGCCCTGCTCTTGGTTGACCTCGGGAACAATTACCGAAACAAAGGGAACCATTACTTCATTGTCTTTAGTTTGAACAATCAGTAAATCTTGAGCAGGTAGGTGATCAACTCGCTTAACCTCGCCGACAACTTCATCGTCAAGTTTTACCTTTAGGCCAACTAATTGATGGTCATACCAAGTATCGGATTCCTCTGGCAATTCATCAAGGGGCTTCTCGATCATCAAAATGGCTCTAACCAAACCCTCGGCGTCTTCACGGGTCTCAATGCCCTCTAAAAAGACAACGGGAGACTGGTTGTACCAACGAAACTCTTTGACCGTCACTGTCTTGCCATGCCATTGAGATTCCTCGGGAACCTGCAGCATTAGCTCATTGCCCGTTTTGAATCGAAGTTCTGGCGAATCGGTATAAAGCTCTAATTTCAAAGCGCCCTTGAGGCCGTGTGCTTTCAGCAAACGACCTACCCGGAGGGAGGTTTGCTCAGGAATCGGTATCCACCACGTCCACTCGGACGCGCTTTCCTTCCGCCAGGGCCTTGACCAAAGTCCTCATGGCCTTAGCTGTCTTCCCACTGCGCCCAATCACGCGGCCAAGGTCGTCAGGGTGAACCCTGACCTCTAGAGTCTCCCCACGAGTGCCTGACTTCAGAGTGACAGTTGCGTCGTCTGGATTCTCAACAATCGACTTAACTACGTGTTCGAGCACAGCCTGCAGCATTACTAAGCCTTGTCGGTCTCGGCTGAAGCTTCTTCAGTTGCAGCCTCGGCAGGAGCTTCTTCAGCAGGTGCTTCGGCAGCAGGTGCTTCGGCAGCAGGTGCTTCCTCAGCTACCGGAGTTTCCTCGGCCGCAGCTTCTGCTGGTGCCTCTGCTGGAGCTTCTGCCGCAGCTTCCGCTGCTGGGGTTTCAACCTCAGTTGGCGCCTCAGCTACAGCCTCTTCAGCTGGCTTCTCTTCCTTTTTCTCTTCCTTTGGAAGAATGACACTCTTCTTACTGGTGTCAGGAGTGAATTCTTCTTTTGCAAGCTGAGGCTTGACCGTGTTTACGGCCTTCTCGCCCTTAGAGGCTTGGTAGTCACCGGTGAGCTTCAGCAGTGCCATAACTGGTTCGGTTGGCTGTGCGCCAACGGATAGCCAATACTGGGCACGCTCCCCGTTGATTTCAACGATTGATGGGTCGGTAGTTGGAACGTAGCGACCGATTTCTTCGATCACAAGCCCATCGCGGTGAGTCTTTGAGTCTGCTACTACGACGCGGTACTGCGGTGCACGAATTTTTCCAATTCGCTTAAGGCGGATTTTTACTGCCACAATTCTCCTAGTTTACAAGTGGGACGTATCTGCATCACCGCGGGGAAACTCGGTTCACAAATTCTCTCCAAGGGTCAGATAGAGGGTCGAACCACTTAGAGCACCCCGATATTCTGCCAGATAAAGCTGGTTAGTGCTAGCTAAAGTCCAAACGCGCTGCCGCCACCATCGGTTTTATTGGGCTTTCCCTCAAGCAGTGCCCTCTCCTCAGCTGCCCTCTTGGCTGGATTACCGCTTTTGGAAACTTTCTTTTTCTTACCCTTGGATTTCTTGGCTGAGGGGTTTCCGCCACCAAGTTGCGCCATGTTCATGCCCTGCATCTGGGGAGTTCCGCCCTTGGACATAGTTTTCATCATCTTGGCGGCCTGCTCAAATCTGTTCACAAGGGAGTTCACTTCGGTGACCGTGGTGCCACTTCCCCTTGCGATTCTTTGCCTGCGTGATCCATTTAGAACCCTTGGCTGCTGGCGTTCGATTGGAGTCATCGATTGAATTATTGCCTCGGTGTGCTTCAGCTCATCCTCATCGAAATCTTCCATTTGTTTTTTCATGTTGCCAGCTCCGGGCAACATGCCAAGCAAAGATTTCATGGAGCCCATTTTTTTCAACTGCTGCATTTGATCCAGAAAATCATCGAGTGTGAAACTCTCTTTGGCAATTTTGTCAGCCAGTTCCTGTTGTTGCTGCTCATCAAAAGTCTTTTGAGCCTGCTCAATTAGAGTCAGAACATCACCCATGTCCAGAATTCGACTGGCCATTCGCTCTGGATAGAAGGGTTCAAAGTCTTCTAGGTTTTCACCGGTTGAGCTAAATAAAACATTCTCACCAATTACCGAAGAAACACTCAGTGCTGCTCCACCCCTGGCATCACCATCCAGTTTGGTGAGGACTGTTCCAGTGACTCCAACACCATCGTTGAAAGCCTTTGCAACATCAACCGCGTCTTGGCCCAACATCGCATCAATTACAAACAAGACCTCGTCTGGGTCTGTTTGATTGCGAATATCAATTGCCTGCTGCATCATCTCTTGGTCAACACCCAATCGACCTGCGGTGTCAATGATGACAACCGAGTGAGCTTTGGACTTGGCGTAGTCAATTGACTGCTTTGCTACTTTGACGGGATCGCCAACACCATTTCCTGGCTCCGGCGCAAAGACGTCAACACCCGCTCGCTCTGCCAGAACAGTTAGCTGGTTTACGGCATTTGGTCGCTGCAAATCACATGCCACCAACAACGGTGTCTGCTGCTGGGACTTCAGCCACAAAGCGAGTTTTCCGGCAAGAGTTGTTTTTCCAGAACCCTGCAATCCGGCCAACATAATGACAGTTGGCGGATTTTTGGCAAGCTGAAGTTGCCTTGATTCTCCACCCAAAATCTCAACTAGCTCAGAATTCACAATCTGCACTACCTGCTCAGCAGGGTTCAGTGCCTTTGAGACCTCATCACCAAGTGCACGAGTTCGAACCCGAGCAACAAAGTCCTTCACAACATCAAGCGAGACATCAGCCTCTAGCAATGCTTTTCTTATGTCTCTAAGGGTTCCATCAATGTCGGCCTCAGTGAGCTTTCCTCGGGTGCGCAGGTTTCTAAAAGTGTCACTAAGCCTGGTCGATAAATCTCCGAACAATGAAAACTCCTTCTATCCGCTAAAGATTACCTGGCAACCAAACCGCGAGCGAATTGCTCGGCACTGAAAAAGGCAAAATCATTGATGCCCTCTCCCACTCCTACAAGCTTCACGGGGATGTCAAACTCCCGCTGGATTGCATACAAGACCCCGCCCTTGGCTGTTCCGTCCAGCTTGGTCAACACCATCCCGGTTACATCGGCAACCTCGCTGAATGCTCTTGCTTGACTTAGGGCGTTCTGACCGGTGGTTGAGTCAATCACCAATAAAACCTCGTCCACCTGAGCAATTTTTTCAACTGCCCTGCGAATCTTGCCAAGCTCATCCATCAAATCTTTTTTGCTTTGCAATCTTCCCGCGGTGTCAATGATTGCAATGTCAGCATCAGTTTCGATTGCTCTAGCGACGGTTTGATAAGCAACACTGGCTGGATCTTGACCTGCTTTTTCTGAAGAAACCAAGTCTGTTTCAGCCCGCTTCGCCCAGGTTGCCAACTGCTCAACTGCAGCTGCACGGAAAGTATCGGCAGCACCCAAGACTACTTTCCAGCCACCATCTGAAAGCCATCTTCCGAGTTTGCCAATGGTGGTCGTCTTGCCAGCACCGTTCACACCAACTACTAGAAATACATACGGCAACTTGCCGCTGGTTAGATTCAGCTTTGCATCTTCTCGTTGAAGGTATTCCACCAACAGGTCTTTGAGCACCAAACGAATTTCAGCGTCAGTATTTGCTCCAAGTTTATTTGCCCTCGATTTCAACTGAGTGACAATTTCCTCACTCGCTTGGAACCCAAAATCAGCCATCAACAAAATATCTTCCAGATCCTGAATTGAGTCACTGCTCATCTCACCTGGAAACAATGATCGGATGCCGCTTAGGTCACGCTTTGGTAGCTCAACCTCAGCCAGCTCGTCTTCCTTGGCTCCTTTTCTCCAAAACTTGAAATCAACCATGTTGCTCCAATTTCTGACTTACAACTTTGGTGATTCCATCTTGTTTCATCGAAACCCCATATAAAACATCGGCAATTTCCATGGTTCGTTTTTGATGGGTGATTATCACCAATTGCGAGCTTTCTCTGAGGCCAGACAAAACCTCCAGCAGACGACCCAGGTTTGAATCATCCAAGGCTGCCTCAACCTCATCCAGAACATAAAATGGTGAAGGTCTGGCGATGAAGATTGCCATCAGCATGGCAACTGCTGCTAGGGATCTCTCTCCACCGCTAAGCAAGCTGAGCTTGTCAATCTTTTTTCCAGCCGGCCTAACGCTGACATCAACCCCTGACTCAAGAGAGTCCTCTGCTTGAGTCAGTCGCATGCTTCCCTGGCCACCTGGGAACAGGATTGGGAAAATTTCAGAAAATGCTTTTTGGGTGTCTTCAAAAGCGCTTTCAAAAATCTCTCTGACTTGCTCATCTAAAGTTGTGATGATGCCACGCAGGTCTTTTCGTGCATTTTCAACATCCGCCAGCTGATCCTTCAAATATTGGTGACGCTGTTCCAATGCATCAAGTTGCTCTAAAGCCATTGGGTTGAATTGACCGAGTTGTGCAAAATCAGACTTAGCCTGGCGCAGTTGCTGGGTCAATTCAGATTGGGATAACTCACTCTGCCAGTTTTGGTTTAGAAGCTCCTCACCTTCAACACCGAGTTCGTCGCTGATTTTTTCCAAAAGGCCGTTTTTACTCAATGAAAGCTCGTGTTTTTTCATCTCTGAGCTTTGAACCTCGGCCTGCGAAGAACTCAGGCTGGCCCTGATTTCCTCAGCCTTAGTTCTGTGGTGAGCTAGGTTCTGCGTGTCTGTGGCACGCTTCTCTTCACTCGCCTGGGCTTTTTCGCGAGCTTGGTTCAAAGACCGATGTATTACTTCCTTTAGTTCCGGGAGCTTCTCAAGCTGAAACTCGAGATTTTCTAAAAGCTGTGCCCTTTCAGCTTTTCTGGCCTCGGCCTGATCAAGTTTTTGCTTACTGGACTCAAGCTCAGTTTTTAATTGACCGACTCGTGACTGCAGTTGACTTACGCGCTCCTTCGATCCGCCAAGCTCAACTCGCTTTTCAAACTCCTCAGCCCTAACGGCATTCAGTTCCGTCTCCAGCTGTTCAAGTTTTTCAGGCTTTGCGGGAATTTCAATAAGTTCTGGCCTGGCCTCAAGCCTTTCGGCCAACTGAGCGGAAAGGCTCTTAAGTTGTTCGGACAAGTTTTGCTTTTGAACCCCGAGGGTCTCAATTGCCTGCTCGGTTGATTCAATTTGGGCGCGAAGTCGACCAGATTTTTCCGCATGTATTGCTAACTCGGCATCCAATGCCCTCAAGTTTTCAAGTGCTTCCGTCTCTTGCTTTTCAGCAATTGCGAAATCTGCTTGTAATTTGTCAACTTGCTCGGAAACCACATTGGTTTGCTCACTGAGGGATTTGATTTTTTCAGATGCAAGCTCAGCTTCGGTTACCAATTCAACCTTTGAAGCCGATGACTGCTTTCCGGCACGCAGCTGGTTGCGCCTGATTATCTCTCCACTGGTTGTCACCAGTGCAACTAGTTCCTTATTAGAAAACGCAGACTCCGCCTGATCCATGTTTTCGATCAAAACAATTCCGCGAACCAGTTCTTGGATTACTTGTGGACCATCAAAGAAGTTTCCAATTGCTTCAAATCCCTCAATTTTTTCACTGCTTCGTTTTTTTGAAAGATCGTCAATGATGACGATCAGTGCTCTGCCAAGCTGTTGCTCTCCCAATTTATTGGCGGCCTTTATCGCCTGCTTCATAGAGGGGGCCACCAGCGCATCACTTATCTCACCCAGAGCCGCTGCCACTGCAGATTGATACCCGGGATCGATTTTGATGTGTTCTGCCAAAAATCCACTCAAATCATCCGCTGATTGCTTGGCTAATTGCTCGGAACCATCCGTTTGCTGCATTCCCAGCTGAAGTGCTGAAAGCCTCGCTTGATTTGATTCAAGATCCTTGGAAAGCTGCTGCAACTCAGTTCGCTTCTCATTCAGCCTCTGTTGGGAATCAATTCGACTGGCTTGTGAATCTTGATACTTCTGCTTCAGTGTTTGCTCATCCCCAACCCCAAGGGTCTCGGTCATCGACTGAAGCTGCTGCCGAAGCTCTGACAGCTTGGTCTTGGTGAGCTCTAGCTCACTGTCTGCATTTGAAAGCTGTTGAGTTTTATCTTCAAAGCTTCCCTCCAGTGATTTTGTCTCACTGTCAAAAGCTGAGACCTCACTGGCGCGTTGCTGAGCACTCTCAACTAATGCCTGAAATTCTTTTTGAACGCTTTCGATTTCGGCAAGCTGTTTCTCACGTTTCTCAGAAAGCGCCTCAAGCTGGTTTTCATGTTCCGCTGAATGTTCAAGCTGAGTGTTTATCTCCGCTTCTAGCTTCGAGATCTCCTCAGTAATGGGAGAGGTGTCAATTTCAAACTCTGATTCACTCTTCAGATTTTGAATCTTTTGCTCAATGATTGACTGGCTCGATTTAGCCCTGGCGGCAAGTCCTTCGAGTTTATAAACCAATTCTCTGGTCGAGGTATCCCCTGCAAGCAGGGACTGCTCAAGCTGCTTGATGTAATCATTGGTGGATTCCAACTGCTGATTGAGAATCTCTCGCTCCGCTCGTTTCTCGCTCTCAGTTGAGTTCAGAGAAGCTAGCTTCTGATTCAATTCTGTCAATTGCAAGCTATAAAGTTCGGAACGGAGCTGTCTTAATCGGTCCCCAATTTGGTTTGCTCGCTTTGCAACTTCAGCCTGCTTAGCCAAAGGCTTTAGTTGCCTGCTTACTTCTGAAATCAAATCATTTAGCCTTTGCAGATTCCCCTGCATGGCCTCCAGTTTGCGTTCACTGCGTTCCTTGCGACGCCGATATTTCAGCACTCCCGCAGCCTCTTCGATTAGCCCCCTGCGTTCCATTGGATCGGCTCGCAGGATGCTATCCAGTTGACCCTGGCCAACAATCACGTGCATTTCGCGGCCTAGACCACTGTCACTTAGCAATTCTTGAACATCTAATAATCTGCAAGCATCACCGTTGATTGCATACTCACTGGCGCCATTTCTAAAAAGTGTTCTGGAGATGCTGACCTCGGTGTAATCAATGGGCAGTGCCCCGTCTGAATTATCAATCACCAGTTCAACGCTTGCCCTGCCAAGAGGCGCTTGAGAGGAAGTTCCGGCAAAGATGACATCTTCCATCTTTGCTCCTCGCAAAGACTTCACACCCTGCTCTCCCATTACCCATGCCAGGGCATCCACAACATTTGATTTACCGGAACCGTTTGGGCCGACAACCGCAGTCACCCCCGGTTCAAACTGCAGGGTCGTTGATTGCGCGAAAGACTTAAAGCCTTTCAAAGTCAATGATTTCAGATGCAATCTAGCCAAGCTCCTTGCTGGGTGGTGCTAATTACTTTAGTTTCTGTTTCCGGATTCGCTGGCAGCTTGGGCAGAAATGACTACCTCTGTTTTGCCAGGACTGACGCTGAATTGCCCGTCCGCAGCGACCGCAGGGTTTACCGGTTTGACCATAGGCATGCAGATTCTGTGCAAAATAACCCGACTGGCCATTGATGTTTTTGTATTGCTCATCAAAACTTGTTCCCCCCTGTGCCACCGCTTCCTCCAAAACCTCTGTCACGTGACCAAACAACTCATTGAGCTTCTTTGTGGAGATTGAGTGTGCTGGTTGATTGAAATGCACCCTAGCTCGCCATAAAGATTCATCAGCGTAGATGTTTCCAATGCCGCTAACCAGTTGCTGATCCAACAAAGCATGCTTGATACCGGCAGTCCGGTTTTTTAGTTTCTTTCTAACCTTTGCCAAATCAAACTCTGGATCCAGTGGGTCTCTTGCAATATGCGAAACAGACATGGGTATCTCAGTTGAAACTTTGGATTCAGGACTATATCCCGCGGATTTGCCCTCAACAGGTCCCAATTGATCAATCATCAGCGATCCAAACAATCTTTGATCGGAAAAACGAAGTTGCAAGCCATTTTCTAAATTCATGTGCAATCGGACCTGTTTTTCATGCTCGTAGTCTTGGGTTCTCACTAAGGCTTGACCGCTCATGCCCAGATGCATGACCATGGCGAAACCTTCAACGTCAATCGGTAGCCAAATGAATTTCCCACGACGGACTGCTGATAAAAACTTTTTGCCAGTAAGGATTGAGGAAAAATCTTGTTCACCACCGGGATGTTTTTTCAAACACCTTGAATCAAAAACCTCAATTGATTGAATGGGGCTGTCGAGCACGGTTTCTGCCAACCCTCTGCGGACTGTCTCCGCCTCGGGTAGTTCAGGCATTTGCCATGTTTCTCAGTGAATCAATTGCAGCCTCAGTCTCAGCTGAGCGCCTGGTCAGTCCCTCTCCTGAGCCGAGCACTTCGTCACCACTGATGGCCTTGGCGTAAAACACTCTTTGGTGGTCGGGGCCTTCGAATTCAATTTCATAAAAAACCGTGGGCATATCCAGTGCCATCAGTTTTTCGTTGAGGGTTGTTTTTGGATCCGATGCTTCACGAATTGCATCTGGATCCTCAAGGAGGGGGAAAATAAAATCCTGCACCATCTTTGTTGCAGCTTCTATGCCGTTTGATAAATACACAGCACCAAGAATTGCCTCAAAGGCATCTGCTAAAAGATTGGGTTTTTTTCTTCCGTCAGTTTGCTCTTCACCCTTGCCTAAAAAGAGATATCTACCGATATCCAGTCTTTGCGAGACGGTTGCTAAAGCCTGGGCACTGACAACGCCATTTTTGATTTTGGTGAGTTCACCTTCATTCAGGTCTGAAAAAGATGAATAGAGGTGACTGGTGACAACGTAACCAAGGATTGAATCCCCGAGGAATTCCAATCGTTCGTTGTTCTCGCCACCGTTTTCGTAGGAAAAGGAACTGTGAGTGAGAGCTAGTTTGAGTAGCTTGGGGTCTATCTCCACTCCAAGCCGCGCGTGCAGCTTGTCAAGTTCCATGTTTACGCGTCTGCTACTTTGCGACCCTTGTATTCCATGTAAAGCTCGGTGCCGACGCTGTCAGTGACAACCTTCGCACGGTGCGGCATGCTGTAGACGGTCTTGCCGTTTTCAACAGTCTTGTTCAGCTGCACTGGCTCGGCCTTCCACTGCGAACGGCGTGAGCGGGTGTTTGCTCGGGACTTGCGTCGCTTTGGAACTGGCATGTTTTTACTCTTCCTCTTTAAGCTTTTTTAGTTCTGCCCACCTGGGATCTATTTCATCCTCGTGCGCATGATCCGGATGTTCATTGAGATCGGCGCCGCACTTGGCGCATAATCCCAAACAGTTCTCGTCACATACTGGCTGAAACGGGAAACTGATGACAACCGCATCTCGAACGACCTGATTGATATCAACAGAGTTGTCAATAACCGTCAGCTCATCTTCCGACTGACCAGAATAGGCGAAAAGTTCTTGAAAAGCTACCCTGAAACTATGATCAAGAGGGTCTAAACACCTGGAGCATTCTGTTTTTGCAACTCCAAAGGCCTCTCCGGTGACCAATATGCCCTCATGCACGCTTTCTAGCCTGGTTTCCACCGAAACGTCGTCGGATGCAGGAATGGCGACCATCTCGGTTCCCCAGTTTTCAGCCAGAGAAACATCAAAATCAAGCTGTTCCATGTGGCCGGGCTTGTTCACCAAAGAACGAACCGGCAACACCCAGCTAGTTTGCATTTAGTCTCTCCTTTA
>Ga0209937_1000109_pt1 | contig 27355 bp, 25 predicted proteins | sample SalPon1_B_H2O_MG_FD_185699 | JGI IMG/M metagenome (GOLD analysis project Ga0209937, IMG submission 185699) | Salt pond water microbial communities from South San Francisco under conditions of wetland restoration - Salt Pond MetaG R1_B_H2O_MG... | ecosystem: Environmental > Aquatic > Non-marine... | reverse complement strand
GCGTATACTACAGAATATGGTATTAGTTGGCAGGAAAGAGATCTTGTGGTATCAAAAAGATGGTCCTCAGCAGGTTATGCTTCTATAGGAGCAACAGGAAAATGGGTATTACTAGCAGACGGTATTACTACTGATGCTATTGTAAATGTGAATGCCGGAAGACAGGCTAAATTTAGAGCAGATGTTTTTACTGGTATATTCACCGTTGTTAAAATATGGGATCCGGGTGCAGCTTATACTACCAATAGTCCTTGTGAAATTACTGTTACTGATCCTAATTTTGTCACCGAAGTTGAAATTGATGTAAGACAGAGCAGCGGCGTTCTTCCTCAGCCAGACTTTATTGATAGAGGCGCAGGTTATAGAAGTTCAAGCTCTAACATTACTATTACTGGTAACGGCTTTGCAGACATTATACCTGAAGATAACATAATTACAGTTTCCGGAGTTAATGTAGTGCCTGGACCGGGTGTGCAGATTATTATTAATGGCATATTAGATCCTGATACACCTGATCCTGAGGACCTTGCGCTATTTGTTGGTGTAGAAATCGAGGATCTAGGCGACGACGGTACTCGTAGAGGAACACGCCTTGTAAGATTTACAATTACGCCAGGACTAGAAAATGAATTTAACCTTGCACATGGCACTATAGCAAGATTACAATCTAGGTACAGTCAGTGCAGAATATCCAGTCACGATTTTCTTGACATCGGAACTGGTAACTTTGAAGAAACAAATTATCCTGCAATATATGCAGGCGGCAATTTCTTCCGAGCAGCACCAGAAAATGAAGTTTCCGAGCTAAACGGCGGTAGAGTATTTTACACATCTACTGATCAAGACGGCAACTTTAGGGTAGGTGAATTGTTCGGAGTAGATCAGGCAACTGGTATTGTTACTATATCAGCAGAATTCTTTGACCTTGACGGACTCTCTGAACTTGCTCTAGGCGGCATTAGATTAGGTGGTTCGGGCTCGGTAATTAATGAATTCTCAACTGATCCTACGTTCTCAGCTGATTCTAACAACATTGTGCCCACTCAACGAGCAATTGCAACATTCCTAGCAGACAGGCTGTCCGTTGGTGGTGAAAATCTTGAAACCAACCAGATTACAGCAGGTAGAACTAGAATAGGAGGATCTGACAATGTGATTGAAACATCTTCAGGAGAATATCTAAGATTCCCAAGAGATGTTGATTTTAGCGGAGAGGATCCGAATGGTAACAGAACACAGATACAGGGAACTATCGTAGGACAGAATTTATTTTTTAGAAATGATGCCAGCGATACGATGCAATAAGATGTGTATGATAAATAAACTAGCGGAGTTATTTAATGGCTGAATTTAAACTAGGTAGGCTTAGATTTGTTTGGAAAAACGAATGGATAGCTGGTACTGTTTATTACAAAGATGATGTAGTTTCCTTTAACGGTAAAGTGTACATCTGTGTTATAGGACACACAAGCGCAGAAGATTTCAATATCGATCTTACTGCTATTCCTGCTAAATGGAACATAGTAGCTGACGGCCAAACCTGGCTAGGCAACTGGCAACCACAACAAGAATATCAAGTAGAAAACATTGTCAAGTACGGCGCAAGACTCTACATTGCAAAAGAAGGACATATTTCTGCAGAGGATTCTTCTACGGGACTAGAAGCAGATCTGGATAAGTGGGAAATATATGCTGAAGGCCTTGAATGGAAAGGTGACTGGCAAACTTCTTTTGATTACAAAATTAATGATTTTGTAAAATATGGTGGTTCTACCTATGTAGTCAATACGCCTCACATATCTGCTCCTACAGAGGAACTGGGCTTAGAAGAAGACATTGAAAAATGGACTCCGTTTAACCAGGGATTTGATTTCAAGGGAGACTGGGATTATCCCATACGATACAAACTGAATGATGTTGTAAAATTTGGTGCTAGTCTTTGGATAGCAAACACACCCCATGCATCACAGGAAGATTTCGGAGCAGATTCTGAAAAATGGACCAAGTTTGTAGAAGGCTTTCAGTACGAAGCAGAATGGTCTCCTTTCAAAAATTATCAGCCAGGCGACGTTGTAAATTATGGCGGTAACCAGTTTATAGCACTGTTAGATAATTCTAATGCAATACCATCTACATCGACAGAAAACTGGAGCCTATTCAGTGAAGGTCTAAGATTCAGAGGAGACTGGAATGAAGATTCTTCTCTCACAGGATACCAGGTAGGCGATGTAGTAAGACTAGGCGGATACAACTACAGAGCAATAAAAGACAGCGAAAACCAACAGCCGCCTAACGCAGAGTTTTGGGAAAGACTAAACACTGGACTGAACTGGCGTGGCGCTTGGCTCGATGATCAAGAATATTTTGAAGGCGATGTAGTGCGATTTGGCGACAACTCCTATGTTGCTGTTCAAAATCACATATCAGAAGGCGACGATTTTTCTTCAGAAAGCTCCGGCGCTGCTAGCTCTAGACCTGACTTTGATGATGGCACATATTGGAATATCATAGCAGTAGGCACAGAACAGAGTGTTCTTACTGAAGTAGGCGATTTGGTATATTTCTCCACTGGTGGTCCTCAGAGACTGCCTATAGGTGAGAATGGCCAGATTCTTTCTGTTTCTGCAGAAGGAATACCAGAATGGGCATTCATAGGCGACTCGGCAGATGTATATTACGTTGCAGAATCCGGCAAGGACGAGCCGGCTCCTATATACGGAAAAAATATAGATAGACCTTGGAAATCAATTAGATATGCTGCTCAACAGGTAGAGCAGGGTACAAAAGAACCAAAGGCAGCAGAGTTGCTGCGACTTAATAGACGTTTTATTCAGAGAGAAATTGTAGAATGGACTGAATATCAAATTGATAATGTTATTGCTCCTTTTACATCAAGCTTTGACTACGACACTGTAAAATGTGAAAGAGACATGGGCTTTCTAGTTGATGCCTTTATATGGGATTTGCAGCACGGCGGTAATGTTCGCTCCCGTGAAGCTGCTCTAGCATATGTAAATGCTCCAGAAAATTCAGACTATCAAAACCAAAAACAAGAAACAGTGGCTAGCATTAATTATGGACTTACTTTAATACAGAATGTTCTAGCACAGACAGAGCCTGAAGAATTGTATCAGGTTCTAAATGGCGACAATTCTACACGTATTGTAGAACAATATTTTATACCAGAATATGGAAGACAAGATAATGTTGATTACGACAGCACAATTACAGGCAGTACCACAGGCGGGATTGCTTCGGGCAGCAGTACAGGATCATCAGGATTCACCGGCGGCGGTATAGGAGGATACTAAAAGATGGCAACGATATTTGAGACAATCGAAAGTCTAGGAAAAATAGTAACAGACGCAGTTACAGCCGGTACCGACGAAGCAGTTCCTGCTAGATCGATTAGAAAGACACTTATTAAAGTATCTACTGGACAGTATAGAGAGGTATTGCCGATTATAGTGCCAGCAGAATGCTGTATATTAGGCGACGAGCTACGTTCTACAAACGTTCAGCCAAGAAAAGAATCTAACAGCACATTGACTTCTAAGAGTGACTTTAAGTACAGCTCTCTTGCGATTGAAAGAATCGAAGATGTAATCGGAGATGTAGTTGAAGGAGTTCCCTTCAGAACTACTCCTGGAAACACAGTTGCTCAGATCGATTCATGGCCTTATGCAGAAGCTCCCCAGGTAGCGCCGGAAGCAGCAAGACTGGCAAGAAATATAAAGAAAACTATAGATGTAGAACTTGGAAACAAAATTGATGCAAAACTAACTCCTGCATATGATCTTGATGATCCTAACTTTGGATACAGTAGAGACCTCAACCTTCACAACAAAGAGTTTATACAAGCAGAAGTAATTGCCTATCTCGCAGAAGAATATCCAAGTATAAGATACAGCAGAACAAAAGCCAAAAAAGATATAGGATTTGTAATTGATTCTGTAGCATATGATCTTACCTACGGTGGCAATTGGCAGAGTGTAAATGGAGGTGAAGCTTATTTTGACGGCGTAGATTTTGGCATAGGATCAAATGATAAACAGGCTACACTAGATGCGCTGACTTACCTTAAAGCACTTGTACAGACTGTAGGTAGAAACATAACAGTCACACCAGTGTTTCAAACTGACGTAGATCAAATTTCTGGAACAGGCGGTACTCAGACAGTTTCGGACGTTATAGCTGAACTAATGAATGATATAATTGCCATTATAGATACTGGTTCTGGCACTGTTGCAATTACATACCCTTCAACTGTAGAATCACCTGACGCAGAAGTTGCAGCTAGTGATGCTCTAGTAGCAGCACTGCCTGAGATACAAGAAAAAACAATTGATTTTATAAATGAAAACTTTGGTACATTTACTTTTGACAGTGCAAAGTATAGAGACGACTTTGCAAATATTCTAGAAGACATTGCGTTTGATGTAGCACTAGGTACAAACTATAACGGTTTTGCAAACGGGTTAGTATATGACAAAGCGTATAATAGAGAGATACTTAAAACAGATCAAGCTGCTATTGTCGGTGCAATAAGATTTATGCGCGACGAAGTTGCAGGTCTTGTTAGTTCTACAACAGCAACTACTCGTGCAATCGATTCTTTTAACAATATAGTTGATATTATTAGAAAAGGTAGAGATTCTAGACCTACTCTTTTGTACCCTACTCCTACAGGCGTTGATCAAGATAGGGTAGATGCAAAGAATCTTATTCAAGCAAACATTGATTTTATAATAGCCGATACAATTGCATACATTGATAATCAAATTCAGTTAAACACGGTCAACAGCCCAGATCCAGCAAGTAAATGGTTCGAATTTGAATATGATGCAGATCTTTATAGAAGAGAGCTAGAGTATCTACTACAAACTCTCAGCTATGATGTTCTTTATCAAGGCACACAGGCAGCTACAAAATTACTACAATCTTACTTCTTTCAAGATACAACTGTTTGGAACGGAGAAATTGCAAACATAGTCGATGCTTACCAACACCTTAGCGATATAACAAAAGAAGTAATTCAGGAACAGGACGTCGCCGAACAGTCAGGAAATACAGAAATACAGACCACACTAGGTTCTCCGGCTACTGCAACCGAAGCCGGACAGATTGAACTTAATATTGACATCATACAGGATGCACTAACAGCCGAAAGTCTGACAGGTGTTCCGAGTATATCATTCCCTGACACTACTTGGGCAGATGCAGAATTTCAGACTGCCAAGAGCACTATTGATACAAATGCAGATACTATTGTAGTAGATGCCATACAGTTTGTATCAAACGAATATTCAGGTTTTGTATATAATCATGCTAAGTGTTCACGCGATCTTGAATTAATTGCTGAAGCTTCTAGATACGATTGGATGCTAGATACTAATTATGCCGGTATTTTAGCAGCATATTCGTATCTTAGAGCAGAATCTAAAAAAGTGTTAGGGGAGCAGAAAGATGCTACACTAGCAGCGAACGAATATGCCCGCCGCTTAATAAAGAACAACGTAAACGGAGTAGTAGATGCAATAATCACTGTTAATGCTACGTGGGAATACGTAAACGATATAATTTGGTCCGCATCCTCAGAAGGAAACGTTAGTAGTGTCGATTTTGTTGAAAATTACAACGCAGTGCGTCAGCTAGAATTGAATAAAGAATTTATAGTTCAAGAAGCAAAAGCATATGTTGATGAATGGTTTTTTGATGTAGCAGTATCAGAAGTCGGAACGAATACAATAGTTATAGCAGACACAAGTTGGCTTACAGCAAACATGCCTATTAAATTTAGTGTTCGTAGAAATACTTCTATATCTACGCTTTTTGACTTTGGTCTGCAAGACGGTGCGAATTATTTTGTAAAAGATATTATAGATGAAAACACGTTTACAATATCTACTGTTATAGGCGGCACTGAAGAAGAACTCACTCCCCAGCAATCTGCCTTCGACTATAATAAAAAATCTTTTAGAAGAGAAACACAATTAATTATAGAAGGTTCGAGTTGGGATGCTGTTCTTAACACAAACTACAATGCTGTTACTAGAGGATTAGCTGTAAGAAGAGGAACAGCAGGTACAGACGTAGCAACTCAGCTATCAGAAACACTAGACGGTATTGGCTTTAGTAAGATATTAGCAACTGATATAAGAGCTGTAAAACTAGATGTAAATGCATTATCAAGAGTTAATGCAATATTCAACGAAGTGTTAGATATTGTAGAAAACGGAGATGCGAGTGCTGACTCACTCAGTATACCTCCAGGTGACCTTTCTACAACCGACCAACAGAATGCTGTGGATCAGCTAACAAATAATCGAAGCTTCTTGCAAGCAGAATTTATTGCATATATTGATCAAAATTATGCAGCACTAACTTACGACGATGCTCAAAGAAGCGAAGAACTAGGGTATTTTATTGATGCAATAAGATATGATATAATGTATGGCGGCAACAGTGCTACTAGACAAATTGCAAGAATTTACACAGAAGAAGGTAATCTAACAGACGGTTCTACAGAACAAACTGCATTAGTAGATGCTCTTGATTATATAAAAACAATCATTCAAGAAATAATTGTAGAAACAGATGTAACAGAATTACAAGTTGCAGTATCACAAGACTTCTCAGGAACGCCTGCAACTTCTGCAGAAGCCACTAAAGCAGAAACTTTACTCGACATACCAAGAGATGTAGCTAATACTCTTAACTTAATTGTTCTTGGAGATGTAGAATATCCTATAGCGACCTGGGCAGATGAAAATCTTCAAAAGGCACAGCGCAGCTTACTGGAAAACGAAGACGGAATTGCTATTCAAACTGCGAGATATCTTGATAGACAATATTCGTTTATTTTAAATGTCAGCGCTGATTTCGAGTACGACGAAGAGATATGTGCAAGAGATCTTAGAGAATACATTAATGCTATTGAATGGGATCTTGTACAGCCAAAACAGTGGGAAAGAAAATACACAGAAGGCGTTACAATATATAGACCTGGTTTTTATAAATCTAAACTAGCAGGCAGATACTACTACAATTCAGTAATAGGTTCTCAGGAAGAAGACTTCTTCTATCTTAGAAACGGTACTGGACTTAGACTGATGTCGCTGGACGGGTTGAAAGGTGATCTTAAACCAGCCAATGAATTTGGAACTAGCAGACCTACTGCAGGTGCTTATGCATCGCTTGATCCAGGCTTTGGTCCGGACGATACTAGAGTGCATATTACAGCTCGTTCTCCTTATGTTCAGAACGTATCTACATTTGGATTTGCTGCTGTGGGTCAAAAGATTGATGGTTCTCTGCATAATGGCGGCAACGATTCCATTGTTTCCAACGACTTCACACAGGTAATATCAGACGGCATCGGAGCATGGATCACAAACAACGGTAGAGCGGAGCTAGTATCTGTATTCACTTATTATTCGCATGTGGGTTACCTAGCAGAAGCAGGCGGAAGAATTCGTGCTACAAACGGCAACAATTCATATGGAACATTTGGCTCCTCTGCAGAAGGTGTCGATCCAGAAGAAACGCCAGTAACTGCCGTTGTAGATAATAGAACACAGTTTAATGCTACTGTAGAAAACGTATTCACTGATCAAGATCAAATTCTGCAGTTAGAATTCGGACATGCTGGTGATAGATACACAGAAGCTGCAATTGACATATTTGGTTCCGGTGACAGTGAAGAGTTACTTGCAGACGAGTTTAGAGACGGAGCAGTCAAACAGGTAAGAATAGTAGAGACTGAGCCTGATACTGCAGGCGGAAGTGGATTCACGCTTATTTCTAACACAGCTCAAACAGGAAGTCTTACTAGTATATTCCTTGCTGCTACTGACGGAAATCTAAGTTCTGCCTATCCAGGAATGTCAGTATATGTAACTGCAGGTGCTGCTACCGGACTATACGGCACTGTATATACCTATGATTCGGGTTCAAAAGAAGCAGAGGTTGTAAGACCAACTACTTATACTCCAACTGCAGCAGGAAGTTTTACTACCTCAACAATCTACAGAATTGAAGATGCAGGAGATACAGATTGGGATAGTATCAGTGACGAAACTCTTATTAATCCTAGACCGGGAACTATATTCACTGCGACAGGTGCAGGATCAGGAACAGGCACTGCAATTGAAATGGAGCTTGGCTGGGAACACATTGTGCCAGGCACGCCTATAAGTTCTCCTAACTCAAGTTCTACTTATCAAGTAGAGCCGAGAGCATTCTTTACTGCGCCTGCTAAGACTGCAACAGTAGAGTCTATTACTTCAGGTACATATTCTACTGCAGACTATTTTGAAACTGCAGCCCAATATAATGCTGTTGCAACTACTACAAACTCAGACGGAGAGCAAGCAAGCTTTGACGTAACAAGAGTGGGTTCAAAATACTATGTGACTCTTAACAACGCCGGCGAAGGGTATAATAGATTAGATACTGTTACGATATCAGGTGATTTGTTAGGAGGCACAAGTCCTCTCAATGATATTACGGTAACAATTACAACTATCAACAAAACAAACGGATCTGTTATAGATTTTAATTTTGATGGTTTAGCACAGAAGGGTGTATTTGTTATTACTCCGTCTAGTGGCAGCACAGCACAGGTGAGCACAGAAGGTTTAAACTATTCTTCTACTACACTAGCTACTTCAGCCAGTTGGGTTGATTCAGCAAGCGGTCTTTTAGACGACGGTTCGAGTTTACTTAAGCCATCTGCATTGGTAATTGCTGCTGCAGACGGAACTGTAAACTATTCTTCGGACGCTGAAACATTTGAATCAGCTGACAGCGGAATAGGATCAGGCACAATCAAAATTGCGTTCGGACAACCTTCGCCGGGCGATAACAAATTTTTGATTACCAATTCTACAGCAACCGACGTTAGCACTTCAACAGATGGCGGTGCTAGCTGGACTATTCAGTCAGGTGTATTACCAGCTACAGGCGTTACTGCTCTTACTCATGGTAAAGGTAGGTTTATGGCACTGCAAGGAGGAAGTGAGAACGCCTATTATTCCGAAGACGGCGGTTTAACATGGACAACTGCTACAATCGGTACAACTGCTGCATGGATAGATGTAGAATGGGGCAATGGCAGATTTGTTGCTATAGCCGATGATACTAATGTTGCTGTGTATTCAATAGATGGCATTGAATGGTTCGAAACCAGTCTTCCGACAGGAGGAGTATATAGTCAGCTATCATATGGACAAGGCATCTTTGTCGCAACTAGAGACGACAATTCTATTGCTTATTCAGAAGACGGCGTTCTTTGGGAGCTATTTACCCTAGGAGCAGAAGCTGCTGGTTATAACGCAGTTGCTCATGGTAATCCTAATCTCAATCATCAGTTCTTGGTTGTTGGTGCAAGCGCTCCTACAACCACAGTTTCTGTTGCAGAAATAGGTGCAAGAGCTCAAGGTAGATCAGGTGTAGCAAACGAACAGTTATTCCAAGTACGTTTAAAAGAGCCTGGCAGTAACTATGATACTGCCCCTGAAATTTCGATATTTGATCCTAACAATATTGAGCCTGTAGAGCTTGCAGTTAGACTAGGTAACGGTTCAATTGCTAATCCAACATTTGTTGCTAGAGGATCTTCCTTTACTACTGCATCTGCAGAAATTAACGACACAAACTCAAACGGTTTTGCTGATTTCTTCCAGGACGGCAGCTTTGTTGCTGTAAAACAGCTTTCTGCAAGACCAGTAAATGGTTCAAACATTGTGTTTGATAGTTTGCCTGGACAGGTATTCAAACTGGTTAATACGGTGTCATTTATAGGTGAAAATCCAGGTTCATTTACAGCATTCTTGCAGCTATCACCTGAAATGAGCATAACAGATGCTCCTCAGGACGGCGACGGAGTGACACTAAGAATAAGATACAGTCAGGTACGTGCATCCAGTCATGATTTCCTTGATATTGGTACTGGTAACTTTGTTGATACTAATTATCCTGGAATACCTGTAAATGCTCCAGACGCCAATAAAGAAACCAATGAGTTCGACGGCGGCAGGGTGTTCTTTACAGCCACAGACCAAGATGGTAACTTCAGAGTAGGTAATCTGTTCTCAATAGAACAGGCTACTGGCGTTGCCACACTTGATGCAGAAGCATTTAACATTGCAGGCTTACAGGAACTATCACTAGGTGAGGTTACACTAGGCGGAAACTCCGCAGCAATCAGCGAGTTCTCAACAGATCCGTTCTTTACTGCGAACTCTGATAACGTTGTTCCTACACAGCGAGCAGTTAAAGCATTCATTGAAGCACAGATCGGCGGCGGCGGCGCCAGTCTAAATGTTAACTCTGTAACGGCCGGCGATGTGTTTATTAACACTAATCAGATTACTACTGTGTCGGGCGAACAGATAAATATACGAGCAAACGTAAAATTTGAAGGTGCAGTCCTCGGACAACCGCTAGCTTTCAATTACTACTTGAGATAATGGAGATTAAAAACAATGGCAATTAACGGAGTTTTAGGAAGACAAGCACTCGGAGCCGGCACTGATGATCTAGTTTATACTGTGCCTGAAGCTACTTTTTCTGTAGTAACCATAAGTGTTACCAACAGGAATGCGGAAACAAGATCTGTACGCATAGCGCTTACAGACCAAGCTGCTCCTGCAGACGCAGATTATATTGAATACGATACAGAGCTGCTCGGCAACGGAACACTAGAAAGAACAGGGGTTGTATTACAGGCAGGATATAATGTTTTTGTAAGGTCTAATAGTACAGCAGTTACAGCAGTGGTTTACGGCTTAGAGACAGAAACTTCCTAAGGAATAAAAAAATGCGTAAAATATCAACAGGTGTAACAGGAAGACCATTACTGGGTAATTTGTTTGCTCGTGACAACATAGTGCAGGGAATTGTGCCTAATGCTAATCTCATATTAGATCCAGACGGCACAGGTAAGGTAACCACAGATGCACCTTTTGAAATATCAAACACTACTACAAGCAACAGCACTTCGACGGGTTCTTTGGTAATAAGCGGTGGCATTGGCATCGCTGGTGATTTAAATTCAGGAGGAGATCTTGTTTCTGGAGGCACAATAGAAGATTCGACTGGATTTGGAACTACTTCCACACACATTACCATACCAAGCGGCAACACCGCAAATAGACCAGGCGGCGCCAGTGCAGGTTTTGTAAGATTTAACACTGATTATGATTTACTTGAAGTTTACACTGGTTCTAAATGGCAGGTTTCGGGATTCCAAGATGTAGATGTAAGTTCTAACAGAAGTACTTTACCGTTTCAAACAAATTGGGTAAGCACATCAAGCGGATCAGTTACAGTCGATTTACCAGGATCTCCTGCAAAAGGTGACGAAGTAAGATTCTTTGATGTCGACAATACGTTTGATACCAATGCTCTTACCGTAGGTAGAAACGGCAGTAACATAATGGGAGATTCAGAAGACCTAGTAGTAAATACAGAAGGCGCCGCATTTTCTCTAGTTTATTATAATGCTAGTGCCGGGTGGCGAATCTTATCAATCTAATAAGGCAGAGTATAAATGTCATCATATTCGAGTTATAAAAAAATAGTAAAGGGACAAGTAATAGACGGCACAGTTTCAGAAAATAAACTTGCAGCCGACACTAGACATAATTTGTGTACAAAATGGCTAATAGGCAACGCCTGTCGTTGCTCTGCAGGTTGCTGTTGCCAATGGACTGTTCCTGGATGTACTAGACGTGTATTTTTTGAATTATGGGGTGCTGGCGGAAACGGCGCCGGCGCTTGCAGTTGTCGAAGGTGTCATCACTACGCAGGTGCCGGCGGCGGAGCATATAATTCTAAGATGATTTCAACTTCTCCAGGTTGTCAATATACCATGTGTGCAGCAGGTGTTTACAGATGCTTATCTCGTGAGTGTATAGGGTGTACCGGATGCAGTTCATATGTAAACGGATTTGGTTTATCAGACTTTTGCGCTGTGGGCGGCGGCTGTGGACGAGCCAATACAGACTGGACTCAGTATTGTTATAGTTGCTGGACCTGTTGTTTACAGCCGAATGATAACAACGGCGACTTTGGAATGAATAGCCACAGCGGCCACTTTAGTGGTATTTTTAACTGCCATTGTCACCATCAGTATGTTAGACCCACAGGAGCACCTTTCTTAGGAGGCAACGTTGCTATGGCGCTTGCCGTGTGTTACTCGAGGTGCGGTTGTTGGATCGCACCTCCAGGACACGGCGGTCAAGGAGCGATGAGCAGTTATTGTGGTAGTGACTGTTGTAGTCAAGGTGGCACGGGCGGCCCCGGTGTAGTCAAAATTACATTTGCATAACAGGATTAGAGAATGGCAAATTACTCAAGTTACAAAAAAGTTAGCGGATCACAGATACCAGATAGTGTTATCGACGATAATATGATTGATCAGAACACTTTAAATAATTTTGGTGTTAAGTGGTTTTTTGGCGTACCGTGTAGATGTTCATCCGGGTGCTGTTGCCGATGGGAAGTACCACCGCAGGTAAAAAGGCTTACATGGGAACTTTGGGGTGCTGGCGGAAACGGCGCCGGCTCTTGCACTTGTAGAAGGTGTCATCACTTCAGAGCTGCAGGAGGCGGAGGTTACACTTCCAAAACAATAGCAACCAATCCCGGCTGTCAATATACTGTATGTGCAGCAGGTGTTTACAGATGCTTATCTCGTGCGTGTACAGGTTGTTATGGCTGTAGTTCGTATGTAAACGGATTTAATTTATCAGGTTATTGTGCGTGCGGCGGACACCGTGCCGAAGCAAATACTTCTTGGTCGACAGGATGTTTCGCTACAAATTATTATTGTTATTCTCCAGGACAATCTGGCAGTGATTTTGCTATAGGCGGACACACGCAGGCATTTTCTACAGCAAGTGGATACTGTCATTGTCACCCACAGGAAATACACCAAGGACAGGCAATGAGAATCGGCGGCGGTTCAACACAGGGCTTGAGACAATGCTATATAAAGTGCGGATGCTGGAGTGTACCATACGGAACAGGCGGTCAAAGTGCAATGAACACATATTGCAATAGCGATTGTTGTGGACAAGGCGGCACAGGCGGCGGCGGCCTAGTAAAAGTATTATATATCTAAGGAGCCAAAATGGCATCGTATTCAAGTTACAGAAAAATTACTGCAGATCAATTAACAGACGATCTACTTGATTATGACAATCTTGCCGACGGAGTAAGAGAAAATTTTTGCGTCAAATGGTTTTATGGAATTAGTTGTAGATGTTCACCGGGCTGCTGCTGTCTTTGGACAGTGCCCGATAACACTAGGCGATTGAACTGGGAACTTTGGGGTGCTGGCGGAAACGGCGCCGGCGCTTGCAGTTGTAGAAGGTGTCAACACACAGGACCGCCCGGTGGTGGCGCATATACATCAAAGAGCATAACTACCAATCCCGGCTGTCAATATACGGTATGTGCAGCAGGTGTTTACAGATGCTTATCTCGTGCATGCAACGGCTGTAACGGCTGTACTTCATATGTAAACGGATTTAACCTAAGCGGTCTATGTGCATGTGGAGGTCAGCGAGGTTGTACAAACGGATCGTGGACTGATCAGTGCTATTCAACTATGCCTTACTGTGTTCGACCGGGCTGTGTAGGAACCAGTGCAAGTGGCGATTGGGCCAGTTACACACACGGCGGCAACTTTCAAGGCCAATCATCATACCTGTATCCAGGCGGTGCTTGTCATTGCTGGAAGCATATTGGACATTCAACAGGTTCACCGAATTTAAGTGACAATTACTACGAGCAGAATTCTAATTACTGTTGGATACGTTGTGGTTGTTGGATTGTGCCTTATGGCGCCGGCGGACAAAGCGCAAACTCTAATTACTGCGGTCGTTGTTGCGGTCAAGGCGGCACCGGCGGCGGCGGAGTAGTTAAATTAACATTTTTTTAAGTATAAATATACACAAGGAGACATTACAATATGGCAATGGTTGAATTTGAATGGACATGTAATTTGCCCAATGAATATATGATTGATCACAGTTTTACTGACGGTAAAACAAGAACCTGTATCTATGATGGTCCGGATAAATTGTTTTTAATTGTTGAAAACGATACAGGTAAAGAGCATCTAGGACCTATAACTGAACTTGAAAAAGCAGACGGTAGACCTCTACCCAAAGGTTGTAGATATGTTGAAGTAGATTGTATCTCCAATCCGTTGATATGTGAACTTAGAGGACCAATCATTGACGAAGCTGACGAAGAGTACACTGATGCTGTGTATCCTCCAGGTAGTATAGATATCCCAGGATACAACAACTTCACTTATCAAGTTCCTTTAACCCCACTAGATATATACGATCCTGAAACTATACACATTGATAGCAAAGACAACATTACAGTACAGGCAAGATCTATCCCCTGGGCAGTTATGGGAGCAGGCGACAGATTGCCCACATGGGATGATGTTAGAGCAAAAAGAAAACAACTGTTAAAAAACAGTGATAGCGAAATGACTGACGATATGCCACAAGATCTAAGAAACAAGTGGTTAGATTATAGACAGCGTTTGAGAGATTGGCCTAACATCATGGAATCTAACGATGTTCCGGCCTGGATTGCATACAACATGGAGCCAATCGATCCTGCAAGCGAAGAAGGCCCAGACGATCCCGACGCAATCGTAATGTAAGAAAACAAAATTAATATCTGTTCGATAAATGCGCCAAATAGGCGCATTTATTATTTCTGCCTCAATAAATATGTTGTAAAAAGTTATACGGTGCTATATTATACATTATATAGGAGTAATATTTTGTCGAGATCAACAACATTTTTTATTAACGGCGGTGCAGGAAGAGTAATTGCTTCTATTCCCGCTTTCGAATTATTTCAAAAAGAAAATCCAGACGATGATTTTATTATTGTGTGCGAAGGCGGCACAGATTTTTTTAAAGGACATCCAACACTCTCAACAAGAGTTTACGATAACTGGCACAAAGGATTATTCGAAGAAAAAATCAAAGACAGAAATTGTGTAAGTCCGGAGCCGTATCGTGTTTGGGAATACTATAATCAAAAATGTAGTTTGTCACAAGCATTTGATATAGAAATTAACAAAAAGGGAATTCGCAATCTAGATAAGCCAACAATAGTACTAAACAAGCAGGAAGTCGTTAGCGCAGCAAATGTTGTAGAAGAAGTTAAATCAGTTACTGGTTTTGATAAAGTTCTAGTTGTACAGCCGTTTGGTAGAACTGTCGAAAATATGGGCGATTTTTTAATAGATGCAACATCTAGAAGTTTTCAATTAAACAATATTATTGATATAATTAACAAACTTAAAACAGAGTATGGCATTATTATAATGAGTGAGCATCCTGTAGTTGTTGACGATAATCCTAACCCTAAACATCCTGTAGCACAGCCCGAAATTCCAGACATGAGAATTTGGTCAGGAATTATTGATATTGCAGATCATTTTTTAGGATGCGATAGTTTAGGTCAGCATATTGTTAAAGCATTAGGAAAAACAGCTACAATTGTTACCGGGTCAACTTATCCTGTAAATATTTCTTATCCTGATGATGATAAATTTGATATTATTGATGTAGGTGATGGATCAAGAGTTTATTCTCCTATAAGAATTACTATGGAAGAAGAACAAGACAGAATTAACGACGAAGTAATGGAACTTGATCAAAATCAAATCGACATGATTTTAAAAAGTGTACGTACACGCCTTGGCACAGCAAACAAAAAAGAATTACATTCATTGCCTAATCAATCATCAACACAGTCACCTAAAGGTAACCTTATTCCAGGAAATACTATCATAAAACGCTTTGGAGAAAAATAACATGACCAAATGGATTGCAGCTATAACAAGGGGACACAACGGAGGAGTGTGTCTTTTGAAGGACGGAGAAATTGTATTTTTTATTGAAGAAGAAAGACTGAGCAGACACAAGTACGACGGCGGTCCTCTAGCATCGATGATTAAAATTTTAGATTACACAGATAAGTTAGATTACTTAGTTATTGCACACACGATGCCATTAAAAGAAACAGCAGCGAAGATTGACTTTACAGATGATGATGTTTATACAGGACTTGCACGTAAATTGGGTCTTATTGACAACGATCCAAAGGTTGATATCTACAACCATCCTCAGGTAATCGACCTAGCACACATACATCATAAGTTACATGCATCTTCTGCATTTTTCCGTTCGGGATTCGAGTCAGCAGCAGCAGTGGTTATCGACGGTGCAGGAACCTTTATTCCTGCCGAATTTGAACGAACCGGGGAGGATATGTTGTATGAACTAGAAACAATTTTTGATTGTGAATATCCTTTTGATATAAAAACACTATGGAAGCACATTGGCGGCAACGGACCGTTTAAATCGTCATATACTAAAGAAATGCCTAGCGATAGGTATGATGAGTATGGAACACACGAATGTGTAGTCGATGACACTGCAGGTATCGTAAAGGCCTACGAAGCGGTGACTACCTATTGCGGATTTACATCGATCGAAGCAGGTAAAACTATGGGGCTGTCATCGTATGGCAAACCTAACAATAAAATTCCTTCGTTATACCTAGACGCTGGCGGCGAATGGACAGTTTCTAATCGTCATTTAGTTATTCCTACTTATCCGAATGGTGCTGTTATTAATGAAGGTTTTTACGAATTCCTAACAACTTCGCCGGAGTACTATAAGTCGAGAGAACAGCATGATAAAGTGACTCTTCTAGAAAATAGGAGAGATATAGCATATTCTGTACAGCAAGAAAGTCAAGGGCAAGCGCTAAAATTAATCCTAAAAGCATATGAAATGACCGGAAAAAAGAATATTGTACTTTCTGGCGGATATGGTCTAAATTGTGTAGCTAATTATTACTACCTAGAAGAGCTCAATAAGCTCGATATAAATCTTTATGTAGACCCGGTTAGTTCTGATGCAGGCACAGCAATTGGTGCAGCATATATTGTTTGGCAACAAATATCTAGAGATAAAACACCTAAGCCCTTTGGCGAAAATTTATATTTAGGCTTGCCGAAAGAATATAGTTACAAAGAAGTTGTATCTACTGCCGAAAAGTATAATGCAGAAATTTTAGATATCGATGAAAAAGGTATAGTCGGATTAATGCGCAGTAAGAACATTGTGGCAATGTTCCAAGGAAGATCAGAAGCAGGCCCACGTGCTTTAGGTAATAGAAGCTTGATGTTTGATCCTACATTTGAAGATGGTAAAGATTGGGTGAATCGTATTAAGCGTAGGGAGTATTTCCGTCCGTTTGCAGGATCTATTCTGGCAGAACACGCACATGAATGGTTTGACATGCGAGGCATGGAAGAATCTCCGCATATGATGTATGCTGTAAATTGCCAAGAAGGTGTAGCAGAAAAAATTCCTAGCATTATTCATGTAGACGGAACCTGTAGAATTCAAACAGTTAAAGAATCACAAAATAAACATTATCATTCAGTAATAAATGAGTTTTACAAACAAACTGGCGTTCCTGTCATTTTTAACACAAGTTTTAATCTAGGTGGAGAACCTTTAGTAGAGACACTTGATGATGCATTGCGGACTTTAGCAAACAGTGAGATCGAATATCTCTACTTACCAGAACATAAAAAGTTATTAAAGATGGAGATTTAAATGTTAATTAATGGAAAACCGGCAGCCGATCTAAGAGGCTTCGACCTAACTGTAGATCAGATGATAGTAATAGACGATCTTTTCCCGCAGTGGATGATTGAACATGTGCATAGCACAGTTTTTAGTGGATACAATTGGTTCTACGGACACACTAGTAATTATCCTGACGACCCGACGCATGACATAGGTGCAGACCTATCATGGCCAGAGGTTCCTGCTTTCAAACAACAAATTTATCCTCCGCATAGTGGAAATGCGAACGACAGTGCTTGGAGTATGATATATGCTGCTATTGCTACAATGATTCCGTTTGAACTTGAAGTTGGAGAAATATTAGTTAATGGTCAACAATGGATTCATAATACTATTGAACACACTGATTGTCAATGTGATAACGGTATTAGCTGGATTTATTATGTAAATAGAGAGTGGAAAGAAGAATGGGGCGGAGAAACCGTAATTAAGCTCGACGGAGAGTGGAAAAAAGTTTATCCCAAACCTGGCCGAGTATTTTTGTTCAAAGGTAATATCCCCCATCACGGTTTTCCGCCTAACAAAAATTATAAAGGATTACGTGCAACTTTAGTTTATAAAACTATGAGAGCTAATTCCTTACCTCAAAGGAGTTTTGTATAATATGAAATATAATATGTTTCACGTTCCAATTTTTATTGATACTATAGACTTAGAAAAAATACAGATCAGTGATGCACCGTTTGAACGTTTGTGGTTAAGTGAAACTAATTCAACGTTAGGGCAAAATCATGATATATCTGACAGCACATACGAATATCTTATTGAAGTTATGTCTAAGAATTTAGGCACTGAACTAATCGGAGGCAATCCTAGATTTGGCGAAATATGGAGAAATAAGTACGAAGAAAATGACTGGCAGGATATTCATATTCACCCTAGATCCAGCTGGAGTTTTATAATTTATGAAACTGTTGAATCATCAAAGACAGTTTTTATGAGTCCTATTTTAAAAGACGTGCAAAATCAGTTTGGTTCAAATGTGGAAGAATTTCCTTTAGACTTCAGACCTCAATGTAATAAGGGAGATATTATTATATTTCCTAGTTTTATCGAACACTTTGTAAGACCTGGAAATAGAGGAACTACTATTTCTGGAAATATTTATATGGATTTTATGTAATGGAAGTATCTACTGTAATTATTGACAACTTTTTACCGAATCCTAACTTAGTAAGAGAGCAGGTTGTAAAATTACCTTTCAACAGCCAGGAAGGAAAATACCCTGGAATGCGTAGCGACGCTGCCGACAGAGACTATCAACAATTCTTTCAAAAGCAAGTTGCTAGGATTTTAAATGTATCAGTAAGTGAGTTTCTATACGATAGCTTTTGTTTTCAGCTAGTGTACGAAGGAGCCAAAACTTGGATTCATCGAGATGGCTGTGATTGGGCAGGTGTTCTTTATCTTACACCTGATGCTCCAGTAGAAGCAGGCACGGCGTTGTACAATGAAAATGACGAGCTAGTCACAGCAATCGGTAACGTTTATAATAGACTAGTTTTATATAAAGGAAATATAGATCATTCCAGTATGATTCCCGGATTTGGCAATAGTCCAGAAACTGGAAGACTAACACAGGTATTCTTTTTTAATGCCGAATCGACTATCAAAGGAACAATATAAATGAGCTTATGGGCGACATATTTTTACTCGGCTAAACTTGAAAATTCAAGAGAAATTTTAGATGAATGGTCTCCGTTTTTTAACGATTCAGCGTTGTTTTCAAACGGTGATTGGACGATGGCGCAGGCTAAAACTACAATTAGAAGTGGAAAACAAAATGATTCTCTTCCGTGGAGTTCTTTTTTCAATTCGATCGAGCCGCACTTGAATAGTTTTTTAGAATCTTTAGATCCGCAGATGTCTTATAAAATTATATGTGACGAGCATTGGTTAAACGTATACAACAAAAGTGATTATCAAGAACCCCACGATCATGCATTTCCAGGAAGGGGTATTAGTTTAATATACTTGTTAGAATACCCCGACGACGAAGACGCCGGCGGCCAACTAGTCTTTGAATGTCCTAATTTTCAAATGATTAGAAGCTCTGGTTTAGATCGAATATTTAACGCATATAATTATCAGCATATTATTCCTCCAATGGAAAGAGGAACACTGATATTGTTTCCTAGCTGGATTTCACATTATGTTTTACCTAGCAAGTCAGAAAATCTAAGAGCGAGTATTGCAGCAAATTTTGTAATAACGCCGGTACAAGACAATGAATGATACTATATACATAGCGAATAATAGGTGGATAGTTGAAACATATGCTCCTATGTGGCAAGAGTATGAGGTATTATTAAATGCTGATCATCCTAATATAGTGACGCCAGGAATAAGCACAACAGTTAACGGATACCAGATTCCGCATACAACTGAAGAAACCAAAGACATAGCTAACTTTATCATAGAAACAACAAATAATCTATTAAAGAAAGGTGAAATTCCATGCGAACTGCATACACATATACAGACTTGGAGTATTAGATATTACCCAGGCGGCTGGAAAGGATTACATAACCACGCTAAAGGTAAAACAGGATGCACAGCAGTTTTATATTTCGATAATATTGAAGATCAACCAAATGATGAAGGAGCATTCTACGCAATATTGCAAGACGAATTAGGGGAAACGTATGTAGAATGGTGGCAACCGCAACAAGGAAAATTGCTAGTTATGGATTCTCGAATCTGGCACGGAGCATATCCTACATTAGACGAGAGACGTGTAATGGTATTTGATTTTGAGGTAACATGGCATGAGTAAAACTCTCTTTATCGGGTGTAGTCATAGTATGGGCTACAAACATTATAGTTTAGATACTCCTGCACAAGTCTGGCAGGAAAATAATTATGCAGAAATTTATTCTCAAATAAACGATAAAGAAATAATAGTTATGGCAAGTGCAGGGTGCGGTAATAGAGCGTATCCTAATTTTTTAGCACATGCATTAAGGCACTACGATGATATTGACGAAGTTTTTGTACAGTCAACTTATTGGGGCAGATTTCCTATAGCAATTAATCCAGATTTAGATGAACAGAAAATTTATCCGCTAGACTTTTTTATAGAACAAGATTTGAGTAACAATCTAATAAAAAGATACCAATTAGGATTAGTACAAAAGAAAAAATATCTAGAACAATATTTAAAAGTAGAACCGTCAGACTGGGACGATTTTCAGTATATGCAAGATACTACTATCACTCGGCAACCTGACATTAGACGCAGTGCATATTTGTATGTTAAGATGTGGCATTACAATCAAACACATCTAGAACAGCAGGATTACATGAAAGATATAACGTTCATGGATATGCTCTGCAGAGAAAGAAATATTCCGTTACATGTTTGGAATGTTAATGATAGGTGTTTTATTCCAGACAATGTCGACGGATACTATACAGATTTAACACAAACAACATTTGCACAACAAGACGCACTAACGTATTTGCAAAAACATTCAGATAATTCTCTTGATCAAGAAAAAGTCGACCCCGAACATTATAACTATTACGTACACGACCTTATTGCAAGAGACTACATAACTTATTTAAAGGAGAGAAAATGAGCGAACTTTACTCGGGAATAGAAGAATATCCTAACGCATTTGAACCGCAATATTGCGAAGAAATTATTAAACATTTCGAAGTAATGGCTCGACGAGATATTGTCAAACCTAACAATCGAGGACATGGGTTTGTTACAGATAACAGAATTGTCTTTGACTGGGCACACACCCAAAAGGTTTATCATTATGACTATAATCTGTGCGATCATTTCTACCAAACAATTAATCAGATTTATATAGAAGATTATATTGAAAAATATTCTATGCTAAAGCACGGAGCACAACATAGTCCAAAAGGAATGAGTTTACAAAGAACAGGCCCACATGAAGGATTTCATGCCTGGCATGCCGAAGCATCTGATAAAAGTAGTTCTACACGTATAGTAAATTACATGCTATATCTCAACGACATAGACGAAGGTGGTGAAACAGAATTCTTATACCAAGGTGTTAAACTTAAACCCGAACAAGGTAAACTAGTATTATTTCCTACTAGCTTTTTATTTCCGCATAGAGGTAATCCGATTTACACAGGCTACAAATATATTATCACCGGATGGTATACATATGACGAGTAAAAAAATCTTCGTAGGTATAGATAGAGACGGCACTATAAATAAAGACTTAGGTTATGTTACGCATCCTCAAGACTTTCAACCAATCTCTGGTAGCTTAGAAGCAATAGCTACAATTAGAAAAAAAGGTTATGGAGTAGTTATTATTTCAAATCAAGGCGGCATACAAAAGAGTTTCATGACAACAGAGGACGTAGATGCTGTTCACGATCAGATGTTAAATTTACTAGGCAAAGCAGGTTGTCCTGACATAGACGGAATATATTACAGCGAAAGTAGCGATAAACGAGACACCTACGCTAAGCCAAATACCGGTATGTTTAAATTAAGTCAGAAAAATATTTCTGATCTAAATTGGAAAAATGGTTTTTATGTAGGCGATCAAATGTCAGACTTAAAAGCAGCAGTAAAAATAGGGGCGAGGCCTGTGCTTGTTAGAACAGGTTACGGATTAAAGACTGAAGAAGATTTGAATAAATATACATACAAGAACATTAAGCGCTCAGCATACGTATTTGATTCGTTGCAAGCTTTTGCAGAAGAACTATAGGAGATAACAATGCCATTTGCAATTAAAAAACCTCATCCGGTACATTCACATGTTAAAGTTTGGCACACATGGGACCCAGACGGTGATGGTTACGAAGAAATTAGAAAATTTGTAATTAGAGAAAATGCCGAAAAGTGGATACAAGAAAATCATCCAAATAAAGGATGTGAGATTTTAGATATACAACTTGAAGCAGGACAAACAGAAGAAGAACTCACTGAAAAAGAAAAATTAGCCGATGATCCTACTACCCCCAACGGAGTAAAAAGTTATAGAAATAGGGATAATGATAGTTTAGTCGGGAAGCTAACTTCTTTTACTATTGATAATGAATTAGATTAACCAGTTCTGACTAATATATGGATGCCATACGGAGTTTGTATCGGTTCTTCTAACAATTGATCTTTTGGTGCCGATTTTACCGAAAGATATAGTTCCGGTACAACTCCGTCATTAAGGTCAAACCATCCTAAATCACCATCTTTGTACCAGCTATGTGGACATGCACTATGTTCCTTGACAGCAGTTGCCCAAGAAATCCCTCCGCGAGATAATTCTGCAATAATTTGTTTAGCATCAAAAATAGCAAAATAAAGTTCTCGAGAGTGAGTTGACTCGATTGCATCTTCGTGACTTAACAATATATGACTACATCTAACTTTATCCATTAATTATTATCCCCTATTATTAAATTAAAATTAACAATACATCTTGGACCCAATTTAGGAATTCCTGCACCGTGTGGTATAAGGCCATCAAATATTACACATCTTCCTTTCTTTGGTGTGATGCTATTAATTATATTTTTATAATTATTGCTATAAAATACAGTATCGCCGTCTGCATCATTTACATAATATATTAAACTTGTGTGATGAAAATTTAAATCAACATGCGGAGCGTGATTTTGTAAATCTGTGTCATACGGAGTTGTCAAAAAAGATCTTGCATACATAATTTGGTTTAGCGCATATCCCAATTGATTGACTACACTTACAGGTATAGTACTAAAATTAACAAAATGAGATGAGAATTCTGCATCACTTTTTAGTATATGTTTAAAACTTAGTGGAGTTACACCGTCTCTACGAGCAGTACCTTCATATTTTGCCATCCAAGGCAACCCATTTTCTATTTCACACCCTTTGGTTTTTCCTAGACATAGTGCTTCGAAGTAATCTTGATAAAATTCAGGTATGCAGTCATCGATAATTTGTAGATTCATAGGATAAATTTCTTCACTCACAATGCTATTTGATAGGAATTATCGCACGTTGGTAAAATTAAACTTTTATAATTCCGCATTAAAAAACTGCTTATATAATTGTAGTTATCTTATTAAATAAATAATGAAAAGGAAATGATATGTCAAATTTTGCCCCTATTGTAGATAGAATAAGAATTATTCCTCGTCCTGCTGATTTCCTGTCACGGAATAGCGGAAACAGTGGCGAAGTATTCTTTAATAGCGAAACAAATAGTCTTAGGGTTTATTCAGGCAAAGATATAGGCGGCTTCGAAATTGCAAGATCAGATTTTGGTAACATACTGCCAGCAGCGCAGATAGACATTCAAAGCCAAAAAAATCGTATACGCTTTCACTGGGACACACTTACCGATCTTGAAAGTGAAGTAGATCCTGTTACCTATCATGGCATGATTGCTCATGTACACTCCGAAGGTAGGCTGTATTTTGCTCACGCAGCCGAGTGGGTTCCAGTTGCAAATCTTGCAGAAGCCTCATCGATACCATACGAAGCAGACACTGCAGACGAATTACAATGGGTCGAAGGTACTTGGGATTTTGGCAACAACATAATTAAATACGCTAATGCCATACAACTAGAATCAGATCTTGCCAACTATGACGCAGGTGTTTATCATGGCATGACAATGCATGTGCATGAGACAGGTGCTCTATATTATGCTCACGCAGGCGCCTGGAGAAAACTGCTTACAGACACTGTCCATTCCGATGTTGAATCTGCAGGGTATAATAACCCGCTCGGCGCAGCGGCTTATTCAAATGCCTATTCTGACCTAGAAGGTACTCCTCAATCTATTTTAGATTTTAATATTGACGACGGCACATCTGGACAGGTCCTAACCACAGACGGTGCCGGCAATTTTACATTTGTAGATCAAACTGGAAGTTCCGGAGGCACGACTACATTTGATCTAGTTGAAACAGATGACGGCTCGTATGATGCAGCTAACACTACCACACTAAGTGTTTTAGGCGGAGAAAACATATCTACTGAATCTGTTACAGACAGCAATCAAATTACTGTAAATTTGAATAGTTTTTCGATTGACTTTCTTTCTGATGTTGATACAACAACCAGTGCTCCTCAAACAGGCGAAGTTCTCAAGTGGGACGGTGCAAAGTGGGCACCAGGTACTGATATAGCTGAAGGCGGAGCTGGGCTTGATGCTGATACACTTGACGGATTCGACAGTTCTTATTATCTTGATTATAATAATTTTACAAACACTCCGGATGTTTTATTATTATCAGACATAAGTGTGGGAAATGAATTATCGCCAGCAGGCAACGGCGCTATAACCTATGACGACACGGTAGGTATTTTTAGATTTACTCCGCCTACGGCAGAGGGAATTGGAGCCCTTACATCAGTTACATTTAGTGATTTAACTTCAACCCCCACTACTCTGTCGGGATACGGAATTACCGATGCAGTAAGCGAGTCTGAGGCATTTTCAGAAGATTACAACGATCTTATAAATAAGCCTTCTATACCTCAATCACTATTAGACTTAAACATTTCAGATGGCTCAGACGGACAGGTTTTGACTACAGATGGATTAGGTAATTTTTCCTTTACCACTGTTACAGTACAAGGTACAGGCGGCGATCCAGACCAAAATGTATTTGCTACTATTGTGGGAGACTCAGGTACAACCACTGCAGATTCTATAACAGATACTCTTACAATAGCAGGCGGCACCGGAATTACAACAAGTGTTAGCGGAGATACTCTTACAATTGATCAACAGAGTTCTGCAACATCATTTGCTAGTCTTACAGAAACAAATGCTGCAGGACTTACAGTAGACAAAATATACGAGCCGGCTCTTTTGATGTTTAGAGTGAATAACGTAGGTACTGGCTCTTATACATTCGCTCCGCACTACTCCGGCGCGAATCCAACAATATATGCGCTGTCTGGCTCTACAGTTGCATTTGATCTAGATGAAATTGGAGGGCATCCCTTTGCTATTCAAGATTCAGAAGGAAATAATCTCACAGATGGTCTTGTTCATGTAGATGCAAGTGGTAATGTTTCTACCGGCTCTAATGCGCAGGGAAAGGATTCTGGAACACTGTATTGGAGGATACTAGAAACAATATTCGGAACCTATAGATATCAGTGTTTAAGCCATGCGTCTATGGTAGGCGGTATCGAATTAAAACGTCTGTCTGTTATCTAATCTTAACGTATTTTTCTAATTCACGTCTCAGTTCGACAGATTTAACAACGTTGTCTCTAAGATCTTTAGGTTGTATATTACCATCATATTCACTTGCATGACCATTGTCTATCATTTTGAATTCGTAAACAAGATCGTCTAGAAGTTTTTGCGCCATTTGCCGCACATGATTGTTTGGTATAGCAGAGATTGCTTCTTGATACTGTTTGAGATCTCTCTTTACCTTGGGGATATCGGTCATCTTAGGAAGCATCAATGTTCCCTTCAGCAGGATTAATGTGAAAATAATCAAGATCCGGATCCTGATTGCTTACCTGAGATAGTGTTGCATCCGCAGACAGAGATTCCATACTGACCGGCATAAGAGCAGGAACATGAAACACATTGCCTTCTGTAATGTCCTTTTCGTATAGATTGCCATCTGCGGTATCTATCCATCGGATTCTAAATCTTCCTGCGTTTACAAACCAAGATTTTGTAGTATCTTTATGAAAATGCATAGGAGTCATAGCACCAGGTAAATTGAAAATTAAAATTTTACAATTGTAATTCTCTGTATCGGCCCATACAAGCTGATACCCGAAATTGGTATTAGTAACTGATTCACTCATTGACGTTTAATAACTCCGTGATTTCAAACAGTGTTTGTATCTTTGTTTTGTTCTGTTTTTTGTTTAGTGTATTATGTAGACCATAGTGCAAAGGTCTTGGCCACTTTCCGTAAGATACCCATGCGTAGCCGTTGTGTTCGTCGTTTAATAAAGGACTAAATTCGTTATCAATTATGCAGAGATAGGTATGAAAGTTAAAAATTCTGTCATTTGACACAAAAGTTTCTAGGGGCATTGATTTCTTGATATTCTGATTACCTATTTCTTCGTGAATTTCTCTTTTTAATCCTTCCCAGGGAGTTTCGTCATTTTCCGTTGTGCCGCCTACTAATCCCCACACGTTAGATCTTTTACCTCTAGCGCGATGTAAAAATAAAAATCTTTGTGTGTCAAGAGCAAAAAAGAGAGCTCCGGAACAAATTACAGTGTCCATACTAGTAATTATATTAGAATTCTATGCGCCAGGTTCCGTTCGGATATTCGCCTTCGAATGAAAGACGCCATTCAGAATTTTCAAACTTATATTGAACGCCTGTGTTAAGGTTAGTAGTATACACTGGCGTCACTGTGGAATCCGAGTCAGTAGAATCGAACACAACCTGCCACTCTGTGCCTGTCCACTCTATAATGTCGTTAGCACTAGCCGTAAAGTCTGAGCCGTCTTGATTCTTCCAAGCGTCTGCTCCGTCTGTGTTTCGAGAGTCGCCAATTGATTCTAAAATTAATATTCTTGGATTGGCACTCAGATCAAAATCTTGAGGATTAGATTTTTGTGGATCTATAATATAATCGATTTTTGACCTTGCACCCAAACTGCTAGTTAAAACAGTGTCTGTTGGAATAGTATCAATGTCCCAGTTAACTGCTGCTT
>Ga0209937_1000108_pt1 | contig 27689 bp, 30 predicted proteins | sample SalPon1_B_H2O_MG_FD_185699 | JGI IMG/M metagenome (GOLD analysis project Ga0209937, IMG submission 185699) | Salt pond water microbial communities from South San Francisco under conditions of wetland restoration - Salt Pond MetaG R1_B_H2O_MG... | ecosystem: Environmental > Aquatic > Non-marine... | reverse complement strand
CGTCGAACGCCGGTATCGACGGGGCAGGGGCACTGAAGGAATACGCGATGGACCGCGGACGGCCGCGTGGTGACCTCTGGGAGAACTGCATCTGGGCGGAGTCAGTGAGCGTCTCCGGGCGAGATGTGTCCTTGTTTCAAAATGTCCACCAGGAGGCCGACGTCGTCCCCGAGAATATCGACGCAATCCGCGCGATGACGACCGACTGCTCAGCGGCGACCTCCGTCGCGCGAACAAACGAATCGCTCGGCGTCGGGCTTCGGAGTCTGCTCGACGCCGACCAGCGAAACCGCGACCCGGTCGCCGCAGACGACTGAAGCGGGTGATTGGCCCCTACAACGAGCGGTCGGTGTCTGTCGGCGTCGCAACGAGGAACGTTCGGCCGCCCCGCCGTTCGAGGTGTACCTCGGCGTCGGCGACGCGGTTCGACCGAACACGGTCGGCGATCCGGTCGGTGCGACAGTTCGTGACGTCCACACGGGTCTCCGTGGCGTACCGCGGTCGGCTCTCGAGAGTAGCGCTCATACCACCACAATCCGGTGGATCGACCCTATATCCGACCCAACCGCACGGTGAAACTGAAAGTAGTCGCGCGGCTCACTCGAAGTCGGCCGGGGGCCGTCGGTGGTCGGCGGCAGCCTCGTAGCCGGCGGCGAGTTCGAAGAGGCGCGGCTCGTCGAACGGCCGCCCGAGCAACTCGAGCCCGACAGGGATGTCGTCACCCGCGAAGCCGGCAGGCACAACGATCGCCGGCAGTCCGGTGTGTGCGGCCAGCTCACAGCGCATCTCGGAGAACGGCTGGTGCTCGGGAATCTCGACTGGGAGGACAGCAGACGGCGGGTAGACGACTGCGTCAAGGTCGGCGTCGACGAGCCCGGCGATCGCTTCAGTCCGAAGCGCCTCCCGGTCGGCGAGCGACTGGAGGTACGCCGGGTTCGTCTCGAGTGTGTCCACATCGGTGTCGAGGATGTCTCCATCCAGCAGTCGGCGCTCGACGCTCTCAGCTACTGTCCCACTCTCGGCGAGCTCACGAAGCGAGTCGACCGGGGTCGTCGGCCGCTCGGCGAGGTACCGGTCGAAATCGCGCTCGAACTCGTCGCCCACTACACGTGCGGACTCAAGACGGTCCGGGTCGACGAGCGAGACGTCATCCACCACGGTCGCGCCGGCGGCTTCCATCGTCGCGAGCGCCGCCTCGACAGTCGCGGTGACCGCCGGAGCCGTGTCGGCCGCCGAGTTCGTCGGATCCGACACACCGAAGAAGTCACGCAGGACACCGATTCGAGCGCCCTCAAGCCCGCTTGGGTCGGCGTGTGCGACGTAGCCATCGGCCGGAACCTGGTCTGCGCCCCGCGCGGTCACTGGGTCAGCGGGATCGAAGCCGACGAGCACGTCGAGCACCCGCGCCGCGTCTTCGACCGTACGGGTGATTGGTCCGGCAGTGTCCTGGGTCAGCGACAGCGGGACGATCCCCGTTCGGCTCACTAACCCGATCGTCGGACGGAGGCCAACGAGGTTCGTGAACGCCGGCGGTGAGCGCACCGACGAGCAGGTGTCGGTGCCGGTGCCAACGACCGCAAGGTTGCTCGCCACCGCGACAGCGGTACCGCCGCTTGACCCCGACGGCCGCCGATCGAGGGCATACGGATTGTGTGTCTCCCCGCCGAGTGAGCTCACGGAGTCGACGCCGAAAGAGAGCTCCTGGAGGTTGGCTTTCGCGACGATCACCGCGCCCGCCTCACGAAGTCGCTCGACAACGACCGCGTCCGACTCGGGGACGAACTCAGCGAACCGGACTGACCCGGCCGTCGTCGGCATGTCAGCCGTATCGTGGTTGTCTTTGATCGCGACTGGGATCCCGTGGAGCGGCCCCGTGAGCCCATGCGATGTGAACCGTGCATCGAGCGCGCGTGCACGGTCCATCGCCGCCTCGTTGATCGTGATGGTCGCGTTGAGCGCGTCGTCGTATCGCTCGATGCGGTCGAGGAACACCTCGACGAGCCCCTCGGCCGTGAGCGTCGTCTCCTCGAACGCCGCGTGGACGTCCGCGACAGTGGTTTCTACGAGCTCGAAGTCGGCCGGAATCGGTCGGTCGGTCATCTGTTCGGGCAGACAGACGGGGCCTCAATAGCGCTTTCGGCGACACGGACCGGGCGAATGTCTACTTTCCAGACAGTCTCTTCAATTGTGTAGTTAATTGGATAACTGTGGACATTCACCCGTGAGTCTCGGTTATTTTCTGCATGTATGCGTAGTTTTATAGCCATTCGCCTAGCTCTGTCATTCGTTGTCATGACTGGCGATATTTCGAGATCTGATCTCGAGGGACCGACGATCGATCGACGAACCACGATGAAACTACTCGGTACGGCTGGAATCGGGGCAACTGCTGGGTGTCTCGGCGGTGGCGGTGAGTCGGGCGGGGGGAGCGGCGACGGAGAAATGGCGAGCGACGGGGACACCGGAAGCGACGAGAGCGGCGGTGCGTCCGGCTCGACCGGCGGACGGATCACCGCCGGCTGGCTCACCGACGAGATCGAGTTCCTCGACCCGCACATGGTCGACCTCGGCATCCAAATCGAGGTGCACTCGAACCTGTTCAACGGCCTGTTGAAACTCGACCAGAACAACCAGATCGTCGGTGACGCCGCCGCAGACTGGTCGCTGCCGGACGACACCACGTACGTCTTTGAGCTCAACGAGGGGGTGACGTTCCACAACGGCGACCCGCTCGACGCCGAGGCCGTCAAGTGGTCGCTCGAACGCCTCCAGGGGATGGAGACCTCACCACACACCGGAAAGGTGAGCAACGTGGAGTCTATCGAGGCCGATGGGCTCGAACTCACCGTTTCGCTCTCAGAGCCGTACGCGCCGTTCGTGGCGTTCATGCTCCGCGGGCCAGGACGCGCGGGAACTATCGTTCACGAGAGCGCCGCAGACGACCCAGAAGGATATACCCGCATGCCGATCGGCAGCGGTCCATTCGAACTCGTCGACCGGACGCCCGGCGAGTCACTCACACTCGATGCGTACGACGGCTACTGGGAGACCGATGCGGACGGCAACGCGCTCCCGTACCTCGACGGCGTCGACATCGAACTCATCCCCGAGCCGAGCACGATGTGGTCCGCGCTCCGCGGCGGCGAGATCGACTACGCGAACCTCCTCACCGGCGAGTTCGCCCGCCAGGGTGAGAGCACCGACTCGATTCGGATCGAAAAGACGAGCTCCGGAGAGTGGTCCGGCATGGCGCTTTTGTGTACGAACCCGGCCGACCACGAGGAGGACGTCCGGTGGATAAGCGGGCTCGGAGAGGCACCGACCGACATGTGGAACGACCAAGATATCCCGACGACCGACCCACGGGTTCGACGGGCGATCGGGATGGCGATCGACCGAGAGGCGCTCGTCGAACGCGCGCTGTTCGGCTACGCCACGGCCGCACACACGCTGTACAATCCCGCCATCGGCTGGCTGTACGACGCACTCGGCGGCGACGAGCCGTCTGCCGGCCACTACTACGACCCCGAGCGCGCCGCCGAGTTGCTCGATGAGGCCGGCTACACCGGTGAACCGCGCTTCGAGGCATCGATCCTCGCGCTGCCCGAGAACGAGCGCGAACTCACCGTCATCCAACAACAGCTGAGTGAGGTCGGCATCGAAGTCGAACTCGACATCCAACAACAGTCGTCGTACTGGGACAACACCTACCGGTACCAGCAGCTCATTACCGAGTACGGCGGTGCCGCCGACGTTGACCCGTGGATGTCCGATTTCAAGCAGTTCGGCTACCCGAACGAAGAGACGACAGAGGGTGCCTGGCAGCGGTCACTTTACTTCGACGAGGAGTTCAGCGAGTTGCTCGCAGAGGCGAACGCGACGCCCGAACTCGACGCGCGCGCCGAGGTGTACCAGCGCATCAACGAGCACTTCATCGAGGCCGCACCGTACATCCCGACCGTCTACCCACTCAACCCGAAGGCGTTCGCGAGCGGTGTCTCGGGCGTCGGCATCCAAGCCGGGCTGAGCAACTTCCACCGCGCTTCGCTGAATGAGTGAGCGGTCACCCCTCACAGCCAGACGAGTCGGCGTCTCGTCGACACGACACAGCGCCGCATCGGCGAGATGGCCGACTGTAATCGCCAGTGGAGGTGACGAGCTGTGGGCCTGAGGACGTACCTCCTGAAGCGGCTGGTTCACGCCGTATTCGTGATGTTCTTTGTGGTTACTGTCGTGTTTGCCGCGGTGCGTTCGATTCCGGGTGACCCTGCACGGCTGATGCTCGGCGGCGACGTCGACACGGAGACGCTCAACGCGCTCCGGGCAGAGCTCGGATTAGACGCGCCGCTGTACATTCAGTACCTCCGATGGCTCGGTCGATTACTCTCCGGTAACCTCGGCGAGTCGATCCGAACCGGCGAGCCGGTCCTCGCCTCGCTCGCACAGGTCGCTGGCCCGACACTGAGCATCGCAGGACTCGGCATGGTCATCGCACTGGTGATCGCGGTGCCGACCGGCATCCTCAGTGCGGTCAAGCGGTACGAGATCGAAGACTACCTCTCGACGACGGTGGGCTTTTTCGGGATCAGCATGCCCGCCTTCTGGATCGGCATCGTGCTCATCCTGCTCATCGGCGTGAACGTGCCTGCGATCCCGACGTTCGGCTACACGCCGATCAACGAGGGGGTCGTCGCCTGGCTCAGTTCGATCCTGCTGCCGGCGTTCGCCGTCGGGTTCCCGTACGGCGGCATCCTGATGCGGATGATGCGGTCGTCGATGCTTGAGGTACTCAACGAAGATTACATTCGAACGGCACAGGCGAAGGGGCTGCCGACGAACCTCGTGTTGTTCAAACACGGCCTGCAAAACGCGCTGATTCCAGTGGTGACGCTGGCTGGTATCTTCTTAGCGGTGGTACTCGGTGGCGTCGTCGCCGTCGAGATCGTCTTCGGCATCCGCGGACTCGGCCGGCTGTTGATCGGGTCGATCAACCGTCGCGACTTCCCGATGATCCAGGGGACGGTGCTGGTCATCGCGTTCGTGTTCGTGCTTGCAAACATCGTCGTCGACCTGTTGTACACGATGATTAACCCACGAATCAAGTACGGCGGTGGTGACTGACCGTGTCGAGTCGATTCGACGCCGACGCTGGCAAGGTGTTCGGCATCCGCACAGACCTGCTCGAGCAGTTCATCGAGACGGTCAGACGGGATCTCAAGGCGAAAGTCGGCGTAGTGATCGTTACGCTGTTTCTCTTCGCGGCGGTGTTCGCACCGGAGCTCGCACCGCACGACCCGATGGCACAGGACTTCATTCCGCTCTCTCAGCCGGCGCTGTCGGCAGAGACACCGCTTGGAACCGACTCGTACGGTCGGGACCTCCTCTCACGACTGATGTACGGCGCTCGGATCAGCCTCGGCGTCGGGCTCGGCGCCGTAGTGTTCGGCGCGGTCACGGGAGTCGTCCTCGGGCTGCTCGCCGGCTTCTACGGCGGCTGGATCGACGACGTGTTGATGCGCGGCGTCGACGTGATGTGGGCGTTCCCCTGGCTGCTCATCGCCATCATGCTCGTCTCCATCTTCGGACAGGGTGTGTGGAACGTGGTCATCGCCGTTGGCTTCGCGTACATCGACGACTTCGCTCGGATCACCCGTGGTGAGGTGCTTTCGATACGCGAAGAAGAGTACATGCTCGCCGCAGAGAGCGTCGGGCTGGGTGATCTCGAGATCGTCTTCGAGGAGGTGTTCCCGAACACCGTCGCACCGATTATCGTCCAGTTTACTGTGCTCGTGGCCCGCGCGATGCTCGCGGAGGCAACGCTCTCGTTCCTCGGACTCGGCGTGAAACCATCGACCCCAACGTGGGGTGCACTGCTCGGACAAGGTCGTGACTTCATCACGCAGGCGTGGTGGATCTCGATCATTCCGGGCATCTTGATTATGATAACTGTGCTCGGAATCAACCTATTCGGCGACGCGCTTCGTGACGCTTTCGACGTCAGAGAGGTGGACGCCGAATGAGCGATCCACTACTTTCCGTTCGCGGCCTCTCAACGTCGTTCGAGACGGGGCAAGGACAGCTCACCGCGGTCGACAACATCTCATTCGACATCGAGTCTGGAGAGGTGTTCGGCGTCGTAGGCGAGTCAGGCTCCGGCAAGAGTGTGACGGCGCTGTCGATCATGCGCCTGCTCGGCGACGCCGGCACCATCGAGGCGGACGCTGTCGAATTCGAGGGTACCGACCTCCTCTCGTTGAGCGAGCCGGAAATGCGTGCGATACGCGGCGGAGCGATCAGCATGGTGTTTCAGGACCCAATGACGAGTCTGAACCCGGTGATGACGATTGGCGAGCAGATCGCCGAAGTCGCGCGTCACCACGGTACCCTCGGCGAGCGGACGGGGTTCTGGAGTGAGATGCGACGGAAGTACCTCACCGGCACGGACGCGGAGAGTCAGTCCTGGCAGCGAGCCATCGAGCTCCTCGAGCTGGTCGGTATCCCGGAGCCCGAACAGCGGGCGACCGAGTATCCACACCAGCTGTCCGGTGGGATGCGCCAGCGCGTCGTCATCGCACAGGCACTTGCTGGTGACCCGTCTCTCATCATCGCCGACGAGCCGACGACGGCGCTCGACGTGAGCATCGAGGCGCAGATACTCAACGAACTGCTCGATCTGAGCGAGGAGTTCGGTATCTCCGTGCTGCTCATCACACACGACCTCGGTGTCGTCCGCGAGACGTGCGACCGGGTCGCTGTGATGTACGCCTCAGAATTCATGGAGACGGGGCGTGTGGACACTCTCTTTGAGGATCCACACCACCCGTACACAGAGGGGCTGCTCGCGAGTATCCCCCGAATCGACGACGAGCGCGACCGCCTCAGCGTGATCGAAGGGACGGTCCCAGATCTGATCGATAAACCGGCCGGCTGTCCGTTCCAAAACCGCTGTGCGTACGCGTTCGAGCTGTGTGATCGGCCGCTTGTCGAGTACACTGTCGAGACGCCCGGCACAGCCGAACACGTCGTGCGGTGTCATCGTGAAAACGAGTACGTCACCGTCGACGACGACGGCACGGTCACCACGGTGGAATCCGGTGCCACCGACTCGATCGAGCAGCGACTCGAGGCTGAGACTGGCCGTCACGACGACGCGGCTCCCCCCAGTGCGGACGCAAGAGCCGACGGCGGTCAGACGGCGCGTGACGCAGCGGCCGATGCGACGAGAGGTGACACGAATGGCTACTGAGTCTCCTACCCCAACAACAGCGGACCAGCCGTCGAGTGAGGAACCGCTCCTCCGTGCAACGGGGCTGAAAAAGTACTTCGAGACCGAGACAGGCATCCTGAGTCGGCTCTTCGGGGAGCCGACACACGTGAAAGCAGTCGACGGGATCGACCTCGCCGTCGGCCGCCAGGAAACGCTCGGGCTCGTCGGCGAGTCGGGCTGTGGGAAGACGACGCTCGGGCGCGTGCTCTCACGGCTGTACACGCCCACAGCGGGGACGCTCTCGTTCGACGGCACGGACATCACCGACACCGACGGGGCCGACCTCAGGGCGCTCAGAAAGCGCGTGCAGGTCGTGTTTCAGGACCCGCTCTCGTCGCTTAACCCACGGAAGACCGCGGGTGAGATCGTCGCCAAGCCGCTTGCGGTCCACGACATCGCGACCGGCGAGGCAGCGCGCGAGCGCGTCCTCGAGCTGTTCGAGGAGGTCGGGCTCCAAGAGACACACCTCGACCGCTACCCGCACGAGTTCTCCGGCGGGCAGCGCCAGCGAATCGGCATCGCCCGCGCGCTCGCCGTCGAGCCGGACCTGATCGTCGCCGACGAGCCGGTGTCGGCGCTCGACGTGAGCGTTCAAGCGCAGATCATCAACCTGATGAAGCGGCTCCAGGAGTCGTACGGCCTCTCGTACGTCTTCATCGCACACGACCTGAGCGTCGTCAAACACATCAGCGACCGCGTCGCCGTGATGTACCTCGGGCGGATCGTCGAGCAGGGGACAAAGTCGGATATCTTCGGGAACCCACAGCATCCGTACACGCGGGCACTGCTCCACTCGATCCCACGGGTCGACGGGGGCGAAAAGCGCCGGGAATCACTACTCAAGGGGAATCCCCCGAGTCCGATCGATCCGCCGTCCGGCTGTCCGTTCCGGACGCGCTGTCCGGAGTACCTCGACGACCGGTGTGCAGAGACGGAGCCGGCGTTAGCGCCCGTCGCCGGGGCGTCCGGCACGGTCGACCCGCCAGCACGCGTCGAGACGCTCACAACCGACGGCGATTCGTCGTCGGCACACGCCGTCTCCTGTCACTGGCTCGGTGAGTCGAGCGCTGAGCGGGCGGCCCGCGACCCAATGTCGTGAGCACAGTAGGCTGCGCTCTCGATCTATCGGGGCGTATCAAGCGATCGGCACATTAGTACGCGACCGGCACACGAACGGCCGGTTCATTTACCGGTAGCGATCGGCCGTCTCATTTTCCTCGACGAACCGTACGGTGAAGTAATCGTAGCCGCCGTAGGCGGCCTCGAGTGCCCCCATCCACCAGTTCCACCGATCGACAACAGAAGAGCCGTCCGGGGCGTCTGCGAGGTGGCGGCGCGCGTCGGAGACGCTGAGCGCGTGGCCCCGGTCCTCGGCGGGCTTTCCCGAGTCGGCGAGGTCGCGTGCGGCTCGCGCCACCGCCCGTCGCTCCGCCTGCGTACCGCCAAACGACTCGGCGAGGGCCGCCTCAAGCTGCGCTCGTTCCATACCAATAATACCGCCCGTAGACACTTGACTCGCCCGGTGGGAGCGATCACGGCCTCGGCCAGAACGGGGCACCGTCGCGGTTGCAGCCAGCGTCGACGGGGCGGCGGCTCAGCTCCTGTTTGCGGCGTCGGGAGACGGCGACTCGGACCCGTGTGGCGCCGGCGGCTCCGCCGGCTCGACGCTTCCGAGCCGGAGCGCATTGCTCGTCACGCCCAGACTCATCCCCATATCGCCGACGACGACCGCCATCGCGACCGTCACGTAGCCGAGCGGTGCCCCGACGGCGAGAAGCGCCTTCACCGCGAGCGAGGCACCGATGTTTGTTCGGATCGTTCGGCCTGCACGCCCGGCGAGGTCGAACGTGTACGGGAGTCGGCGAAGGTCCGCTCCCATGAGCGCCACGTCTGCGGTCTCGATCGCGGTGTCGGTTCCGGCAGCCCCCATTGCGATCCCCACGTCGGCGGCCGCGAGCGCCGGGGCGTCGTTGATCCCGTCGCCGACCATCGCGACACCCCCGTTGGTCGTCGAGGCGAGCTCTGTGACGGCCGCAACCTTCTCTTCAGGAAGGAGCGACGCGCGAACCTCGTCGACGCCGACGGCGGCGCCGATTGCGCGGGCGGTCCGCTCGTTGTCGCCGGTGAGCATGACGACGCGCTCGACCCCAAGCGCGTGGAGGCGGTCGACGACCCACGACGACTCCGGCCGGACCGTATCCGCGACCGCGACGACGCCGAGCAAGCGATCGGCCGTCCCGACGACGACGACTGTTTTACCGTCCGCCTGGAGGTCTGGGATTATCTCACCGGCTAAGTCGACGTAGCGACCGTGTTCGCACTCGGTCGCGTCAGGAACCGGCGACGCCTCAGTCGTCGCGTCGGGAGCGACCGTCGTGGCTGCCGCGCGCCCACCGTCGGTTCGGACGTGTGCGTGCCCGAGGTCGAAGCCGAGCGACTCGAACAGTGAGGGCTTGCCGACGTAGTGCGTCTCGTCGTCGAGGTCAGCCCGGATACCCTCCCCCGCGAGCGCTTCGAAGTCGGAGATGGTGTCGGCGGCGACGGCCCCGTCGGCGGGGTCGCGCCCGGTCCCGCGGTCGACGATCGCCGCAGCAACCGGGTGTTCGCTCCGGCGTTCGAGGGCGGTCGCCCGCGCGAGCACCGCGTCCGCGTCCGGGGCGTCAAGCGGGAGCACGTCGGTGACGGAGAGGTCGCCGGCGGTAAGCGTCCCCGTCTTATCGAGCGCGACGGTGTCGACGTCGCCGGCCGCCTCGAGGTGCTCGCCGCCTTTGATCAACACCCCGTTGCGCGCCGCCGCCGTCACGCCCGAGACGACGCTGACGGGCGTAGAGATCACGAACGCACAGGGACACGCGATCACGAGCAGCGTGAGTCCGCGAACGGTCCACGTCTCGACGGAGCCGCCGAGTGCGACGGTACCGACGAGAACCGTTGTGACCGCGGCGGCGACGACGATCGGGGTGTACACGCGGGCAAAACGGTCGACGAACCGCTCGGCTCGGGTCTGCTCGGCGGTGGCAGACTCGACGAGGTCGATCACCCGCGCAATCGTCGAGTCCTCGGCGGGTGCGGTCGTCTCGACTTCGAGGTAGCCGGCCTCATTGATCGAGCCGGCGTACACCTCGTCGCCGGGCGCTACCTCCGCTGGCACCGACTCGCCGGTGATCGGCGATTCGTCTACCGCGCCCGTGCCCTCGCGGACGACTCCATCGAGTGGGACTCGGTCACCGGGACGAATGGCGAGCCGCTCGCCGACCGCGACCGACTCAACCGGGACCGTTGTCTCCTCACCGTCACGAAGCACGACCGCCTCATCCGGTGAAAGCGCAAGCAGTTCCCCCAGCGATCGTCGCGCCCGGTCGATAGAAAAGCGCTCTAACAGCTCAGCGACTGAGAACAACACCGCAAGCGTCGCCGCCTCGAACGGCAGATCGACGATCAACGCGGCGACGATCCCGATCGACATCAACAAGTCGATATCGAGGTGCAGGCCCCGGAGTGAGTAGGCGCCGTTTCGCAGTATCGGCGGCGCGGCGACACCGATTGCGGCGAGGTATGCCACGGTCGCTCCGGTCACCTCCCACGGACCGAAGGCGCCGACGCCCTCACCGAGTGTCACAAACGCTGGGTCGAGTCCTGGCACCGCCCACTCGAGTGCGAGTCCGACGAGGAGAAAGACGCCTCCCGTCGCGGTCGCGATCGCCCGCCGGCTCGAGAAGAGTCCGTCCGCGACGGTCGACGCGTCCGTGTCAGCAACGTCGTAGCCGGCCCGCTCGACGGCCGCGACCAGCGCGTCGGGCGGACATACGTCCGGGTCGTGAGTCACGTCAACCACGCCGGCGGTCGCACGGGTGTCGACGGCCACCACCCCTTCGCGGTCGAGGGCCGCCTCGACCTTGCCAGCACACGTCGGACAGTCCATGTCGGGGACCGTCAGCCGAACCTCGGCGGTCTCCCCCGTCCCCTCGCGGTCGCTCATACCCTGACGTAGCTCCTGGGTATATATTAACTCGGCTGCTATTTTCACCGAGAATTTTGCAACATGCTCACAATAACTCGGTGTCAGTTAGTATATTGTGTGCGGCATGTTGATCACCCTCGGTCGAGGTACGCCTGCTGGACGGCTACGACCTCGGTCGAGTCGGCGCAGTCGGCGTACCGACGGAGCGGCTCCGCGTTGAGTTCGAGAAACGTCTCTCCCCAGGTGAACTTCGCGAGGATCCGCGCCGCGTGGTCCGGTTCACCGAGGATCGAGAGGGCGGCCGCGAGCGCCTCGACGGTCGTGAGTCGCATCGGGCGGCCGAAGTTCACGGGGTTTGCAGCGACGAGATAGGGTAGCGCGCGGTGAGCGCCCGACAGCGAGAATCGCTTCTCGCCGGCCGACTCCCACGAACAGTCGAGCGCGACCAGTGTGCGGTCCGTGGCGCGCTCGGTGTCAGCCGGCGAGAGTGCGCGCTCGGCGTGGGGATTCAACACGACCCCAGCGGGCGTCTCGCGGTCGCGGCGGTGGAGCGTCGCGAGGTCGAATCGCGAGAGCTTGCGGGCCGTACACTTGTCAGGGTCGTCATCACCCTCGTACCGGACGTGGAGTTCCACGTCGACTCCGAGCAGTGGACAGCGCTTAAGCAACACGGAGCCACCGTCGTCGAGCCGATGCGATCAAACGAGGAGGGTGGCCCGCGATGGCCCAGCAGCGCGTCCACTGCGGTAGCGTCAAACCACCCCGGTACCGGCGAGGTTTTTCATCGTCGCCGTTCAGTGGACAGTATGGAGCTGTTCGCCGTCCCGGACCTCCCCGAGATTCGGGAGGGAGACGACCTCGCCGCGCTGATCGACGACGCGGTCGACCTGCAGACGGACGACGTCGTCTGTGTCGCCAGCACGGTCGTCTCGAAGGCGGAGGGTCGAGCGTTCGACCTCGACGCGTTTCCGCCGAGTCCGCGCGCGGTCGAGGTTGCCGAGCGGCTCTCTGACTGTACGGGCGAACAGAAGGACCCACGCTTCGCACAGGCCGTCTTAGAGGAGTCCACGGAGCTGATTATGGAGGCACCGTTTCTCCTCACCGCGACGCACTTCGGCCACGTCGGCGTCAACGCCGGCATCGACCGCTCGAACGTCCCCGATCACGATCTGTTGTTGCTCCCGAAACGCCCCACAGAGAGTGCAGCGCGAATTCGCGCCGGAATCACCGCTGATCGCGTCGTCGTCACCGACACCTCCGGGCGCCCGTTTCGACACGGTCAGCGCGGGGTCGCCATCGGGTGGGACGGGCTGCCGGCGAGCCGGGACTGGCGCGGCGAGGCCGACCGCGACGGGCGCGAGCTCGGCGTCACTGTCCAGAACGTTGTCGACGAGCTTGCCGCCGCCGCCAACCTCGTCGCCGGTGAAGGCGACGGCGGCACGCCAGTCGTCGTCGTCCGCGACTGGTCGTTCGGCGACCACGACGGCTCTGACGCCCACTTTCGTGCGGTCGCCGGCGACTTCGTTCGGCAGGCGCTCCGCGAGTGGAGCTACGACCCGTAGCGACGACCGACCAGCCGTCCGCCACCACACCCATGCTTGGAATCGAACTCACTCCCGAACACGACCCGCACCGCATCGTCGACCTCGGCGTCCGCGCCGAAGCCGCCGGCTACGACGTCGTCTACTCGACGTGTCACTACAACAACCGCGACCCCTGGGCCGTCCTCTCACAGCTCGCGACCGCGACCGAGTCGGTCCGGCTCGGCCCGGGCGTCGCCAATCCGTACGAGACGCACCCCGTCACCCTCGCCTCGAAGATCGCAACCCTCGACGAGCTCTCCGAGGGACGCGCCGTCTTCGGGCTCGGTCCCGGTGACCCGTCGACGCTCTCGAATCTCGGATTGGCCGGCGAGCGAGGACTCCGGTCGGTGCTCGAGGCGTTCAAGACCGCAAAGCGGCTGTGGGCCGGCGAGCGCGTCGACGCCGACGGCACATTCGAGGCCACGGGTGCCGGGCTCAATTACGAGCCGCCCCAAGGCGCCGACATTCCGGTCCACGTCGGCGGCGAAGGACCACACATGTGCCGGATGGCCGCGAAACACGCCGACGGGCTGCTCTACAATGGGTCACACCCAATGGACCTTGCGTGGGCCCGCGAGCAGGTCGAGGACGGACTCACGGACCGACCGGCCCACCGCGGTGACTTCGCACTCGTCGCATACGCCGCAGTCAGCGTGGACGAGGATCCAACAGCCGCCAGGGAGGCCGCACGGCCACCCGTGGCGTTCATCACCGGCGGCGCGGCCCCGCCGGTCCTCGAGCGGCACGGCATCGACCGCGACGAGGCCACGGCAATCGGCGAGGCGATTGCTGCCGGCGAGTTCTCCGCCGCGTTCGAGCGCGTCACTCCCAAGATGATCGACGCGTTCTGTATGGCCGGCACACCAGAGACGGTCCGCGAGCGGGCCGTGGCACTCGACGAGCACATTGACGGACTCGTCATCGGCGCCCCGCTCGGTCCTGATCTCGAAGCGAGCGTCGACCTCGCCGCCGAGGCGGTCGACGGCGTATTCTGAGCGGCTACTCGCCTCGACCGCGGCCGCCAAGCGCTGGGAGCGTTATCCCAACTTCGTTGAGGAGACTGCCGACTGCGGCGTAGCCGAAGACGCCGACTGCGGTGAGTAACAGCGCCTGGCCAGTGACAATGAGGACTGCAGACAGCGGGTCACCGGCCCCGAGAATCAGGTCGTTCACGAAGACGTCGAGAAAGCGTCCGACGTCGGTGACGAGTCGCACCACGAAATCGAGGAGTGCCATCATGATCGACCGTTCGGGAGCCGGGTACTTGGCTCTTTCAGCTTCAGCGGGGTCGTCGACGGAGGACGACCAAACTGTTATGTGGTCGAATACCATGTGTATAGCTGTCATGTGTCATCACATGGGCGAGGCGCTCTCGTGGGAGGAACTCGCGGAGCGTCACCGGGCAGACGCCACGGACGACCACTCGGACGCACTCGACGAGTCTGTCGAGCCGGTGGCCGATCGGCCGGACGAGGAACCGGCCAGCGAGGAGCCACCCACTGAGCCTCGCGCGCCCGCCGACGACTGACGCGTCCGGTTCCGTCTCGACGCGAATCCTGCCTATTTTCCACTGGAGAGCAACACGAGAGCGACGCGTCTGTGCCAGGTCGAAGGACATTATCGGCTCGGGCCCCAATCGATCGTATGCCGCTTTTCTGGCACCGACGAGATCCACGAACCCGAGACAACGCCGGCCTCGCAGCCGCCGCGCGCGACGCGACCCCGTCCGACCCAATCGTTCCCGTCTTCGTGTACGATGCCGACCTGCTCGCCACGATGGGCGCCCGACAGCGTGGGTTCTTTCTCCGGCACGTCGCCGCCGTAGAGGACCGCTACCGCGACCTCGGGAGCGACCTGATCGTCCGCGCCGGCGAGCCCGACGAGGTGCTCCCCGCGCTCACGGCGAAGTTCGACGCCGAGACCGTCTACTGTAATGACCACTACCGGGCGGCGAGGCGCAACCGCCAGCGCCGCGTGGAGGAGGCGCTCGCTGCCGACGGCGTCGACCTCGACGGACGGACCGATCTCGTGTTGGTCGACCCGGGTCGCCTCGAGTCGTCGTACCCGAACCACAGTCAGTTCCACGGCGACTGGGAGGCGGTGCCGAAGCGAGGCCCGTACGCCGAGCCGGACCCCGACGTCCTCGCCGAGGTCGCCGATGGCAAGACCGTTCCCGAGCCGGACGTCGACGTGGACCTCCCGCCGGCTGGGTACCGGGGCGCACGCGATCGATACGACGACTTCCTTGACGCCGGTATCCTCTCGTACAACGACACCAGAGACGACCTCCCGCGGGCGGTCGAGGCCCCATCACAGGCCGTCTCGCGCATGTCACCGTACCTGGCGACAGGCGCGATCGGCATCCGAGAGGTGTGGGCGGGCGCGAGCGACGTATATGACGCCGTCACCGGCGGCGAGCGTCGAAACGTCGACAAGTACCGCTACGAGTTGTCCTGGCGCGAGCAGATGTACCACCTGTTGTACTACAACCCGGACCTCGCCGTTTCGAACTACAAGTCGTTCCCCAACGAGATTGCGTGGCGGGACGACGACGCCGACTTCGAGGCGTGGACGCGCGGTGAGACCGGCTACCCGCTCGTCGACGCCGGAATGCGACAACTGAATGCAGAAGGGTACATCCACAACCGGCCGCGGCAGGTCGTCGCGAGCTTCCTCACGAAACACCTCCTCGTCGACTGGCGGCGGGGAGCGCGCTACTTCACTAAACAGCTAATCGACCACGACTACGCCTCGAATCACGGCGCGTGGCAGTGGACCGCCTCGACGGGGACCGACTCCGTCGACGTGCGGATCTTCGATCCCGTGAGTCAGGCGTCAAAGTACGACGACGGTGCACGCTATATCAGCGAGTACGTCCCAGAGTTGCGCGACGTCCCGGCCGACAAGGTGATCGACTGGCCAACGCTTTCTCGCCGCGAACGCGAGGAGCTCGCTCCCGAGTACGCTCACCCGATCGTCGACCGCAACGGGGGATACGACCGCGCACAGCGGGTGTTCGAGGAGGCGCTCGGCAAGCGGTGAGCCCCGGCGACGGGGCTTTGTGTGGGTCGCCCCACACACCCGTATGTCGAACGTCAGCGACACGTACATCGAGAACCGCCAGCGGGTACAGCCGACCCACACGAACAACTACGAGGCCGCACACGGCGGCACGGTCGTCAAGTGGATGGACGAAGTGGGTGCGATGTCGGCGATGCGCCACGCCGGCGAGACGTGTGTCACCGCGAAAATAAGCGAGCTTGATTTCGTCCGCCCGATTCCACAGGGGGACACCTGCGTGATCGAGTCGTACGCGTACGCCGCTGGCCGGACGAGCGTCCGGGTGCGGCTGCGCGCGTACCGCGAGGAGCCGCGGACCGGTGCCCGCGAGCAGACGACCGACTCGTATTTTGTCTTCGTTGCCGTCGACGAGGCGGGCTCGCCGACATCGGTACCCGATCTTACCGTCGAGGGCGACCAATGTCGGAAACTTCGCGATGCCGCACTCGCCGCAGAGCCGGACGAGACGCGGTGAGTGACACGAGCACCCGTCGATCAGTAGTCGCCCAGCACGCCGAGCCGTCGGGCGCGCCGCGTCGCGTAGTGGAACACGGCGTACCCGCCGGCGAGATAGACGCCAGCAACGGCAACGAGAAGCGCGAGGTCGCCGAGGCTGAACTGCCACAGTCGGACGCCGTCGACCATCGCCCGCTGTAACAGCGCGCTACCGTGTGCCAGCGGGAGCACTCTAAGCCACGGCGCGTCGAACACCGGCGCCGACACGAGGACGACGAACCCGAACTGCAGTAAGTTCAGCCACGTGCCGACCCGTTTGTACAACACAGTGAGCCCGCCGGCGGCGAAGCCAAGCCCGAGCACCGAGGTGACCGCGAGCCCCGCGATGACGACGACCGTGATCGGGTCGAGTGCGAGCCGTGTGCCGGTGAGAAGCAGCATCACAGCCAAGACAACCGCCGAGGTGAGGAACGTCCGAATGACCTTCGCGACGCCTTTGATCAGCGCGACCGGTGTGAACCCAAACGGAGTGGTGACGTGTCGTTCGAGCGTGCCCCACTGCACCTCACTGCCGACGTCGTTCGAGATTGACGAGTACGCGCCGACCGACAACGTCCAGAGGAAGTAACCGACGACGATCCCCGACAGCGAGTCGGCAAGCGCCCGGCCGGCGAGTAGCGTCCCGCCGTAGAACAACACCCCGAAAAAGAACACGGCAACGACGATTCCCCCGATTGCGTTCGCAGGGTACCGAACGGTGATGAGGAACTCGCGGACGAGAACCGCCCGCAGGAGATGCCAGCGAGTCGCCGGGCGCGGATCCGCGTCCGCGGCCGACCGAGCCGACACGTGGTCCTCGGTCATCGCGACTGCCCTCCGTCAGTGATGTCGAGGAACACGTCCTCAAGATCGGGCGTGACGGTACGGACCTCGGTCGGCGTCACCCTCTGTTCACGCAACACATCCAACAGCGCGTAGAGGTCGTCACCGCTGGCATCGACTTCGACGACGGCTCGACCATCCGAACCCGACGCGTCGGGTCGGTCGACGACTTCGACGCTGAACCGGTCGCGAAGGGCAGCGACGACCGAGTGGTCAAGATCGGGACTCGCGACCCGAGTCACGCCGCGGCCAGCAGCCGACAACAGCGCGTTCGGCGCGTCGTCGGCGACGATGCGGCCGTCAGCAAGCAAGACGACGCGGTCACAGACGGCCTCGACGGTGGGCATGTCGTGTGTGCTGAGAAGCACGGTGAGTCCCTCCTCGCGGGCGAGCCGGCGGATCTCACGCCGGAGTACACGGGCGCTCTCGACGTCGAGCCCGAGGGTCGGCTCGTCGAGGAACACGAGCGATGCGCCACCGGCGAGCACGCTCGCGAGCGACACCTTCTGTTTCATGCCACGCGAGAGGTCCCGGACCGGCGTGTCTGCCTCGTCGGCGAGTCCGAGTCGGTCGAGCAGGCGGTCGTGGCGGGCCGCGACCGAGTCGGGGTCGACACCGCCAATCGTCGCGAAGTACCGGAGGTTCTCGCGGACGGTGAGCCGCCAGTAGTCGTTGCGTGCGCCCTCCAGCATGGCGTCGACGTCGGCGTACGCCGCCCGGCGGTCGGCGCGGACGTCAGTGCCGAACAGTCGGATCGTGCCGGCATCGGGAAGTACCGTGCCGAGGATGGACTTGATGAGCGTCGTCTTGCCGGCCCCGTTCGGGCCGAGCAGTCCCACGACCGCGCCGCGCTCGACTGTCAGGCTCACGTCGTCGACCGCGAGGACCGACCCCTCGCCGGTGCCGTACCGCTTCGAGACGCCGTCGACGACGAGCGCCGGATCCGCGGTCGACCCGTCTGTGGTCGACCCGTCTGCTGTCGTCTCCTCGACCGCCAAGCCGTCCGCTGTCGTCTCCTCGACCGTCGACCCGCCGGCCGCCTGATCCTGTGCCGACGCCGCGTTCCGTGCCATCGGGATCGGTACGGGCTGAACGGGGATATATCCGCGTTCGGTGCCCACGATAGCGCATGGATCTCGACCGGTTCGCCGCCGATACGCCGGCTGATGACGCCCCAGGCGACGCCCGGGTCTGTGTGGTCGCCACGCGTCCGGATACCTTCGAGCGGTGCCGCGACGGCTTCTATCCGGCGCCGCGCTCGTACGACCGGACACATGCCGACGTCACCTACATGGCCTTTTATCGCACCGCGCCGGTGTCAGCGATCACCCACTACGCCCGGATCGTCGAGCGAACCGAACAGACCCGCGGCGAGCCCGGTCGGATGGACGAGTCCGACTGGGAGGACCTCATCGACCCGTTCTCCGAAGAGCGCGTGGTCGTCGTCTTCGAGTTCGAGTCGCTCGTGCCGTTGGACGCCCCCGTCGAGAACGACGGCCACGGCGTGCGCGGCGCGTGGTACTGTACGGTCGACGACCTCCGGACGGCCGACACGCTCTCTGCGCTCGCAGGACGGGCGGAGACGTGACCGGGCTCGGAGAGGAGTAGACGCTCCCGGGACACGCGGCTGAGTCGACCGAGTTGGCGTACCATCCCGAGAGTGGTTGTCTCGTTCTATTTGAGTGTCCATAGGCCGCCCCTGCCTGAGCGTAGGAGGCGAATACCACTGGAGAGTGACTACGCCGGATACCGAAGTCGCCGCCTTCGCTCTCGTTTGGCAGCCGAGACGATCCTCTCGATGGGCGCGACAGGGGTTCTCGCGGTGGAATACGATACTGGTCGTGGCCGTTGGGTGAAGTGCACGTGGTGGCCGATGTGGACGATGGCCGAGTCGAGCGGCGACGACTGGCCACGCACCGGCACACGGCGTGACAATCGAGGTAAAAAACCAATGCAACGACGGAAATTCATGGTCGGACTAGGAGCACTGTCAGCAGGAGCCGCGGCTGCCACGGGTACGGGTGCATTTAGTGCCGCGTTCATCGGTGGGCGAACCGCAAACATTCAGGTTTCAGGAGACGCTAACGCGTTGCTCGCGCTACAGCCAGGGTACGACGTTGGCACCGGTGACTCGACCGTCAGCGACGAGATGGTCTACTACGAGAGCGAGAGTGCAGAGCAGCTGGCCATCGACATCAGCTCGGATGACGGGAACGGTGTGAACGTCAATTCGACGTACCAGGTTGGAGCGATCGCTGGTGACACGAAGGACGTTCTCGATGACCAGACCGCAGTGGTCGCAGACGACGTGATATACGGTCAGGAACCAAATCAGTACCTTGACCCTGCGACCACGAAGGAGGACCCTGCGTTCGGTATCACGAACAACTCCGAGAACGACGTCATCGCACAGCTCAACTGGGACGGGACGGTGCCAGAGGGCGTCAAGGCTGCGATGGTGGTCGACGGAGATTCCAGTGACCTCGGTGACGGGTCAGCAGCACAATTCGGCCTCGACCTCGTCAGCGACCAGCCTGACTCTGAGACCACGTTTGGAATCAACTCTGGAAGTACGGCATACGTGTGCATAATCATCGTCGTCGAGAGCGACGTCGATGCACAGGACATCACCGGAACGCTCGAACTTCGTTCCGAGGGCGCAGTCGTGCAGAGTTCGAGCTGATTCGTTCGGAGATCACCGACAGATCTCTGTAACGACTCACAAGTATGAAACGACGAAATCTGCTCTTCGGTGTCGGCGGGACCACAGCGACGGCACTCGCGATCGGCACTGGTGCGTTCAGCGCTGCACGCGTCGGCCGTCACGCAGCGATCACCGTGTCTCCGGACACCGACGGGCTCGTTGGTCTCGTACCGAATCCAAGCGTCGCGGGAGTAAGGTTGAACAGTCCAGAGCTCACGATCGACCTCGACGACCCTGGTATCAACGTCAACTCGACGTACCAGTTTGGCCTCTTCGAGGGCCAGCTCGGTAACGACTATCCCGAGAGCTTCCCCTTCGAAGGGAACGAGCCAGAGGATTTGAGTGAGGGTCGAGACGGCGATCCATTCCAGTCTGCGTTCGCAGTGGTCAATCAGACGAACTCGGATAAGCGGCTCGCGCTGACGGTGAACATCGACGAAGGGTCGGTAACCGACACGACATACGCGTTCGAGATACACAGCAAGGGTGAACAACGAGGGCTCATCGAGAGCGGACCGGGAAACAAGACTGCGAGCGATGTGCTCGGTCCCGGCGAGGCGTTCGGCGTCTCGTTCATCCTCGATGCCGGTGAGAACGCCCTCGACGACGAGTTCAGTGGCAGTATCGAAGTGAGAGCACAGTCGGCGTGACGACGGCTCGCGGATGCAGGCCGGCGTCAACGACCGTTTTTTTGATACCAGACACCTAGAATCCAGTCAGTTTCCTACAGAAGCTAGTAAGCGGTAGTAGACCCCTCCTTCTTGCAGACCGGTACGGTCTGTGAGCAGTATACAGCGTGTACTCAATACGGCTACCGAACACGCCAAATGTGGAGATGTGCACCTACACTGTTCGACAACCCGGTTGGCGGTGATTATGCATGAGCGGCCAGGAGTACCTGTGGAAGGTACTACGAGTGGTTGTCGTCGTATGCATCGTAGCCTTGTTTGCAGGCCAAGCGCTCGGCCAGCCAGTGTTGTTGAGTTACGTCGAGACAGGCAGTATGGCTCCAACACTCGAGCCCGGTGACGGGTTTGTCGCGATTCCAACAGAGCTGACGGGACCTGTTCAGAGAGGCGATGTCGTTACGTTCGACGCACAAAAGATAGAGGGAGGTGGGCTGACCACTCACCGGGTCGTTGGAAAGACAGCAGGTGGATACGTTACCCAAGGAGATGCCAACTCCGTTACCGATCAAGCTGGCACCGAGCCGCCCGTACAGGAGGCACAGATCGTCTCGAAGGCGCTCCGTGTCAACGGGAATGTCGTCGTGATCCCACACTTTGGGACGACGGTAGAAGGGGCGAGAGCGGTGGCAGCGTTCGTCCAAGAGCAACTTGTAGCGATAGTCGGTACGCGTGCACTCGGTGTACAAGGGGTCGCGTACATCGTCTTTACGCTGTCAGCCATCGTATACGTCGCCGATCTATGGTCCGACCGTGGACGGGCTCGTGGTCGTGATAGTGAGCGCTCCCGGAAACGTGACACCGGTGTCTCGATGCACCTCGTGGTGTTGACTCTCGCAGGTGTGGTAATGCTCTCAGCAACGACAGCGATGGTAGCTCCGGCTGGGACTGAAGAGTTTGGCGTCGTCAGCTCAACTACTGAGTCCGACCGGCCGATGGTCATCGAGCGTGGAACCACGGGACAGGTCGATTACATCGTCCCAAATAGCGGAATTGTCCCCGTCTATACGTATCTGGAGCCGGGGAGCGCCGGGGTCGACATCGACCCGAACAGAGTCGTGATCCAGCGTCGGTCAACGGTGAACACGACGGTCGAGCTCACCGCCCCACGAGAACCCGGCTACTACCCAAAGTACGTGACTTCCTATCGATACCTGGCTGTCCTCCCAGTGTCGGCTATCGAGGCACTACATCGGGTACACCCGTGGGTTCCGATCGTAGTGATCGACGCGGTTCTTGGTGGATCGATCTACATACTCGGTGCTGTAACGCTCGGTACTGGCCGCACCCGGAGCCGTCGGCGGGAGTACGACCGAGTCGAGACGAACAAGTACTTTTAGTAGTCGGCACAGACCGGACAGCATCCCGCGCGTCAACACTCGGTTCACTCACCCAACTGCTGCCCGTGAGACAGAGTCTCATCCGACGCAGACGTGTGACGACCGTGATCGTCTCGCCGCATTCGAGGAGCCTCTTCTGCCGCATCCTCGAACGGTCCCGCGGCGTGCTCGGGATGTATGCACGCGAACAACGTCTCGAGCGACTCGACGAGCCGGTGGCTCGGCCGGTTCACGAGGGCGTTGCCGTCGACCGCGTACACCTGGCCGGTCTCGACGGCCGTGAGCTCGGACCAGCCGGGGCGGTCCCGGAGGGACGCGACCGCCTCGGCGGCCCGGTCTACCTCGAAGCCACAGGGTGCCACGACGAGAACCGCAGGGTCGTACGCGCGGAGGTCGGCCCACGCGACCGGCTCCGAGGCACCCGCCGGCTGGAACGACGGGTCACCGCCGGCGATGTCGACCATGTCTGCGACCCAGTGGCCGCCCCGGATCGGTGGGTCGGTCCAGTCGAGCACCGCGGTTCGCGGACGGCCAGTCGCGTCGACCGCCGCAGCCGCGCGCTCGCGAACCCGGTCGACGCGGGCTGAGAGCGACGCCGAGAGCGACGCGGCAGCCTCACGTTCGTCCACCGCTGCGCCCAGCCGCGTGACATCCTCGAGGACCTCTTCGAAGGCGTGTGGATCGAGCGTCACGACCTCGGGACGAGGTGTAAGCGACGCGGCCGCCGCCTCGACCGCGCTCGCGTCGACGGCACAGACGTCACACGTCGCCTGGGTGACGAGGAGATCCGGCTCGAGCGCCGCGAGCCGGTCGATGTCAAGGTCGTACACCGCGCCGTCGACAGACCGCATCTGGGCGTCGATATCGGCCGCCGAGCGCCCGGCGTGGTCGACGACGGTGCTCGTCAGCGTCGGAAGCGCGTCGACGACCGGCGGGTGATCACAACTGTGTGAGACGCCGACCGGCTCGACGCCGAGTGCGACCAGGATCTCGGTCGCGGACGGGAGAAGCGAAGCCACGCGCATAGGCCGTGAACGGCTCGGGTCAACAAAGCCGTTCGGACCAAAGAGGTCACTCCTCGACGACGTACGACCGAGCCGCCTCGGCGTACGCAGCCGCAAGCGCGGCGTCGGGAAGCGCGTCGGCGGCCGCGACACAGCCACGGCGGACTCGGTCGCGTCGGTCACCGGGCGGCAGCTTGTTCGTCGCGACCGTCTCGGCGGTCTCGAGGAGCGCTGTCGCAGTCTCGGTCTCGTCGGCTCGCGCCGCTGTTTGTGCCTCCGCGAGTAGTTGTGTGAGCGCCGCCCGAACGTCGTGTGGGACGTCTTCGAGCGGTGTCGCGTCGGCGGCCGCGTCGTCGGGACCGTCGACGTCAGTCGGCATCGGTTCCCTCATCCATCGTTGCGGTCACAAACTCCGTGCTGCTGCCGAGTGGGTCGGTTGCGGTCATCGTCTCGAGGTCGCCAAATCCGGCCGACCGAAGCTGGTCCAGCGTCTGTGTGCGCCCCGGCGCTGAAAAGAACATACGGCCGCCCATCCATCCGCGGCGCACCGTCTCGAACCGGCCGGCCGGCAGCGTCATGAGCAGCCGGCCGCCGGGACGGAGCACCCGAGCGAACTCACGGTAGACCGTCGGGTGTCGCTCGCGTGCGACGTGAAACACCGCGTGGTACGCGGTCACCGCGTCGAACCGGTTGGCCGCGAACGGGAGCGTGGACAACTCACCGTGGACCAGCCGGGCATCCGGGACGGTCTCGCGCGCGAGTTCGAGCCCCTGTCTGGATATATCGAGGCCGACGCTCCCCGCAGGGAGGTTCGCGAGCGTCCGGGCGCCGTCGCCACAGCCGACATCAAGCACGGCTGGGTCGGCGGGGAGGTCGGCCCGGAGGTCGTCGAGTAGTGCTGCGTCCGAGCCGGACGGGTCGCGGCGCTCGGCGTACGTCTCCGCCACCTCGTCCCACGCGCGTTGCACCGCGATTCGATTCATACCGTGTGAACGGCCGCCACAGGCTTGTGAGTTGTGTCGAGCCACTCGGCCGGTTCGGCGCGCCCCAGAGGGCCCTCCGGGTTTTTCTCGTCGGCCTGTGAGGGTCAATCGATGACGAACACTCCGGTCCAGAGAGACCTCGAGTTCACTGAACTCACGGGCACCGGCCTCCAGACGAGCGAGCTCCAGTTCGGCACCTGGCGGTTCGGACGGGTGAACGAGGCGGGCGAAACCGAGATCGACGAGACCCGCGCACACGAGTTGCTCGACGCGTACGCCGACGCCGGTGGTCGGTACATCGACACCGCCGACGTCTACGGCGGCGGCAGCTGTGAGCGGTGGATCGGCGAGTGGCTCGCTGAGCGCGACCGCGAGCGATACACGATTGCCTCGAAGATTTTCTGGCAGATCCGCGACGGCGACCCGAACAGTCGCGGCACGAACCGCAAGAACGTCCGCGACCGGATCGACGCACTGCTCGAGCGGCTCGACACCGATTACGTCGACGTGCTCTACATCCATCGCTGGGACGACCAGACCGACGCCCGGGAGCTGATGAAGACGCTCAACGGCCTCGTCGAGTCAGGCCGCGTCCACTACCTCGGCGCCTCAACGCACCGACCGAACGCCTGGAAGGTCGCCCGGGCGAACGAGATCGCCCGCACGAACGGATGGGAGCCGTTCACCGTCCTCCAGCCGCGGTACAACCTCGTCGACCGCGAGATCGAAGGCGATTACTTGGCGTTCGCCCGCCAGCAGGGGCTCGCCGTCTGTCCGTGGAGTCCGCTCGGGCAAGGGTTTCTGACCGGCAAGTACGACCGCGACGCCGACGTGCCGGCCGGCTCGAAGGTGGCAGCCTCGAGTCGCTTCCGGGAGTCGTACCTCACCTCAGAGAACTTCGACGTCCACGAGGAGCTTGACGCGGTCGCCACCGCAGTCGACGCCACGCCGGCACAGGTCGCGCTCGCGTGGCTGTGTCACCGCGACGGGGTCACCGCGCCGATCGTCGGCGCACGGACTGTCGAGCAGCTCCACGAGAACCTCGCGGCCGCGTCGATCGACCTGTCGCCCGCACAGGTCGACCGGTTGACGGCGGCAAAAGCCGGGCCATACGACGGTCTCTGAGTGGGTGGTCTCGCCTACTCTGTGCAGTACTCGACGAAGTTCCGGAGTATCCGAAGCCCCGTCTCCCCGCTCTTTTCGGGGTGGAACTGCGTGCCGAAGACGTTGCCGGCGTCGTTGGCGACGACCGCCGGGAAGTCGACACCGTAATCGGCCGTCGCGACGACCGCGGCCGGGTCGGCAGGCTCGGCGTAATACGAGTGGACGAAGTAGGCGTGGTCGCCGTCGACCCCGGCGACGAGGGGATGATCGCGCTCAACAACCAACTCGTTCCACCCCATGTGTGGGACCTTCCGGTCGACGTCGAACCGAACGTTGGTGCCAGGAATCAGGTCGAGGCCGGTCACCTCGCCTTCGCCCTCGTGGTCGGCTTCTTCACTGGAGGTGAGAAGCATCTGCATGCCGAGACAGATGCCAAAAAGCGGGCGACCCGCCGCGGCGTGGTCAGTGAGCGCCTCACGAAGCGGGCCAGCGTTTTCCATCCCCTCGCGGAACGCACCAACACCCGGGAGCACGACCCCGTCTGCGGCCGCGAACGCTTCGGGGTCGTCGGTGATCTCGACGGCCGCGCCCGCCCGCTCCAGCCCGCGAGACGCAGAGCGGAGGTTTCCGAGGCCGTAGTCAACGAGGACGACGTCCGCCAGCGTCTCCGCGGGCGGTTCAAACGAGTGCATACGTTCCCGTTGTCGGGCGAGGAAAAGTCGGTTTCCCTTCGGCTCACTTCAGTACCGACTCGGCCATCCGCTGGGGGAACCCAAGCAGGAGCGAGACGAGTCCCTGCGTTTCTTCGTCTGCGCGCAGCGTCGACCGAACCCGCTGAGAGACGACCTCCACGCTGATGATCAACGCCAGGATGACGAGGATCGTCGCCATCATGTTGGTGAACGCGAACAGCCCCTGCTGGACGCTCAACACCTGTCCGAGGCCGCCGCCGCCGATGATACCGAGTGAGACGGCAATCCGAACGTTGATTTCGAAGATGTACAGGGTCCACGCGATGAACGGCGTCGTCACCTGTGAGAGCATCCCAAAGGTGATCGTCTGTGGTTTGTTCGCGCCGGTCGTCTCCATCGCCTCGATCGGACCGTCTTCGATTTCCTCGAGTTCGTCGGTAAAGAGCCGTCCGAGGTTACCGATCGTGTCCGTCGCAATCGCGAGCGTTGCGGTCACGGGACCGATGCCGCCAAGCGGGATGAAAATCAGCGCCCACACTAATGCGGGGATCGCGCGAATAGACGACATGACCCCGCGAAAGAGGAAATTAAACGGGAACGGCGTGACCCGTCCCGATCCGAGGACGCCGAACAACAGCGCCAACGGGAACCCCATGACCGTGCCGGCAAAGCCCATCGCCAGCGTGATGCCGGCCTCTCCGAGCAACGGTGTGTCACCGCCGAACCCGCCCCAGATCAGGTTCCGTTCCTCGATGAACGTCCAGTATTCGATGAACCCCGCCGGGTCGACGTACGGAAACGAAAGGGTGAGAAACGGGAAGAAGTCACCGAGAGCACCGAGGAAGTTCGGGAGGTACCGCGGGATATTCGCCGCAAAGAACCCGACCGACGTGAGGGCGTAGTAGAACGCCGCAGTCGTGACGACGACGCCAATCGCGAGCACCACGACGCGGACCTTGCGCGCGAGGGCAATGTCGGCGTACCGGTCGCGGACGCGGTCGGAGTGACTCACTGTCGACTCCCCCCGTCAGGTGTCGCCTCCGTCGTGTCACCCGTCGGTCCGTCTCTCACGGAGCCGCCGGCTGAGGCGGCATCGCCGCTCGTCGAGCCCTCGGGCGCGAACAGCTCTTCGGTGTCGATGTCGCCGTATATCTCGTCTATCACATCCATATCGAACGCGTCGCGATAGCCATCGAACACCTTCCGGCCGTTCCGGAGCCCGATAAAGCGCTCCCCGAACTTCCGCGCGAGGTTCACCTGATGGAGGCTGATGATCGCGGTCAGTCCCCGGTCGCGTGCTGCGGTTCGGAGGTACCCCATCACCTGCTGGGCGGAGCCCGGATCGAGGCTCGCGACCGGCTCGTCGGCCAGCAACACGCTCGGGTCTTGCACCAGCGCACGGGCGATCCCGACCCGCTGTTGTTGGCCACCCGACATCTGCCGGGCCCGTTGTTGGGCTTCGTCTAAGAGCCCGACAGTTTCCAGTGCGTCCAACGCGTGGAGCTTGTCGTCTGCGTCCTGGAGCTGGAACAGCGAGCGAACGAACGAGTTGCGGTTGAGCGACCCGGTGAGCGCGTTCGAGTACGCGGTCATCTGGCCGATAATGTTGTGCTGTTGGAAGATCATCGCGATGTCGTCGCGCGGACCCGTGACTGGCGCGTCGTCGATACGAACCGTCCCCGCCGTGGGCGTCTCCAAGCCGTTGAGACACCGGAGCAGCGTCGACTTCCCGGATCCGGAGATGCCGAGCACGACGACGAACTCGTCGCCGGGGATCTCAAAGGAGACGTCATCAAGCGCGACAGTATCGCCAAACCGCTTCGTGAGGCCGTCGACCGTAATGCGACTCATGTGGTGTGTGGTGGTTGGCTGTCGTTACGAGAGGTCTTCGAACTCGAGGCCGAGCTCGTCCATCACGGTCGCGATCATGGTGTAGTCCTCATAGTCACCCGCCTGGACGCCGGTGA
>Ga0209937_1000107_pt1 | contig 27696 bp, 19 predicted proteins | sample SalPon1_B_H2O_MG_FD_185699 | JGI IMG/M metagenome (GOLD analysis project Ga0209937, IMG submission 185699) | Salt pond water microbial communities from South San Francisco under conditions of wetland restoration - Salt Pond MetaG R1_B_H2O_MG... | ecosystem: Environmental > Aquatic > Non-marine... | reverse complement strand
CACAACCGGATATGTGGTATCAAGCGCATCTCGCCACCCACCTGCCTCCAGCGTCGCTGCTCCTCGCAAGACCTGCCGGTTCACCGCCAGCAACAGCGCGATGGCGTGCTCTGCCACGCTGATCGCGTTCATGCCTGGTGTGTACAGCACGGTGATGCCTTCCGCTGCTGCTGCGGCCGTGTCGATGTTGTTTATGCCCGTCCCGACCTTCGCGACGACCCGCAGGCGCGAGCTTGAGAGTTCAGCGGCAGATAGCTGCAAGCGTGACGTGGTGAAGACGACCTGTGCTTCCCCAAGGTCTGTGCCTGCTGGACCGCCTCCCCTGCGGACCCGAAAGCGGTCATCCAGCGCTCCCTCGACTGCCGTCAGGGGCTTTGTGTCCGGCTCGACCATCACCTCGATCGGCGGTGTCCATGAGCGCGTCATCGCATGACCGTCACCACCGGTGTCGTCGCAGACACCAGTACGGACTGAGCCACACTGCCGAAGAGGACCTTCCCGATGGGCGTTCTGCGTCTCCCGCCGATGACGATGTAGCTGGCGGCCTCCTCATCCGCATATCGGATGATCTCCTCTGCAGGCGAGCCCACCAGCCCCACTGCGTCGACCTCGGAATCAGCAGACGCGGCGATGTCCGCAGCCGCGGCGGTCGCCCGTTCACGGATCGCGTCGATCTCGATGGTGCGCCCTGCTTCCTCGACCGCCTCCTGCTCCAACCCCCGGAACACCCGCTGGCTGAGCACATGGACCACTGCAACCGCTTCGCCGACCGCATCCGCCAGGTACACGGCCTCCTCGATCACCGGCTGGTCTTCCTGCGCATCATCCACAGCTGCGATGATTACCATACCTCCTCACGCACGGATACCCCAATAAGTGTTGACGACACCGCCATCGACATGATTATTCAGGCGACTTCGAGAGTGGATGCAATGCAATCAACATCTGCGGTGTCCCGACTTCGGGGGGCTGTGGACCGCCGCCACCTGGGCCTGCTGTTGGCAGTCGGGCAGCTGATACTGTGGCTCACGGTCTTCGATGTCCAGGGCCTCTCGCGCACGGACCACGCGGTCCTCGGCGTGTTTCTGCTGGCGGTCATCCTGTGGCTCTCGGAGGCGCTGGCATACACGGTCACGAGCATCATCGCGGTCACCCTCCTGTTCGCGCTTGGTGTCACCGACAGTTTCGCAGAGGCGGTCTCTGGGTTCGCGTCGACGCTGGTCTTCTTTCTCATCCTGTTGATGTTGCTGGGGAACTCAATCTCTGCGGTCGGCTTGGACGATCGGGCGGCACGACGGCTGCTGTCGGGTCGTTCGACCCCGGCGATGACGATCCGATCGCTCGCGACGAACGTCTTCGGACTGTCCTTTCTGATGCCATCTGCGGTCGCCAGGGCGGTCACGTTCATGCCGATCGTCGAGACGATGACCGAGGCATATCATCTGGATGAAGCAAGCCGATTCAGGCGGGCTTCGTACATCATCATCGGTCACATCAATCCCCTCGCCTCCATGGCGATCATGACCGGTGGTGGCATGTCCATCATCTCCTCGCAGATCATGACGACCCAGATCACGCCGATATCCTGGCTCACCTGGGCAATCGTGATGCTGCCGCCTGTGACGGTGTTGTACCTCGGGGCCGCGCTATCGGTTGGCCTCGTCTACCCCGCAGATGATACCATCGTGACCGACGAACTGGAGGAGGCCGACGCACAGGCAGCCCTCAGCAGAGATGAGCGGCTCGTCCTCGCTGTGATGGCGGGTGCGGTGGGGCTGTGGGTGATCGGGTCGTTCACGGGCATGCCCACGATTCTCCCAGCGGTCCTCGCGGTGGCCATCCTCGCAGCACCCGGCATCGGCATCATCACGGAGGATGATGTCCGGTCGATCAGCTGGGGTGTCCTCTTCGTCATCGGAGCCATGTTCTCCATCCTCGAGGTGATGCAGACGGAGGGCACCCTGGTGTTCGTCGTCGAGCGTATCACGGAGGTCCTCCCCTTCGCGACGATGTCGACGTGGCAGGTCGTCGCCACCCTACTGCTGGTCACCGCCGTGGTTCGGACCATGTTCTCGACCGCATCGGCTGCGGTCATCATCATCCTCCCGATCATGATCGAGTTCGCGGAGTCCCTCGCGCTGGACCCGCTCTTCATGGGGTTCTCCGTGATGTTCCTGATCGGTGCGACCACCTTCCTCCCGTTCAACACGACTGCGGTGTTGCTGTCGCATGACCGGGGCCCACTCTCGATTTCCGAGGTGTTCCGCTTTGGCATGGTGACGGCGGTGCTCGCAGTGGCCGTGCTCATCATAGCCTGGGTGGGATACTGGCCGCTGGTGCTCAGCGGACTCAGCCCGACCGGGTGAACAGCTGTTCGAGCCGTGGTTTCAGGAATGGCCCGACGAGCACCATCAGTGTGATGAAGGTGATGATGAACGCAAGTGGGTGGGTCGTCGGGTCGACGAAGATCGCGTATGACCCATCGGACAGCTGCAGCGACCGCATGAAGTTCTCCTCTGCGATCGGTCCGAGCACCACCCCAAGGACGAATGCGATGATAGAGTAGTTGTACTGGACCATGACGTAGCCGATGAAACCAAGCACAAGGATCGTCCAGATGTCCACCCAGTTCGCGCTGAGGGTGTAGCCACCGACGATCGACAGGACGATGATCATCGGGATGATGTAGTGCGTGTCGATCCGGGTCAATATCCCCAGCTTCGTCACGAGGAACGTTCCCATCAGGATGATGAACACGTTGCCGATCAGCAGTGCCAGCAGGAACGTGTACGTCAACGACAGCTCAGCCTCGAACAGCTGCGGCCCCGGCCGCAGCCCGTGCATGAGGAGCCCACCGAGCAGGACGGCCGTCGAACCACTGCCGGGGATGCCGAAGGCGATCGTCGGAATCAGCGATCCGCCGATCGTCCCGTTGTTCGACGCCTCGGAGGAGATGACCCCCCGTGGGTCACCACGACCGAACTCCTCTGCATCATCCGCGCTCCGCATCGCCTCTCCGTAGGCGATGAAGTTCGACACGGTGGCACCTGCACCGGGGACCGCCCCGATGAACATGCCGATGTATGCAGACTTCACGATCGTCAACGGGTATGTGAATGTCTTGCGGATGCCTGCTGTCGCAGACCCCAACATCTCGATGCCTCCTTCGGCGATTCCTCCCTCCTTGCTCGCCAGCTTGAGCATCTCCGATATCGCGAACATCCCGATCAGTGCCGCGATGAAGTCGATACCATCGTACAGTGCAAGGCTGTCGAATGTGTACCTGAGTTCGGGTGAGTTCGGTGCGATACCGATCGTCGTGATCAGAAGCCCCGCCGCACCTGCGACGAGGCCCTTCACGACTGACCCCTTCGCCACGACGGTAATCATCGATAGCCCCAGCACGGCCATGAGGAAGTACTCTGGCGACCCGAACAGCAGCACCACCTCGATCAACACAGGTGACAGCAGGATCAGCGCGAAGACCGAGAGGAACCCACCTGTCGATGACGCTGTTGCGGACATCACCAGCGCCTCGACTGCGCGACCCAGCTTCGACATCGGGTACCCATCAAATGTCGTCGCTGCGGCCCCTCCTGTGCCGGGCACATTCACGAGGATCGCGGAGATTGACCCCCCATACATCGCCCCACTGTACATGCTCACCAACAGCACAATCGCATTGACGGGCGCCAGCGGGAGCGTCAGTGGTAATACGATCGCCATCCCCAGCGCCGATCCGATCCCGGGCAGAGCGCCCGCGAGCGTCCCCAACAGCAGCCCCACGATGACCCACAGAGGCGTCGGCCACGTGAACACGAGTTCGAGGGCCTCCAACATCGCCGCAACGGTGCTCATCCGAACACCCCCGAGGTGAAGAAGACCTCACCACGCAGCAGTGGGACGTTCAACAGCAGATAGAACCCGTACGCGATCGCAGCGCCGAGAACGGTCAACAACAGTGAGTGCGTCAGGCGCATTCGGTACCACCGTGTGTAAATGAGCACGAAGATTGGCGTGGCAAGAAAGATGCTGATCATGTAACCCAGCAGTGCGTAGCCCGCCACGGAGACCCCGGTGAACATGGTATCATCCAATGGCCGACCGCTGGAGTCTGTCACCGCTACGGTCTCGGTCGTATCGGACTCGGTTCTGCCCTTGACGTCTGCAACGGCCGCGTCCGACCCGCTGAATATCGCGACGTCCTCTGCGACGAATCGCCGGATGCTCTCTGGGAGGAACCGTTCTACCAGCAGCAGGACCGTGCCGACGAACACCACCGCCCCGACGAGTCGTGGGAATCTCGCAGCACTCCCGATTCTAAATTGCGTGGTCTCCAACAACATGAATCCAGACGTCACCAGGAACATGAGCAGGAGGCTCCGTTCGAGGTCCACCCATCGTCGGAGCTTTGTTCTGAGGTTAGATTCTGACATGGTCTGTTCTATGGTATCCACTCACAGGTTTTCATGATAAGCTTACGCACATTGGTCGGAAAAATACCGGTTGGTTGACGGATCCGTCCGCTGCTCAGACTTCCTGCCGGACCGCCTCGAGGTCCACGTTCTGTGGGATGAGCTCGAAGGCGTTGGCGACGGCGTCCTCCGCGACTGCTGGTCCGCCGTACTCAATGACGTTTCCGGTCGACTCAGACCACTCCTGCACAGGATCACTTGCAAGGGCGGTCTCGAGTGCCCCGGTCAGCGTCTGGATCACGTCAGATGGGGTGCCACTGGGCGCGAACATCCCCCGTCGCAGCTCACCGATGAAGTCGATGTTGTCGAAGCCCTCATCGGTCACGCTCGCGAGGTCGGGGAACACGGAGGTCCCGTTCGATGACATGCACACGATCGCGTCTGCCCGGCCGGACTCCACTGCACTCAGCGCCGCGGTGTCCGTCGAGATCGTCGCAGGTACCTCATCGGCGATCGTAGCCTGGACGGCTGGCCCGGAGCCGTCATAGCCCACGTACCGGTCCCACTGGAAGTCATACAGGCCCTGCATGAGCAGTGCCATGACGTGGTCGACACCACCACGCTCCTTCCCGGCGAAGATCTCCAGCTCACCGTCAGCGTAGCGGTCGACAAGACCGCTGAAGCTCTCGACCTCGTAGTCTGCGTTCGCGACGATGACGAACGGAGTCCGTGCGTACGTCCCGACACCTGCCAGCTCGGTCATCTCGAAGTTCGGTGGATTGACCATCGCAGACACCGGCGTGGACGGTGGGTTGAATCCACCGAAGGTGTACCCGTCTGGCTCCGAGAAGAACAGCTCTCCCGTCCCACGCAGCGAGGCTGCACCGGGGATGTTCTCGATCGCGACGTTCGTCCCGAGTGCATCAGCCATCTGCGGGATGACCTGCCGCGCGTACGTATCGGTGCCACCTCCCTCGCTGAACGGCACGATGTAGCGGATGTCCCCATCTGGATAGCTTGGTGCATCCGACCCGCCGTCGGTGTCACCTCCAGCATCAGTGTCCGATCCGCCAGTACATCCTGCCAAGCCAGTCATCGCCACTGCGGACGCACCACCAGCGATCTTCATGAAATCGCGTCGGTGGACATCCTCGCGGATTGGTTTATCTGCCATGTCCGATTTGTCGGTAACCGTTTATCATTATATAGGTTCCGATGCCCAAGGTCACGTGTCACCGAATCGACGTCTCAGGGTCAGATGAACGGGAACTCCCCGGCATCCACAACGACCTCCCCATCGAAACGCATGGTCGGCTCGGCCATCATCGCATCGAAGTGCACCGGTGCACGGGTCTCACCACCGAGGTTGCTGCTGGTGCCGATGCCGAAGTGCACGTTGCCGTACCGACCGTGGTCATTCGAGAACCAACCGTTGAATTCCGGGCACTCCGGGTTCATGCCCACCGCCAGCTGTGCGATGTTGTAGACCGCTGGGTCGTCATGCTCTGCCCACACCCGTGCGATCGTCTCGGCCTCACGACCACCCTCAACAGAGACGACCGCACCGTCTTCGATCTCCATCTCCACCGGTGTCTCCAGCACGCCGATGTCCAGGTTGGGGATCGCCCCATCGAAGACGACGGTCCCGTTCGTCCCCCCTTCGACCGGAGAGATGTTCGACTCGATGTGTACGAGCGCGGTGAACTCGCCCGGTGCGTCTGCGATGCCGGGATGCGCATTGCCTGTTCGACCCCGGAGGTCGACGGTCACGTCCGTCCCCTGTGGAGACGTGATGTGCGCCTCATCTGCGGCAGTGAACCGCTCTGCCATCTCCACGCAGTACGGCCGCATGCTCTCGTAATCTGCATACAACCCGCCTTCCACCAGCTGTGTCTCGGTGAATTTGACCATGCTGATCACCCGCGCACCGGCCTCAAGTGCCGCTTTCGTCGCACGGGAGTGCGTGATCGACCGATACACTGGGGTGATGATGACGTCCGCCTCCAGCATCGCAGCTGCCACCGCTGGCTCGGGTTCGTTCCCGTCGTACTCTCTCGGCTCCATTAGGGTCATGCTCACCGTGGCACCCCGTTCAGTCGCCGCTGCGGCCACCCGTTCGGCGACGCTTGCGACCTCCCAGTCCGATACGACCAGCACATCCTCCCCTGGTGCGACAGCCGCACAGGTGTCGACGACACGCCCCGCTCCCCGCATCTCTTGTACGCTTCTCATCGTCCGCAGCGAATCGGTCATCTCGCTTAGCTGCTTTGATAGCCGACGAAACAGCTATACCCACCTACCCGGAGGTGCCGGTGTACGATGGCAACAGACGTCGATGCCGATGTGATAGTCGTCGGGTGTGGAATCGCAGGCCTGTCAGCAGCGAACCGTGCTGCAGAGTTGGGCCTCACAGTGCATGTGCTTGAGAAGGCCCCTGAGGAGCACCGGGGTGGCCACACGGCCTGGAGTGAGTCGTTCCGGGTCCCATCTGCTGCTGCGGACCTCGAGCAGTTCGGGTACGAGTTCGCGGTTCCCGACTACACCCCCGACCAGTTCTATGATGACATCATGAAGCAGACGAATGGGAAGGCAGACCCGGAGCTCGCACGCACACTCGTGGAGAATGCGGGCCCGACAGCTGAATGGCTCACAGAGCGGGGTGTGACCTGGGACATGCAGCCCCTCAATGTCGGCTACACCGTTGCCCGGACGTTCTTCGATGGCGACGAACTGGTGGATCAGCTCGTCGATGCGGCCGAGGCTGATGGCGCCACGTTCCACTATCGCACGGAGGCCCGTGAGCTCATCATCGATGATGCTGGGAATGCAGCGGGCGTGCGGGCCCGGACCGATGACGGGATCGTCGATTTCAGAGGAGAGGCTGTCATCGTCGGCGCCGGTGGCTATGAGTCCAGCCCAGAGAAGCGCACCCGATACTACGGCCCGGACTACGCGGAGATCACCGTCCGCGGAAGCCGCTACAACACCGGTGAGGGCATCGAGATGCTCCTGGAGGCCGGAGTGGATGATACCGGCCAGTGGGGCGGAGCACACATGGCGCTCATCGACCGAAGCTCCCCCCCGGTCGAAGGCGGGGCCAACCGGGTCGATGGGTATCAGTACGGTGTGCTGATCAACAATCATGGCGAGCGGTTCTTCGATGAGGGCGAGGACGCACGCGCTCACACGTACGCGAAGCTGGGGCGCATCATCTTCGAGGAACCCGGCCATGAGGCATACATCATCGTCGACGCTGCCCTGCGTGAGCTGATGCGTGCGACCGGCCCCTCGGATCCCGTCGAGGGCGACAGCGTCGAGGAGGTGCTCGATGCTTTGGGCTGCTGGGAGCCAGCGAAGGGGGCGGAGACGGTCGAAGCCTTCAACGCGGCCTGTGATCCGGGCCCCTTCGATCCGGATGTCCTCGACGGCAACAGGACCGAGGGCCTCGACCTCGAGAAGAGCAACTGGGCGGTCCCGTTGGACGAGCCACCATACATCGGGTATGCTGTGACCGGTGGGATCACCTTCGGCTTCGGCGGGGTCCGAACGGATGCCCGTGCACGGGCCCTGGACTCTGTCGGACGCCCCTTCCCGGGGATCTATGTGGCCGGCAACACGACCGGGGGCCTCTTTTTCGACAACTACCCCGGTGGCACGGGCCTGATGAACGGCGCGGTGTACGGGAAGATCGCCGCGGAGGAGATCGCCGGTGCGATCGAGCTGCCCAGCGCATGACACAAAAGTCGATACGCTGTGCCATCGTCCGTGGTGGCACGAGCAAGGGTGTGTTCATCCCAGCGGCGGCGGTGCCGGAGACGGGCACCGATGCGGCATTGCTCTCGCTGTTCGGGAGTCCTGACCCCCGGCAAATCGATGGGCTCGGGGGGGCGACCTCGACGACATCGAAACTCATGATCGTCGAGGCTGCTGACGCCTCCGGTATCGATGTGTCGTACACCTTCGGCCAGGTGGCGGTGAACGACCGTGTCATCGATTACGGTGGCAACTGCGGTAATCTCACGTGTGCAATCGGTGCATACGCCATCGAAGAAGGGCTCATCGAACCGCCGGTCACCGACGGCTATGCGGACCTGCGCCTGCACAATACGAACACGGATGCGCTCATCGACCAGCGCGTTCCGATGCGTGATGGGACCGTCCGCGTCGAGGGTGACTTCACGGTCCATGGCGTGCCTGGTTCGGGTGCTCGGGTCGATACGACCTTCCTCGATCCTGCAGGGTCGGTCACCGACGATCTGTTTCCCCTCGGTGGACCGACGATTGAGCGGGACATCGATGGGTTCGATGCCACCCTGGAGCTGTCCGTCATCGATGTGACGACCCCCATCGCATTCGTGCGTGCGTCGGATGTCGGGCTGACGGCGACTGAGACGGCAGACGAGATCGATGGGGATGCTGCACTGCTCGCGCGGCTCGAGCAGGTACGTGGGCACATCGCCACCGAGTTGGGACTGGCCAGTGCCCCCCACGCAGCGGCGGCGGAGACCCCCGGCTTTCCCAAGTTGGTGTTCGTCGCGCCCCCAGCGACTTACGAGACGCAGGCGGATGGAACCGTTGCTGCTGCTGACCAGAGTATCACCGCGCGGTACATGAGCATGCAGAAGCTGCACCCGGTGTACGCGGTGACCGGTGCGGCCTGCACAGCGGCTGCGGTGAAGCTGCCAGGGACCATCCCCCACGAGGTCGCCAACGACACTTCCGGTGAGGTGACGATCGGTCACCCCCGTGGGGTGATGGCGGCGGCTGCGACGGTGACGGAGCAACGGGTCACCGATGTGACCGTCTATCGCACCCAACGCCGATTGATGACTGGGACCGGATTCTACTGAGCCGACTCCAGATATTCCTGCACCACCCGATGAGATCGCCGTTCACGAACTCCCATCTCACCTGTTGAGACAGCAGATTTGTGTGTCGATGAGCGACGTTTGTGCAGGATTCTACCCTATTTCTACACGAATGATGATACACAGAGCATATCACAGTAAGTGTGAGAGGTAGTCATGCCCGTGACGCAGGAATGTGCATCTCACCATACGGAACACCCAGTCTACAGCTGCCACAGAATCGGGTCCTTGTGGCCAATGCGCCATGTGCCCGTATCCCATACCTGCCAAACCGTCCCATTTAGTGGGATATAAGCTCCTCGGGGGGATAGCCCAGTCATGACCTCACAAACGCCCCCGCTGAAGACGGTCGGTCGCAGCTTCACCATCATCGATGCACTCCGTGAGGCGCGGGGTTCGACGTTGGCGGAGCTCGCGAAGCGGCTGGACCTCCCAAAGAGCACGATTCACCGGCACATTCAGACGCTGACCGCTCTGGGGTATGTCGAGGAAGATGGACGCGGATACGCGTTGACGGCCCGGTTCGTCTCACTGGGAGGCGCCGTACAGAACAGCCATCCTGGGTTTCGGCTCATCCGACAGAAGGTCGATGAGATCGCATCCGAAACCGGCGAGCGGGCCCAGTACATGATCGACCATAGCGGACAGCGGGTGTACCTGTATGTGCAGACCGGTGAGCGTGCGGTGGCCACAAACTCCACGCTCGGGAAGACGGGATATCTGCATGCCAGCGCAGCTGGCAAGGCCATGCTCGCCGCCCGCCGCGATTCGGCTGTGGATGCGTACATCGACGAACATGGGCTGGCACCGGAGACAGAGCGCACCATCACAGACCCCGCCGCCTTCCGCGAAGAACTCGAGGCAGTTCGCATCCGAGGCGTCGCATTCAATGATGAGGAGACCACGCGCGGGTTACGTGCACTGGCAGCAGCGGTACAAGAGGGCGAGCACGTCCATGGGGCGATCAGTATCGCTGGTCCTGCACACCGCCTGAAAGGGGCTGATTTCAGGCAGCGATACCCGGACCTCTTGCTCGCAGCCACGAACGAGCTCGAGCTGAATCTGACTTATCAAGATTAAAATAAATTACAACGATATTAATGTAATCTCACACGCGATCACGTCTCACCTTCCAACCACCATACCGCAGACCCTGCAGCGAGTATGATCAGAATACCAGCTTATCCTGTCGATAACAGCTTGATACCAGTAACAGTCACCTATACACTACTGAATACCTCTACTGCCAACTGCAAGTAAGATATAGCAATTCATACAGCTACATCGAATCGTTAAAACATGAAATCCATGGCGCGATTAAGGAATTCGAATCGCAAAGTGGGCGATTGGCTCCCTCAGACAACTAGTTGTCCACCTTCGACGACGACAGTGTCATCCAATCGGATTGTCGGCCGTCGGATCACCCCATCCAGATGGATATCTGACTTCCGTGTCCCTCCGAGTGATTCGTTATCACCGACTGCGAAGTGACAGGTCCCCGCGAGCTTCTTGTCCTCTGCCAGGTTGCCGATGAGCTTCGCCTTCGGATTCGTGCCGATGGCGAACTCTGCGAGATTCGTCCCGTTCGCGTCAGCCCGATCGAAGATCGCCTGCAGCGCCTCTGCCTCACCGCCACCCGCAACATCCGTCACATGTCCCCCCTCGACGGTCATCTCGATTGGTTGTGAGAGCCGGCCGATGTTATCCATGGACACGTCGATGACGATGGTACCCTCCGCGGTGTCCTCCTTCGGGTGCGTCGGTGCCTCGCCCGGTGGTAGTGTGGCGAACCCATACTCGTCATGGAAGAACCCATCCAGCGAGAAGGAGAGACAACCCGTGAGGTCGAACTGGACGTCAGTTCCGTTCGGGTCCGTGACATGGGCACGATCTGCCGCCGTGATCCTCTCTGCCATCGCCTCGGTCCGCTCGCGAAGCTCATCGAAGTCAACTGACATCGCACCCTCGACCATCATGTCCTCCGTGACACCCCGCAGGATCCCCGTCCTGGTCCCACTCTCCGCTGCTGCCAGCCGGGCCCGTGTGTGCGTGATCGCCTTGGTCGTACAGGTGAATGCCACATCTGCAGCGATCATCGCCTCCGCGATCGTCTGCGGTGGCTCGTTGCCATGCGATTCCAGCAGTGGCATCACGGCCATGATGGGCTCCGCGCCGACGGCATCGACCGCGACGGAGATGGCCTTCGCAACACCGACCTTCCGCGGGTCGGTCACGATGAGCACCTCCTCATCCGGCTGCACGCTCAGGCATCGGTCCACCACGTTCATCGCGCTCTTGCCCATCGCGAGCTCGAGCATCTCCTCGGCCATACTCTGGCTGTCGAGGACGACGGAATAAGCATTCCGTGATGCGATATCACACCACACTGACATGCTGGAGCAGTGAGCCCCGGCTGGGCCTACCTGCTGCTCCTAGCGATCAGACGAGACTCTCCATCTGTTCACAGATTGCATCGGCGAACGCACTCGTCGACAGCTTCTCGCCCCCATCGATCTGGCGATGCAGGTCGTACGTCACGGTCCCGGCACTGATCGTCGCCTCCACCGCGTCACGGACGAGCTGGGCGGCATCCGACCAGCCGATGTACTCGAGCATCTCGCGGCCAGAGAGGATCATCGCCGTGGGGTTCACCTTGTCCTGTCCTGCGTACTTCGGAGCCGATCCGTGCACAGGCTCGGCGAGCGCACGCCCATGGCCACGGTTCAGCCCGGGTGCGATGCCCAACCCACCGACCTGTGCACATGCTGCATCGCTGAAGTAGTCACCGTTCAGATTCATCGTCGCGACAACGTCGTATTCATCCGTCCGGGTCAGCACCTGTTGGAGCATGTTATCCGCGATGCGGTCTTTGATGACGATCTTGCCTGCTGGCCGCTCCCCATCATGCGCATCCCAGAGAGTGTCCTCGGTGATGAGCCGGTCCGCATATTCGTCTGCTGCGAGCTCGTACCCCCAGTCCCTGAAGGCACCCTCGGTGAACTTCATGATGTTCCCCTTGTGCACGAGCGTCACAGATTCACGGTCGTGCTCGATGGCATACTCGATCGCCTCTCGGATCAGCCGCTTGGATCCGAACTCGGTGATGGGTTTGATCCCGATGCCGACGGGGCCATCGTGGATGATGTCACTGATGCCCATCGTCTCTTCGACGAACGAACGTACCTGCTCGACCTCGGGGGTCCCCGCCTCCCACTCGATGCCTGCATACACATCTTCGGTGTTCTCGCGGAATGTGACCATGTCCATCCGCTCGGGGTGCCGGACCGGTGATGGGACCCCGTCAAGATAGTACGACGGCCGGACGTTTGCGTACAAATCGAGCTTCTTGCGCAGTGAGACATTGAGACTCCGGAAACCAGACCCCACAGGTGTCGTCAGGGGGCCCTTGATCGCCACACGGTGGGTCCTGATCGCCTCGACCGTCTCGGCTGGTAGGTTCTCATCATACCGCTCACGCGCGGCAGCGCCGGCGAACACACGCATCCATGCGATGCCATGGCCGGTCAGCTCCGCTGCGTGTTCGAGCACCTGCTGTGTTGCTGGCCCGACATCAGTGCCGATGCCATCTCCGTAGATGATCGGGATGATGGGGGTCTCTGGCACCGAGAGGGTACCTGTTTCCTTTTCGACAAGCCGGATCTGCTCGCCGTCGCCCGGGACTGTGACATGTTCGCTCATCAGCCGACCAGAGTCAGGTTCGTGTAAAAAGGGACCCGTTTTGCCGATCAGGGGCGGGATACAAAGGCGGATTGTAGCAGATTTCCATCTGTCGGTATCTGTGGATTTCGCCCATTAACACATCTGATTCGTGAGAATTTGGACTCAAGTTTCAAACGTGTCCACTGGACTTCCCCGGGCATGTTCGCCATTCGTCACATCTTGCAACATCACATCGTCCGTATCGTGATCATCATCTGTGTCCTTGGCACCCTGTTCGTGTTGTTCGCCCCGACGGTCGGAGCGACCGATGAGCCAGCTCTCGAATTCAACCAAACTAGCTACGAACTGAATGATACGCTGCAAATAAACATAACAAATCTAGATATAAATCACCGTGACAAATTACTAATATCTATTTTATCAGATGACGAAAATTCACAAATAATAGTAGAAAAAATTAATGAAAGCAATAATTACAATTACACTACTAATAATCCAATATATAAACTCAATCCTAATAGTGACTCTAGTAACATAACAAAATCTGATTTTATTTATACAAACAATGGGGATGGAAGCGGCATAGTAAAAAATATCACGAGGAATTCAAATAATACTGCAACAATTCATTTTCAGACTTCTACAGATTTGGATGATCAGATAACATATAGATCTCAGGAATATGTAGTTGCAAATAGATACTCGGGCGGCTTCTCTGGCAAAATTGAATTATCTGCAATTAATGAGAACGGAAAGCTACACGTTAGTGAGCCAGGCCAAATCTCAGCTGTTTTTGTCAGCCCAAAATCAGGCGAAAAATATAATGCAACGGTATCCATCGTGCGTGAGTTAAATAATAACTCTGTTTCGAGTTTTCAATCCCCAACACCAACACCAACACCAACACCAACACCCACACCTACACCCACACCCACACCCACGCCTACACCCATACCCACGCCTACACCAACACCCACGCCTACACCAACGCCCACACCCACACCCACACCCACGCCAACACCTACACCAACGCCCTCGGAGACCCCGTCGGCCACTGACTCCGATGCAGGAGATACGACACCACCCTCAGTTGGCACTCCGATCGCGTACTATCGGTCAGATGAGAGCGGTGGGAGCCCGGAGATCGATGTGTACGCGACTGTGTCTGAGCCGATCAGACCGGTCGAGCGTGGTACTGACGGCAGCCCCATCGCTCAGCTTAGCAATGGCGGGGACATCATCAGATCAACCCTCATGCAGGACGGCTCCTCTGGCGAACCCCTCCACTTGCGGGCTGCACATCCGCCCAATGAGTCGCTGCAGCTCCGTATCGAACCAATCATGGACCGCAGCGGCAACAGCATAGCGGCACAGGCAGATGACGTCCAGATGGCTGTAACGGCCGGAAGCATCTCCGATGGGACGCTAGGGTACATTCCAGGTGAGCCCCTGGCGCTTGTCGCGGAGGCAGCGACCCTCCGCCGTATCACCGCGACGAAAGCCTCCGGCTGGCTGCTCACAGACCGTGTGACCAACGGATCCGTACAGCTCCTCACGACAGACGATTGGCCCCAGGATGCCCCGGTGACCCTCCAGGTCGATACTGCAAGCGGAACACACCAGCTCCACGCAGAGCCGGTATCCCGTCGTTTCGAGATCGCCTCAGCGAAGGTCGATGCCCCTCGGGGTCCCATCCGGATCACGCTCGACGGCCCACCGACGGTTCGGCGGTTGCAGCTGGCCCTCCGAGATGCTGAGGGCGAGCTGCTCGACCGCTCAGCTCACTGGTCGTCACCCGATGGGCAGACCACGATGAGGCTCCCCATCGATCCGGACGTGGAAGGCCCACTCACGATCTCCATCTCTGACCCACAATCTTCCGAACCACCGTCTCAGAGGGACGTCGCACTGCCCGCCGATGGCCGTGCGATCTCAGAGCTCGTCACACCTGAGTCACTCGCACGTGGGGCGATGCTACCCATCACACTCCAAATCGACCCAGGCGCAGAGGCCGGGCTCAGTGTCCATGCTGACGATGTACCCCTGCTTCGTGTCACCTTGTCTGACGCAGACGGAGATGGCACCATCACCGCTCACATCAACACCCATGCGATGATCACTGCTGCTGCCGATGACTCGGGCTTGGTGGTCGAGGCTACCGGCGGTGACACAGCACACACCGAGCGGCTGGGGGGCATCGACAGCATGCATGAACTCCGCATCAGCGGGGTCGGCACCTCCAGGGAGGCCCAGACCGTGCTCTTCGAGCCGGACCCCGAGCTCATCCTCGAGCGCGCACCAGCCGAGGATGCTGCTCCGTTCTCTGAGGCCGTCACGATGGTCACCGGCGAGCGTCTGCGCCTTCGCATCGACAGCCCTGCGCTTGAGGGCATCCGACGTCTTCACACCGCAACGGTCGGCGACCAGGTCGCAGCCCCGCTTCCTGCGGTGTATTCGGCCCGTGTCCATGCACACACGCGAGCGGGTGTCACCGAACTGGAGGTCCTGCCCAGCTGGACCGATGAAGGGGTCCACGCGGTGCTGGATATGCCCCCTTCTGCGACATCGATCAACGTCAGCCTCCCCTCGGTCACGCAGGCGATCGATGTCATCGACCCTGCGATCCTCCAGGCTGACCCCGTTGTGGTGAACCTTGCACCCATGACCTCCGTGGAGGTCCATACGGCTACACAGACGCATCGTACACAGGTTGCAGTCGATGGGTCGGTTGTCGTGCCCGACGTAGAAGCTCCAGAGCGGCTCTCGGTCCCCGGCACGGAGATCGACCTCGAGGTTGATACCGCCGATACACCGTCGACCGACCGAGCATCCATCCCACAGCTGGATGCACTCATGAGGGCGGTCCGGGCCCAGTTCGTCGGCGACACCCCGTCGACGCTCAGCATGGCCATGCCGCCGATGCAGCTGTTACGGTATGCCGTCGCGGCGATGACCGTCGTCGCGGTCATCTGGGTGGGGCAAAGACTCCGCCGGCAACGTAACGCATAAACGCATCTGTTGACAGGTTGCATCAATGAGCATCCGTGAGACGACGACCGTGCTTGCGTCGCCACCCCGGACGGCCCGGGGGTGGTGGTGTGGGCGTTGAGATCGGCCATCCATCGTTGACCGAGGAGACGACCACTGAGATCGAACAGTTCGTCCATCAGTACCTGTCAGCGTCGATCCGAGGGGAGGACGATGGGGGGCGCATGCGATGGTATCCATGGCACAGTGCGGAGTACCGTTTCGCACACATCCAGAACGTGGTCGAGCTCTCCACGAAGATCGCAGCAGCGGAGGGTGCTGACATCGCGGTCGTACACATCGCCGCGCTGTTTCACGACATCGCCAAGCTCGAGGTCGAACAGGACCGCCATGCGGCCGCAGGGGCCCGTGTGGCTCGCAAGTTCCTCGAAACCCGCGATGGCTTTGATCCAGGCTTCATTGAGGCGGTCGCAGCGATGATCGAACGCCATTCATATGAGGGTCCTCTCGAGGAGGTGAACCCGGAGCTGCGCTCACTGATCGAGGCGGACATCCTCGATAAGATCGGTGCGAACGGGACAGCGCTCATGTTGCTCCGGATGGGCTATGAGGCGCGGACTCACACCGAGGCAGCGGAGATGGTCGACCTGGTCTTAGAACGTGGGGAACAGGCGGCAGAGCGGGTGATATCCCCGACTGCACAGGAGCTAGCCGCCGATCGGGTCGACCGGGTCAGATCGTTGCGTGGATGGCTGACCGATGAGGTCGCTGTCGTTCCGGGCACCGACTAGTCGTCGCTCGTCTGTGCGAGTGAGTCCCCCGCGTTCGTCAGCGGCGTCGCCCCCGCTGCGGGTGGTAGCTCGGAGCGCACATCCATCTCTGGTGCGGCTGCGATGACATCTGCATATGCATCCGGCAGCACACGACAGAAGTGCTTGCGGCTCTCGGCCCACTCATCCAGCAGCTCCGCAGCGCGGTGACTGTCCGTGTACGCCAGATGATTCTCCAGCATGCGACGGATCATCACCTCATCATCGTCGCTCAACATCTGACTCACCGACACGTACTCCCCATTCAGCTGCGCTTCGAGTGACCCCATCGGGTCATAGACATACGCGATGCCACCGGACATACCGGCTGCGAAGTTCCGACCGACAGCACCCAGGATCACCGCGACACCACCGGTCATGTACTCACACCCGTGGTCGCCAACCCCCTCAACGACCGCCTTGACGCCTGAGTTGCGGACGCAGAAGCGCTCACCAGCGATCCCGTTGATGTACGCCTCCCCGCTTGTCGCCCCGTAGAAGGCCACGTTGCCGATCACCACGTTCTCCGCGGCCGCATAGCCTGCGTTCGGTGGGGTCTGCACCACAATCCGACCGCCTGAGAGCCCCTTGCCGATGTAGTCATTGGACGCGCCTCGCAGCTGCATCGTCACACCCGGTGCCAAGAATGCGCCGAAGGACTGCCCTGCGATGCCATCGAACGCCAGCTGGATCGTGTCATCTGCGAGCCCCGTCGACCCATGCCGCACTGAGATCTCATGCGAGACCATCGCGCCCACCGCGCGGTCGACATTGGAGATCGGATACGTCAGGGCGACCGGTGCGCCATGTTCGATCGCCTCTTCGGCACCAGCGATGATCTCATGATCGAGCTGCGTCTCCACATCCGGGTGTGCTTGCTCGATGGTCTTGGTCCGCTCACCCGTCTTCGGCTCTGCGAGGACACGGGAGAGGTCGATCGCGGCCGCCTTCGGATGATCCGTCTCACGCTGTTCGAGGAGACTCGGCCGCCCGATCATCTCCTCGAGGGTGTGAAAGCCCAGCTCCGCCATGATCTCACGGAGCTCCTGCGCGATGAAGCTCATGTAGTTGATCACGTGCTCAGGCTGGCCCGGGAAGCGTTCACGGAGGTCCTCCCGCTGTGTCGCAACACCCACCGGGCAGGTGTTGGCGTGACACTGCCGTGCCATGACACAGCCTGAAGTCACCAGCGAGGCGGTCCCGAAGATGTACTCCTCTGCGCCCAACAGCGCTGCGATTGCCACATCACGGCCCGTCTTGAGTCCTCCATCAGTCGAGACACGGATCCGCGACCGCAACCCCGTCGCCCGGAGCATCTGATTTGCCTCCGCAAGCCCGAGCTCCCAGGGGAGTCCCGCATTCTTGATCGATGTCTTGGGTGATGCACCCGTCCCCCCCGAATGCCCTGAGATGTGCACGACATCTGCATTGGCCTTCGCGACCCCCGCGGCGATCGTCCCGATACCGGCCTCCGACACCAGCTTCACGTTGATATCCGCGGCCGGGTTCGCCACCTTGAGGTCATGGATCAGCTGCTTGAGGTCCTCGATCGAGTAGATATCGTGCAGTGGTGGTGGCGATATCAGTCCAACACCTGGGGTTGCGAACCGCACATGTGCGATCATCTCATTGACCTTCTGTCCGGGAAGCTGCCCACCCTCTCCTGGCTTCGACCCCTGCGCCATCTTGATCTGCAGCTCATCAGCCGCCGAGAGGTATGCTGAGGTCACCCCGAACCGGCCAGATGCGACCTGCTTGACCCGACACTCCTTCTCTGTGTGGAACCGCTCGGGCGGTTCTCCACCCTCACCGGAGTTCGCCTTACCACCCAGTCGATTCATCGCCATCGCATTGTTCTCATGCGCCTCTGGCGACAGACTCCCCAATGACATGGCTGCCGTCGAGAACCGCGTGACGATGTCCGTGATCGGCTCCACATCCTCGACATCGATGGCTTCGCGGTCGGAGGCGAAGCGGAGGAGACTGCGGAGACTCTGCAGTGACTCTGAGCTGTCATTCACCAGCGCTGCGAACTCCTTGTACTTCGCATAGTCTCCGGACCTGACTGCCTGCTGCAGTGTGCCCACCGTCTGCGGGTTCCACTCATGGCGGATCCCACTGGAGCGGTGCTCGTACTCACCCATCCGTTCGAGCTGCGGCTCCTCCCCGTAGGCGATCATGTGGGCTGCCCGCACGTCCTCCTCGATGATCTCCAAGCCGATCCCCTCGGTCCGGATCTCCGTGCCCTCGAAGTACTCCGCGACGAATGAGGACTCCAGCCCTACGGCCTCGAATATCTGTGCACCCTGATAGGACTCGACCGTCGAGATGCCCATCTTCGACATCGTCTTGAGCAGGCCGTCTTCGAGCGCGCCGATGTACGCCGCGATGGCCTCCTGCGTATCCGCACCATCCGGCCCCGCGGTGATGTCCGCGATCGACTGGTATGCGAGGTACGGATTGACCGCATCCGCCCCATACCCGATGAGCGTCGCCAGATGGTGGACCTCCCGCGGCTCGCCGGAGCGGACGATCACACCCGCATGATTCCGGAGCCCTGTACGCACCAGATGATGATGCACCGCACCCATCGCCAGCAGACTGGGGATCGCGATCCGATCTGCAGACAACCGCCTGTCAGACAGGACCAGTATCTCCGCACCCTCCTCGATTGCCTCTGCTGCGGTCTTGCGGACCCGCTCGAGGGCATCCCCCATCGCATCGGTGAGCTCGAAGGTGATGTCGACCGTCTGCACGCTGAAGCCGGTCTCCCCGGAGGCGATCGCCTCCATGGCATCATCGGTCAGCACTGGTGAATCAATCACGAGCTGTCGTGCGTGCGCGGGGCTCTCCGCCAGCAGGTTCGGCTGCCGGCCCACACGCGTCTCCAATGAGGTCACGAGCTCCTCACGGATGTAGTCCAAGGGGGGGTTCGTCACCTGTGCGAACAGCTGCTTGAAGTAGGTGAACAGTGGCCGGTTGAAATCACTCAGCACCGACAGCGGCGTGTCATCCCCCATCGAGCCCACCGGGTCCTTGCCCTTCTGCGCCATCGGGGCGATCATGTGGTCAAGCTCGTCCTGTGAGTAGCCGAAGGCGACCTGCGCGACCCGCAGTCGCTGTGGGATGTCACTGAGGACCCCCTCCGTGGCTACGACCGCATCCAACCGCTGCTGCCCCTCGTCCAGCCACTGCGCATACTGCGGAGCGGTCAGCTCATCGAAGACCTCCCCATCGGGGATGATCCGACCATCTGCGGGGTCCGCGACCAGCAGCTGTCCCGGTCGTAACCGGCCACGTTCTTTGATGTCTGCGACATCGGTCTCGAGTGCGCCCACCTCCGAGGAGACGATCAGGCGGTCGTCTGTGGTGACATCATAGCGGCATGGTCGCAGGCCATTGCGGTCGAGCACGGCTGCGATGCGGTCCCCGTCGGTCGCACACACGAGGGCGGGCCCATCCCACGGCTCGACGAGTGACGCATGGAAGTCGTACCATGCGCGTCGCTGTTGGTCCATCCTGGCATCCTTCTGATACGCCTCCGGCACCAGCATCCGCAGCACATGGGGCAACGACCTTCCCCCGCGCAGCAACAGCTCGACCGCGTTGTCGAGCGACGCGGTATCAGACTGATCCGGATCTGCGATGACCGGCTTGATCGTCTCGATATCTCCGCCGAAGTCCGGGTGTTCGAGATCCGTCTCTCTCGACCGCATCCAGTTGATGTTCCCGCGGATGGTGTTGATCTCACCATTGTGCACGACATGGCGGTACGGGTGTGCGAGGTGCCAGGCACCGAGGGTGTTCGTCGAGAATCGTGCGTGTACGAGGGCCAGCGTCGACTGCAATCGTGGGTCTGTGAGGTCCGAATAGTATCCCGCGAGCTGGTCCCCTTTGAGCAAGCCCTTGTACACCACCGTCGAGCGCGAGAGGGAGCAGATGTAGAACCTCGGTGCTCCATCGGAACCCAGCGTCGCCACACGCTTTTCGATATCTCGCCGCGCGACATACAGCGTCCGGTCAAACTCCGCATCATCCATCGAGGCCTCGGGTGCGACGAACACCTGGAAGATGTCAGGCTCAGACTGGAGTGCGGTCGCACCGAGGGCGCTGTTGTCCGTGGGTACCGCTCGCCAGCTGATCGCATCCAGCCCATGGTCGGCCAGCCCCGCTTCCATCGTCGCACGTAGGCCCGCCTGCGCTGCACCATCACTCGGCATGAACACCACTCCGACAGCATATTCCGGCGGCAGTGACGTCTCGACGACCTCTTCGAAGAATGTGTCCGGTCGCTGGATGAGGATCCCCGCTCCGTCGCCGGTGTCCTCCTCGGCGCCGGTGGTTCCTCGATGCTCGAGGTTCTCGAGCAATGTGGTCGCATCCGCGACGGTCGCATGCGTGGATCGGCCGCTGAGGTCGACAACAGCGCCGACGCCACAGCTCGACCGTTCGTCCATCGGGTCGGCGAGGCCGACGAACTCTTCAGTGGGCTTCTCGGCTGGCTCGGTCATGTCGAACGGTTCGGGCCAGATTATATACCACTTACCCTCCAAACATAATGGTACATGAATACCATATTAATTTTCTGAGCAGATATTAATATTTGGTCAGTAGGTACGGGCGAAGTAGGCGGTGTGGTTCGCAGACCCACCACAGACACCACAGCTGTCATCGTCGGACACAGGGTCATCTGCGAGCGGCACAGCGACGATCGACGCAGCAATCTCATCTTTAATCTCCGTCTCACAGCGCTCCTGGCCACACCACGGTGTTCGGACATACCCACCGTGTCGACCGATCGTCCCAAGGATCGTCTCGCGATCCTCAGCGTCGCGGATGTTCTCTTCGAGCAGTCGTCTGGCGGTCTCCAGCATCGTCTGGTGCACCGCATCCAGTGCCCCACTCACCCCTTGCCCGATCGTCCCGATCTCCAGCTCCTCCCGGTGCCCATCCGGCCGGTGGACCGCGGTGACCGTCCCCGCCTCCACCTCCTGTGGCCCCAGCTCGAGGCGCAATGGCACCCCCTTCAGTTCCCACTCATTGAATTTGAACCCCGGGTTGCGCTCATCGCGGTCATCCAGATGCACCCTGACTCCGATCTCCTCGAGCTGGGCTGTGACCGCCGCGGCCGCCTTGCTCACGGCTGCACGGGTCTCCTCATTGTATATCGGCACGATGACCACCTGTTCGGGGGCGACTGCGGGTGGGAGCACGAGTCCCTGGTCATCAGAGTGCGTCATGATCAGCGCCCCCACAGCGCGCCAGGACAGGCCCCATGAGGTGGTGTGTGCGATCTGTTCGTCTTCCTGCGCATCGGTGTAACGGATGTCAAAAGCCTCTGCGAAGCCCGTCCCGAGGTAGTGTGATGTCGCACCCTGCACCGATTTACCATCGGGCATCAACGCCTCCACCGTCGTGGTCGTGACCGCCCCCGGGAACTTGTCATGCTCGGGCTTCGCACCCCGCAGCACCGGGATCGCGAGCGTCTCCTCGTACACTGACTCGTACTGATCGAGCCGCAGTAGCGTCTCAGACCAGGCCGCCTCCGAGTCTGCATGCGCTGTGTGCCCCTCCTGCCACAGGAACTCCTTCGTACGGAAGAACGGCTTCGTCTCCGTCGCCTCCCACCGGACGACCGAGGCCCACTGGTTGATGCGGACCGGGAGGTCCCGATGGCTCCGGATCCAGCGTCCGAGGTATGGTGCGATGATCGACTCAGACGTCGGTCGCACAGCAAGCCGCTCTTCTAAGGGCTCGGTACCGGCGGTTTCCACCCACGCCACCTCTGGATCGAACCCCTCGACGATCTCCTTCTCCCGCTCGAGATACGACTCGGGGATCAGCAGCGGAAAGTAGGTATTCTGCACCCCGGTCGCCTTGAACCGCCCATCAAGATCCGCCTGTATCCGCTCCCACAGGGCGTACCCGCGCGGGCGGGTGATGATGAAGCCACTCATGCCCTCTGGTGCGTAGCTCGCCAACTCCGCCTTCTGAACCACCTCCGCATACCACTCACCGGTGTCATGTTCCTTCGAAGCGGTGATGCCCAGCTCCTGATCGCCTGTCATACCATCACGGTCCGAGGAGGCCCGTATAAACCTGCAGGAAGCCGGCTATACCTCGCGCCACGGCCACCCAGGCAGGCGTGTCTGCAGCCCCGCGACCAGCCCCGCTCGGAGGTCATCCAATCCGGCTGTACCGGGCGTGTGCGTCCCTCGGTCGACGATGTGGAAGGTTGCCTCTGCGAGCAGTCCCAAGGGGTCGCCCCCGGCGATCGTGGCCGCAAGTCGCCGACCGAGCACCTCATCAACCACGAACCCGGGGTAGTCATCAGGAACGTCGATCGTACGCAGGATCGCGATGTACCCCGTGACGTTGACTGCCAGTGCACGCTCCGAAAAGATGGCATCGATCGCAGCCGTGACCATCTGCTCATCGACCTCCTCGACGGTCACCTCAAAGGATCGACCGAGATCCGCTCGCACCTCATTGATACTCCTCGTCAGGTCCGGACTCTGCTGGACGACCCACGCATGGGTCGATGTGACGCGTGCATCGGTGATCTCCATGCGCTGATTCACCCCGCGTCATGCTTGCGATTTGCGAAGGGTTTTATGTGTGACTCCCACAGGCCAATTTAAGCGGGCACGATTGTCATCCACTCGTGGAGACGGGCTGTCGACTCTTGTCGTCGGTCACACTCGGTGAACGCAGACCGCATCACTTGCAGTGGCGTGACCTGATATCGCCGATTCCTATATCGGCCCTACACTCGCATGAGCTCAGTAGATCAACAACTTGAGGACTTGTCTGCCACCATCGACCAGCAGCTGCCAGATGACATCACCATCACAGGGGTGGCCTTCGAGGGCCCCGAACTTGTCATCTACACCGAAGATCCCCGGCGCTTCGCAGATGATGCTGCGCTGATCCGGAACCTTGCCAGCCGACTTCGCAAGCGGATCACCATCCGTCCGGACCCTGAATCGCTTGTGCCCCCAGAGATCGCTGCCTCGAAGGTGCGTGAGGTGATTCCCGAGGATGCGGGAGTGACAGAGATGGACTTCCACCCCGACACCGGGGAGGTGGTGATCGAGGCCGAAAAACCAGGGTTGGTCATCGGTCGGGGTGGCTCGACGCTGCGGGAGGTCACACAGGCGGTGGGGTGGACCCCCGAGGTGGTGCGGACGCCGCCGATCAGCTCGTCGACAGTGTCGAACATCCGTAACTTCCTCAAACAAGAGCGTGAGGAGCGGCGGGAGATCCTCGAACGTGTGGGTCGGCAGATCCATCGGATGGAGCTGGCCGACGACTCCTGGGTCCGGCTCACCACCTTGGGCTGTTGCAGGGAGGTCGGCCGCGCCGCCTACGTGCTGTCGACGGCTGAGACACGTGTGCTGATCGATTGTGGCGACAAACCGGGCTCAGACGACGCGCCATATCTGCAGGTGCCAGAGGCGCTCGGGTCCGGTGCGAACTCCCTCGATGCGGTGGTGCTCACACACGCACATCTCGACCACTCAGCGTTGATCCCGCTGCTGTTCAAGTATGGCTATGATGGTCCCATCTACACGACCGAGCCCACGCGCGATCTGATGGGGCTGCTCCAGCTCGACTACCTGGATGTCGCTGTCAAGGAGGGGCGGACACCACCCTACACGTCGGAGATGGTCCGCGAGGCGATCAAGCACACGATCACCGTGGACTACGGGGATGTGACCGACATCGCGCCGGACCTCAAGCTCACCTTCCACAATGCCGGGCACATCCTGGGGTCGGCGGTGACACACTTCCATGTGGGTGATGGCTTCTACAACATCGCATTCAGCGGCGACATCCATTACACGCCAACGAGGCTGTTCAACGGGGCGGTCAATGATTTCCCCCGTGTTGAGACACTCATTCTCGAATCCACCTACGGTGGTCGCAATGATTATCAGACCGACCAGGAGGACTCCGAGCGGAAGCTCATCGACCTCATCAACGATACCTATGACCGCGGTGGCAAGGTGTTGATCCCGGCGTTCGCTGTGGGGCGTTCACAGGAGATCATGCTCGTGCTCGAGGAGGCCATGCGGACGGGCGCCATCCCCTCGATGCCAATCCATCTCGACGGCATGATCTGGGAGGCCACCGCGATCCACACTGCATATCCCGAGTACCTCCGGGATGAGCTGCGGGATCGGATATTCCACGAGGATGAGAACCCGTTCCTCGCGGAGGAGTTCAATCACATCGACCAGGGCGATGAGGAACGGGCTGCGATCGCAGAGGGTGACCCTGCGATCATCCTCTCCACATCGGGGATGATCACCGGTGGCCCGATCATGTCTTGGTTGCGGCACATCGGTCCGGACGCCGACTCACAGCTCGTCTTCGTGGGCTACCAGGCACAGGGGACCTTCGGCAGGCGGATTCAGTCCGGGTGGACCGAGGTGCCCATCGGTGGGGACCGTGATGGTCGCCGCGATTCGCTGAGCCTCCGGTTTGAGGTCGACACCGTGGACGGCTTCTCGGGCCATGCAGACCGCGGTGGCCTCGAATCGTTCGTGGAGACTATGAACCCCCGCCCGGAGAAGATACTCTGCGTCCATGGCGATGAGCGAAGCGTCCAGGACCTATCTTCAGCTCTGTATCACAAATACAAGATGCGGACCTTTGCACCCCAGAACCTGGAGACCTTCCGGTTCAAGTGATCAGTCGGTTACCCGAACGGTCGCAGACAAGGATGTCCCATCGGCCAGCGCACTGACCAGCGGCCGGGGGAGGTCTGCTGCCGCACAATCAGCGTCCACCATCAGCGTTCGGTCATCGATGTACGTGCTGGTGCGGATGACCATCGAAGTCGGATCTGCCCACCGCAGTCCAGGGTCCCCACGTCCTCTCACAGTGACGGGTGCGATCCCCGGTACGGTGAGTTCCACACAGATGTGAGTCGTTTCCGACTGTGCCTTCGACCGCATCGCAGCAGGTAGGGTCGCACAGCTGTGGGAAGCATCCACGCCGATGATGCAATCGCCTGCGGGCGTGAGCCACTCCTCTGTCGTCAGTTCGAGGGTTGACCCGTGCGTCCCACGGACATGCGCATGTCCGGATGCGGTAAGCTGGCACTCCATGCACCCTCCTCCGCCAGCGAATGGCATGATGCCATCGGCACGGGGTTCGGAGCGTTTTTATATCCAACCATTGCTATTGTGAGTCAACCAGGATGTTACAGACATCCTCGGCGGTATCGTGGGTGAAATGACCGGAACTCCTCGCACTGAACATTTGCACACTGTGAGCGGGCGTGCCGGTGAGAGCCCTATGGTATCGAAGATAGCTACAGAATGGTGACGAAAGACGACGTGATCGAGCAGTACGATGTACAGCAGATGGACACATCCCGCAATGTAGAACTCCCTGATACGGTCCTTGAGAGTGACTCGAAGGGACGGCTAATCAAGCTAGCAGGCCAACTTCGCGACCGCAGGAACGAGCTCAATCAGATGGCCTCCGAGCGCGCCAGCAAGCGTGATGATCTCAACGCGAAGACCCGAAAGCAGGTGGATGTGGCCCAAGAGCACCGTGAACAACGCGATGAGCTGAACGACCAGGTCCAGGAGCACAAAGAGCTCCGGAATGAGCTGAATGCAGAAGCAAACGCCCTGTTTGAACAGGTCGATCAGTTGAAAGAGGAGCTCGAGCTGGGCGATGGGAAAGACATCGACCAGTTAGAGTCGGAGATCGAACAACTCGAGTTCCGTCAGCAGACAGAGGTGCTGTCGACGGCCGACGAGCGGGCACTTATCGAGAAGATCGAATCCCGACGAGAACAGCTCCGTGATCAGCGTGAGAAGGTCCAGGACAGTGGTGAGCTCGAGGGCCTGATAGAGGAGGCCGAGTCCGTGCGTGCGGAGGCATCTGAGCACCACCAGAAGGTCACCGAGCTCGCGGATGAGGCCCAGGACCATCACAACAATATGATCGAGGCCTACCGGGCGGCAGATGATGTCCGTGATGAGGCTGATGCGATGCACGAGCTGTTTGTCGAGGCCCAGGAGTTCGCCGATCAGCATCATGAGGACTTCGTCCGCGTGCAAAAACGACTGCGCACCCTCGACAAGCGGGAGGAACGCGAGCGGAAGGATTCCCGCGCAGAGGAGCGGGAGGCGGCACGCGAGGAGGCAGAGGCGATCTATCAGCGGTTCAAAGAAGGTGAGACACTCGACACCGAGGATCTGATGAAGCTGCAGAAGACCGGCCTCTTGTAATCACCGGGACCGATTCGGCTATAACACATTCTCCCGAAGTAATCGCGTGAACCAGCTGGTCCTCTGTGTCGACCGATCCAGTGATCTCGGTCGCACGACAGGTCGCAGCTTTCCCGTCGTCGGCGAGGCCGAGGTCGCAGATCTGGCGATGGTGGCGGGCCGGGCCGACCCGGAAGACTCCCGAGTGAACACGCTTCTGGAGGCCCTCCGCGTGTATGACTCACTGGGTGCAGAGGGCTCAGACCGCCTCATCGCTGTGATCGCTGGTGGCAGTGACAGTCCGATCGGCGTCGACCGATCACTTGCAGCCCAGCTTGACGGGCTCATCCGCCGGTATGCAATCCGATCGGTGATCGTGATAGTCGACTCAGCTGATGACGAGCGGGTGATCCCTGTCATCGAGAGCAGACTTCGCGTGGACGCTGTGGACCGGGTTATCGTCCGACAGGCACACGATCTGCAGTCGAGCTACTACCTGTTGAAGCAGTTCCTGGCTGATGAAGAGCTTCGGTCGACGTTCCTCGTGCCCCTTGGGGCCATTCTGATCTTCCTGCCAATTCTCCTCATCCAGTTCTCCCCGGCGATCGCGGGTGCAGGCCTGGCCGCACTGCTTGGCGGTGTCCTCCTCTACAAGGGCTTGGCCATCGATGAGTATCTCGAGGAGGTCCCAGAGCGGGTCCAG
>Ga0209937_1000105_pt1 | contig 27777 bp, 26 predicted proteins | sample SalPon1_B_H2O_MG_FD_185699 | JGI IMG/M metagenome (GOLD analysis project Ga0209937, IMG submission 185699) | Salt pond water microbial communities from South San Francisco under conditions of wetland restoration - Salt Pond MetaG R1_B_H2O_MG... | ecosystem: Environmental > Aquatic > Non-marine... | reverse complement strand
AATTATGGAGTCATATTGAGTTTTCTGTAAAGTCAGAATACGATAAAGATGCTCTACGAAGGGAGCAAGTTCGTTTGTCTGCGCTTAACATTGCTTTTGACACAGGCGGCGGTGCTGGAACGCGAGACTGGGAACTGGACTGGAGTCTATTCATTGCGTCCGACGAAGATATCGATAGCATGGAGGCAGGTAGAGGAATGGTACAAGACGTCATAGATTCCATGGAATCAGTTCAAAACGATTGACTCTTTTCATCATCTGGCTATATAATCACTGTACATTGTTAGTTACAGGAGATATCTAATGGCAGCAAAGAAAACAAAACGAGCAAAGATCGCAAAGACCCCTCGCAACAAACTCAAGCATCCTAGTTGGGAAGGCTGGGAAGAGTGGAGCGGTTTTACTTATGGTCAAAAAATTGACGCTGCGAGAGATTTTTACTACACAAACTTCAAAGCAAGTGATCTATTGCCTAATGTCTGGGCTTGGATGAAAGAGCAGGGCTATAGCGAACAACAGATTAAACAAGCCAGGGCAGTAACAGGCAGTGCTGCTGTATCTCCTACTCTAGCTGTGTTTGTTACATTGTTGTATAAAGGCATGCCAGATCACAACGAAACCTATGCAGAATACTGGGAAAGTCTGCCAGGCACATTGGGCACAGTGCGTCCTTTCTCCGAGCGTATCAATGAAAAACTCAAAGACATAATTGCTGCTGGCAAGGATCGGGTAGAAGAAGACAAGAAGGAAGAAAAGGCAGCCGCTAACACTTATACTCCTACTATCCAGGATCGCTTGCATGATCAAAGTCTACAGATGTGTGCGGATATTGACGCATGGCTAGACGGGTTTGACTCAGATCCTGCTGGCTTTGATGCGAAAGCGTTTGACTTTAAAAAGCATTTTGAGATAATGAAGACTACGCAGGCACATGCTAGAAAAATCATCAAGTTCTATCATCCTGAACTAGAAGAGTGGAGAACTGTTTCCAATCCTCCTACTAGTTCCCAAAAGAACAAGATGAGCGAACAAGAAGCAGACGAGTGGGATCAGGTCAAAGAAGGCTATGGTCATGTCAAGAAGGCAGAGTTTAAGAAGATTATTACTGCGCTGGAATCTCTGATCGAAGCCTGTGAGTTTGTGATCGAAAGTTCTAAGGCAACACGCAAGACTCGCAAGCCTAAGAGCAAGCCTGCTGCTAAGATTGTGGAAAAGGTGAAGTACAAGAAGACTGACGACAAGTACAAGTTAGCTTCTGTTGATCCTGCTAACATCGTAGGTGCTACAACACTTTGGGTGTTTAATACAAAAACTCGCAAACTTGGACGCTATGTTGCCAGTGAGGTTGATCCCACAGGCACAGGTCGAGCAGGCAGTGGCCTGAGTGTGAAAGGCACTACTATTACAGGCTTCGACGAAGCACAGAGCATTCAAAAAACACTGCGGAAGCCTGATGACGCTCTCAAAGACTTTAAAGCAGCAGGCAAAGTAAAACTGCGCAAGTTCATGGAAGAACTTCCTACAACTGAGACAAAACTAAACGGGCGACTGAATCCTGACACTATTCTTCTTAAGGTAACCTGATAAATATATGATAATCAGGATGCCATAATGTCAGATATAAGAAAAAACCTCGAATCACTTGCAGATTCTATAGAAAAAATTCAAAATCAGCCGGCACCTAAGCCCAAAATTCTTGATCGTGAATTAAGCGGAAACAAGATTAATGGTGGTGTAATTACTAATTTTTCTAGTGTAGGCATTAAGGACGAAAGTACAAAAATCACACTGCTTGTTAGAGAAGATGGGATCCATGTTGATAATCTTTTTGTAAAAAAGGTCGAGAACAGCGTTAGCGTAAATGGCGACCTTGATGTACAAGGAGAAATACACGCCAAAAAACTTCACGTAGACGAAATATCAGCTGATATTCGCAATGAACGCACTTCTCCTTTAGAATTTAAAGGCGGCGATAAATGTCCAATTGGTAAGGGAATTATTTGGACAGGTGGCTCTCATACCAAACAACTAACCCTACAAGGTAAGCCTGAAAGAATTTGGTCAAGTGAAGATTTTGACCTTCATAGAGAAAAAGCCTACATGATCGGCGGTGAAACTGTTATCAGTGAAACTGGTCTCGGAACAGGCATTACAAAAAGCAATCTAAAAAGTCTAGGCACACTCGATAGTTTAGATGTAGCAGGTCATTTAAACATAGACCATTTTGTAAAGTATAATGCTGATACGGAACAATTTTCAATAGGAGTAGAAGATCCAAATGGTATGGTCAGTATCGGAAGCCTCGATCACGAGTTTGTAATCGATCCTACTCAAGATAAAAACTGGAAAATTGGTACTTGGACTACAAGTGGTTTAGATATTGTAACTGACGACACTACTCGTATCAAAATTGAAAACAGTGGCGCAATTAGAGTACTATCTAAAACGTCTTTCGATCAAGCAATTGGCATCGGCGTAAAGAATTTTGAAGACGATTGTGATCTAACTGTAGCAGGTGCAATACGTTTTCAAAACACCAAACACGAACACCTATCAAATGTACCCGAATCTGGTAATTATCGAAAAGGCGACATTGTTTGGAATACCGATCCTAAACCCACAGGATATGTTGGATGGGTGTGCGTACGAGAAGGCACTCCGGGAGAGTGGAAGGGTTTCGGACAAATTTCCGCATAAAACTATCTGATTTATATTATATCGTTGCCTATAAATATTTATGAGGGCAAGGAAATCATAGTGGACGATTTATCAAAAAAAACTCAATCTACTGAAATACAGGTTCGGTTATGGAAATATGCGGCATGGACTCTTCCGTTTGTAGCCCTTGCTGTAATTGTGTTCTCGTCTTTTGTTGGTATAGATAGTTTATTTGATAAAATTGTAGTAATTGTAAGTTCTACATTTTTTGCTATTGCTGTGTTTTGGTGGTGGTGGGCACTTCACAAACTATTAGACATTGTGAAAATAATGGATGCCACTGCTCGAAGTCTGCAATGGGTCAAGGATTCAATCGGTTCTATAAAAAAGGATCTTAGAGACCATGATAGCGATCGGTAATGGCGAAAGTAGACGAGAAATAAACATTGATAGAATTACAGATACAAAAATAGGCTGTAATGCTATCGTTCGCGATCATACAGTAGAACATCTTGTGTGTGTAGATAAGCGTATGCTGAAAGAGTGTATGCAGCACTCTATTAATGCTGACACAATATATACACGTCCAAATCTTATCATAAGTGGTGCTCCAGTAGTACAGACACTGCCCGAATTACCATATACCGGATCACAACGCTGGGACGATCCTGTACATTGGGGTAGTGGTCCTTATGCTGTTTTAATAGCAGCATGCCTTTCTCATAAAGTTAAACTGTTAGGATTTGATCTTTACAGCAAAGACAATTTTGTTAACAATTGTTACAAAGACACAAAAAACTACGACGCTTTTACTAAACGAGCAGTCGATTCGAGATATTGGATATATCAAATCTCTAAAATATTCGAATGCTTTCCTGATAGAGAATTTCAAATCTATCAAACTCCTGACTGGCAACTGCCTAAAAAATGGATTTCGCCTAACGTTCGTGTTGACAAGATAAGTAATTTCACATATAATTAACACTGTGGACTAGCACTCACCCCACTCTAAAAATTCTGCGTGTTGTCACAACATCAAGGAGTATACATGACAATCGAAATTAAATCTACAAAACGTTTCAAATATCTACCCTGCGGACACGCACAGTATTTTGACAAGGAGCCAGACGGTTCACCTGGAGAGTGTGCTTCGATTCACGGCTACGATCGCGAGGTTGAATTTACCTTTGCGGGTGAGATTGACGAACACGGTTGGATTGTGCCGTTTGGCGAACTCAAGCCTATCAAACAGTTTCTTGAATACTACTTTGATCATGTCACTGTACTGCCTGCAGATGATCCGCGCATCGGCGACATTCCAGATGTGCTACTCAAAGAAGGTGGCCTGCTGGGCACAGTAAGAGTTCTACCTAGTGGTGTAAGCATGGAGATGAGTTCATTGTTTATCTGGGAACATGTCAACGCCTACATATACGAAGTAACACAAGGTCGTTGTTATGTAGAGCGGGTAGAAGTGTACGAGCATGATCGAAACGCGGGACAGGTCGTCGTTGAGCGCGACACAGCCCTTGCTGCTGGTGAGAAAGGCGTTGAGAAAGGCGAACTGTTGCTGTGTCAGCCGTGCTGGGAATGGGAAGCGCCTGTTGACGCTGTAGCACGACTGAAGGGCTAACACTTGGCTAAGGTAGACAAAAGCCAATACTCCAAAGCAGATTGGCAGCAGATACGCGAACAAAGAAGGCGTAACAAAGAGGCACATAAACTGTCTATTGAAATCGAGCCAAGGGTACAATCTACCGAAGAAAAGCAGAATTATATTGTTTGTCTCAAACATGGTCAGAAGTATTCATATGAGTATGTAAACAGACTGTATAGGATGGTGCAGAGACACTGCACCCTTCCCTACAAGTTTGTCTGTCTTACAGAAGATCCTGACGGATTATACGATGAAATACAAACATATAATTTGCCAAAAAACCTATCAGGATGGTGGTGTAAGCCTTATGTGTTTAATCCGGATTTGCCGTTCAATGGTACTGTGCTCTACCTTGACCTCGACGTAGTTATAGCTGATAACATAGACAAACTTTTTGGATACTCTCCTCATCAATGGTGCGTGATTCGAGACTTTACACGAGCTATGCGGCCTAAGTGGCACAAATACAATAGTTCTGTGGTTAGATTTGAATCAGGTCAGCTTGCTCATATATGGGAGGAATTTGAAAAGAATCCTAAAGATATCCAAAGACGCTTTCATGGCGACCAAGATTGGCTGTTTGCTGCTAGCAGACAAAAACAGGCTATGTTTTGGCCAGACAGCTGGATTCTATCTTGGAAATGGGAAGTAAGAAAAAGTAGAGAATTTGCTCCTGGCGGCACAAGAGGAAAGCGCCGGTTCCGTGAGGTAGAAAACGTAAAGCCTCGCCCCGAATGCTGCATTGCTGTATTCCACGGTGATCCCAATCCTGATAACTGTGAAGACCCCTGGGTAAAACAGAATTGGCGATAATTATCTTTACAAATCTCAACACAAGTGTATAATAAAATAATGTTTAATCATACAATACCTCGACTTGGATTTGCTTGTAAGTACCTAGATAAAGATCAAGCACAGAAAAAGAAACTGCTAGAAGAATCACAGCGTCCACTTAATACTAGATCAACTACAGTTGCTTGGTTAAATAGACAAACTGTAGAAGATGCTGAACAGCGTCTTTGGGACCTTATGGTTCACAATATAGAATCTTATCGGAGACTAATCGAATATGCGAGCAGTTTACCAGAAAATTTACGAATGGTTAGATTGGGTAGCGATTGCCTACCTGTGTACACTGAATCAACTTGGAGTTATTTTTGGCGGCGAAGTGATGTCAGAGACTACTGTGCGAGAGAGTTTGCCAAAGTGGGAGAGACTGCTCGTAGGCTTGATGTTCGTGTTTCAATGCATCCTGGTCAGTTTACTGTTCTTGCTAGTGATACGCCAGATATTGTAGAACGTTCTATAGAAGAATTCGAATATCACGTGGATATGATTCGCTGGATGGGGTTCGGTAAGCAGTTTCAAGACTTTAAATGTAATGTTCATATCTCAGGCAGACAAGGTCCAGACGGTATCAAGCGAGTTCTGCCTCGTCTATCACCAGAGGCACGAAACTGTATCACAATCGAGAACGACGAAATGAGTTGGGGCTTAGATGCTTCACTTGAACTAGAAAAAGACGTTGCTCTTGTATTAGACATTCATCATCACTATATCCGCACAGGTGAATACATTGAACCTACTGACGACAGATTTAAACGAGTTGTAGATAGTTGGCAGGGTGTTCGTCCTGCCATGCACTATTCACTGTCCAAAGAAGATCTATTGGAATGGCACAGCGATACTATGCGGCCTGACCTTAACTCTCTCATAGAACAAGGTTACAAAAAGCAGAAACTGCGTGCTCATTCTGACTACATGTGGAACGATGCTTGCAACGAGTGGGCTCTTTTGTTTCTCGAACACGCGGATATCATGGTAGAGGCAAAGGCAAAGAATCTTGCTTCGATTGACCTATACGAACGGTGGCAGAGGTTATCTATTGCAGCCTGATGCAAGCAGACTTACAAATAAAAAGTTAGGGTAAGGGCCAGAATGATTGTGTGCTTCCTGCCACTTAGCCTGTAAGGTATATGCTCTTTTTTCTAGACTAGGTAAGCATTCTGTTTGTTCAGTTATGCCGTTGATGTTTTGTAAAAAATGTACTAGTTCGTGTACTACAATATAAGCAGTTTCATCTGCCCTAATATCCATACCTTTTAAGAATAGTAATCGATTGTTTCTATGATCATACAATGCCTTTATCTTAGGTATCGATCGTCCTTCTGATTCTGCCTCTTTAATTCTATCAACTCCATAGGCAAGTGTTTGTAAATCCTGTGAACTGTAATAAGTTATAGAAGGATATGCTTCGCCATTGTATTCAAACTCGCTGTTTTCTGTTAACCAGATAATATATTCATCGAATGGATGAGACTTTTGAGCAGAAACAAAAGCAATAGCGACTACCACTAAAGAGAATATTAAAATTTGTTTCACAATGTTGCTCATACAGTATTTATTTGCTTAAATACAAATATGAGTTATTTGAATCGAATGTACAGTCAATCAGCACGAAGCACAACTTCTGCTGAATCTACTAAGAATCCTAATAGAGTGGCAGGCGGACTTAGAGCACAAGGTGTTGATACACTTTCTATATTAGGCGAGGACGGACAAGAAAGACAGATTCCGTCTCATAGATATGTCCAAAGTCTAGAAGAGCAGGTCAAAAAACAGCGGGCAGCTATAGACGTTTTGGAACGCAAGCTCGCCCGCGTTGAAAGAACACAAGAGCAGTTAGCGTCTCAGTTAACTGCTCAGTTTAAGCGTTCTTGATTACTTTTTTGCTAGTTTAGCTACTTCTGCTACAAGATCGGCCTTTTTCTTGCGTCGATCGATGTCAACCTTAAACTCTTTCTTGGCGTAATCCTCGAGTTGAACTTTAGTCATCTTATTAAGATCTGTCTTTGTGACTTTCTTGTCAGATGTTTTTCCTGTAGTATCACTGTTTTTCTGAGGTTTAGCCTTTGATGTAGCATCTATTGTCGGCGTCACTATAGGACGTTCTAGAGTAGGAGCACCATCATCGCTAAACAGTTTCTTAAGCCATCCAAACATTATCATTCTCCTTTGTTATGATAGAATATTTATAATAAATAATATTAGCAGTTAATTCTTTTGGTAAAGTTATATAAAAAAACTTGACAATTTAAATTAAAATAGTAAAATAGTGCAATGCTCAACTTAAAACAAGATATTTTAAATCATATAAAAAGAAGTTTCTCAAATACCTATGAACTACAGACAGTGTATAGAGCTCATCCCTGTTATTCGCTGTTAGAAATAAAAAACTTTTTGCCCATCGAAGTTACAAGACAGTTAGCAGACGAACTAAATGGTATTCCGTTAGACGAGTGTAAACATTTTACTCGACGCGGCTCTAACATGTACGAACACAACAAACTGGAAGATACTCCAATAGCCGATGAAGTAATTCATGCTATGCACTCAGCTACTTTTATTAAGTGGCTTCAACAGGTAACCGACACAGTTGATCTTATTCCTGATCCTCATCTAATAGGCGCAGGTTATTCTAAATCATATTCAGGTGACAGCCTCAAAGTACATACAGACTTTAATTGGAACGACGAGCTGAGACTACATCGTAGAGTTAATGCTATTGTATATCTCAACGAAGATTGGAAGGACGAATACGGCGGGCATCTTGAATTTTGGGATACAGAAAACAAAAACATGCTGTCAAAGATCAAACCCGACGCAGGCAACCTTCTTATATGGAGTTATCACAATCTAGCCTATCATGGTTATCCAGAACCTATGAATTGTCCCGAGAATAATCCAAGAAAGAATCTAAGACTTTTCTATTATGTAAGCAATGCAAAACCGGACGATAAACATCCACCGCACAGAAGTCTGTATTGGTTTGATGACAAGACTAACACTCCTTACGATGCACCATGGAGGGAAGAATGATTCATATAGATTTACCTGACTTTGACTTTGTTTCTCTCGACTGGATTGAACATGACAATGTAACATCGCAAGGAAGAGCAGCAGAGTTCGAAGAACAGAATCAAGTGTATCGAAGAGCAGGATACACTGAATATAATTCCTTCTATTATCAGGCATTTGACATGAGTCAAGAAATACTAGACTTTGCTGATTCGTTATTTCCGCGCTGTTCGGTATCTGTTATGCGGCAGCCTCCTGGACAGACTCTGCCCAGTCACGAAGATACATTTTTTAGGTTTGCGAAAACGCACAATGTTAATCCTTACAACTGTATTAGAGTGAATATATTTCTAGAAGACTGGCTCAGTGGACATTATTTTGAAATTAACAATACACCTGTAGTTCCTTGGAAACGAGGCGATGCTGTTGTTATTAATAGAGACGAACCTCATCTAAGTGGTAACATGGGAATGACTGAAAAATTTACAATGCAGGTTACAGGAGTCAAACGTGAATTTAAGAGGTGCTAAACCTGTTCAAGATCCTGCTGTAAGAAAATTTATAGCAGAATTAAATCCAGTAATAGATCTCTACAATGACAATTTACAGGAAACGTTTGTAGAGAAATTTTACAATTGGATAAACTCAAGCGAACTAAACACAGTAACAGGCTTGGAAGAATTTCAAAATCGCAAGCTAGTAGCAGGTACAGCACAGGCGTTTGATCATTTCTATTGGGCGAACAAGGCAAGAAGATTCAGATTCTACAAAGGCGAATTTATGTATCATTCTGCCTGTCTCAAGAATGGCGGCAGTTTCGAATATATAGAAGAAGATGATGAATTAGGTGTAAATGATGCTGTGATTGTGTCTGTTCCTTTTTCAGACTGGGGCTCACAGCGAGACACACAAGACCTCTTAACACAATGCGAAGCTAAAGAAATCCCTGTGCTGTTAGACTTTGCATATTTTCCCTGTACAAGAAATATCCAGGTTAATCTTTCGCAGTGGTCCTGCGTAGATACGGTTGCGTTTTCTATATCAAAGGCATTTACAGGGGCAGAATTTTTAAGAGTAGGTATGCGTCTACAACGAGAAGATAAAGATGATGGCATAGACGTATTCAATTCAGTTGAAATGGTGAATAGAGCAAGCATATCTCTAGCACTTGATCTTATCGAAAATTATTCGGTAGATCATAACTGGAATACCTACGAACAAGCGTACAACGAAGTATGCACAGAGATGAATCTAGAAATCACAGACTGTGTAATGTTTGGGTTAGGCGGAGCCGAATACGCAGATTATAATCGCGGCGGTTCTGTAAATAGAGTTTGCGTATCAGAATTAATAGGAGATAAATTGAATGGCAGTAGTTAACAGTCACAACGATTGGGATCCACTTGAAGAGATTTTTGTTGGAGTAGCAGATCATGCGAGAATCCCCACAGTAGATACTTCTACACACAGTTTTGGGTTTGCAGACTTTTCATACGATGAAATTAAAGATCTAGAAGGACCGTCACCTGAATGGGTAATAGACGAAGCGAATGAAGATCTAGACAGACTAAGCGAAGAGCTGCGCAAACTAGGAGTTACTGTAAGACGACCTGATGCCCTTGATCACTCTAAGCCATTCAAGTCACCTGACTGGGAGACTACAGGCTGGTACACCTATTGCCCTAGAGACCTTCTACTGCCGCTGGATAATCTTATCATTGACTGCCCTGGTGCTATGAGAGCAAGACAGTATGAAACTCTTGCCTATAGAGACTTTCTCTATGAAGTAGTAGATGAGGGCGGGGAATGGCTATCTGCTCCTCGACCACGGCTGTTAGACGAAAGCTATCAGCTTGACGATCTTTCTATTCCCACTCTTACTAATAAGGAAATTGTGTTTGATGCTCCTAACGTAGTAAGACTGGGTCTAGATCTTATCTATCAGGTTAGTAATTCAGGCAACCTATGGGGATACAAATGGCTGAGAAATCTACTTGAGCCGAGGGGCTATAGAATTCATCTTGCTGAGAAGTTCTACTCCTATTCGCATTTTGATTCCACAGTAATACCTCTGCGTCCCGGGTTGGTGCTGTTTAACGGAGATCGTTGTACTCCTGACTGGTATCCTCCGATTTTCAAAGATTGGGACAAGATTTTTATATCAGGTGACGAAGTAGTAGATATCGGTTCTAATCTTGAAGGCAACGTTTCTCCCTGTTCTAAGTACATTGGTTTGAATATGCTGAGTGTAAATGAAGAACTGGTAATTATCGACGAGAATCAAGAATATGTTCGCAGACAACTAGACAAGTGGGGCATTAAGTCAATCGGATTGCCTATGCGTCAAGCAAGAACACTGTCAGGTGGCTTTCACTGTGTCACACTAGACACAAAGCGTAAGGGAAAATTAGAGGATTATTTTAAGTAAATGCCTAATCGGTACCTTTCCTAGAATGAACGGTTACTACTTATGAAATGCGCAGCATTTTGGAAACATGCGAACATACGCCCGGGTAACAGAGTTTATCCTTGCTGTAGATTTAAAAAGGCCATAGCAGAGTTCAATGGCGACTTAGACGCTGTGCTTGATTCTGCTGCCTATCAAGAACTGCGTAGAGCAAGCACTGCTGGAGAAGCAATCGCAGGCTGCGAAAAATGCTATTACGAAGAATCAATCGGTCATAAAAGTCTTCGAGCAGAAATTAACGAGAAATACACAGCAGATTCATCGGCGTTGGAATATCTTGAAATAGGAATGGACAACCTCTGTAATATGGCCTGCGAAGGTTGTAGTTCAGAATTTTCCACAAGCTGGATACAGAAAGAAAAGAAACTGTTTGGAAAAGCAGACAATGGCTATCTTGAAAATGCTCAAATAACATCTGTGCCTGCCAGTGTGAAGAAGATACTTTTTTTAGGCGGTGAGCCGTTGCTTACCAAAAAGCATCTTGATCTGCTTGCTCTACATCCCGAGCCCGAAAAATGCGAAGTAGTGTATAACACAAATGCCAGTGTCATACCAGACGAAACATGTGAAAACATGTGGGCAAAATTTTCTTCCGCAAGTTTTATTGTAAGCATAGACGGTTATGGTTCTGTAAACGAGCAGGTTCGAGAAGGCAGCAGTTGGCAAGAAACAGTAGAATTTATGGATTGGTGTATAAAGAATCGATATCGTTTTGAAGTAAACAGCGTTATTCACAAAAACAATCTCTTTTCAACTCTCGACCTCGCAAATTTCCTATCAGAGTACGAGTGCGACTGGTATGTGAATGTGCTTACCTTTCCCAAGCATCTTGATATAAACACCTTAGACACACAGACGCTCGAAAGCTTTCTTAAAAAATTATCAAATACCGATATTCCAAACAGAGATTTTATAATCAGCCATATAAATACTGCAAGGAGCAGCGAATGGCAAATCTAAAACTCGACAAAATTGACGGATTAAGAGCTGATAAAAAAAGACATCAACCAGTTGATTACAGCTTCAAAACTAAGTTCCCTACACCAGCAAAAAATATAAGAAAAAAACCATTTGGATCAAAAAATGATTGAAAACTTTATTAAAACCCGACTCAAAGAAAGAACTACACTAGACGGCGTTGTGCTAATTGCCGCAGGTGTTACTTTTCTTATCTTCAAGCCTATTGCCGGCATTGTAGCGTACGGTGCAATTCTTTACGGCGCGTATACTTTAATTACAAAAGGCTAGATTTTACCAATTGGCATGCTAGAACTGGCTGTTAGTTGCCAAACCTTTCGTCGCTCGACTCCTCGCTTTTGTGCGAAACTTTTTGCGTCGCAGTTTTCACACACATGAAAAAAATTGTTGTTTAAACGCTCGGGACTCATCCTGCTGCGCTCGCGAACAAATTCGCTATCACAGTTATCACAACGCAGTTTAAGCATGGTTTTTGTTCTATAATACTTGTGAGCTACACCTAGTTTGCTATGCCTAACATGCCTAGTCTTGTTGGTAAATTCACCCAAATACATAACTATATTTACATTAGGATTATAAAAATTCTCGATAAATATCTATAAGGAGACCAAAATGACTGTTTGCACTCTTACAGACGCAGCAAAATCACACATTAATCATATATGCAATACTAGAAATTGTTATGCTGTTAGCCTATCTCTAAAAGGCGGAGGCTGTGCTGGATTTGAATATGCGTGGCATACTGTTGATCAGGATGCTGTTTCGGACGACGACACAGTTATTTCTACAGGCGAAGGCTTTTTGGTAATAGACAGTTACAGCACAACCTTTCTCGAAGGCACTGAAATTGACTATGTGACAGAAATGTTAGGGTCTAAAATGGAAATTCGCAACCCAAATGTCGAATCAGCCTGTGGCTGCGGCGTAAGCATAAGTTTTTAAAAATCGGAGTAATAGATGGCAAGACAAGATATTGATATTGGTGTAGAAGGCAATGACGGCACTGGGGATAGCATTAGAGAAAGTTTTAGAAAAACCAACGAAAATTTCAATGAACTTTATGCTGTGTTTGGCGAAGGCGGTACAATAGATTTTACTGCGCTCGGTGATACTCCTGATGTTTTGTTACCTAATACTATACCACTAGTTAATGCAGAAGGAACTTTTGTCAATCTGGCAGAACTTGTTTCTAACAGTGCATTAGACGAAGATGCTCTTGACACTATTACATTTGATTATTCTCTCAACGGAAAACTAGTAATTTCAACTGCCTTTACTCAGTTATCAGACGATACTCAACCACTTCTAGGCGGGCCATTAAATGTAGGTAATAATGCAATAGGTAATGTTGCAATAAGCGAATCGGCAGTAGGAGACTTTAACAATCGGCACAATACTAATTTAGACATCGACGATCTTGTTATAACAAAAGGATATGCTGATAGACGTTACATAAGTAGTGGACTTCCGATCAGAGTTGCAGACGAGCCTGAAGACACTGATGGATTTATTTTCGAAATTGATAGTTATGCAAACGGAAATTTGGTAATTCCAGCGCACGGAATAGATCGAGCTGCAAACGGGTCTGCTTTTGTTTATTCTGTACTATTTGACGACGTTGACAATCTTACTTCTGGAGAAACCTATTTTATAAGATTTGTCAACAATGACCAAATTGCACTATTTGAAAATCAAGAAGATGCTGAGCTGATCGATAATGATATTGCGTTGTTAAGAAAAATACCAATAAGCGGTAACATTGCTGACGATGATATACACAGAATCACAGATGCGGGATTTGATCCTAGTTTAGAAGGTAATTTCCTTAGTGATGTTGCTATGCCTAGAGAAAGTGTAGTTCGTCGTCAAGGCGACGAAATGACTGGAAAACTTTTTCTTAGCGACCATCCGGGAGAACTATCAGGTTTTGGAACGGTTAATGGAGAGGATGATCTACAAGCGGCTACAAAATTCTATGTAGATACTACAAGCTTTTCAAGCACTCAAAACATATTTGTAAGCACTAGCGGCGATAATAGAATGACCGGTGTCCCTAAAGGCAGAGAAGGAACTTCTCAAGACTTTGCTTTTAGAACTGTTAATGCTGCAGCTCGACGAGCAGAAGAAATTATTAGAGCAAGTGACCCAGAACCTGGTCCTTATTTTCAAACTGTTACTACAAATAATGGTGATATAGAATCAACAGTAACGTTTGCTGATGTAGTATCGCCTCAGTCAGAACAAACAAGAAAACTCATAGAAATTAACAAAGAGTATATTTTAAGAGAGTATATAGGTTATATAGAGTACGAATTCCCAAACTTTATATTTGACTCGAGAGAATGGCAAAACGATATTGAACTAATTATAAATGCCATTGCTTTTGACATCAATCGTGGACTTATTGCTAATACACTTACACGAAGATCAGCCGAACGATTCTATGCTACAACAGCAGGACGTTTTAAAATACAAAGTGAAACTGAACAGATTGTTTCAAGCATAGAATTTGCTAGAGATCTAGTCGGTAATATTCTCCAAAATAGATTGTACCTGCAAAAAAATGTTGACAGTGTTTCTGTAAATGGCGAAAGAGCAAGAGTAACTACCGCACAAAATCATAACCTCGAAACAGGCAATCAAGTAGTATTCAAAAATATGGGAGGCATGGTAGAAATAGAGGACCAAACTGCTTATGTACGTGTAATTAATGATACTGAATTTGAATTGTACGAAGATAGTGATATTACTACCTTGTTCGATATATCAAGTTACACAAACTATACTACTGGTGGTATCATAGGCATTGTATATCAGCCAAGAGTTGAAGATTTTGAAAGTATTAAAATTCAACAAACCTTTGATAGTCCAGATGCTAGTAATGCCGAACAAACTGCTGTAGGTGACAAATTTGATCTAGTTCTAAATATCATACAAAATGGAATAGACGCAGGACAAACTGAGATTTTCGGTAACAACTATAAAATTGTATTAGATAATGCTAATCAAAATAGCGTAGACCAAGCGAATCCCGATGACCTAGATATGATTCCTGGTAAAATTATTGTAGGTAAGGAATCAGGAGCACGCGGTAGAATTGTAGACGTTACTACAAACGACGGCACTGAAAATAACAATGATTCTTTTGAACTCCTACAATTAAATGCAGTTGATTTCCAAGTAGGCGAAACAGTTGAATATGGAAATTTTGTAAAGAAAAAACAAATTACTTTATTTGTAGAATCAGGAATATACGAAGAAGACCTTCCTATAAAATTGAGCAGTAACGTATCTCTAAAAGGCGACGAGTTTAGACGTGTTATTATACGACCTAATACTAGAACTTCACAGTCAGTTTATGCAGACACTTATTTTTATAGAGATCTTGAATTTGACGACATTAGTGTTTTACAAAAACGTCATTCAACTGTGTCAGCAGTTGCAGCCGGCACTCCTCAATCAATAACAGTAGATGATACTAGTTGGATGTTAGTTGATCAACCTGTTAAATTTGCAGGAGAAACCCTATTTGCTTCTGAAGTGGAAAAAAATACAACTTATTTTATTACTGATATTATTTCATCGACAGAAATAACAATTTCTGAAACCGAAGGCGGCTCGGATATTTCTTTCTCAGCTGCTGAAGGAACAATGTATATAGTAGACGATGCTGTATCTCCGTTCCTAAATCAAACAAATCAAGTTCAGGGATACTTTGGAAGACATTACCTTGAAGACTTTACTAAAGAAAAAAATGTCGGAACAATACCGAATAATGTTGGCAACTATGAAACTGCTGTCAATATACTGCAATTAAATAAGTCATTTATATTAGAAGAGTTGATCTTGTATGTTGATAATAATATTAATAATGCTAACTCTGCAAATGACACCGATAGTATTTGGTTCGGATTTTCATATGATACAACTAAATGGTTATCAAACCTTAGACTAGTCATAGACGCAATATCACGCGACCTAGAAAGAGGCAGTTCAGAATTTTCTCTTGAGGCGCAGGGCGAGATATTTAGATCAATTTTAACTCAAGAACAAGCACAATTCGAAGATGTACTAGGTAGAATAACTTTTTACACCAACCAACTGTTAATTGCACAGCAACCACCACAAGGAGGAAATATTGCTCCGGACACAAGTCTAGGTTCAGCAGAAGGTATTACGGTTAGTATTGTGCAAGATCAAATTAATCTTGTACAATTTGCGTTCGATTCAGATTACAATCCACCGAAGCGCAATGATGCAGACGGCGTAGACGTTTTTCAAATGGGCGACGCTACTATTGTAAGGAATGTTACAGTGCAAGGACACGGTGGATTTATGGTTGTGCTTGATCCTAAATCTCAGGTACTTACTAAGTCTCCATACATTCAAACAGGTTCCAGTTTCTCAAAAAGCGACAACGAAAAACGTTTTAGAGGAGGTATGTTTGTAGATGCCTTTGTTGGCAATATTCCTGCAAGAATTATAAATGTAGTTAATGCGTTTGAACTAGAACTGGAAAGTGATCTAGGCCAGGGTCTATTCATAAGACCTCCTGAACTCCCAGCTCCTTTTTATCTAGGAGGCGTTAGGTATCAAATAAATGCTATTTCTAATTACGATGGCGGCAACGGTACAGTAACAATTTTCCTTGATTCTAGTTCGAATCCGAATACTTCGGGTATCGGACAAGGTTACCAAGGATCTTCTCAACAGGAAATATTCATACAAACTGCCGGCAATAGATCAATGCTAGGCAACGATTTTACTCAGATCAATGACCTAGGATACGGCTTGGTAACTACCAATGGTGCGTTTTCAGAAATGGTGTCTATGTTCACCTACTACTGTCATGCTGCTTACTATGCAAATAACGGATCTGAAATACGCTCGCTTAACGGATCTAACGGATATGGAAACTTTGGACTAGTAGCAGAAGGCGCTGATCCGAATGAAATTCCAGATGAGGTTACTCTAACCAATCCTATGGCAGTGCCTTGTAAAGCATACACAACGATAGAGTATGCAAATGCTGCTGGAGATCCTTTTATCACGGTATATGATCTAAAAACACCGCCTACAAATAATTCAATTATTACAATAGACCACGGAGCGGGAACAGGTGTTGTAAATTATAGAATATCCGGAGTAGTAAATGTGTCCGATACTGAAGGCGATGCTGCAACTACAGGGGTGTATAGTAATATAATTTATAGTCTATCTCTGCGAGCAGATGAAGCAATAACTGAAGATTTCTTTGGTGAGCTACAAGAAACAGTTGCTATTGATACTCCTATAGAATTTAGAAATGTAAGAACTCAAATCTTTAGTGATGTACGAAATCCGGCTGATCTTGAAACAAGACCTAGTACCGCTATTAACTTTGACGAATCTGATCTTGTAACTTATCGGAGTCTTGAATTTTCTACAGCAGATAGTTTAGCAGACGATTTGCCTGATAACACTGTGTTAACTGTGTTAGAACTAGATTATGATTTTATTGACGTAGAGGTAGATTTAAATAATATATCGGGCGGATTCGGAGACAGTCAGGGAGACACTGCTATTGCAGTAGTTGATTTTCCTAACCCTAATCGAGCTGTGAGATTAACACGAGATATTGCAGGTAGACAGCCCGGAGAAAATGGTTATTCGGGAGGTATGATCTTTACCTTTGCTGGTAAGACACATCAAATAATTGATTTTGACAACAGCGGCGCATTTGCTTTTATTACAATACAAGACGTTTCTAACACTAATGTTAACAGTTCCTACAGCGGAACTGGTTTAAACATAGGAATTCCTAACAGAGCCAGAGCATTCTTTGCAGGACTACCCGAAGGAGCTACGGCTGAAATTACTATTGCTATCTCTCTTCTTAGAGCAACAGGACACGATTTTACACAGATAGGTGCAGGCGGTTACAACGATTCTAACTATCCTAATGTTATTTTTGGTAGACCTGAAAACACTCTAGCAGAGGCTTACACCGATGCGGCTACTGCCACATCGTCACAAGTTTGGGAAAGACGAAAAGGAAGAGTATTCTTTGTTACCACTGATCAAGAAGGTTTTTTCCGTGTAGGTAAATTCTTCACAGTTGATCAAGCAACAGGCAGCATAGAATTCTCAGGTGATATAGGTCTAACTGGTGCAAATGCTCTTGGTTTCACACGTGGTGTAACAATAAACGAATTTTCAGCAGATGACTCTTTCTCTGATTTATCCAGTCAAGCAGTTCCAACAGAGCGTGCTGCTGGTGGTTATATTAACAGAGTGCTTGGATATAACATACAATCTAATTCACAAATTGATGCTCCTCCGTCGGGGAATAGAATTGGTCCAGGATTTGTTCCTCTTAATGGTTTCTCTGCGATGGAGGACAACTTAAACCTTGGTAATAATCAAATAACAAATCTAGCTCTTCCAGGCTCAGACGGAACCGCAGCAACTAATAAAAACTTTGTAGACGACAGAGCACAGGCCTACGACGAGCTCAATGATCTAAGAAACATGGAGTTAAACAATGTATCTCAAAATGACATTTTAGTCGGCACCGGCAATAAACGCATTTTTGTCACACCTGTCACTGGTGGCACTATATCTATAGGTGATAATATAGGAACAGCAGGTGGTATTAAAACAGGCACTGTAATAGACTTAGAAACATATATAGATGATATCGAAGGTGAGTTGAATATAATCACCTATGAAGAAACATCAGGTGTATTCCAGATCGGAGAAACAATTTTTGACCAGCCTGGCGAGACTGCTAATGCTACAATTGTAGACGGACCTGTGGACGAAATTGCAAATGCTAGTGAAGCTGCTAACTCTGTTATCAATGTCACTATTTCTCGCACAGCCACTGGTGCAGAATACGATTTCCAAATACAGGACGATACTTTAACAAATGCTGATGTGAACTCAAGCGCTGCGATATCTCAAAGCAAATTGGATATGCAGAAAGCCGATCTGTTCGACGAAGACGATGCAACAACAGGATGGAGCGGCACTGCTGGTAAATTGCAGAGCGACCTCGGACTTGCTAAATTCTCAGACGAAAACTTCGATACAGATGAAGGATTTGTTAGAATTAAGGCTAATGGTGTTGTGTTTGCTGAACTAAACCAAGTAGACCAGTATCAAGTTTATGGAAGAACAGACGCAAATACAGGAGATATTTCTGCAGTTAACTTCAGTGACGTGGTTAAATTTGGATCTGGTTTAGAAGACGAGGACTTTAACAACACAGTTGTAGCAGGAGACACGGGCTTTCCTGGAGAAGCTCTAGTTAAACTAGACGACGGAGTTTATGGCGTCACTACGATATCAAATGGCATAGGTGCAAACACCATTGCTCGTAGAGATCAAACCGGAGCTTTAGATGCCGCTAGTATAAGAGTAGCAGGCTTCGATATCTTAAGTGTTGTATCAAGCACGATACGGTTTGATACTCCCGGCGGCGCAAGAGTTTTTTCGGCAGAAAGCACAAGCAGTGATTCACTGGTTACAAGATTTCCGGGTAATATCGATGTAGGAGAAACATCAAGAACTAACCAAAGCACCTTCCAGAGCGGATCTGGCTTTACTGGAGAAGGATGGTTAGCATCTGATTGGATTTATACTTCTTTTATCGAAGCAGGCAGCGAAGGAGACAGCGGATCAACTGGTATCGGATTGGGTACAGGTACAGGATTTCCAAATTCAGGTGAAGATTCGATACTATTGATTACTAACGGCGCAGAAAGACTAGTAGTATCAAATACTGGAATAGCAACTGATAATAATTTAACCGTGGAAGGTGAAACGTTTTTAAACGGTAATACCAATCTAGGTGATGAAAACACTGATACTGTAACCTTTACCGCAAGAATAAATTCTAATGTACTCCCCGACACAAACAGTTCTAGGAATTTAGGTTCAAGTGCAACACGCTGGGATGTTATGTACGCAAACATATTTAATGGTGTTGCTACAGAAGCCAAATATGCTGACCTGGCTGAGAAATATACTGCTGATAATAGTTACGAATCAGGAACTGTGGTTGTGTTCGGAGGAGAACAAGAAGTTACTTTAACTGATAAGAAAGGTGATAGAAGAATAGCAGGCGTAGTATCTACTCACCCAGCATACCTTATGAATAGTGATCTTGTAGAGGACGCGGTTGCAATTGCTTTACAGGGCAGGGTTCCGTGTAAGGTGTTAGGCAGAGTTGCAAAGGGAGACATGCTTGTGTCGTCTGCAATACCTGGTTATGCTGTAGTAGATAATAATCCTAGCATAGGCACTGTGTTAGGCAAATCACTTGAAGATAAAACAGACGACGGTAAATCTGTAATAGAAATAGTTGTAGGAAGAACATAATGACTGATAATGTCCCACTTATATTTGATACCCAGGATAATAGAATAAAAGAATTGCCAGTAGGCAATAATCTTGATCTTACAGGCAGTGGAATAGTAAATGCAGCCTCACTTGATGTAAGCGGCAGCCTTACGAGTAGCAGCCTTACAGTAAACTCAATTACCATTAACAGTCAATCACTAAGTGCAGTTGCATTTTCTAACGATTACGAAGATCTAGTTAATACTCCGACGCTATTTACGGGCGAATATAACGATTTAACAAATAAGCCAAATATTCCTACATTACTTAATCAACTTAACGATGTTGATACTGAGCAGCCAAATGAAGGAGATGCACTTATCTATGATTCTTTAGAAGGAGTGTACAAACCTCGATCAATTATAAATCAAACGGATCTAGAACAAATCAATATAGGCGATCTTAATAATGTACTAATAACAGGAGTAATAACAGATAAATTTCTAAAATTTAAAGCTGGTGCATGGCGACCGTCTAGAGTGCAATATGCAGAAGTACAGAATACTCCAACTGCTGTTAGCGCATTCGCAAACGATCTAGGTTATCTTACCCAAGAGGATCTAGAGTCTGGTATAGAAATTACTCCGACGGGTGATTTAACTGGTTCAGTGTTTGCTGATGATAGCACTTTACTAGTCGACGGTGTGGCAGCAACAATTCCCGGAACACTTACAGGTAATTGGAACAATCCTGGCAATACATTTAATATTAGTGGCGACGGAACGGTTGTTTCAACCAGTGATACTGGTTTCATAGTAAATGATAGTGGAATAAACTTTGCTAACACAACCAGTGGCGACACCACATCGTTTGCTATCGGTGCTGGTGGATTTTCCTTAACCACAGATAACGGCTTTAGTATGTCTATTGGAGACAATATCTCAATATCAGCCAGCAATAATATTAACCTGAGTTGCGCGGGCAACTTTACTCTTGCTTCTGATGAATTAATAATTAACAATGGACTTGTAGTTGCGAATTCGTTCGACGGTGATTTATCTGGTTCGGTGTTTTCTGACGGTTCGACACTATTAGTAGACGGTGTGAATGGCACATTGCCTTATACTCCTTCGCAGTCAAGTGATTGGGCAGGAGATGCTCCGGAAACAGTCTACGAAGCATTGGATAGAATAGCAGCGGCGCTAACAGCGTTAGGACAGCAGGCCTAATAAATATACTAAACGGGGCAGACGATGACAATAGAAACAATCAATGTAGGTAATATAGCAAACGACGGTACAGGCGACGATCTCAGAGAAGCGTTTATCAAAGTCAATAACAATTTTTTAGAAATTGACACCGATATTAATGCGTTACCTATCACTGGAGAAAACCTAGGCGTTTCAGGCGAAGGTGTTTTTGCAGGCAAAAATGTAAACACTCTTCAATTTAAAGAAATATTAGCTGGCGAAAATACCACTATTACTTCTAACAGTACTTCTGTAATAATAGATTCTACAGGCGGTTTAAATAGTTTTATTGTCCTTACAGACAGCGGTCATATTACTATAGACGGTTCTGCTCCTTTTGTAATACAAGGAGGAGACGTAATTGAAACTAGATCTCCTGGCAATACCCTTTTCATTGATCTAAAAGATACCGGTATTGTTGCACATGATATCAATCCTACACTATCGAGCAATTTACAAGCAGCAGGAAACAACATACAAAATGCAGGTTCGATAAGTGCTAACAGCTTTAATGGTCCATTAACGGGACTTGTCTACGGTGTAGATATTCGAGATATTAATCAATATTTTGATAACAACTGGGATTTCGGCTCAATCTTCCCAGAATATTCTAATGCTGTTGAATACCTAATCGGAACTACTGACATAGATATGGGGTCGTTCATAGGACAAGATGTAGCTGAATTTAACATTGATCTTGGATTTATTACATAATTTATGTCAAACTTATGGACTGCACGATCAGGGATTAAACTTGCCGTATTAGAGGAAAATGTCTTTGCCTCTATCGATCTTCCTGTTGATACTAGCGCAGAAACTCGTATAATCAGTGGGAAACTTCCTCCGGGACTCGTTCTTTCTAACAATACTATTGCCGGAATTCCTGACGAAGTATCAAGAAATACAGTTTATCGATTTGTTGTGAGAGCAACTCTGTTATCAGAGATTCAAGACAGAACCTTTTCGTTAGAGGTACAAGGCGCAGACGAGCCTGTTTGGCAAACTCCCGAAGATCTCCTTCCGATTGGCAAAAATGGAACATTCTATATCCTAGATAGCTCACCTGTTGATTATCAACTAGAAGCTATAGATTCGGATATTGCTGATGGACAAGAATTAAAGTATTTCATAGCAAACGACGGCGGTGAACTTCCGCCTGGCATCACACTCACAGACACTGGCAGATTAATCGGAGTCGTTGATCCTATTTTAGCTCTTGAAAAAGAAGCTGCTGATGGTAATTTTGATCAAGGAAGATTTGATCGTTATCCTTATGATTTTGCTATACAAAGCAATCTTGGCTTTGACAGTTATTTCTTTGATGTGGATCTGTTTGAAGAGGGAGAATCCGAGCAAGATTTTTTAGAACAAGGTCAAGAAGAAGGATACGACGAAGAAACTCTTGAATTCTTGCAAGATAATCTGCTAGGTTATGATGCACGTCCGTATGCCCTATCGACGCCAGTAAAGACTCCTAGAAAACTTAATCGTTATTATCAATTTACTGTTTCTGTTTCAGACGGCGACACTGTTGCAAAAAGAACTTTTAGAATTTTTGTAGTCGGCGACGACTTCCTAAGAGCAGATAATGTAATAATGCAGGTGGGCACAGGTATATTCACAGCAGATAATACCTACTTAAGAACACCTATATGGCTTACTCCTAGCAATCTTGGTGTTAGAAGAGCCAATAATTTTGTAACACTCTTCCTCGATGTGCTAGATCCTAACGATATTGCAGGTATTGTTACTTACGATTTACTTCCGGTAAACAACGACGGGTCAAGAAGCGAATTACCGCCAGGCATGGTTTTTGATAGAAACACCGGCGAAATTTTTGGTAGGGTTCCTTATCAACCGGCTGTAACTAGAGAATACAAATTTACAGTAAATGCTCGAAGAATTGAATCTGGATCAGATATTGTAGAACTTCAACAATTTGCGGTGGAGTCCGTTACAAAAAATGCTACAAAAATCAAAATTAATAAAATAGGAAATCTTTCTAGAAAGGCAATAGGCCGAACTTTTTCTATATCCGGATTATCATATACGGTCGAATCAATAGATACAAGAAACACTGACTTTGATTTGATAACTATTGATCAACCACTGTTTGAAAATTTAAGTCAAGGTGCTGAGATAAATCTAGGTTTTGTTACTGTTGCTTCTCAAGAAATAGCAGAATCGCCTAAAACATTCACTGTAAGGTTGATTGGTGAAATAGACAGCACAATAACTTGGCTTACAGACAGTAACTTAGGCAACATACCAAGCAACTATATATCAATTTTAAAAGTGCAGGCAGAAACGACTGTACCCAACAGTTTTCTATTGTACACACTAGAAGAAGGCGCCCTTCCTCCAGGCTTAGAACTTTCTTTCTTTGGAGAAATCACCGGCAAAGTTGATAACGATGCTGTAACAGAAAATACCGAATATCAATTCACAGTAAGAGCAAGAGACCAATTTGGTTTCAGTGCAATTACTCGTCAATTTACTATTACTGTCTTAAATCAAGACGATACGCTCTATAGCAACATCTATTACAAGCCACTGTTGAATGTCGAATCTAGAAATAACTTTAGACGTTTTCTCAGTGATCCTGCTATATTTCAACCTGAGTTGGTTTATAGGCTAGACGATGATAATTTTGGAATCCAGAGAGAACCAGAAATTTTGGTATATGCAGGCGTAGAAACCCTTGATGCTGAACAATATGTTGTTGCGGCAAGTAAGTTCGCAGCAAGGAAAAAATTAAAAATTCGTGATGTAAAAAAAGCCGTAGCAAAGACTCCAGGCACAAATCAAGAAGTATACGAAGTTGTATATCTTGATGTGTATGATTCATATGAGAATGACGGTAATGTAGCAAAAGAAAGACCTATTCGCAACGGCGCTAGCATAACAGTTGATAGCATGAGTGCAACTCCTAATAACTCCTTATACGATACAACACTACTTAGTACTCTTGAAATAGATACTAGACAATATGGAGATGTAAAGATATTTTTTGCTAATACTGTTCCTATCGAAACTAGAAACGAAGATGCTGAATGGATTCTCGAAAATAATACAACTGTTGAAACGCGAGAAGAATTCTTAGAGTTATTGTTCGAACGAGGATCTGCTACAAATATTGTTTATAGACCTGACCCAGAAAACACAATCAAAGCAGATACAACGGCTGTGTTAGCAAGCGGCACTCGAATTGATACAAAATTCATAAGCAATACTAGCAACATAAGAGACGAATTGAGAGAAATTGGCAAAACAGAACGAGACTTCTTGCCTTTATGGATGAGAACTGCTCAAGAAGGATCGCTTCAGGAATTAGGATTCACACTCGCTGTGCCACTTGCGTATTGTAAACCCGGCACTGCCGATGCTATCTTAAGCGCAATTCGAGTAAGCGAGTTTGATTTTAGGCAGTTTGACCTAGAAGTAGACAGGTTTGTAATAGATGCCGTTGAAGGCAGCAGCGAAGACTCTTATATACTTTTTGCGAATCGAGAATTCACGCTCGGATAAATATGGTACGGAGATACTAAATGGCAAGTGAAATAAACACAAACAATATAGATACGGAATATCCGAGAGCAGGCGAAGACAATTCTACTCAGGGACTTAGAGATAATTTTGTTTCTATAAAAGACAACATCGACACTGCTAAAACTGAGATCGAAGATTTGCAGGATAACACTGCTCGCACCGATGAATTAACTAATTTTAACAGCAGCACTATTTTTAATGCTGCACTTAGGTCTGTAAGCAAAGAAACTGTTAATCTAGGTAACATAGATAAGGATACAGACATCAGTTTTGTAGACGGATCTTATCAAACTATAACTGTAAACGATAATATTGTTTTAACATTTTCTAGTTGGCCAGAGACAGGAAAACAGGCTTCGATATGGTTAGAAATTTCAAGAGGAGACAACCTCAGCGTTACTCCTACAGTTATTATAGATCCAGTAGAGAGTCAAGAAATTAAATATGACGGCAAATGGCCAAATCCCTTTTCACTTACAGATACTAATCGCACTCTATTAATTCAAATATCAAGTGCAGATAATGGTAATACTTTATATGTTTCTTATCATGGTGCATATAATACAGGATTCGACGATTCATATGATATAAGAAATCTTCTAGTTACAAATGATGTTGCTATTAACGGAAATCTAACTGTAAACGGCTCTCTACAGGTTCCTGATGTAGAAATTCCAGTTGATCTTGATGCACTAACCGACGTTTCTGTAGCAGAACCTGCAGACAAAGAAGTATTACGATATAACTTGACTACCGAACAGTGGGAACCTGTTTATGGTGATCTTGTTGATATCGAAGTATCAGTTCTTGATAACGGCGACGGCACTCAAGATGAATTCCACTTTGACGGCGAACTTGTAGGTGATATCAATTTTGTTTGGGAAGTTGGTACTACTTATAGGCTGGATCTATCTGATCCTACTAACGAAAATGCGCCTTTAAGATTTTCCACAACTCCAGATGATAATGTTCCTGACAGTGTTACCGAATATACAGATAGGGTTACTGTTGTAGGAACCGCAGGAGAAGAAGGTGCTTTCGTAGAAATTGAAATTACAGAAGACACTCCTAGCCCACTTTATTTGTATGCAGATGAAGTAGGACTAGATACCAGTCTCATCGGTAGAGGTGAAGACGGCGCACTAGACGTTGGTATAAAAAGAAAAGCTGCTGTGTTTGATACTGTGAGATCTTCTATTCTTGATAGCGATGGAGAAACTGTGTTTGATTATGACGAAAACACCGTAGTAGGCCGTGTATCACCGTCTGAACTTATTATACCAATAGTTGACACAACAGAAGACAGAGACGAATTGCCTACTAATGAAGGCAGACTGATTTTCAATACAGAGGACGATACTTTACAGATTTATGTAGGTGGTGGCATAAATGAATGGAAAACTCTAGCCTATGTCGTTTAATCCTCTTGCTGACAGTTTTGAAGATTTGACGGACGCTCAAATACAAGAAAAAGTACAGGATCTCACTAGGCGATACTATCAAACTCGTAATCCTGGTCTTCAAAATCAGATTGCAGTTATGCTTGATATGTTTCGACAAGAACAAACTACAAGAATGTACAAACAAAAACAACAGGATGATGACAATCCTGATCTTGACAATCTAATCAATATCAATTAAAATATATGATGCTTATGAAAACTGATGATCTCGGCATCCCAAGATTCTCTAATCGTGATCTTGTCAACATGATCTATTCTGGTCATGCTGACAAGGTTCATGTAGTTCTCTGCGACGAATCAGAAGACGTAGATAAGTTTAACACCACAGCAAAAGAGAACGGACTGCCTGAATTACAGAAATATATTGCTATTGACGCAGATAAAACAGAGTTCGACTCAGTATGCCAGTCGGAATGGCTAATGCCGGAAGAATATGCAAAAATTGATCTGTCTGAATATCTAATTTATAAAGTAGCAGAAGAACTGAATATAGATCCTAGCGATGTCTGGAAGAAAAAGGACTTACCTGAGATCAAAAGAATAAACGAAGAACTAGAAGCATACCAAGAGCACGACTTGTTTAATCTACTACGCTATATGATCTATCTTGTAGATTTCATGCGAGAGAATGATATAGTATGGGGTGTGGGTAGAGGTTCGTCGGTTGCTAGTTATGTGTTATACCTCATAGGTGTGCATAGAATAAATTCAATTCAATATCAATTGGACTGGCGAGAGTTCTTGAGATAAGTACATACATAATAGGAGACCGAGATGGACAAAGGTAGAAAAGTTTATAGAACAATGCAGGGTAAACAGGTAGACATGGATTTGCTTAGACAGCGAAACGAACTTACACCTGCTGTAGGAAATGCAAAAGTAAATGCAAGAGGCGACGAACTAGGCCGCGGCGGAGAAATTGTAAGAAAGCGCGAGGAACTGGTCAGAGATCATTACAACAACTCAAAGCCTGTGCCAGATGAGATACCTACAAAGAAACAGTCTCAAGGAGACGAAAAGGATCTCGTAGACGACTGGGAAGATCCTGAGCCAACAGGCGGCTGGGTTGAAGACGAAGATGGCAATTTTGTTAAGAAGGAGGATGAATGAGCCAGAATATTTCAGCAGTAGAAGGTGACCTTCGCGCTGTAGGTAACAGAGTGCTAGTAACTGACATGTACTTTGGTGAGCAAACTACAAAGGCTGGTATTATACTAAAAGACGACGATGGCACCACAAGAGGCATTTATCCTCGCTGGGGGCGTGTGTATCGCAAAGGTCCGCACAATGACGATCCTTATAACGAAGGTGATTGGGTGCTGGTCGAACATGGTCGTTGGACTCGTGGTATCACTATCACAGCATCAGATCAAGAACAAGAAGTAAGAATGGTCGAAGCAGAGTCTATCCTAGGATGGGCAGACGAAAAGCCCGAAGGCGTTATACTCGGCAATGAATATTCAGACGGAGAATCTGCTACAGTAGATCCCTCATCATTTGTTCGCGCTTGACGTTGACTCCTCTACTATAAGGTGCTATACTTTATAAAACAGTAGAGGAGTTTTATTTTGG